>Ga0209487_1000268_pt1 | contig 47124 bp, 35 predicted proteins | sample Poulit2012_FD_187524 | JGI IMG/M metagenome (GOLD analysis project Ga0209487, IMG submission 187524) | Agricultural soil microbial communities from Georgia to study Nitrogen management - Poultry litter 2012 (SPAdes) (version 2) | ecosystem: Environmental > Terrestrial > Soil > Agricultural land... | reverse complement strand
GGAGGGTATCATACGAATACAGACTTAGGAAACCGCTCCGGAATCAATACATATTATACTGGTGGAAGTGAATCGACGGAGCATCTCCTGCAGGAAAGTCACTTGAACCGGATGGGTTTGACCTGGAATACGAGAGCTTCTTTGACAGAATCTCTCGGTGAAAATGGTCTTCTGGAGCTGGAGTATGGAGTGAGTAATCGCATCGATGATTCTGACAAGCTGATGTATGAAATAATGGAGGATCCCGATCTTGAGTCGGAGCGTCTCATGCTTGACACTTCATTGAGCAATACGTTTGATAGCTGGTATTTGGGGCAAGAGGTAGAATTAGGGTATCAATTTAAGCTGGATAATTTTTCTCTGCAAGCTGAATTGGAATATGAAAGAGTCGGATTTCGAAATGACCAGCATTTCCCTGCTCCTTTTCTGACAGATCGGACGGTGGATGCCTTTCTTCCCTCTCTTCGGATAGATTATAAGATTTCAGACAGTAAAAATTTTGAATTTAATTATTTCACCTGGACCAATAAACCGAGCATTGGTCAATTGCAAAATGTGATTGATGATTCCAATCCATTGCAGCTTAGGACTGGAAATCCAGAATTAAATCCCAGCTACAACCATCGGTTTCGAGGCAGATTTAAGGCTCGAAATTCAGAGACCGATCAATCTTTTTATGCAGGAGTATCTACAAGTGTGATAGAGGATTATGTAGCGAATGAAACGATCATTGCACAGGAAGCGATCGAATTGGAAAATGGGAGTATGCTTGAGAAAGGATCCCAACTGATACGTCCTGCCAATATCCAGGGGTATTGGAATCTATGGGCTTACGCCAATTATGGGCAACCGCTGCGATTTATGAAATCCAATCTTAATTTTTGGTTGTCTACGGGACTGACAGCTCGTCCGGGCATTATCAATGATGAAAAAACTTTGTCCAATTCGAGAAGCTATCGGGGTGGGATTTCCTTGAGTAGTAATATCAGTGATAGAATCGATTTTAATATATCCACCCGATCAAGCTTTAATCAGGTAGATAACTCGCTTCGTCCCCAGTTGAACACCGAGTATTTTAATCAACGAACCCGGATCAGATACAATTGGGTGTTTTGGAATGGATTTATTTACCGAACAGATATCAGTCATCGGATGGATACAGGATTGGCCGACGGATATAATAATAGTGTTTTCTTGGTTAACATGAGTTTTGGAAAAAAGATATTGGCTAATCATCTGGGTGAGATCAATGTGAAGGTATATGATCTCTTCGGCCAGAATAATAATGTAAGAAGAAATATCAGTGAAATCTATATAGAAGATTGGAAGAATACGGTATTGCAGCAATATTTTATGATGTCCTTCACCTACAATATTCGAAACTTCAGCAAAGGGACTTCTATAGAAGATTTTGATATATAGTATAGATGGTCACCAGTCAATGGCTAATGGTCAACTGTGACTATGTTATTTTTGGAAAAGTTGAGCACGTGAATTTTTCATTTCTTGAGACCATTATAATTCAATCTTATCATGCACTATAACCCGCATTATTCACCACAACATTGTTTTGTTTGTTCTGTCATCGCTGAAATTGATGCACCAAACTTGAAAAATAAAGAATGAAGATGAATGGAAGAAGTGGGTATCACGTGGGTTCGTCTGATTTTTGCCAGAATAAAAAATAAAAGCCGATAAGAAGTTGATTTCCTATCGGCTTTATTCTTAAGTGGACAATAATCAGTTTCTTTCCTATTGGGAAAGCATATTTGATTTAGTCCATGTTATTGATGATTTCTGTTGCAAATTCAGATGTTTTCAGCAGTGTGGCATTTTCCATTTGCCGCTCAAAGTCATAAGTGACTCTTTTATTTGAGATAGCACCTTCTATTCCTTTGATGATGATATCAGCTGCTTCGTTCCATTTCATATAGCGGAACATCATCTCTCCGGAGAGGATGACAGAGCTTGGGTTTACCTTGTCCTGGTTCGCATATTTAGGAGCTGTACCATGAGTGGCCTCAAATATAGCTTTACCCGTTTCGTAATTGATATTGGCACCTGGAGCGATTCCGATTCCTCCCACTTGAGCTGCCAGAGCATCAGAGATGTAATCTCCATTTAGGTTGAGCGTAGCAATGATATCATAGTCTTTTGGACGTAAAACGATCTGCTGTAAGAAAGCATCGGCGATCGCATCCTTTATGATCAGAGATTTACCATCTTTATTGATGATTTGCCAGGGTCCGCCTTCGAAATCCTCAGCACCATATTCGTTGATCGCAACCTCATATCCCCATTCTTTGAATTTTCCTTCAGTGAACTTCATGATATTCCCTTTGTGAACCAGGGTGAGGGAAGAAGAACCTTTTTCCAAAGCGTATTCGATAGCGGATCGTACCAGTCGGGAAGTTCCTTCGATCGAAACCGGCTTGATTCCAATTGAAGAAGTCTCGGGGAATCGGATCTCAGTAGCCCCCATTTCTTCCTGAAGGAACTTTATAAGTTTTTCAGCCTCCGGTGTTTCTGCCAAATATTCGATTCCGGCATAAATGTCTTCTGTGTTTTCTCTGAATATTGTCATGTCCACATCTTGTGGATTCTTGACTGGAGAAGGTACACCTGTGAACCATCGCACCGGACGAACACAAGCATATAGATCCAATTGTTGACGAAGCGCCACATTCAAGGAGCGAATACCACCTCCTACCGGGGTAGTTAGAGGACCTTTGATCGCTACAAGATATTCATTGATGGCATCCAGAGTCGCTTGTGGCAACCACTCTCCGGTCTCATCAAAAGCTTTTTGTCCAGCTAAAACCTCTTTCCATTCAATTTTTCGTTTCCCATTATAAGCTTTTTCAACAGCTGCATCAAAAACTTTTTTGGAAGCTGCCCAAATGTCAGGACCTGTTCCATCTCCTTCGATAAACGGAATTACTGGATTGTCTGGAACATTCAATACCTTGTCTTTAATCGTGATTCTTTGTCCACTCATTGATTGATATATTTTTGAAAATTAATAGATAATCGACCCGCAAAGATAGTTATAATATGCAATTTTTCAACTACTCCCCGGAGGGATACCTTTTCTTAAAGTACAATATAAGGACAATAAGAAAATGGATTTGTTTAATTCCTGTTCATCTTCTTTTAATGTGAAATATGTCTTATTTTCAGGATCGAAATCAATTCTTTCATTTTATGCTGTGCGGACGACCGGTTTTTTTCTGTTTTGCTTTGATATTATTATATACTTATTCTGCGATGAGTCAGACCAATTACGATGAGGAAAAAGTACCTGAATACCAACTACCTGATGTGCTGGTGACCCATGACGGCCAAAAGGTGAGCGATAAGGAACAATGGGAAAATTTGCGAAGACCCGAAATCATGGAATTGTTTAGCAAGGAAATGTTTGGAGTTGTCCCGGACGTGGAGGTTGACTTTGATTTTGAAGTTACAAAACATATTGCCGGTGTTTTGGATGGAATGGCTGATTTGAAAGAAATTGATTTGATATTTTCCAATTCAAATGGAAAAGAAACAGCAAGCCTGTTACTGTTTTTACCATCGGGAGCAGACGGTCCGGTACCATTGTTTTTAGGACTCAATTTTTTTGGGAATCATACGATCCATCCTCATCCGGAAATTTCTATTTCCAAAAATTATACGCGAAATAATCCGCAGTTCTATATATATGATCATCAGGCGGATGAGACATCCCGTGGAGTCAGATCCAACCGGTGGCCTGTGGAATATATTTTGCAAAATGGGTATGGATTGGGAGTGATATATTATGGTGATTTGGATCCTGATTTTGATGATGGATATCAGAATGGTCTTCATCCTTTGTTTTATCAAGAGGGGCAAAATCGTCCTACAGAGGAAGAATGGGGTAGTATTGGTGTGTGGGCCTGGGGTATGTCCAGGGCTATGGATTATTTGGAAAAAGATTCTGAGGTTGCTGCTGACAAAGTTATCGTGTTTGGACATTCCAGATTGGGGAAAACGTCCTTGTGGGCAGGTGCACAGGATGAGAGATTTGCGGCGGTGATATCCAATAATTCCGGATGTGGAGGTGCAGCGATTTCCCGGCGTCGGTATGGTGAGACGGTGGAAGTGATCAATACCAGTTTTCCTCATTGGTTTGCGGATTCATTCCATAAGTATAATGACAAAGAAGATGAATTGCCTTTTGATCAGCATATGTTGATCGCTCTGATGGCGCCCCGGCCTGTCTATATCGCAAGTGCGGAACAGGATCGATGGGCGGATCCCAAAGGAGAATATTTGTCCGGATTTCATGCTGGGCCTGTATATCAATTATATGGAAAAATGACTCCTTCGTCAGAAGAACAGCCCCCTGTCAATCAACCCTTATTCACAGAAAGTATTTCGTATCATATCCGAACCGGTGCACATGATGTGACAAGATTTGACTGGGTACAGTATATCCAGTTTGCGAATGAATATGTGAAATAAAAAATCACATATCCAACCAATAATTGACCTTCATCATAATCGTATTCCCTGCTGGAAATCGAGACATGTGTCCCATGTTGTTCCCCCAGCCAGGTTGGAAAATATTTTCCCGTCCGGATCTTTGATGTTCCCATACCAGATAAATCGTAGAACCGGGAGAATATTCCCATCGTGCGACGAGATTGGATCGAAACTCATTGAAACTAAAATCAGGATTGGGAAATGATAAAACCTGATCCATTTCTTCCACGACATAGATTCCGTTTTCCAGATGGATTCTGTTTTCTTCAAAATAAGAGAACCGATTCTCAAAAGTTCGAGAAAGTGTTTGTTCTGATCTTTTGAATTGGTTGTATCTTGCCACGGAAGTGAATGGAGAACCATAATACTGGATGGATAGATCAGGAGTAAGATTCAGTTGAAGGTTGAGGGTGAAGCCATATGTTTTCTGATCCATGAATCCCATTATGTAAGTCCGATCTCTATCATCGTCCGGACTTGTAAAAGTACTTACATATTGTAATTCATCTTTATTCCATGCAAAGTCCAGTTGTCCGGTCAGGAGCATGTGATTGCCAATCCGAAAAGTCATGCCGGGATGGATATCATTGTATCTGGTTTTTTGATTCATGAAATGGCGACCATTATAATCGATCTGAAAGACCGTTTTTTTGGCACGGTCGGTATTGAAAGAAGCCTTTGTTTCAAAATTGGAATTGAACCGTCCGGACCTCCGCGTAATAAGCGACTATCGATGGTGTTCCAGTGAAATATTTCCTTCAGATCTAAGACAAATCTACGTTTGATACTTAAGCTTCGCCATTGCAGACCAATATTATTGTCGATCGCCGTTTCACCAAAGTTCCACACGTTTTCCTGTGTTGCATTGATAGCCGCAAAACGAAATGGCCCCCAGGGATCGGTTTTCCGAAATACGATCTCTGTTTCATTTGATAAATAATCAGATTCTTTCAAATAACCGATATCATTGAGATCAAAGCCAGGCGAAGACCAATTAAAAATCTGAGAGAAATTCCATTGTTCGTTCCCTCTTTTTCCTGCTTTCAAATATCCTCCGGTTCCCTGAAGTTTTGTGTCAGATGGATTCAGATCCAGATAATCTCCGGATTGTCGATGGTAATAGTGGGTAGGATTTTTTTTGATATGGAGAATAGCTTCCGGAGAACCATGAAGGGAACTAAACATAGCTTTTGCATCGATATAATACAGTCGATTGGAAAAGTATTGTGTAAAGTCAATTCCACCGGTAAAAGCATTTTTGACCAAAATATCGGTAAGTTCCTTTTGAGCTGAATTTCGATTGACAGAGGTCATCATACCTCCCAGAAGTGTATTGCCATCCTAGTTTTTTTGAAGTCTTGCAATGGCATAATTGGTCAAGGGTTCTGTAATGAGTTTTTCAGAATCTATGGATGAGGAGGTTTGACCTGTGATGCTTTGCAAAATTCCCACTGTCAGCCCGTTTTTATTGGTGCCGGTCAATTTCATAGCTCCCAAAATAGGAACATAGCCAGATGAGGAAGATGGTGTTTCTGTATCTTCCTGATGAAGAGTCGGCATCGCACCAATCCGCCGTGAGTAAAACATCATTCCCTCGTCGTCTTTATCAAATTCAAGAATATGTCTTCCTTCCAAAAAGAAGGGACGCTTTTCTTCATAAAATGTCTCATAGGCAGATAGATTCATGACGGAAGGATCCAGTTCTACCTGACCATAATCCGGATTGAAGGTCAGATCCAGGGTAAAATCATTTAATGCCACTTTGGCGTCCAGCCCGGCGCTCCCCGAGAATGTCTGAGTGCGAATAGATGCATCGGATAGCTGTGGCATGCTGGTGAATTTTCCCAATACATGAGGCAGAATCTCGATTCCACCCGGTTTGGGAAGATCCTCCATTCCATGCATTTCGCCAAAAGAAAAAACATGACCATTGTTTTTGATCGGGATGAGACTCCAGTTCTGCACTTCATTGTTTCTGCGGATGATTCGACGGATGTGCAAGCCCCAAATGCCATCTTTATTTTCCTGATTGTAGCGTAATTGACTAAAAGGAATTCTTACTTCCGCAGTCCAGGAAGAGTCTGCCATATCGATATGGGTGCGTCCTTTCCATACCGCATTCCAGCTTAAGTTTACTGATAATTGATCTGTCACGATCAGATCGGTTTTGTTTCCGCCCAGGTTGAGATTGAATTCCGGAGCAGCTCTGTAATCATGATAAGGATCAAACGCGATGCTGATCAGATCACCATTGCTGTTGTCATCACGATTCCCGATAAAAGCATTCATTTCTTCCGGGAAAGCATCTTTGCAATATACTCCGATATAAATATTTTTATCATCATAAAATATTTTCATCCGGGTCCATGATGATGTATGGGCTCGTTCAAATGGGATGACTTGAGAAAATTTTTCTGACCATTCCCCTTTCTCTGTCCAGATATCTTCATCCAGACGGCCATCGATATGGGGTGCTTCTTCATCCAGACGGGTGATGTGATACGTTCGTTTGTACGCATCCTCAAAAGTGACAACTGCTTTTCTTTCTTCCTGAGCATGGCAAAAGATACCCGACAGGAGGAGGATCGCAATAGTAGTATATTTCATTTGATGATTCAATTTCTAAAGTATTCGGCTTTTGGAGGTTAGCAATGGTGAAAATAGGAAAATTTCAAAAAGGATGCTTGCTATTAAAGCTTTATAAAAAAAGCATGGAAAGGGATAGTTTTCTTCCAAAGGATGGGTGAATAATAAATAATGAGATTTTTTAGATAATGTGGAGGTGTGAGCCGATTTTTCATTAAATTTCTTCTTCATCCTTTTTTATGATTTTGAAATAGAACCCATGATGCGGTACAATTGCCTTTTATTGATTTTGAGTGTTGGGATCATTTTTTCCTGTAGTCGATCTGCTCAGAGCGGAAAAGGAGAAACAGATGATCGTCCAAATATTATTTTTATAATGTCTGACGATCATGGATATCAGGCGATAAGTGCCTATACGGATCATTTGACACAAACTCCTAATATCGATCGATTGGCCCGCGAAGGAATGGTGTTTGACAGGGCTTTTGTGACCAATTCTCTTTGTGCTCCCAGCCGTGCGGTTATTTTGACCGGAAAACATAGTCACAAGAATGGCTTTAAGACCAATAGTGATACATTTGATGGGTCACAACCTACGGTGCCCAAAATTCTGCGCGAGAATGGATATCAAACCGCGATTTTTGGAAAATGGCATTTGAAATCTGATCCTACCGGATTTGACACCTGGAAAATCCTGATCGATCAGGGAGAATATTATAACCCTATATTCCGATCTGAAAATGAAGAAAGAGTAGATAGTGGTTATGTTACGGACTTGATTACTGACTTTTCTATTGATTGGATAGAGTCGCAGCGTAGAGAAAACCAGCCATTTTTCTTGATGTGTCACCATAAGGCTCCGCATAGAGAGTGGCTCCCGAGGGAAGATCATTATCCAGAGTTTTTGGAAATGGATTTTCCGGAGCCTACCACCTTATTTGATGATTATGAAGGGCGTGGTACCGCGGCCCGTGAAGCTGAGATGAGGATTCTGGACCATATGGGATTGACGAATGACAACAAAATAAAACCTTCTTTGGCTCAGGAAAAAGGATATGAGGAATTTATGGATTGGTATCCGGGCAATTATCGTTTCAATTTGGATCGGATGAATGTGACACAAAGAACTGCATGGGATGCTGCGTACGATTCTGTCAATGATGATTTTGAATCGAGAGAATTTTCAAATGAGGAATTGACACGGTGGAAATATCAGCGATACATGCAGGATTATTTGGGGACGATCGCTTCCGTAGATGACAATGTGGGGCGATTGTTGGATTACTTGGATGAATCGGGTCTGGCTGACAATACAATCGTTATTTATACATCGGATCAGGGATTTTTTCTGGGGGAGCATGGGTGGTTTGATAAAAGGTTCATGTACGAAGAATCATTCCGGACGCCTCTTCTTGTTCGATGGCCTGAAAAAATAAAAGAATCTTCCCGGGACCATCATCTCGTTCAAAACCTTGATTTTGCGCCGACTATGCTTGAAGTGGGTAGAGTCGAGGTGCCGGAAGATATGCAAGGGCGGAGCCTTGTTCCTTTATTTGATCAAACGGAAGACTCCGATTCCTGGAGAGGAGCGTTATATTATCATTACTATGAGTATCCGGGAATCCACGGGGTGAAGCGACACTATGGCGTTCGCTCGGATCGATACAAGTTGATTCATTTTTATCATGATATCGATGAATGGGAATTATATGATTTAAAAGAAGATCCTGGTGAAATGACCAATGTATATGATAACCCGGAATATAAGGAGATAAAAAATGAAGTGCATTTGGTATTATTGGGGTTGGCTCGACAATATGAGGATGATGAAGCTGCTGCAATGGCGGAAAAAGCATTGAAGTGGTAACAATGAAAGAGAAACGATGAATGAAATTTTACTGATATGATGACCAATTTTCATCGTCTTCAGAAGATGGAGGCGAAGGATTCCCGATGGATTTTGGGATTGATGTCCGGGACTTCGATGGATGGATTGGACATTGCCTTGTGTGAATTTAAAGGAAATGGAACAAACACCGAATGGAAGCTTCATGCTTTTGAGACGATGCCTCATACACCTATATATAAGGAGGGGGTAAGAAAAGTATTTGCTCGGAAGGATGCGTTCGCCGAAGATCTTTTAGCTTTGCACCAGGAAATAGCTGAGGATCATGCGCTGAAAATCCAGAATGTATTGGATCGATGGGGACTGGAGCCGGAGCGTGTTGATATGATTGCGAGTCATGGTCAAACCGTATATCACGCGCCCGGGCATCAGGCAGGGACCCAATATCCTGATCGAAATCTTACTTTGCAATTAGGAGATGGGGATGTCCTTGCTGCAAAAACCGGAATTGTTACGATATCTGATTTCAGACAAAAACACATAGCCCATGGCGGAGAAGGTGCTCCACTGGCTCCTTATGGCGATGTGTTGCTTTTTTCGGATGAAAAGGAAGATCGTGTATTATTGAATATCGGAGGGATCGCCAATTTTACTTATGTTCCTTCGCGGAGCTCTTCTTTGCCGGTGATCAGTTCTGATACAGGACCCGGAAACACGATTATGGATGCGTATATGCGAGAACATTTTTCCAAGCCTTATGATAAGGATGGCCGAACGGCTGAAAAAGGAGTGATTCACGAATCACTGCTGAAGTCCCTGCTGGAACATTCTTATTTTGATCAATCCTTTCCGAAGACAACCGGTCCTGAAGTATTCAGTATGGAATATTTGACACAAAGAATACGAGCATTGGGAGGTGAAAAAATTTCTCATGAAGATGTGATGGCGACCCTCAATGCTTTTACGGCTCATTCAATCGCGCAGGCACTCAAGCCTTATGGATCTGAAAATACTGGAATCTACATCAGCGGGGGAGGAGGACACAATCCGGTGCTGGTACAGCAGCTCAAGGATATGCTTCCTCAGACGAGAATAAAAAGCACGGCCTTGCTGGGCTTGGATCCTGATGCGAAGGAAGCTGTGATCTTTGCTTTATTAGCCAATGAGTGCTTATTTGGTGAACCGTGGAAATATCCTGTGGCTGGGGGTGGAATGCCTCCGGTGACCATGGGGAAAATAAGCTTCCCGTAATCAAAGATTACAAAGCTGTTATGGTTACCCCATCCGATGGGCGAACCTCTGTGAATCTTGGTGCTCTTCCAAAATTTGTGCTATATTTTTCTTTTATCAATTCCTGAAATTCGGTGAGTTTGTTTTCTTCCAATAAATTGATGGTGCTTCCTCCAAAACCACCTCCCATCATGCGTGCGCCGGTCACTATCCCCGATGTCTCTGCCACTTGTACAAGAAAATCTAATTCCTGACAGCTCACCTGATATTTTTTGCTTAAGCCATGATGACTTTCATACATGAAAGCGCCCACCTGATCCCATTTGTTTTGTCGGATTGCTTCTACACTTTGCAGCACACGTTGATTTTCTTCAAGGACAAATTCTACTTTTTGGATAGAAGGATCCGTGAATTTTGATCTGACCGTATCCAAATCCTGAAAGGTGATATCACTTACATATGCTACTTTTCTAAAAGACTGGATTTCTTTTAAAATGGTTTCACAGATTTCCCGTCGTTGATTGTATTCACTATTCGCCAAATCATGGGAGATTCCCGTATCAGCCAGTAAAAGAGTATAACCATCAAATTGTCCTGGGATGAGGCTGTGTTCATTGGTGCGGCAATCGATAAAAATGAAATGGTTGTTTTTTCCGGCCAGGATAGCATATGGATCCATAATTCCTACTTTTGCTCCTATTTGATGCTCAGTTTGTTGTGCCAGGGAGGCTAATTTTTCTATGGACCAATTCAATTTTAAATGGTGATTGATCATGGTGAGAAATCCTGTGGTAAGGGCAGCAGATGAAGAGAGACCTCCTCCCACCGGAATTTCACTGACTAAGGAAGCTTGAAAATAAGGAACAGAGATCTCTTCTTCTTTTTCGATCAGCCTGATGAGTGCCTGAAGATATTTTGCCCAATTCTCAGAAGGTAGCGGAGGGCTGTTTTTATAAAAGGTTTGATGGTCATCAAGGTTTTTGCTGTAAAGGTCATAAGCGTCGAGCGCAGATTTGAAATTGAATAAAAAATGAATTCCACGATCTGTCGCAGCAGGTAGGACATATCCATGATTGTAGTCGGTATGCTCTCCGATCAGATTGATGCGTCCAGGTGCATGTACATGATATTGAGCGGGTCCGAACCGGTCATGGTGGATATCCTGTAGAGATGAAAGACGAGTCATGCGGTGCGGCTTGATTTGTCTGAAGAAGAAATAGGACGAAGGAGCAGGAGTAGATTTATAACTAATATCAGAAGACCGCCCCCTTCTCGCACCAGTTCAACATGGGGAGTTTCAGCTTGCATGGTGGTGACTATAGAAGGAAACCCCTTCATAGCCCAATCGATAATGCCGGGAACATAGGAAAGAAAGAACAAAACGTAAACGATCAGCACCGTAAGATTGACAGGACGTATATAGTGATTGTTCAAATAAATCAGATTGAGGAAGAACGGGAGTAAATAGATCAAAACCCAAAGAACTGGATCACTGTCGTTGAGTTGTAATCCCGCGGATATAAGTTCTATGGCACAGAATGTAATGAGTACACCTCTCATATTTTAGATTTTTGGATGAAAAACTCGTAAATGAATGCTGCTGATTTTCTTTTTCAAAAAAGAAATATAGACAAATCTTCTATAGGATGAAAAATGTTACCGGAAAGTCTTTAAAGAACATTTCGTTGTGGAAATACAATGTATCAGAAATGGAGCACCATGAAATTGACACGAAGTTAGAATTTTTAAGTTTTATCCTCTTGGTGGCTTGTTGTTTTCTTCTTGATTTCTACGATTTCTTTCAATTTTGCCTTGATGGTTTCTTTCTTTTTTTCATAAAACCTGAGAATGGTGTCTCTACTTTTGTTAAGGCATAGAAGAAGTGGGTTGTAGCTGGAAGTGTTGATATACATTGGTCATTAAGAAGATGGTTGATGAAATTTTATTTTGTGATAGTACGAAAAATAGCGGAATGAAGAAGAGTCGATACCGGACTTCAGGGTTAAATTTTTAAAATGCAGCTGAATGTTTATTAGAAAAATTGACTAAAAGTAAAAATATTGTATATTAGCCGCTAATTGTGCTTCGGGTTTAGATTAGCGATAACCAAGCTCTAATAAAATTTTGTAATGTAACACCTCTTGTTTTATGATGAGTTATAGTCCACAGAGATCTTTTCTCACGAAAATGATGGTTCTTTTCGTCGGGATTGTCATGTTTTCGGCATGTGAGAAAAAAGAGCCTGTATTGAATCATCCTTTATCAGCTGATATATTTTATAGCACGGATGGATTGCAGGCTGCATTTACGGCATTGACCCATAGTGCTGTTAGCTGGAGTTGGGATTTTGGTGATGGTACTACAAGTACAGAGAAAGATCCTGTCCATGTGTATGGTGAAAGCGGGTATTATTTGGTTACACTGACCGCTACGGATGCGTCGGGTAAAAGTGTAAGTGACCAGGTGACACTGGCGCTCGATTTGTCTCCCTTTGATTTATTGGTAGGAGATTATACAAAAGAGGATTATGATGGGAAAACGTGGAGGATGTCTCGTGCCCATTCTTCCAATGATATTTTGGCGAATTCTGATGCAGAATTGTCTTTGTTTGATAAGAGTATCCAGAGTCTGCCCGCGGGAGCTTTTGAGTTGTATCTCGGTCTTCCGGAAGCTTACGATGGGGAATATACATTTTATCAAGATGGGACATTTAAGCATAGTGTGGTGAATGAGACAGTTTTTGGAGGGATTTTATATGCTTCCATTCTTGCTCAAATGGGACTCACATCAATTAAAAAGACAGGAGGAAAAGCAGCATTAGGACAGGATGCATTTGCATTGACGGATTATCAGCCGGAAGAGCAGGCAGAATTTAAATTTGTGGAGAATGAGGATTTTGTTATGCCTTCTGCATTTGGTACTGAAACCATACCTCCCGGTATTCCTGCGGCTTTGTACCCTGGAGTGATGACGCTCGATTTTCCTGGTTCTTCAGCATTTATTGGCGTGCGGGATTTTCACCAGAAAGTGATCGTGCAACATATTTCTGATGATTCGATGCGGTTGGTTCTTTTCCTCACTTTGGATCCAAGAGCGATAGTGAGTGAAGAGCCTCTTATAGCATTGAGCACGAACGCTGTTGTTCTCACTTTTACTGCTGTTAATTAAAACGAATCAATTTCTTCATTATGAAAAGATATTTTACTTTGAAATTGGATGCAAAAATTTTCTGGCTGTGTATTGTCGCGCTTTTTGCGGTGAACAATACAGGGATTGCCGGAATAGACACAGATGCTGCAATAGCGATTGCAGTGACAGGACATGTCGTCTCTGCTCAGGATGGTGAACCTCTTCCAGGTGTGACGATTCAGGTTCAGGGAACTTCGCAGGGAACTGTGACGGGGCTGGATGGCGAGTATGAAATAGAGGTAGATGCCGATGCCGTGTTGGTGTTTTCTTATATCGGATACGCCACCCAGGAAATCTCTGTCAATAATCGGACGGTAATCGATGTGGTATTGGAAGAAAGTGCCGCAGCACTTGATGAAGTGGTGGTGACGGCTCTTGGGATCAAAAGACAGGAAAAGTCACTTGGTTATTCGGTTGAAAGAATAGGAGGTGAAGATGTCCAGCGGGTAGCTCAGGAAAACGTGTTGAATGCTTTGGCCGGAAAAGTGGCGGGAGTGTCTATCAGCAATACAGGAGGAGCAGGATCTTCGGTGAATATGATTATTCGTGGTGCTACTTCTTTGAGTACAGACAATCAACCTTTATTTGTGATCGATGGAGTTCCTATGACCAGTGGATTGAACAATACAGGTGGTTTTGGTGATGATAACCGGGTCGATTACGGAAACGCCATTGCGGATCTCAATCCGGATGACATCGAAGATATATCTATCCTGAAGGGGCCAAGTGCTGCAGCACTTTATGGAACCAGAGCAGGGAATGGAGTGGTTCTGATCACCACCAAAAAGGCGGTGGCGGGACAGCCGATGAAGGTTTCTATTTCTTCAAATACAGTATTTGACATTCCATCCCGATTTTTGAATGTTCAGCATCAGTTCGCCAATGGTCCTTTTTCTTATCGTCCCGAAGAAGGAGAAAGTCTGGTTGTGCCTCCCATTGATTATGGAGAAAGAGTAGGAGCCGGACCTGAAAATGACCGAGGGTATTGGGCTGTCCAGTGGAATGCACCAAGGGATGCCAATGGCGTACCGATCCCGACAGAGCTGAGATCTTATCCTAATAATGTGCGGAATTTTTTGAATGATTACGCGCTGACTACTACCAATACCGCAACGGTGTCCAATAGTAATCCTTATCTTAACTATCGATTAGGATTTACCAACATGACCCATGATGGATTGATCCCTAATTCGGATCTTCATCGAAATAATTTAAGTCTTGCAGCTTCATCCAATCTTCATGATAAGTTTACGATTTCTACTAATATCAACTACACGAATAGCTATGCGAATAATCGCCCGGCTTCCAACCGGGGTACAAATCCTCTTGAGTGGGCTTATAATCAGCCCAGTAATCTGGATATCCGGGATTTGAAAAATTATCGTCAGGGAGGTGATGTATTGCGGGTTTCGGATAAATACGAAAACCCATACTTTTTGGCTCACGAGGTAAATAATAGTTTTGACCGGCATAGAATATATGGGAATGTGGCGGCTACATGGAATATAAGTCCTTCTTTTGAATTGATGGGACGTTATTCTTTGAATAGAAGAGATGAGATAAGAGAATCAAAAATTGGTGTAGGATATTCGAAAGAACCGAATAATGGGAGCTATGGAATCTGGAATAGTACCAGTATGGAAAGGAATATCGATTTTCTTGCGACCTATGCCAAAGACTGGAGTTTTATAACACTTTCTACATCAGCAGGAGCTAACTTTCTTTATTCCAAGGGTGCAAGTTCGAGTACATCTGCCAAATCAGGAACCGGACTGGTCGTACCTAATCTTTTTACTGTGAATAATATCCAGTCCAGTTCATTGAATTATAGTAATTCAAGAAATCAGCGGGCGATTCATAGTATTTACGGGATGGCGACCGTCGGATTGGGGGGGATGGCATATCTGGATGTGACCGCAAGAAATGACTGGTCGAGTACTTTGCCTGCATCGAATAGATCTTATTTTTATCCTTCAGTTTCTTTGAGTTTATTGATCGATCAAATGATCGACTTGGGCAGAAATGTCGACATGTTGAAGCTAAGAGGAGGTGTAGCCCAGGTAGGAAATGACACCAACCCATATCGACTCCTGGCTACCTACGGAAATTCCGGTCAATGGGGCGATGCGATTCGTTTGAGTAAATCCGGAGGGATGTTGAGCCCAAATCTTCTACCTGAACTGGCAACTTCTTCTGAATTTGGATTGGATTTAATCATGTTTTCAAATCGTTTGCGATTTGAGGGTACGATCTATAATGTAGACAATAGAAACCAGATCATCGGAGTTCCTTTGGCTTCTTCAACCGGGTTCAGTAGCATTCAAATCAATAGCGGATTGCTTCGAAGCAATGGAGTGGAGTTTTTAATGGGTGTAACACCTGTGAAAAATAAAAACTGGCAATGGGATTTGGATTTCAATTTCACCAAGAATGATACTCGTGTGATAGAATTAGCAGATGATGTTGATTTTATTGAGTTCTGGAGCGAAGGTCGAGTAAAAAATATTGCATACACACGAGATGCTGGAGCAGGTCAGGATGGACGAGTCGGCAATCTCTATGCAAGAAAAATAAGACGGGTAACCGATGAGAGTTCACCCTATTTTGGATACCCACACCTCAAGGATGACCGCTCCGAAACCGAACCGGTTCAATCTGAAGAATATAGTAAGGTAGGAAACTATAATCCCGATTTTATTATGGGAGTGCAGTCCGGTCTCAGATTTAAAAATTTATCTTTGAATATGACAATCGATTGGCGATCCGGGGGACAATATGTATCCCAGACGATGAGATATATGTCGGAAGCACTGATGACCCAGACATGGTTGGATCATCTGGTGCATCCTGGCGATCTGGGTGGACAGCCGAGTAAAGAGCTGAAAGAATGGGTGATGGCCAACGCAGATAAATTCTTGTTTTCTGAGGATGCTCATCCTATTGGAGGGCCTACACCGGATTATGGTGGATTTTATGAAAATGTGGTCGTTCCGATGTATGATGGAGTATTTTACCCAGGAGTTGTAGGTCAATATGATGAAAATGGAAAGTTTATTCTTGAGGTAGAAAACCTTGGGGACGAGGGGACTTTATTTTATCCATATGTTAGGAGTTATCCATGGGATATTGGTACTGCTAATATGTTCGATGCGGATTACATCAAATTGCGGGAAATATCTCTAAACTATCAGTTTCCTGCACGACTCTCTGAAAAATTACGGGTCGAAAATCTAAATCTATCCTTGTATAGCCGAAATATCATGTTGTGGACCAAAGATTCACCCTTGGGAGTGGATCCTGAAAGAGCATATCAGCCCGAAAGCAGTGGCCGGATCAGTCAAGGTGTAGAAAGATACAACGTAGAACCCTGGATGGTTCCGGTTGGGATCAAATTAAGTTTCCAATTTTAAAAGAAAAAAGTCAGAATCATGAAATCAATAAATATTTTATGGGGTTGGATTTTTGCAATGGTGCTTCTTTTGGGAGTATCTTGTGAAGACTTAGATGAATTGAATATCAACCCAAATGGTGTGGCGCCCGAAACTGCAGATCTCAATCTCTTGTTACCTACTGTGATCACAAGTCTGGGACAAAATATTGTAAATCTTGGTTTTGGGGATATCGCCGGTGTGATGCAACATACTCAAAAAGATGGATGGACTGGAGGACACAATCGGTACGATTGGGACGACCAGGGACATAATTGGTCCGGATGGTATGGAATCGCCCGGAATAACGAGGAATTCTATAAAAAAGCAGTGGAAGGGAATTTTGAATTTCATCAGGGAGCGGCCTTAGTAATGAGAGCTTATACTTTTGGGATGATCACAGATTTATGGGGAGCGGCTCCTTTTGAGGAAGCGCTGAAAGCAGAGGAGAGCTCTGAGTTTTTCAAACCAAAGTATGCCCGTCAAAAGGATATTTATGAATCGATTCTGAAGGATCTGGAAGAAGCGAATACGCTTCTCTCAAAGCCGGCTGGAGATTATATGAATATCGATGCCAAACAAGATGTTCTCTTCAATGGCGATGCTTCAAAATGGAGAAAACTGGCCAATTCTTTGGCGTTGAGATATTATATGAGATTATCAGAAAAAGAGCCTGATTTTGCCAAAAATGGAATTCAGAAAATCGCTTCTGATCCAGCCAAATATCCATTGATCCTTTCTGCTTCGGAAGATGCTACTGTCAGTTATATCGGTTCTTCACCTTCTGACTCCTGGCCGACGACCACGGAATTTGAAAATGATCCAAGTGGTAGTTATATGCGAGTGAAGATGGCCGCCACCTTTGTAGAAAAATTACAGGAATTCCAGGATCCGCGATTGGGAGTCTGGGCCAATAAAGTGAGTATTCCTTTGAAAATCGTCGATGGAAATGAAGTGGATCGGATCGTGGATGGGGTAAGAGAAATCTCTCAAGATATCGTTGATGAATTTGAGGAATCAAATAAAGAAAGTAACATTAAGGTGAATACCGATCCCGAATATGTGGGTTTACCTACCGCGGTTTCTGCGGCTCAGATTTATAATCTGACTCCCGATATTGGTCAGGGAACATTTAATCCCCATGTGTCTCACCTGGCGGATATGTACAAGCAAAGCACTGGGTCTATGCTTCTGATGCGATTGATGGCTGCATCTGAAGTTCATCTTATTTTGGCAGAGGCTGCTATGAAGGAATGGATTTCTTCAAGCCCCGAATCTCATTATGAAGCAGGAATTCGGGAATCGTTCAAAACATGGGGTGTGGAAAACCAATTTGATGGATATTTGGAGCAAGCACCTTATGAGGGTTTAGAGAGTATTATTACCCAAAAATGGATCGCCAGTTGGTCTGCGGCTACGGAAGCATGGTTTGATTATCGCAGAACCGGGATTCCGGATCTAAAAGCTGGGCCCAATGCAAAAAGACAAGCTGTTCCTCTCAGATTCTATTACAATTTTGATAATGAGATTTCAAGAAACAGAGAAAATGCAGAAACTGCATTAGGATGGCTGGAACCGACACAATATGTAGGGAGTGATCCCAATAATAATAGCGCATGGGCGAAGATGTGGCTTTTGCAAGGAACTGGAAAACCTTATTAATTTACAGGTATAAGATTGAATTTTTCATTTGTATAATATGGAGACAGCGCTCAATCCAGCTGTCTCCATTTTTATTTTGTGGTAGTGCACCAGGCAATAAACTTGCACAGATCCCATTTTTTAAGCTCGTCTTGTCGTGAATCTATTATTCATGAATTATGCGCCTTACTTGCCTGTGCCTCTTACGATAGCCAGGTATAGATCCGAAGCGATGTAAGCTGGAGGTGTCGTCCTTGCAAGGTTTTTGCAACGAAGGAGGATGTCCATAAAACCAGAATCAGCAAATTCAAATTACATCTCGTTTCAAAAAATTTCAATACCTCAAAAACCATCATCTGAGAAATCATATAAATTTCAGCGTTTAGGACATTCATATTCAGATGAAGGAGTAATCATTAAAGTAAAATAAAATCCAAAACATTTCCTTTCGGAAAAATGCACTGTGTTTTTATCGATCGTAAGCTTTTTTGGCGCTGCGAACAATCCAGTAAGAAATAAGAAGAATCACCACGACACCGATGATAGAAGGCAGAGGACGATCCATGACAAATAATATGTCTGAACGTCCGTAAATCGCAACCGGAACAGCCAGTAAAATACCGATCAATGCTTCACCGGTGATAAGCCCGGAGGCGATCAATAATCCTGCCTGTTCACTTTTTTTAGATCTTTCATCATGAAGATCCGGGCTGTCTGATTTTCTTTTTGAAAGATTTCGCTGGACAAACCAGGCGATCATTCCACCCAGCATGATCGCGCTGTCCAATTCAAACGGCAGATAAATCCCTACTGCAACCGCCAAAATGGGTGTTCTGAAATCTGAACCTCGTTTCTTTTGATATTGGTCTGCAAGGATGATCAGAATTCCAATTCCGATGCCTATGTAAACCATATTCCAGGGGAGATTTCCTTGAAAAACGCCGTTGGCGACACTTTCCATAAGAGTAGCCTGAGGGGCAGTTAAAGAATTGGGATTTGCTTCGCTTGCCGGCCCAAAGCCGTATCCGGTCAAGAGCAATTGCATAACCAGTGGAAGCACCAGGGCAGCTGATACCACCCCGACCATTTGCATGATTTGTTGACGATAAGGAGTGGAGCCGAGGATGTTGCCTGCTTTTAAATCCTGCATATTGTCTCCCGCAATCGCAGCAGCACAACAGACTACGGCACCGATCATGATCGATGCGGCCGGGCCTTTTTCTGCTCCGGAGCCCATCAATGCAAGAAGCATCAGCGCTGATGATAAAATGGTTGCGATGGTCACACCCGAAATGGGATTGTTGGAACTGCCCACCAATCCGGCCATATATCCTGCAACAGCGGAAAAAAGAAATCCTGCAATCACCATGATCATCGTCATAAACAATGATATACCAAAATCCCCGATCATCCGCTCGTAAATAATGTAAATCGGTACAATTAAAACACCGATCGAAATCAAAACCCATGACATGGGGGTATCGAGGTCAGTACGCAAAATCTGAGATTTCTCTGCCCTGTTTTTTACCGCATGGAAACCACTTCTGACCGCGAATGCAATCGAATGACGCAGGTCGATCAATGCCCACAATCCTCCGACGACCATGGCTCCGACTCCAATGTACCTTATTTTTTCTGACCAGACGACATACCCTGCATCTACTATGTTTTGTCCATCCGGGATACCCGTACCCCACATGATTACCGGGATGGCGATCCACCAGCTGATGACACCTCCCAAAAACACCAATAATGAAATTCTCAGCCCTACGATATAACCTACTGCGATCAGTGCTGGCGATAAATTAATGCCAAAGAAAGCATATAATCGATTTCCGATGATGGCGGCACCCTCCGAAACTCCGTGCCAAAGGTTCAATCCTGATTCGATCAATTTGACAAATCCGCCGATCAGGCCTCCCCACATGATATGTTTTACGGAATCACCTCCTTTTTCACCTGTCTTCAAAACTTCCGCTGTTGCAACTCCTTCCGGAAATTGCAGCCTTTGTTTTTCAATCAAAGCACTTCTCAGAGGAATGGTAAATAAAACCCCTAACACCCCTCCACAAAGGGAGATAAGCAAAGTTTCCCAATAATTAAATTCTGTCCAGTAGCCCATCAGGATCAAAGCCGGAAAAGTAAATATCATGCCGGCAGCCAGGGATTCTCCCGCCGATGCAGCGGTTTGTACTATATTGTTTTCCAGGATATTGCTGGATTTGAAAAGCTTTAATATCGCCATAGAAATCACCGCAGCCGGAATGCTGGCTGAAACCGTCATACCTGCGAACAACCCCAGATACGCATTGGCGGAAGCCAATATCATGGAAAGGATGACGCCGAGGAAGATCGCTTTTACAGTCGTCTCAGGCAATCGAACGGAGGCGGGAATATAAGGTTTGGAGTCAGTATCCATTTTACTTGATTTTGAAAAAAACTATGTACTAACTTCTGGCTCCACGGGCATGTGATCTTCTGCTCCGTGGGTAAGTCGTTTCAATGGTTTCAACATTGCAATGACGATCAATCCGGTCAGGGTGCAAAAAATCGCAATACCGGTGAAAACTTGAAGTTCTCCGGCGGATTGAGAAAATTGACCTAAATATCCTGCTAGTTTATTTCCTAATCCGGAGGCGGCAAAATAAGCTCCCATCATGAAGGATGCATATTTGACCGGAGCAAGTTTGGTGATAAATGAAAGTGCAACAGGAGAGGCACATAATTCCCCTACGGTGTGAAATAGGTAAGCCAATATCAGCCAATACATGGCACTTGATCCCTGAGAATCAAACTGCAATGATGCGGCTGACATAAAGAGAAAACCCCAGCCCATGATGATGACCCCGATCGCCATCTTGAACAAAGAAGAGGATTCTTTTCCTTTGTGTCTTCTCCTGTACCAAAATCCGGCTACCAAAGTACCCAGCGTGATAATGAAAAATGAATTGACACTCTGGAACCAAGAAGCGGGTACCAGAAAATCATCCAGACCCAATGCTGCCAGATGAAGAACCCGATCTGTTTTTTGTTCTGCATACAGGTTCATCAATCCTCCGGCTTGTTCGAAGGCTCCCCAAAATACGATAATCAGCAGAAAAGATAAAAACATTACTTTCATCCGATCCTTTTCGACCGGGGTGAGAGGGTGCTGGGTGCTGGCATAATCCGGGTTGTTTTTGGAAGTGATGTGTTCTCCCACACCTTCCAGATAGCGCTGTCCTAAAATGTAAAATAATAATCCGACCGCCATTCCAATTCCTGCCAGACCAAATCCATAATGCCAGCCGATTTTTTCACCTACATATCCGACGACCAATGCAGATAACAAAGCACCGATATTGATACCGATATAAAAAATAATAAATCCTTTGTCGCGGCGGTCATCTCCCATCGGATAAAGTCCACCGACCATCGTCGAAATATTGGGTTTGAGTGCTCCTACACCCAGTACGATGAGTGTCAGGCCCGTGTAGAATGCCCAGGGTGCCTGTAGTGCCAGTGTCCCATGTCCCAGTACCAATAGAACCCCACCCAGCATAACGGTTCTTTTCTGACCGAGTAAACGATCTGCTATCAGGCCGCCAGGTATAGACATTAAATATACGAACATGGTGTAGGTACCATACAGACTCAGCGCCCGAGTTTCATCCCAGCCCCATCCGGGGTTGTCTCCTTGAGCTGAGGCCACTAAAAACAGGACGAGGATGGCCCGCATTCCATAATAACTGAAACGCTCCCATAATTCTGTGAAAAATAAAACGTACAATCCAATGGGGTGCCCGAACAGTTCTTTTCGTACCGGAGAAGCTTGTATTTCGTTTGTCATAAATAAAAGAAAAAGTGAATAGGGTTAAAGTAATGCCTGATCCTGCATGATCAAAAATTATTGAATTTTTCAAACTATACAGCTCAGGAAATATCTTCTGTTCTGGCAAGATAGTCAGGTTGAGGATAAGAACAAAATTTAGGAAAATATTATGTCCGAATTCTCTACCAAACCCCATCAGCAAAAAGGGGAGTGGTTCGACTGTTTGGTCAATGAAATGAATAATATTTGATGATGGTTCTGATTATGACAATATCAGGGAGTAGTTTCGATTTGTAGAGTCCATCCCATTCCTTCCACTAAATGACGAATGGTCTCCAGGGTGGTTATACTATGTTTTTTAGCCTGATCGATCAGTTCACTTTCGCTGATTTTTTCTTCGATAAAAGATTTAGCATTTTGATTGATACGGTTGTAATCAGCGGTGGTGAAGTAATTGAATGAACCCTGTGTGATATCATAATAGTCGAGGGTATGATCGAGAGAAAGCAATTCAGGTTCGGGAAATTTTTGGATATATAATGTTTTTGTTTTTGGATCTGTCCAGGGATGTAATTGAGAAAGATCAAATCCGATCGATGCTTTCGCCTTGACACGGACCAGGGCTTTTTTACGAAGAAGGGGAATATCAAATCCGTAATAATCCTTGTGAGAATAGAGCTCGGTGAAATATCCTTCGATGGTGATGAGTTTTTGTACCTGCCGGATCTGTTGTAGGATAATGTCGCTGTCTTCTGTCACTTTCCGGTTCTCAAAACCTCGAATCCAAAAAAATCCTCCGATGGTTACAATCATCAGTAAAACCAGGAGAATAATCAGTAAAAAATCCTTTATTCCTCTCATGATAATATTATACTTTCAAGGCTGTGAAAAAATCCTTTATTCTTCTTCAATAATGGGAATTTGATCTATTAGTAAGAGATCACGTTTCTCAACTAAAAATGATCATGTTTTAAAAAATCAGTATCCTATTGTATCATATTTCAAGCGTTTGTGATCCGTGAGGACCGCTTTGATTTTTCCTACTGCAATGGGAGATTCGATGAGAAGCGGTACTTTGTTTTGGTCTTGAGAAACCCATATTTTCATTTTGCTTTCTTCCGTAAAAATATTGCCGGCGATCAATGAAGGCTCAAAAACAAAAGTGTCAAAATTTCCCAACCCTCTGATTTTTTTCTGTTCTTCGATTCCTTTATAATGTAATGAAATCGGATATTTTTTTCGATCAAGCAGCATGTCGATTTTAAAAGATTTCTGATTTTTCAAGGTCTGGATTGAAGTGTTTCGCATGGCGTATAAAGAGGATAAAATATCATGGACACACTGATCTATGTTGATGATTTTGGGTTCTGCCGAGCTTTTTGTAGATCCCATTATTGATTCTGCCAGGCGGCTATTGCGCATATAGTTTACATGATCATATTTTGTGTATTTCCCTTCATTGACTATACGGGTTGAGCGGACGGGAAGGAGGGTATTGGCATCAAGGACCGAGTGAAAAGTGTCCCTCACCTTGAAAATCCAGTCGTATCCGCTAAAAGTTCTGCCAACTGCTTCTGCATGATATTGATTGGCTTTTTTATTTATTTTAAAAGTAACCGTTCCTGCGCTGATCCAGATAAAATTGACATTGTAATACACTTTATAGGTCAACTCTTCGCCATCTGCAAAGGTTTTATTGTCAGTACGGCAGTAGTCATTAGAAAGCTCAGGAAACGAGGATGAGACTTCTTCGTACGACGTTGCCTCCTTCCCTTGGTCCCCAAAAAACCAAAAGAGGGAGAGCGACAAAATTATTACAAATGAGAAGTATCCTTTCATAAAATATTGCATTTAGCAATTTTTCCCAGCTATGGGCTTTCTTGCATTAACGGAATATTGAATCTAATGATTATTCAAAAGAGGTTATTTCAAAATATTTTTCAAAAGAAAAAAACTTGGTACATTCTTGTATTATTCATCAAATTAAATTTATTCAGATCTAAGGCGTCAGAGGTTGCAGCCATAGTAGACTATTGCAAAACTTCTGCAACGCAAGAGATGGATGAATTTAATTGAAAAAACTGATCATTTTAGAGGAGTAAAACTCTTTCTAAAATGCCCGATAATCAAGCAACTGTCGATGTCATGCATAATTGTTTAAAAGTTTTGATGAATAATGCAAGCTATATGAATTTAATACTTGGTGCACCAGCAATCATCTCTGAAACAACGAACGGGAGATCGCCTGCAGTTGCAAAATTGTGTTAAATGCGGAAGAGGCAACCCACTTTATCAATTTTACATCTACATTGATTCATGATTTGATATCCAAATATAGTGTTTATATTTGAATCATAATATTCACTAAATCATCATAATGCGAATAATCGGTGTCGATCCGGGAAGTACTACGACAGGCTATGCTGTCATCGAAGTGAAGGGAGATCATATCCACGTTTTGACGATGGGAATCATTCGTCTCTCCAAATATCCAGATCATCAACGTAAGCTTCGGGAGATTTTTCTGAGGGTGCAAACGGTTATTGAACAGTACGGACCCCAAAAAATGGCTATCGAGGCCCCTTTCTATGGCAAAAACCCTCAGTCGATGCTCAAGCTGGGCAGAGTGCAAGGAGTGGCGATCGCAGCAGCTTCGGCAATGGCGCTGGAAGTAGAGGAGTTTTCACCTAAACGGATCAAGCAATCGATCACCGGAAATGGGAATTCATCCAAAGAGAAGGTAGCCGGGATGCTTGAATTGATATTGGAAAAATCCCTGGACAAACAAACATTGGATGCGACCGATGCGCTGGCCGTAGCGGTGTGCATGAGCTTTGGAAGGAAAAATAATCTTACATCGAATAAAGGAGGTAGCTGGGAAGACTTCATCAAATCAAATCCGGGACGCATTATTTCGTGATTTATTTCGGTAGAATATTTCTGAATGAAAAATTTATATCCTAACTTTGCAGCCGGTTCTGCACTCCTGAATGAAGGGTGAAGAGCGTTAATTTTTTTCCTGAGATTTGATCGATTTCAAAATGTCCGGAAATGGGAACATATTTTAGATGGTCGATTATTATTTGATGATCCCGGGATGAAAGCAAAGACAAAGATGCTGGAAACAGTATTTTGTAAAGATAAATTTTGGTCCCATAGCTCAGTTGGTTAGAGCAACCGGCTCATAACCGGTAGGTCCATGGTTCAAGTCCATGTGGGACCACAGGAATGAAGTCCAAGTCGTTGTCGATCAATGATTTGGACTTTTTTAATTGAAGTTTCTTTATGAAAGACTCAAGAACTGCACCCCCGAAAAATGAATTTCAGAGATTAGTCTTTCCATGCCTTCAGGATATTTTCCAGATAATCCCTGATGGTGAATAATTTTCCATTTTGAACAACCCATTTCTCTCCTCCTTTTTCCAGGAAAAATGCAGGATTCCTGCCGGGAGCCATCGTCGGATTCAGTGGATCTGACCAACCATCTGGTTTTTCCATAGCCATGGAAAAGGGAAATTGATACCGATTTTCAGGAAGTTGTTTTACTACAAAGCCCAGATATCCTTCCGCCAAGAGGTTTTCCCATTGCGCCGATTTGAGATCCTCCATGGATTCAAATGGCTCGGGGTACCACTTCCCCGGTATGAGTGTCATGTCGCGTGCATCCACTTCTTCAAATCCATCGAATATACTGAGATCTCCTGTGTCTTGAATGCTGCTGATAAAGTAAGTCGTACCATCTACGGATCTTTCAAAATATTGGTATCCTACATCCATTCGGATTTTTCGGTCATGGACAGGCGCTCGAAGATTTCGCAGGATCAGGGACATCATTTTTCGATCGTTCTGAGGGATTGAGTGATATTCTTCTGTGGTTTTTGCCTGATACGAACCTGTCATGATCGACTCCAATGATTTGATCAATGTGATGAAGTTAAGTTGTCGGAGGTATTGTTTTTCCGGGTCATCCGGATAGCCGCCTGATTCGATTAGAATAGTGGAAGTTCCCCATTTTTGGATGTTGTCGCCGAAAGCCCTCGGCTCAAATGTATCATCATATACCCCGATTCGATCCGGGATTTCCGCATGAAGACTATCCCGAAGAAGTGCGATAAGTTTCATTGCACGAAGGCGGACATCGTTGATGCTTTTTTCATAATCATAAACAGGTGCTAAAAACGTAATGGCTACCTGTTTCCCTTCCCGTCCGGCCCGATAATATATGGATTGATCGTGAAGATTGAATCCAAACAATGGTTGAATAGAATCCCGCACTTCTTTGAGTAATTGAGCTTCCGGACTGGCCAGGTGGAGCGCATCCCGGTTTAGGTCGATGTGTGCCGCATTCCGACGTTGAAACTTATCTACCCCATCGGGATTGAGCATCGGAATGAAGTAAAGTGAAAAATTTTTACGCAGAGTTTGTAAAAAACTTTGATCGTCTGGATGATCAGAGTCGAAGAAATTGAATAAATCCAACAATGCCATGGTGGCAGTGGATTCATCTCCATGCATTTGGGACCAGAAAAGAATAGGAATTTCCCCCTCACCATATTTGCCCAGATAAATAGGTCTGCCTTCGATGCTGTGTCCTTTTACCTGGATTTGGAAATGAGGTTGTTGGTTATGCTTCTCAAATAAAGGGATAAGTTCTTCTATTACAAAACGACGGGTAGTGATGGTTTCTTCTTGATAAGATGAATAGCGAGCTTTCAGATCTTCGATCGCCGGCACAAAAGTCTGAGCGGAAAGATCAAAGAAAAACATCGAAGTCAAAATCACAAGGAAGAGCGTTCTCATGGATGTAAAATTTTATTAATTTTGGAAGATGCAAAGGAAGTTGAATTTTTAAATCTTAAAACCGCCCTTGTCAATAGTATGGCTCGTGGCCGATACAATAAAAGTATGAAAAAAGGACCATTATTTAATTTTGTGCTTGGAGTTTTAGCGTTTTTGATGATGACAGGCTGTGCTGGAAAGAAGAAAATAACGGGTACAGCAGAACCTAAAACAGCGGAGCAATGGGTGCATCACTTATTTGATACAGCGGGTGTGCATAGTGGATTGTTGATGGTCGAGGCAGGAAAAGATCTCGATCGCCAAAAGCCGATCATCGATTACAACAGTCATTCACTTTTTACACCTGCATCCAATACGAAAATCTTGACGCTTTTTGCTTCTTTGAAATTTCTCCCGGAGCATATTCATGGATTTTATTGGCGAACTGAGAATGACACCACATATATCCGGGGCGCGGCAGACCCTACTTTTCTTGACCCACGGTTTGATTCTGGGCCGGCGATTGAGTTTTTGAAATCACAAAAGAATTTGGTTTTTGTTTCGGATTGGTCCAAGGCGTTGCGGTTTGGTCCGGGCTGGGGCTGGGATGATTATCCATATTATTATCAGCCGGAGAGAAGTCCTTTCCCCATTTATGGAAATGTGATGCGCGCGCAGTGCAGGGATGGAAACTGGAAAATGTCTCCTACCGGATTTATTATCAATGAAGTGAAAGATTCCCGGGGATCGGCGGTGAGACGAAATGAAGACTCTAATATTTTTCAAGTAAAATCAGATCGGTGTCAGGACGAAGATTTTACGCTTCGACTCCCGTTTATATGGACTCCGGATGAATTCACCCGTTTGCTGGGAGATACGCTTCAGATGGTAGTTGACTGGCGTGGTATGAGCTCTTCTGACAAGGAATCACAATGGGAGGTTTTCCCGGGTGCAGAGCGGGATTCTTTGCTGAGGACACTGATGTATCCAAGTGACAATCTGATTGCAGAGCAGCTGGCATGGAATATCTCTTCCACCTTATGGGATACGATGGACACGCGCCGGATGATTGATTCCATGATGAATTCAGATTTTGAAAAATGGAAGGGGGAAATTCGCTGGGCAGATGGGTCAGGACTTTCTGTGTACAATGCATTTAGCCCCCGGTTTTTGGCAGAATTATTGCAAAATCTTTACAGGTCGATGCCAGAAGAAAGACTATTTGATTTTTTCCCGGCAGGCGGAGTCAGAGGAACGATTGCTTCCTGGTATGGAGATGAAGATGGACCTTTTGTCTTTGCCAAAACCGGAACCTTGTCTGGCACACATACCTTGTCAGGTTATTTGAAAGCCGATTCAGGAAAGACATACATATTTTCTTTTATGCACAATAATTATATCGGATCGAGTAATCAGTATAAAGAAAAGATGGAAATTTTGGTGCGTTGGTTGAAAGAGAATTATTGAAGAACCGATAATAAAAAAGCAGCAGAAGAAAGGATGGTTATGTGCATCATGTAAAGGAGGAAATACAATGAAGGATGTTTTTGTGTTTCGAAGTGAGCCAGTGCTTATCCGGATGACTCGTATCTATCTCGCTATCCTGACTATGGATATTCTGCTGATTATGATTCCCTTCCCAGTAGGAAGAATCGTTACGAAACCCCTTTTGATGTTAATTCTGATATGGGGTTTGTTCCGATGCAAAACCAAAATTTCTCCTCAATATCTATTTCTTTGGGCGGGGGCTCTGGTTTTTTCCTGGTTCGGTGATCTGTTTTTGATGGGGACAGATACATTTTTTATTCCCGGATTGATTAGTTTTCTTATCGCACATCTTTTTTACATCGCTGTGTTTTTGAAATGGAATTCGACAAACGCTCCATCTTATCGATCTATGGTTTTTCCTGCAGTGATTACGATATTGTTTTTTATTTGGTTTTACCGAGTTGTGCTTCTGGCTTCGGATCAGCTTTTTGTTCCGGTTTTGATCTATGCAGGGGTGATTCTTTCGATGTGGATTCTGGCTGTCTATCGTTCATTTAGGATTGATGAATTACGATATTGGATCGTAGTCGGAGCTGCATTATTTGTAGTGTCAGATGCGATTTTGGGATATGGGAAGTTTTCTGCGCCATCTGCCCCGGTTGGTGGCTGGGTGATGCTGACCTATGGTTTGGCTCAGCTTTTCTTGTTTATGGGAATATATCAGAAAATGATAGAAAAAACGAGAGGTTCATCCTTGTTATAAGAGGTGTCAATAAAGAAAAAAGGAATCTGAGAAATGAAGTTGCTGCCGAAGAAGTTCCGGCAGCAATCATCATACAAATCAACTGAGAAAATTTATTCCTTTATTTCTTCCACTCCCCATTGATCAAACGCCAGATTCCAAGAGGGTTGTCTGCCCGGAGTGCTTCCGGTAGGAATTGATCAGGTATATCCTGATAGCATACCGGTCTCAAAAAGCGGTAAATAGCTGAGGTTCCAACAGAGGTAGTGGAAGGCATGGTCGTTGCCGGGTAAGGTCCTCCATGTACCATCGCGTGGCACACCTCGACTCCGGTCGGATAGCCATTGAAAATGATTCTTCCTGCTTTTTCTTGTAAAATCGGCAAAAGCTTATGAACAAGAGGCGTATCCTCATCTGCGGCATGAATCGTGACCGTAAGGTGCCCCTCCAGTGAGCGGGCAAATTCCAGGATTTCGTCTTCTTGTTCGGTGGTGATCAGAATACTGGAAGGTCCAAAAACTTCTTTTGTCAGATCAGGATCCTTTTTGGCTTTTTTATATTCAGTTTTGAAGAGCGCCGGTTCACCGGTCAGGTCATGATCTCCTTTGTTTCCTCGAGCTAAAAGGGTGTAGTCCCCATGCTTTTCAAGTCTTTCTTTTCCTTCATTATAGGATTGGTGAATCCCTTCCGTCAGCATGGTTTGACCCGTTTGTGCTTCGAAGTTTTTTGTTAGCTGAGCTGCAAATTTATCTGTTTCCTCGCCTTTAGGAAGCATCACCAGCCCCGGATTGGTACAAAACTGACCAGCCCCGAGATTGACTGATCCAGTGAGCTTTTCAGCGATATCATCTTTGTTTTGTGCCAGAGCACCGGGTAAAATAAATACCGGATTACTGCTTCCCATTTCTGAATAAACAGGAATGGGAACCGGTCTTTTCTGAGCCAGATCATATAGTGCTTTTCCACCCGCAAACGAACCCGTAAATCCGACCGCACACGTCAGCGGATGAGAAACCAGATAAGCACCTGATTCGTGCGTATTCCCCTGAACCATGGAAAAAACACCTTCCGGCATATTGGTTTTTTGAGCAGCCCGCATGATCGCCCGTGCTGCTATCTCCGAAGTTCCGGGATGTGCAGGGTGAGCTTTTACGACCACCGGACATCCGGATGCGAGGGCCGAAGCTGTATCTCCTCCCGCTACAGAAAAGGCCAAAGGGAAATTACTTGCACCAAAGACCACCACCGGACCCAGTGGATGATTCATTCTTCTCAGGTCTGATCGTGGCGGTGTTCGGTCGGGTAGAGCCTCGTCGATGATCGCCTGGACATAGAATCCTTGTTCTATATAATCAGCAAATAAACGCAGTTGTCCGGTCGTTCTTCCCCGTTCTCCTTCCAGACGCCCTGCTGGAAGACCGGTTTCTGCTGTACCGGTTTGGGTAAGCGCATCCCCGGCAGCTTCGATTTCATCCGCAGCAGCTCTCAGGAATTCAGCCCTCCGGGCGGCCGACATGTTTTTGTACGTCTCAAAAGCGGATGAAGAAAGTTCCATCGCGGAATCCATTTCCTTTTCCGTCGCACTATAATAAGTGATTTCTCCTACCGGTTTTTGAGTAGCTGGATTGATCGGACGAAATCCGTCAATATTCGTGTCCGGCGATTTTGATTTATATCCTATAATATGATTTCCTTCTGTCTTCATTTTATACTGTTTTTACTTGGTTGATTAATGTGCCAATTCCTGTAATACTGATTTCAACCCGATCTCCTTCCTCGAGGGTGAAGTCGTTTTCAGGAATCAGGCAGGTGCCCGTCATCAAAAATACTCCATCTTCAAAAGTATGAGAATGAAAGAGGTAATCGACCAACTCTTCATGAGTTCTTTTCATCTGATCGATCCTTATACTATCATCATACATGATTTCCCCATTGCGGAAAATTTGAATATGGATGATTGTTTCCGGGGAAATTGGCTTTTCGGTCACGTAAAGACACGGACCTACGGAGGCAGAGGCATCATACATTTTTGCTTGTGGTAAATAAAGGGGATTGGCACCTTCTATACTTCGGGAGCTTACATCATTTCCGATTGTATACCCCACGATTTCTTTGTGTCGGTTCACGAACAGAGTCAGTTCCGGTTCGGGCACATTCCAGGTGCTGTCACTTCTGATCCCGATATGCGCTCCATGCCCTTGCACACGGTGACCTATCGACTTGAAAAACAATTCTGGTCGGGGTGCATCATATACCATGTCATAAAATCGATCTCCACCCGATTGTTCGGACTCTTCCATCCGTGCTTGTTTGCTCCGGAGATAAGTAACACCCGCTGCCCATACTTCCTGGTATGGATCGACCGGAGGATTAAAAGTTTCCCGGCTTGCTAAAAACTCATCTTCTGCCGCCTCCCATTCATTCTTCCTCGAATCAAGGTATTGGTATAGATCCCGGCGGTTGATCAGTTCAGTCCAGCTTTTGAGTTCTGGACTCACAAAAGCTCCATTTTCGGTCAGCAGGAGTGCCCGGTTGTTGATTTTATATAACTTCATATCATAAATATCTTTAATCGATTCATTTGTATAATCCGTAAAAACGATAACGCGTCCTTTGCAATATCACTTTTTGGTCTTCGCGCCTCTCATTTCCCATCATAAAAAGAACCACTCCAAAAATTGGTTGCAGGAGAGTAAAAGGAACGAATATTTTGTCTCATAGAGATAAAAAAGTCTTCATTTCCTCATAAAATAAATTCCAATCCGATTCCTGCATTGTGAGTCCGGGTGTACGCAATCCGCCACAGTCGATGCCCGCTTCTTTCATGATCCTTTTTCCGACTTTTATGCCTCCTCCATACTGATTCATCAATCGCACAAGCCGGGCAGATTTGAGTTGTAGTTGACGAGCTTCTTCCATTTGTCCGGATTCGAATGCTTCCACCAGCTTCGTATACATCGGCGCCATGAAGTTGTACGTACTTCCTATAGCGCTTTTCATTCCCAGAGTCAATCCCGCTAAAAGCTTTTCGTCCTGGCCGTAAACCACATCCCATTTTTGCTCTGCGGAATATACGCATAAAAAAGTATCCATCAACTCTGTTCCCGAATACTTCAATCCTTTAAGATTAGGTATTTTACCATCTGCTTCCTCCATAAAATCGATCATCGCGAGATCAACTCCGGTGACTTGAGGGATATGATAATAATAGAAAGGCAAATCAGGTGCGGCACTCGCGACTGATTGGACAAACGACAACAAAGCGGGTACGGAGTTGGGCTTCAGGAAAAGGGGTGCCATCACACTAAAACCATCTGCACCTATTTCAGCGGCATGGGTAGATAGCTCTTTTGCATCTTCTATGCTGGAGGCTCCGGTATGGATGATGATTTTGAACTCCGGTGCTTGATGTTTGATCCAGGATTCGGCCAGAATCTTTCTCTCCTTTACACTCAATAACAGACCTTCACCAGTTGTTCCATTGACAAATACACCGCTGTTTCCGTCTTGCTTTAGTTTGGCAGCATAATCAGCGATGACTTCTGTTGTGACTTGTCCTTTCTTATCAAAAGGCGTAAATACAGCGGGAAAAAATCCACTTAATTTCATTTCAGGATATTGATTGTTTTTTAATGTATGAATTTATCGAATCAAGTATTACAGTAGAATCTGTCGTACTTCATGCCTTCATTTTTACATCCCGCAAGATGGTCTATTTGCCGGTTTTTCACAAGTACTATTTGGGCGGAGTGTGCTATTTAATTATGATTTTTGAGATGGAGCGGGATGGAGAGCATGAACCGGGAAAAAAGATGCTCATCGAAGTAATTTGTAGAAATTTTATAGAAAAATATCAAGAATTGGACTTTGGTATAATTTTTGTATTCAATCAGGGAAATGAATCTTCTATGAATTTTTGGTTATTTCTTTTGATTCCGGTTGTCGTTGGGATGCTTAAAAAGCAGAAAGAAAGATACGCTAAGTTGTGATATTTATACGTATCCATCGCAACGAGCAGCGAATCCATATATATAGTATATAATTACAATCCATTTTTTGAAGGGATAAGATATACCAGTCTGTTTCCTTTAGAGCGGTTCTTGCTCCATTTCTCCAAATACTTTACTTTACATTTTTCCCCATGTTCGATCGTTGGTCTTCCGAATAGAAATCGTAGCGCGGTTCTCTGGATCGTTTTTTTATTTTGTCTCGATCCGAAAATTGTGATTTCAAGATCTATCTCTGATATATAAGATCGGGATTTCTTTTCTGTGAAATAGACCGAATTGGAGTGGTGAGATCATTTTACGATGATGGTTGTTTTGCGGATGTGTCCGAATAATATATAGTAGTGTTTTTTACAATATGTCTTTTCTGAATTTTTTGGTTTTTCAGATCGTAAGTGTCTGATTATTAGAGTGTGTGTTCTCTCGTTTCTTCCTGCTCTTATGCCGATGCTTTAATATGAGAAATGATTAGCAAACAAAAATAACCACAGAAAAATTTTCCTCTTCTATTTTTAAAACTCCATTTTTCTTGTTTTTCGTTAGAGTGCATCGGTAGTAATGTGCTGGTTTCCAGTGTGTTTGATTGGTGTTTGTGATGCTGTTTAGCTATGAACCTATCCTTTCAAAAAAATAAGTTTTCAAGATTGTGTGTTAAAATTACATATTATAAATAATTTTAATGTATTATTGCGTTAGAAACAGAACAGAAAACTAATTGTACTAATTTTTAAAAACCAAAACAAGGTCTCATGATGAAAACTATTACAAACAAAATAAGGCACTGGAGAAGTGTGTCTTATTATTCGGGATTTATGGCACTGCTCGTCGGTGTGATGCTCCCTTTTACCACCTTCTCACAAAATTGTCTGGAATTGGCAAAGCAAGAATGTGCGGCCAATGACAATGAGTTCATCACCAAAACGCTGGATGCATCCGGTAGTTTGGTGTTGACCGTTTCCGATTTTTTAGAGTCCATCCCGGAAGGTTGCTCCCAAAGTGATTTTGAAATTGTGGTGAGAGATCGGGATGGTGATTCGCTTCTGACCAATGCTGTAGAACCAGCGGATGGTTTTAGAGCAGAAGATGCATGTCTGTACACGGGTGGACGGTTACGGGCAGAGTTGAAGTATATTGATGGATCCAATCGTCAGAATGTTTGTGGCAAAGAGCTTTTGTTGTTGCCTGAAATCATAGCTACGAAAGGGTCGTTATATTGCAGCCATCCTGTGTTCGATAGTTCGATGGATGAGTCTATTCTTCCTCTTCAGTACAGCTGTGAGGATTTTGATGATTCACATGTATCCATTACGATGACGAATCAGGAATGGAATGATGAAAGTACAAGAGATTCACTTTTTCGTGTCTGGGAAGTGAATGTCAACAACGGAAGAGGTGTCGTTTTTTACACAGATACAATAATAAGAGAGGCCATCCCAATTGCTGATATTATTTTTCCTCACGACACCACGATTTACTGCGAAGACTGGGACGGAAGTTCCCCGGCACCTGAACTTTCAGGACGTCCTTTTGTGATCAAAGATTCTGATACGACCTATCTGGATGTAGGTTCTTCTATGCATTGTGCTACGATTGAGATTAAGGATGAGGAGTGTGGTCCGGTGGATTGTATCCGTGAAAAATATCTTCGTGCCTGGACGATCAAGATCGGTGATGTGAAGCTGAGAGACACACAAGTGATTACTGTGTTGGATACACTTCCGCCAGTGGGAGAATTTACATTCAATCCATTGGATTCAGTAGAGACGATCGTGGATGGTGAAACCATAAAAGTTCCTGTATATCGTATATCTACAGGATCGCATGGTTGTACTTCCGATGGAACGCTTCCGGTGTTGTACGCTTCAGATGATTGTACCGGAGTGGAAAGCGTAAAAGTATCCGTGGAGGTTGATGGTGAAGTGCAGGCTTTATCCAATGGCGGACCATTTATGGGCTTTGAGGAAGGAAAATATATCGTAAAATATACAGTAGCTGATTCTTGTTGGAACGTGGCCAATTATTATATAGGTGTTGAAGTGAAAGACATGACCAATCCGACCGTGGCTCTTTCCGCCGCACACAATCTGACGATGTCCAATGATCCGATCACCTGGCTCAATCTCAATGAATTTGCAAAACATCATATCACAGACAATTGTGGATTGCAGATGATCGTCGGCCGAAGGATTGACGGGCATGATCTGGCGTGCGGAGCGAGCGACTCACTCTCGGAGGTGTCCCGCTATCGTGAAAATTTCAAGCAATGGCTGGATGGGAGGAATTGTTCTGAGCTCGTAGATGTAGATGATGGCTGGATGGATAAGATCCCTTTCTGCTGTGCAGATGTCGGAGGTGAAATTGAAATTGAAATTCTGGCAATCGATGAATCCTGCAATGCTACTTCCGGATACACGATCATTGTTCCGATTGATCGGGGAGTGGTGACCATCACAGAAAGACTTCCTGATGTGAACCTTTCATGTGAAGCATGGGGTCAAAATTACGCAGATCTTATCGTGAGTGGATCTGATGAACTTGATGTGGATTCTCTCGATAAATATTTTGGTACTTATATACCTTTTGAGCCCGGAAGTGCTGTATCTCTTGATAAAATCACCATTCAGGATTTGGATTGTTCACAGGAGATGGGAACGAACTTCCAGGATGAATTCACTTTTGATATCCACAATGGATTACTCCATTCGGTATGCGCGGGGGAATTGTCGCAGGAAGCAGAGCTCGTAAGAGATGATGATTGCAATACATTTACCATCGTACGACGGTTCATGATCAATGGAAATGAGATCGCTCGGCAGAATATAAAAACAGAAAATCGTTGTCCGTTTTCCTTGACGTCATTTGACATTCCTGGACGACAGGATACGTCGATTACACTCGCTCGAAAAGAGATCCTCCGCGATCCTCATTACTGGACCGGAAATCGGTTTAATGTGACCACAGATGGACCTGAATATCAGGGAAGTGATTGCAGAATCGTAGCGATAGGCTACTTTGACAAATTGCTGGACACTATTTATGGGGGCAATGATTCTTGTGAAGCAGTGATCATGCGGATGTGGTGCATGGCTGACTACTGCAGCAGCGATCTGGATTCAGGATGGGAGCATTTGGCTAATCGGTCGGACGTTCTGACCTGGAAGCAAATTATCAAGGTATATATCGATTCCGATAATCCGGACGTGGAACAGCCCATGCCCGGGGACGATGAAGGCGTCGTAGTGACTCCACCGGAAGTGAAAGATATTTTCCGAGTCAAAGGAAGAATCCACACAGAAGATGCATTGAATGTGCACAATGTAAAAGTGGATATTGTTACTTCGGACGAGAAGAAAGAACAATTGACCAATGAAAGTGGATCATTTGAACTGAAGGTAGAAAAAGGATCCCGGGTACAGATTATCCCTAATAAAGAAGATGATATCCGAAATGGTCTTTCCACAATGGATTTGATCTTGATTCAGCGGCATCTGCTTGGGAAGCAACTTCTGACCTCTCCTTATCAGTTGATAGCAGCTGATGCGGATAATGATAAGCGACTTACGCCAGCAGATGTATTGTTTTTGCGCCGAATCATTTTAGGAAAAACTGATGATCTTGACTTAACTTCTTCATGGAAGTTTGTAGATGCGAATTATGTTTTCTCCAATAAGAAAACAGCGTATGCAGAGGATTATCCTACCGCAAAAGATATTCGTTATCTCGATCAGGACTTGGATACAGATTTTGTTGGGGTGAAGCTGGGGGATGTGGATTATAGTGTAAATGTGACCCGGTCTTCGAGCAGATCGGTTGACAAGGATTTGAGATTGCTGTCAGTCGAGGATGCAGAGTTACAACCAGGTGACGTAGTATCAATACCTTTGAGAATGAAAGAGGATATGCTGGTTCAGGGAATGCAGCTGGCTTTGAAATTCCCTGAAGGTGCGATTGATATAGAAGGAGTATCGAGTCCGGCTTTCCGGCTGAAAGGCGAAGAGTATTCGGTTCAGAATGGTGAATTCCGTTTAAGCTGGTTTGATGTGGAAGGTTCTACTTTCCATCAGGGAGAAGAGTTTATAACCTTGCAGATTCGGGCACGCGAAAATATTTCAGTGCGGGATCTATTCGCCGTTTCACAAAATCAAATCGAATCGGAAATTTACGATATGAATGATGTGGCTTATGAGGTAGGACTCGCTTTTGATCGAAATGAAGATCAGTTCCAGGTATATCAGAACCGACCCAATCCGGCTCAAGGATTTACAAAAATCGGATATGTGACAGACCGGAATACAACGGTTCAGCTGACAGTTCATGATCTGAATGGTAAATTGATCTATACGGAGGAAGCACAGGTGTCACGCGGGATGAATGAGTTTGAGATTCAGACCAGTGAACTCACCAGTGGTGTATTGTACTATACTATCTCAGACGGTAAGCAAAGCGCTACACGCAAAATGGTAGTTATTAAATAATATTATAGTTTAGACCTTAGTAGTTTTGTAAAGGCTGTATCCGAATAGTGATACAGCCTTTTTTTTATTTTGAATATCCCAGGATGTTTTCAAATTCGGTATTGGGAGTTTAGTACATAAATGAGGATATTATCAAGGTTTATGCTTAATTTTGCGGATGATGAAGCGTTTGATGGGAATAGATTACGGCACAAAAAAAACAGGTCTTTCTGTGACTGATCCTTTGCAGATCATAGTCAGTCCACTCGATACGATCGCGACTAAAGATCTTTTTGATTATTTACGAAATTATTTTTCGAAGGAAAATGTAGCCAAAGTAATCATCGGAGAACCATTTATGGCGGATGGAGAGACACCTGCTCAACATCATGATGAGGTGCTCAAATTTGTCGAACGATTTAAAAATGAATTTGAAGGAATAGAGGTGGAGTTGTTTGATGAAACCTTTACCTCTTTACAGGCGCGTGAGATCGTTTACAAGTCCGTCGCTTCTCGAAAAAAAAGAAGAAACAAAGCGCTCGTAGACAAAGTAGCAGCTACCCTGATTTTACAGAAATATTTAAACCACATTTGATTTATGATTCTTCCGATATATGCATATGGACATCCTGTATTGAAACGGGTCGCAGAGCCCATTTCTGAAGACTATGAAGATCTTGAAGAATTGATCGAAAATATGTGGGAGACTATGTACTACGCATCAGGGGTGGGACTGGCAGCTCCTCAGATCGGGAGGTCTATCCGATTGTTTGTGGTTGATACTCAGCAGCTTCAGGAGGAAGGTGAGGAGGAAAAAGGGATAAAAAAAGTTTTCATCAATCCTGAAAAAATAGAAGAATCAGGGGAGGAGTTTTCATATGAAGAAGGTTGTTTGAGCATCCCGGATATTCGTGCTGATGTAGATCGAAAGGAATTTTTGAAGTTGACTTATCTCAATGAAAACTTTGAAAAAGTGACCGAAGAATTTGATGGGATGGAGGCTCGGGTCATTCAGCATGAGTATGATCATCTGGAAGGAGTGTTGTTCGTCGAAAAAATCAGTCCGTTGAAGCGAAACATCATTCGCAGAAAACTGGAGAAAATCCGAAAAGGGAAAATAAAGTCTGAATACGAAATGCGATTTCTCTGAAGATCATTTTCTGCCGAAATCTGCAGGGATTTCCCCCCATCTTCGGGTGTCCCATTTCAGGATAGGATTTTTTATTTCATGTGTTTCCAACCATTTTATAGCTCGGTCTACCAATTGAAAAATTTCTTCATTTTTTGAGGTTCGCTGGAGTGTTGTTTTGACTTTTCTGTTCTTTATCCAGGATAATGCTGTCATGGAGTCTGTATATATCGGAATGTCGTATCGTTTGTGTTTGTCCATCAGAGCCAGCGCATGTACCAAAGCAAGAAACTCTCCCAGATTGTTGGTACCTTCTTCAAAAGGACCGGCATGAAAAATCAATGATTTATCATGGGTCCAAACTCCCTGATATTCAACGATTCCCGGATTGCCACTGCTGGCTGCATCAACGCTGATACTTTTTTTGACAAAAGGTGCTTTTTCTACTGGTTTATTTGATTTTTGAAAAGCGGTTTGCCATCCTTCTTTAAAAGCGGTTTTTGCCGCATCCAGGGTCGGGTAACCTTTATACCGGGCATTAGGAAAATTTTCGATTTGAGATTTAGCTACTGGCCAGCTGTCATATATTCCGGGCTGATGCCCCTTCCATACGACATAATATTTTTTCTTTTTTGACATAAATGATTATTTTCATTGCTTCTACATCGGAGACAATGAAAGGCAAAATTAAATATCTCATTGCATTATCCCAGTTAAAAGGAGTGGGATTTCGCAGAGCCCACCAGATTTTGGAAGAATTTGGTACGGCACAATCCTTTATTGAGGCTTGTTTGGCGTTTCCTGAGAAAATACCCTCTGTTATCCGGGAGAATTGTACTCGCTCTGCGATTGATGGGGCATTGGCTTATGCAGAAAAGCAACTCAAGTATTGTGAAAAATATAAGGTAGAAGTACTGACATATGATGATGAAAGATACCCTTATCGATTGCGTCGTTATCCCGATTGTCCATTGATATTGTATACCCGGGGCCAAATGGATCTCAATTCGATGCGCACCGTGGGAGTGGTTGGCACGCGCAAGATGACGACCTATGGAAAATGGATGATCGAGGATCTGATTCGGGATTTGAAAGCCTATGATGTGATGGTAGTAAGTGGATTGGCCTATGGTGTAGATACAGAAGCGCACCGGAATTGTGTCCTGCATTCGATTCCGACGGTCGGAGTCATGGGTACAGGAATCGATATGATATATCCGGCATCTAATCGAAATTTGGCAAAGAAAATGCTGAAAAGGGGCGGAGTTCTCACGGAATACGGAATTGAGACCAAACCGGATGCTTTTAATTTTCCTGCCCGCAACCGGATCATTGCCGGAATGTCAGATGCTTTGGTGGTAGTAGAATCAAAAGATAAAGGAGGCGCTATGATCACCGCTGATCTTGCCTTTGGATATGATAAAGAAGTCTTTGCTTTTCCGGGGAAGGCAACAGATTCTTATTCCAGAGGTACTAATTTATTGATCAAATCCCAAAAAGCACAATTGATTGAATCCGCAGAAGATTTGTTGAATCATATGAGCTGGAATGAGGTGACGACCGAAGAGGTTCACCAACCAACCTTATTCGATGATCTTTCGCATCAGGAAAGGAGTCTTCTTGAGAGTTTTGGTAAAAACCAAATCTTTCACATCGATCAGGTATTGGCACGATTTCCCTATTCTAATTCTGAAACAGCCTCTATCTTGCTGCAAATGGAGTTGAAAGGGATCTTGAAATCCTTACCGGGCAGCCGTTATAAGATTATCTGAATTATAGATGACGTTCTGCGTGGTAAGATGATCGCACCAGAGGGCCACTTTCCACAAAGTCAAACCCTCGTTTGTAGCCTTCATCTTTATAAAATTCGAAAACATCAGGATGAACATATTCTGCAATTTTCATATGCATGGGCGTCGGTTGCAGATACTGGCCAATCGTTAGAACATCACAATCATGTGCTATCAGATCATCCATTGTCTGAAGGACTTCTTCTTGTGTTTCACCCAGACCGACCATAATGCCCGATTTTGTTCGTTTGCCGTACTCCTTTGTCCGGCGAATTTGTTCCAGACTTCGCTCATATTTGGCCTGAGGACGAACCAGGCGATACAATCTTGGGACGGTTTCTATATTATGTGATACCACTTCCTGGCCGGCGCTGATCATTCTTTCGAGTGCTGACCAGGTCGCACGCACATCGGGGATCAATGTCTCGATCGTGGTGTCGGGACATTTTTCTTTGACGGCTCTTACGGTCTGGTACCATATTTCTGCCCCCCGGTCTTTGAGTTCATCACGATTGACTGAAGTGATGACGGCATGCTTCACCTGCATGAGGAAAATCGCTTCTGCTACTCGATTGGGTTCATCTTCATCATATTCAGGAGGCCGGCCGGTTTTGACGGCACAGAATGAACAAGATCGAGTGCACACATTTCCAAGAATCATAAAAGTAGCGGTACCTGCTCCCCAGCATTCTCCCATATTGGGACAATTGCCACTCTGACATATGGTATGAAGATTGAATTCATCTACCAGTCCCCGGACTTTTTTATATTTTTCTCCGATTGGTAGCTTTACACGCAACCAATCGGGGCGTTTTGTATGTTTTTGTCTGACAGGTATTTCTATCATTATCAGTGTTAGTTTAGTGAAGGAATATCTTTCTTATTTCCTCTTTCCGAGATGTAAAGATATGTAAAGATTTAGAAAGAATGGTTTGCTGGATTGATCAACCATCAATGGAATACTGGAAAAATAAAAATCGAACATGAGCCCGATTTCAGTAGCCAAAATACTGCGTTCGTCTTTGCTCCAGTCAAATATCATTCCTCCTTGCCCGTGAATCCCCGGTGCAAACTGGATCTCATTGAGTCCATATTTGAATGGTGCTTTCCCGAAAATTTCTTCGTCATCCAAGAACTGTTCGCGATTTTCCTCTGTGTATTTGATATAGTCAAAATCCCGATTGAAAAATCCATCGTTTTCTTTTGGCACCTGGAGGTAATAAGGCTTGATGAGTCCTGCTGAGATACCGTATCGATATGTATAACCGAGTCGGATGTTTTTTTCTAAAACTTTGTCACTGAGGAAGATTGTTTTTCCCTGACTGGCTCTCAGAGTGTATAGACTATTTTGCTTGCCATAGGTGTAGTTCTTGAAAAAACCTCTGCTGATACTGGTTTTGAGCGCTTGAAGTCCACTTCCCAATTCCCGGGGATGTAAGGTTTGCCCGATCTCAAATTGATAATAATTTTCCGTGTAAAAATTGGGGATCGTTCCAAAACGATACGAAAGTTGCATCCCAGCTGGAGAAAGCTTTAAAATGTATTGAGATACTTTGGAATATATTTCTTGCTTGGAAGGTTGATCCGGCCTTGGCCACCGGACAGACTGTGTATGGGCGACTCCTGCAAGATTCAGGAGGATCAGGATTGTTATATATTTAGCCCATTCTGTCATGATCGTCTTTATATCCACCCTAATTTACACAATATCCTAAGATTATTCTAAAACTAAGATAGTATCTTCGCACTGATAGTTAACGGAAAACCATTAATTCATGATTTCACCCTGGATTGTATTACTAGTGATTGCGCTCTATTTTGGGGTGCTGATTATTATTGCAAGACAAACTTCGAAGGACTCGACCAATGAAGATTTTTTTATTGGAAGTCGCGAGTCTCCCTGGTATGTGGTTGCTTTTGGAATGATAGGCGCAAGTTTATCGGGTGTGACTTTTATCAGCGTACCCGGTTGGGTCGGAGATTCTCAATTCTCTTATCTGCAGATGGCGATGGGGTATCTGGTGGGCTATGTGGTGATCGCTTATGTATTGATGCCGACCTATTATCGGCTGAAGTTGACCAGTATATATGAATACCTAGATCAGAGATTCGGACGATCAAGTTATAAAACCGGAGCCGGATATTTTCTTTTGTCCCGGACCATCGGTTCTGCTTTTCGGCTGTTTTTAGTAGCGATTGTGTTGCAGCAGTTTTTGATGGAGCCCTTGGGATTGCCTTTTTGGCTTACTGTCGCTATTTCCATCGTATTGATATGGGTCTATACATCCAAAGGGGGCATCAGGACCATTATTTGGACAGATACATTGCAGACAGCGGCTCTTTTGATCACGATGGTTTTTACGATTGTCACGATCATTCGATTCTTTGATTGGTCATTTGGGGATATGGTGGCAGCGATCACAGAAAGTGGTAATAGTCAGGTGTTTTTCTTCGAAAATGGCTGGACCAATCCACATGGATTTTGGAAACAGTTCTTTGCCGGGATGTTTATCACGATTGTGATGACGGGATTGGATCAGGATATGATGCAGAAAAACCTGAGTATCCGAAATATAAAAGACGCTCAGAAGAACATGAATACCTTTAATGTCGTGTTTTTTCTGGTGATTTTTCTGTTTCTTATTTTAGGTGCTTTACTGTATTTATATGCCGAAGCCAATGATATCGGCATACCCACTCGAATGGTAGGTGGTCAAGAGGTTCCTACGACGGATCTGTTATTTCCGGTTCTGGCGATAGAGTATATGGGACCGGTTGTGGGAATCATGTTTTTGGTGGGATTGATTGCTGCGGCGTATAGTTCGGCTGACTCTGCGCTTACTGCTTTGACCACTTCTTTTTGTATCGATATTCTGGATTTTGAGAAAAAAGAACGAACTGATGAAAAAAAGAAACAGATTCGAAGAAGGGTGCATTTGGGGGTTTCAGTATTGTTATTCTTTGTCATCCAAATATTTTGGTGGATCAATGATGATGCGGTGATTTCTTCTCTGTTTACCGTAGCTGGATATACCTATGGTCCTTTGTTGGGATTGTATGCTTTTGGGTTCTATACCCGGCTTCAGATTCGGGATCGATGGTCTCCTGTCGTTTGTTTGCTGGCTCCGGTGATGAGTTATATCCTGAGTACCAATTCAGAGCAATGGCTGAATGGTTATAAGTTTGGTTTTGAAATACTCTTGGTCAATGGATTGATTACTTTCATCGGATTGTGGATACTTTCGATTGGAAAAAATAAGAAGCCTTCCACCAATTGATCTGAAAAGCAAATGAATAAACCTTCTTTATGTTGGTTTTGAGAAAAGGTCCTCCTTAGGATTTCCAGGGATTGCTATAGTTTTTGAAATAATCGCCCTGTATGATCCTTGGATATCAGATCATCTTTTCTTTGTAGATGGCGAGGGATTTTCTTTAGAAATTGATTACATAATCAGTTGAAGTGAATCCTCAGAAAATATCCGCCACCGCCTGCGCCCAGGATCTTCATGACAGATCCCGGATTGGAATTGGTTGCTTCCCATTGTTCTTTGATCGTATCTGGAATCCATTTTTCAAACAGGTGGAATTGGTTGTTGGAGAAGGTTGTCAGAAGGTTTTCAGCGACGCTTCTTTCATTTTTGATCACGGCTTCCACCATTTTGTTATTGACTTTGGTAAGGGTTTTGATACTGTCTTCAAATTCCTTATCCGCTTCTATTTTCTTAAGGAATTTATCTATCCATTGGGCTTTGCCTCGTGGACCACCACTATCTACCAGTTCAAGATCCCAGTATTCAAGACAGGGGATAGGATTTTTGACGAGGACGGATTGATTGTTTTTCCGTAAGACAGGTTGACGGAAATATATAGGCATCGGATCAAATCCAGAACTCTTTCCATGCATGAAATCTTCCATCGTGGCAAAAATTTGTTGGAGCTGATCCATCGAAACTTCCGAATCTGGCATTGTTTTGTACCGGTCATAGATTGCTGCTATAAAAGAAGCAGAACTACCCAGTCCCATGTGGCGCGGAATGTCTGACTCCAGTTGCCAGCCATTTTTCAGATGTCTTTCCATTCGGTCCAGATTGAGATGTGACTCTGTCAGCTCTTTATTTTTGAGATACTCAAGGTATTCAAGCATTTCTGCACTGGATTCTTCCTTACGTACCCACTTTGTTTGGTACCGATCGTCCGGGATGGCCAATGCTGCGCCTTGTTGTAGTACGAGATATTCACCAAATAATAGAAGTTTGGAAGGATAGTTGTTTTGCATAAAATTCAATCTGAAATTTTGTGTTGCAAAAATAGTGACTTAATCAATCAATCCCTAACTTATATCTTTGATTATTAAATTGTGGTATAAGAAGAGGATGCTCTTTTTGTACAAAAGAAGATGAAGAGAAATGGAGTTTAATAATTATAAAGTAGGATAAAATCTCTTCCTTTTCTGGAAAAGTGTGATAAGTTGGATTCGGTTTATTCCCAATCCGTGGAACCGTGAGGAAATGCGATGCGGGGAGGAGTTTAATCATTGAACCATTTTGGTTTGTTCAAGTTGAATAAACCGTTTAGTTATATTAGGACATTGGAAAATTTAGAGCGTTTTTTAAAAGTATATCAGGAGAGTTCCGACATTCGGACGATCAATGAATGGATTGATAGCGGACAGGTCGAAAATTATATTCTCAAATCAGCTGCGGGAGGGAGTAAGAGTGTTTTGATCGCGGCTGTTTATGAAAATCAAAGAAAGCATTCCCTCGTCTTGTGTTCTGATAAGGAAGAGGCCGGATATATATACAATAATCTTCAGTCTCTGCTGCCAGGAAAACCAGTCCACTTCCTGCCAGATAGTTTTCGTCAGCCCCAAAATTTTAGCCGGATCGATCGCAATAATTTGCTTTTGAAGACCGAAACTGCCAACCAATTATATCAGGATCGTCAAAAAGCACACATAGTTGTGACTTATCCGGAAGCAGTACTCGAAAAAGTAGTCTCACCTGAGATATTGGATAAAAACCGGATCAATCTGAAGATTGGTGAAGAAATGGATTCGGATCTGCTCATGTCCGAGTTGGTGGAGTATGGATTCGAGCATGTCGATTTTGTATATGAACCGGGAGAATTTTCCGTCCGGGGAGGTATTGTGGATGTATTTACCTACGGGAATGAATGGCCGTACCGGGTGGAATTATTTGATACTGAAATCGAAAGTATCCGATTATTTGATCCGGTGAATCAGTTGTCAAGAGAAAAGGTGGAGTCTATTTCGATCGTGCCTGACATCCAGCAAAAGATAAATCATGATGATTGGGCTTCATTTTTTACTCTGATACGCAATGATGCAGTCATCTGGTGTATGAATCAATCTTTTTTTCAGTCGCGCCTTGAGAAAACTTATGAATTGATTCAGGGATTTCAATCAGAGATTGTGAAATCGGATTTTTCACCTGATGTGGTTTCCTTTTTTGAAAATGAAAAATATTTCACCCCGGCTGAGATTCTTTCAGAATTAGAAGAATTTAGAGGGCTGTTTTTTGAAGACGGATTCAAATTGGATGTAGAAAAGGGACCGGAGGATCGTTTTGAGATTGATCCGCAACCCAGTTTCAATAAAAATTTTAAGCTTCTTATCGAAAATCTCAGGGGCCATTATGCAGATGGGTATGAATTATATCTATTTACGGATAGTCCGCGACAGGCCCGTCGGCTTGATGCGATCTTTACCGATCTGGAAGCAGGTATTCCGATTCAGACCATTCTTACGGGACTGAGTGAGGGATTTGTAGATCATGATAAAAAAATCGTCTGTTATACCGATCATCAAATCTTGCAACGGTTCCATAATTACAATTTGCGTAAAGGGTTCAACAAAAGCAAGGCTTTGTCCGCGAGAATGATGCGGGAATTGCAGCCCGGAGATTATGTGACACATATTGATCACGGAGTGGGTCGATATTCCGGATTGGAAAAAATCACACTAAATAATCAGGTGCAGGAATCACTGCGGATCATTTACCGGAACAATGATGTACTTTATGTGAGCATCAATTCTTTGCACAAAGTATCCAAATATTCGGGGAAAGAAGGCTCCAAACCTTCGCTGAGCAAACTGGGAACAGATACATGGAAGCGAACTAAGGCTCGAACAAAAAAACAAATCAAAGATATTGCATCGGAGCTGATCAAGCTTTATGCAAAAAGAAAAGCTGCAGAAGGATATGCATTTGAGCCGGATGGTTATTTGCAAAACGAACTGGAGGCCAGCTTCTTTTATGAAGATACACCGGATCAGGAAACGGCGACTGTGGATGTTAAGCGGGATATGGAACAGCCTTATCCAATGGATCGGCTGATCTGTGGTGATGTAGGTTTTGGCAAAACCGAAATTGCTATCCGGGCCGCATTCAAGGCGGTGGTGAGCGGAAAGCAAGTGGTGGTTCTGGTTCCTACTACGATTCTTGCATTACAACATTATAAGACATTTCAGGATCGTCT
>Ga0209487_1000267_pt1 | contig 47162 bp, 58 predicted proteins | sample Poulit2012_FD_187524 | JGI IMG/M metagenome (GOLD analysis project Ga0209487, IMG submission 187524) | Agricultural soil microbial communities from Georgia to study Nitrogen management - Poultry litter 2012 (SPAdes) (version 2) | ecosystem: Environmental > Terrestrial > Soil > Agricultural land... | reverse complement strand
TTTGATTTTGATCCACCTTGTCAGATGTCATTCTTATCTAGTTTTCAGGGTATAATAATTATATCCACTGGTTTAGCGGCTATAGCGAAGAGGTCACACCTGTTCCCATACCGAACACAGAAGTTAAGCTCTTCAGCGCCGATGGTAGTTGGGCTTTCCCTGCGAGAGTAGGACGTTGCTAAGCATATGAAAAACCTCAAGATCAATGATCTTGAGGTTTTTTGTTACCCATAATTATTTTTTCCAATACAAAGCTAATCAATTATAGTACTATTAAAATGGGTATAGTATTATATAATCTATATGATTCGGTCAATAATAAATACTTGAAGAAGGTGTTGTAACATGATGCAAATGTTTAACGAAGATTTTTTAACGATGAGTTTAAGATTAATTCTAGCCGTTGTCTTATCTGGAATAATTGGCTTTGAAAGAGAGATAAATAAACACGCGGCAGGTTTTAGGACGCACATCTTGGTCGGTGTAAGTTCTTGTTTAGCTATGCTTATGTCCTTATATGGCTTTCAACAATACGCAGATAGTTTACCTGAATTCGCAAGTTTTGACCCGGCGAGAATACCATCATATGTGATCAGTGGTATCGGATTTTTAGGTGCTGGAACGATAATTATAACAGGAATGAACGTCAAAGGCTTAACAACTGCGGCTTCAATATGGGCTGTTGCTGGACTAGGCTTAGTTGTTGGTATAGGTATGATTGACATTGCACTTTTAACTACATTTATCATTATCTTTAGTCTTTTTTTTCTTAATAATATGGAAAAATGGATAAGAAAAAATGATCATAGAAAAAATTTCATAATTAAAGTAACTGATCTTACCATACTAGATGAAATCTTTACTCAATTTCTCAACCATGATATCAGCGTAAAAAATATTTCTTATGACAAAAGTGACCAAGATAATCTCACCATTAATGCAGATGTAATCCTTGGAAAGAACACGCTTATGAATGAAGTCTTTCATGATTTGTTGAAAATAGATAAGATCATTCAAGTGAAAGAAGATGATGCGGTATAATGTTTGCATCTTTTAGGTATCATGTATAAAATATAAGTATGGTCAAATATAGTCAAAGTCAAACAGGAGGAGAATATAATGCGTAATATCTCAGATGTTATTGAAGCGCATTTAAAACAAATTATTGAAAAGAGTCAGTATAAGACGGTTGAAATTAAACGTAGTGAAATAGCTGAAAAATTCTCTTGTGTCCCTTCTCAAATTAACTATGTGATAAATACTCGGTTTACTCCAGAACATGGGTTTCATGTTGAGAGTAAGCGGGGTGGTGGCGGTTATATTCGAATTCAAAAGATGGCAATTAATAATAAAAATACCTTTATCAATGAGTTGATTGACATTGTACGTTCAGAGGTTGATCAGCGTCTCTCAATAGCTGTCATTGAACGGATTTTAGAGGAAGATTTTATTACAGAAAGAGAAGCAAAATTAATGATTAGTGCGATTGAGCGAGAGGTTTTAGCACTTAATTTACCACATCGGGATAAATTACGTTCTCGCATTTTAGTAGCTATGTTACGGTCGTTAAAATATAATTAAATCTCGCCCCGTAAGGAGGAGTATGAAATGAAATGCGAAGTCTGTCAGGAAAGACCAGCGACGTTACATTTAACTAATTATGTGAATGGGCAAAAAACAGAAATGCATCTTTGCCAAACATGTGCTGCCGAGCATGGGTATTTAAATACCAACGAAGAAGCATATACCATCCATGATTTATTAAGTGGTTTTTTTAGTTCACATGCTGAATCAGCTGCACAGCCAGGCTCACAACGTCGTTCAGAAAATGAGCTAACATGTCCTAGCTGTCAAATGACTTATCAGCAGTTCTCTAAACTAGGTAAGTTTGGTTGTCCAGAATGTTATGAAACATTTTCTGATTATCTAAATCCAATTTTTCGAAGAGTCCATATTGGCAATACGAAACATCTAGGGAAAATACCTAAAAGGCAACATGCTCATTTACAACATAAACATCTCATTCGAGATCATCGAAACCAATTAAAAGAATTAGTAAAAGAAGAAAGATTTGAAGAAGCTGCAGAACTAAGAGATAAGATCAAGGAATTAGAGCAGAAAAAACCCCCATCTCAGGAAAAAGGAGATGAAGAATAATGTCATTAAATTCTTTTATAGATCAAGCTGTTAGTCCGTGGATGCAAGAAGAAGGTCCAAATCATGATATTGTTCTAAGTACACGGATAAGATTAGCTAGAAATTTTTCAAATGTTCCTTTTCCATTAATGGCGGATGAAGGAAAGTTGAAACTTGTCTCCAATTGGGTTCAAGAACATTTTAATCATCAGTCATTTGCTGAGTATGAAAACCTTGAATACATTGCAATGAAAGATTTAAACGCTCTTGAAAAACAGGTATTAGTTGAAAAACATTTAATTAGTCCTTACCTTGTAAACAAAGAAAAAGAAAGTGGTGTCTTACTATCTGAGAATGAGCAGATTTCATTGATGGTCAATGAAGAGGACCATCTGAGACTTCAACTATATTTTCCTGGACTACAACTTGAACGAGGACTAGAAGAAGCGTTTGAGATAGATGATTGGTTAGAAGAAAAAATTGATTACGCCTTTGATGAAGAGCGAGGATATCTCACTAACTGTCCGACAAATGTCGGTACTGGGCTTCGCGCTTCTGTTATGATGCATTTACCAGCATTAACCTATACAGGTAAGGTTAGAAAAATGATTCCTGCTATACATCAGGTCGGTTTAGTGGTGAGGGGAATCTATGGTGAAGGAAGTGAAGCAGTCGGTAATATTTATCAAATTTCGAATCAAGTTACCTTAGGCCGCTCAGAACAAGATATTGTGGCTGATTTGCAAAGTGTAGTTGATCAATTAATTAACCAGGAGACCCATGCTAGACAACAAATAATTGAGCAATCTAGCCTGCAACTAGAAGATCGAATTTTTAGGTCATACGGTATTTTAAAACACAGTAGAATTATTGGGTCAAAGGAAGCAAGTAAATGTTTATCAGACTTGAGATTAGCCATCGATCTGGGTTATATAAAAAACATTTCGGCAACAATATTAAATGAATTGATGGTATTAACTCAACCAGGTTTTTTACAACAATACGCACAAGAAGTGCTTTCACCACAACAACGTGATGTAAAACGTGCAAGCATTATTCGTGAACGATTACAGATTGAAGAAGAGTAGGGAGGATGGTCATAAAATGATGTTTGGTAGATTTACAGAAAGAGCACAAAAAGTATTAGCACTTTCACAAGAAGAGGCAATTCGATTAGGCCATAATAATATTGGGACAGAGCATATTTTACTTGGGCTGATCCGAGAAGGTGAAGGAATCGCGGCCAAGGCACTTAAATCCTTAGGTTTAAAGAGTGAAAAAATTCAAGAAGAAGTAGAAGCAATGATTGGTGTAGGAAGTAAAAAAACACAGCAAATCCATTACACTCCACGCGCGAAAAAAGTCATTGAGCTTTCAATGGATGAGGCGCGTAAGCTGGGGCACACATATGTTGGGACAGAACATATTTTACTCGGTTTGATCAGGGAAGGTGAAGGGATAGCAGCTAGAGTATTAAATAATTTAGATATCGGTTTAAATCGCGCACGTCAAGAAGTTTTACAGCTTCTGGGGAGCAACGAATCAGTTCGAAAAGGGCAGTCACGTCAGTCACAAAGTAATCCCGCGAGTACACCTACTTTAGACTCGCTAGCAAGAGACTTAACGGTCATAGCAAAGGAAGGAAACATCGATCCGATTATTGGTCGTGAAAAGGAAATTGAAAGAGTTATACAAGTCCTTAGCCGACGTACCAAAAATAACCCTGTTTTAATCGGTGAACCAGGTGTTGGGAAAACAGCTGTCGCTGAAGGCTTGGCTCAGAAAATTGTAGACAATGATATTCCGGAAACTCTACGTGATAAGCGCGTCATGACGTTAGATATGGGAACAGTTGTGGCAGGAACTAAATATCGTGGTGAATTTGAAGACCGATTAAAAAAAGTAATGGAGGAAATTCGTCAAGCAGGTAATGTTATTTTATTCATTGACGAATTGCATACCTTAATTGGTGCTGGTGGTGCAGAAGGAGCAATTGACGCATCCAATATTTTAAAACCATCGTTAGCACGGGGAGAATTGCAATGTATCGGTGCAACAACAATTGATGAATATCGTAAATACATTGAGAAAGATGCTGCACTTGAACGTCGTTTCCAACCGATTAAGGTAGAAGAACCAACAGTAGAAGAATCGATTGAAATTCTGATGGGGCTTCGTGATCGATACGAAGCGCATCACCGTGTGACAATTACTGATGAAGCAATTGAGGCAGCAGTTCGTTTGTCACACCGTTATATTACAGATCGATTTTTACCAGACAAGGGAATTGACCTCATTGATGAGGCTGGGTCGAAAGTGCGCCTTCGTTCTTACACGGCACCTTCAAATCTTAAAGAATTAGAGCAGCAATTATCAGAAGTCAGAAAAGAAAAGGATGCTGCTGTTCAAGGGCAAGAGTTTGAAAAAGCAGCAGCGCTTCGCGATAAAGAGCAAAAGCTTCGTAAAGAGTTGGAGGAAACTAAGAATAAGTGGGAAGCAAAACAAGGAAAAGAAGATTCTAAAGTTGTCGTCGAGGATATTGCGTCCGTTGTTTCTAATTGGACCGGGGTACCAGTGGATTCATTAACCAAGGATGAGGCAGAAAAACTACTCAATTTAGAGAGTATTTTACACGATCGTGTGATTGGACAATCAGAAGCGGTGACAGCTGTTTCAAAAGCGATTAGACGTGCCCGTTCTGGTCTTAAAGATCCTAAACGTCCAATTGGTTCATTTATTTTCTTAGGTCCAACTGGTGTTGGTAAAACAGAACTTGCCCGAGTACTTGCAGAAGCGATGTTTGGTGACGAGGATGCTATGATACGGATAGATATGTCTGAATATATGGAAAAGCATACAACTTCAAGATTGGTTGGTGCGCCTCCCGGATATGTCGGACATGAAGAGGGTGGACAACTAACTGATAAAGTTAGAAGTAAGCCATATTCAGTCGTTTTACTAGACGAGATTGAAAAAGCACACCCAGAAGTGTTTAACATTCTCCTACAAGTATTAGAAGATGGTCGATTAACGGATTCAAAAGGGAGACTTGTTGATTTTAGAAATACAGTATTAATCATGACCTCGAATGTTGGGGCAAGTGAATTACAAAAGAATAAGTTTGTTGGTTTTAACATCGAGGATACCCAGACTGATTATAAAAATATGAAGTCTGAAGTAACAGAAGCTTTAAAAAGAGCATTTCGTCCTGAGTTTTTAAATCGAATTGATGAGACTATTGTTTTCCACTCATTAGAGAAGAAACATATGAAGGATATTGTTGTTCTGATGATTAAACAACTTCAAGATCGATTAAAAGAGCAGGATCTCGAGTTTACCTTGTCGAATAAAGCAGTAGAGAAAATTGCTGATGAGGGGTATGATCCAGAATATGGAGCCCGTCCCTTACGTCGCTCAATTCAAAAAAATATTGAAGACTTATTATCTGAGGCGCTCCTAAAAGGCGAAATCAATAAAGAAGAAACGATTCGGATCGGACTGAACAGTAATAGCCAATTCATGATTCTGAATAAATCATGATTTAACCTGATCCAAAGTTATTAAACGGAAGGTTATTTATACCTTCCGTTTTCTTTTAATCGATTAGACTTAAGGTAAACACTTTTTGATATATCAGCTCTACAGTCATCAATCCGTCATATAATTGTAAAATGAATACTATATTTGCATCAAGAGTTAATTAATTTGTAACATTCAGTTAATTAAATTTAACGTATAATGGATGAAAGGAGAGGTTTTTTTGGCTAAAAGAAAAAGTTCATTTATTTGTCAGGAATGTGGCTATGAATCTCCAAAATGGATGGGTAAATGTCCAAATTGTAACCAATGGAATTCATTGGTTGAAGAAGTTGTTGTCAAAACAAAATCGAGTCATTCTGGATTAGGACAAGATCATAGTCAATCATATGAACAGATCACGTCAATAGAAACAAAAGATGAAGCAAGAATTAAAACAGATATGCCTGAGTTAAATCGTGTCTTAGGTGGTGGGATTGTTTCTGGATCATTGGTTTTAATTGGGGGAGATCCGGGTATTGGTAAGTCAACCTTACTGCTACAGATTTCCAATCAGTTAGCGAATAAGGGATTAGCTGTTCTCTATATTTCAGGGGAAGAATCCGTTCGACAGACAAAACTAAGAGCCGACCGACTAGGCGTCACATCAGATCAGCTATTTGTTTTATCTGAGACTAACATAGAATTAATTTCTATACAGATTGATAAGTTAAACCCTAGTTTTATTGTAATTGATTCTATCCAAACAATGTTCAGAGATGAGGTGACGAGTGCCCCAGGAAGTGTGACTCAAGTGCGCGAGTCAACTAGTGCGTTAATGAGAATTGCGAAAACAAAAAACATTCCCATTTTCATTGTAGGACATGTGACAAAAGAAGGGGCGATTGCAGGACCGCGAATGCTAGAGCACATGGTTGATGCTGTTCTTTATTTTGAAGGTGAACGACACCATAGTTATCGTATATTGCGTGGGGTTAAGAATCGTTTTGGTAGCACGAATGAAATGGGCATATTTGAAATGAAAGAAGCGGGCTTAAAAGAGGTCCTCAATCCTTCAGAAATATTCTTAGAGGAACGCTCTCAGGGTATTGCAGGCTCAAGTGTGGTTGCTTCAATGGAAGGAACGCGTCCTGTTTTAGTCGAAATTCAATCTCTGATTTCTCCTACTAGCTTTGGTCAAGCTCGTCGAATGGCCACTGGAATTGATCACAATCGCGTGCCTTTATTAATGGCTGTTTTAGAAAAAAGAGTGGGACTATTAATGCAAAATCAAGATGCATATGTAAAAGTCGCTGGCGGGATAAAACTTGATGAACCTGCTATCGATCTAGCAGTTGCAGTCAGTATTGCATCTAGTTTTAAAGGAGAGGCGTGTATGCCTCATGATGTCCTGATCGGTGAAGTGGGATTAACTGGAGAGATTCGAAGAGTATCTAGAATCGAGCAAAGAGTTTCAGAAGCAGCAAAACTTGGCTTTAAACGTGCCATTATTCCTGCTCGTAATTTAGACGGATGGAAACCACCTCAATCCATTGAAGTCATTGGGGTTGACTCAATTCAAGAAGCACTTAAAATAACGCTCGTTAAAAGCTAGATGAGCTTATTTTAAAAAAGGAAGGTTAAAAATAGCAAAGGATGGGGATTATAAAAATAGGAGGTGAATGGTATGTTAAGACGTATTATTCAATTATTAATCATTATTACCGGTGGTACAATAGGATTTATCTATTTTCCAGTTGTAATTCAATTAATTGATTTTACAAGAGGGACTTGGATTGACCAAACAATTGTTGCTCCTTATCTTGGTTTAGTATTAGGTGCTATTATTTTATATTTATTATCTTTTTGGTTGGTCGATCACATCGTCAAGTTCGTTCTCTATTTGGAAAAAGCTCTCTTAGGCGCCCCGTTAACAAACTTATTTTTTGGTGGAATCGGCTTAATAATCGGTCTGATTATCGCTTTCTTTATTAACCAGCCAATAATTGACAGTCAAATATTTGTGATATCACACTTTCTTCCATTATTTATAATGGCTTTGTTTGGTTATTTAGGCTTTCAAGTCGGTTTTAAACGAAGAGAAGAGTTTCTAGATATATTGACTAAACCAAAAAGAGACAAAGAGCAAAAAGTACCTGTAGAAGAATCATTAGCCAGTAAAAATGGTTCAAAACCAAAAGTTTTAGATACGAGTGTGATCATTGATGGCCGCATTGCAGATATCTGTCAAACTCAGTTTATTGAAGGAACTATTGTCATTCCACACTTTGTGTTAGAAGAACTTCAGCATATTGCAGATTCTTCAGATGCTTTAAAGAGAAATCGCGGTCGTAGAGGTTTAGACATTTTAAATCGATTACAAAAAGACATCCCCGAAAAAGTCGAAATGTATGAAGGAGATTTTGAGGATACACAGGAAGTAGATAGCAAACTTGTTAAGCTAGCTAAATTGCTTGACGGAATTGTCGTGACGAATGATTTCAATTTAAATAAAGTCTGTGAATTTCAAAGTGTTCCTGTTTTGAATATCAATGACCTAGCAAATGCAGTAAAACCTGTTGTTTTACCAGGTGAAGAGTTGGAAGTACAAGTGATTAAAGACGGGAAAGAACACGACCAAGGAGTCGCTTATTTGGATGATGGAACCATGATTGTTGTAGAAGACGGCAGGAGCTATATTGGTGAAGCATTGGAAGTCATTATCACGAGCGTTCTACAAACATCAGCAGGACGAATGATCTTCGCTAAACCAAAAGCACTTGAAAAAGCATTATAAAACGGGTATAAATGATTAAGGAAAGAAAAAGTGATAACGATTGTTATCACTTTTTCTGGCGTTTTATTAAAAGTGTCGAAGATCAGACGGATCGACAAAAAAGTGATAAGATAGAATTAGGAAATGAACTTGTTTAAAGGAGAGATTCGACTATGAAAAAGGAAGTCCGGGTAAGATATGCGCCGAGCCCAACTGGGGATTTGCATATTGGTAACGCGAGAACGGCGTTATTTAATTATCTATTTGCTAGACATTTTAATGGGAAATTTATTATTCGCACGGAAGATACAGATGAGAAACGAAATGTTGAGGGCGGAGAAGAAAGTCAGTTTAATTTCTTAAAATGGTTAGGAATTAGTTGGGATGAAGGAGCCGACATCGGTGGCGAATATGGACCTTATCGACAAACTGAGCGATTGGATATTTATCAAAAATACGTTGATGAATTATTAGAGCGTGACTTGGCTTATAAATGTTATATGACAGAAGAAGAGTTGGAAGCGGAACGTGAAGAACAACGTGCCAAAGGACAAGTTCCAAAGTATTCGGGCGCACATGCAAATCTAACAGAAGAAGAAATTCGTCAATTCGAAGCGGAAGGACGAGAAGCGAGTATTCGATTTCGAGTACCAAAAAACAAAACATATACATTTGATGACATAGTTAGAGGCTCCATCTCTTTTGAATCTAGCGACTTTGGAGATTGGGTCATTGTAAAAAAGAATGGTGTTCCAACATATAACTTTGCCGTTGCAATTGATGATCACTTAATGGAAATATCGCACATATTACGCGGTGAAGAACATATTTCCAATACACCAAGACAGATGATGATCTGCCACGCATTTGACTGGGAGACACCGAAATACGGCCATATGACTTTAATTTTAAATGAAGAGCGCAAAAAGTTAAGTAAACGTGATCAACATGTTGTACAATTCATTGAACAATATAAAAATCTAGGCTATTTACCAGAAGCGATGTTTAATTTCATCACGCTTCTTGGCTGGTCTCCTGTTGGCGAAGAAGAAATTTTCACACAGGAAGAAATTATTGAGATGTTTGATCCAGAAAGACTATCGACTTCTGCTGCTGTATTCGATGCAAAGAAATTACAATGGATGAATAACCAATATATCAAGTCACTATCGACAGAAGAGGTTGTTGCACTCGCGTTACCACACTTGATTGACAGCGGAAAAGTACCAGGTGACGCTGACAAAGAAATGACAAATTGGGTGATCGATCTGATTGCTCTTTATAAAGATCAATTAAGCTATGGAGCGGAAATCGTTGAGTTAACTAAGCTTTTCTTCCAAACTGAGATCAGTTATAATGAAGAAGCACAAACAGTTCTTGCTGGTGAGCATATACCAGAGTTATTGAATGTCTTTAAAGAGCAGTTAGCAAACCTTGAAGACTGGGAAGCTTCAAAAATTAAAGAAGCGATAAGTGCAACGCAAAAAGAAACACAACAAAAAGGTAAAAATTTATTCATGCCAATTCGCGTTGCAACAACAGGTCAATTACACGGACCAGAATTACCGAATTCGATTCACCTGTTGGGGAAATCAACAGTTATCACAAGATTGGAACAACTTTTAGAAGATTTATAATCACAAACGATTCACTTATGGCATAATAGTAAGTGAGTAAAATTCAACTATATTAATTTTAAAAAAATACAAAGCGTAGAAGAGGAAAGAGATTAGTTGTCGCTTTAAAAAAAGAGAAGATCACCTTGGCTGAAAGTGATTTAAAGCAGACTGATTTTATGCCCCTCTGAGCCTTTTACTGAAAAAAAGGATTAAGTAGAAGCGGCGACTTTCCCGTTACGAAAGGTGAAGTTGAAATAAAATGTTCTGCATTTTATTTAAACAGAGTGGAACCGCGTTTTTAAGACGTCTCTGTGTATCCGTTACACAAGGGCGTCTTTTTTCATTTTTAATTGTTTGGAGGTGGATGTTATCATGGGAGTATTTAAACGTATGAAAGAAGATGTAAAAGTTGTTTTTGATCGAGATCCTGCAGCGGGATCTTATTTGGAAGTGATCTTTACTTATTCAGGCGTCCATGCGATTTGGTCACATCGTTTTGCCCACTTTTTTTATCGCCATAAATTTTACTTTATAGCACGGCTAATTTCACAAATTGCCCGTTTTTTTACAGGTATCGAAATCCACCCTGGTGCCCGAATCGGTGATCGTTTCTTTATTGACCACGGGATGGGGGTTGTTATCGGGGAAACGACGGAAATCGGCGATGACGTGACCATTTTTCAAGAGGTGACGCTCGGAGGAACAGGAAAAGAAAAAGGAAAGCGTCATCCAACGATTAAAAATTTCGCCTTAATTGCCGCGGGTGCAAAAGTTTTAGGCTCAATCACAATTGGTGAATACTCAAAAGTAGGAGCTGGATCCGTTGTTTTGGAAGATGTCCCAGATCATTCAACCGCTGTGGGGATCCCAAGCCGCGTAGTTGTCCAAAATGGAAAACGCGTAACTCAAAACCTTGATCATAATAAACTTCCTGACCCTGTGGATGATTACATTTGTGAACTACAAGAAGAGATAGCTGCAATCAAATTAGAGCTTGAGGCGATTAAAGGAGAGAAGAAAAGTGACGCTTAAAATTTATAATACACTAAGCAGAAAGAAAGAGACTTTTAAACCGATTGAAAATGGGAAAGTTAAAATGTATGTTTGTGGTCCTACTGTCTATAACTACATTCATATTGGGAACGCACGTCCAGCTATTGTATTTGATACCGTACGTCGCTACCTTGAGTATCTTGGTTATGATGTGACTTATTTATTAAACTTCACTGATGTTGACGATAAAATTATTAATGCAGCTGAAGAATTAGATCAAGATGTTGAAGCGGTTGCCAATCGTTTTATTAAAGCATATAAGGAAGATGTTGAGGCACTAGGTGTTAGGCCTGCAACACATCATCCAAGAGTAACAGAATCAATGAATGAAATTATTGAACTCATTGAGGATTTGATTGAAAAAGATTTTGCCTATGAAGTCAACGGAGATGTCTATTACAAAACACGTTCGTTTGATGATTATGGCAAGCTCTCAGATCAATCACTCGATGCACTACGGGCAGGAGCGCGAATTGAAGTGGACGAACATAAACAAGATGCACTTGATTTTGCACTATGGAAGTCAGCTAAACCTGGTGAAGTATCATGGTCCTCACCTTGGGGAGAGGGCAGACCTGGTTGGCATATTGAATGCTCCGCCATGACAAAAAAACATTTAGGTGAAACAATTGATATTCATGCGGGAGGACAGGATTTAATTTTTCCTCACCATGAAAATGAAATTGCTCAATCAGAAGCTCATACCGGAAAAACATTTGCGAAATACTGGATCCACAATGGTTATATCAGTATTGACGATGAAAAGATGTCGAAATCATTAGGAAACTTTATCTTAGCACGTGACTTAATTGAAAAATATCCTCCTGAATTGCTCCGCTTTTTTATTTTAAGTGTGCATTATCGTCAACCGATTAACTTTAGTGAATCGTTAATGAATCAAACCAAAAGAGGTTTTGATCGAATTGTCAATGTGTACCGCTCTTTACACCGTCAAATAAAAACGACCGAAAAGACTAGTGAAGACCAAGAGAATTATCAAAAAAACTTACACGATATAAAGGATCGATTTATTGAAGCAATGAATGATGACTTTAATACCGCTAATGCAATCAGTGTGGTTTTTTCACTTGCTAAAGAAGCCAATATATTACTGAAAGAAACAAACTCTGATCATCAAACTTTAAAAGATTTCTTAAGCTTATTTGATCAGTTCTTTGAAATATTAGGCTTAGAAATATCGATAGATGATGAGGAGTTATTGGATCGTGAGATCGATCAATTGTTAATTGAACGAGAAGAAGCTCGTAAAAATAAAGATTTTAAAAGAGCAGATGAGATACGTGATCAGTTAAAGGATCAGAAAATTATTTTAGAAGATACACCTCAAGGAACTCTTTGGAAAAGAGGATAAAGATGAAAGAAAATGAAGTCAAACAAATGAAGAGCTTGGCTCTAGCTTATATAGGTGATGCCATTTATGAAGTTCATATTCGAGATTACTTAATCAGAAACCATCACGCAAAAGTCAATGATCTACACCAGGCGGCAATAAAATATGTTTCAGCAAAAGCACAAGCAAAAGTAGTAAGATATTGGCTAGATACAGAATTTTTAAATGAAGAAGAGGAAGCCGTGGTCAGACGAGGGCGCAATGCGAAATCAGGAAGAATCCCCAAGAACACGGATGTGATGACCTATCGTTATAGTACGGCTTTCGAAGCTTTATTAGGATACTATTATTATCTCAATCAAGAATCCCGATTAAATGAATTAATGGATAAAGCGATTAATCATATCGAGAAAGGAAGAAAGTGAGATGAAGGATGAGTGGTTAATAGGTAAAAACCCAGTAATTGAAGCACTGAGATCAGGGCGATCCATTAACAAACTGTTTATTGGAAATTATGTCAACCCAAATACGATTAAAGACGTCCAATCACTGGCAAAAAAGTCAGGTGTCGTGATTAAGCGTGTCCCTAAACAGAAATTAGATCAATTAGTAAATGGCAAACACCAGGGCATTGTCGCAGCGGTAGCATCCTATGACTATGTCACTATTGACGACCTTTTTTTACGTGCAGAAGAAAAAGAAGAGTTACCCTTTTTTCTTTTATTAGACGAGCTTGAAGATCCGCACAATCTAGGTTCTATTCTTAGAACTGCTGATGCGACTGGTGTTCATGGCGTTATTATTCCTAAGAATAGGGCTGTAGGTTTAACAAGTGTTGTCGCAAAGACATCGGCCGGAGCCATTGAATATGTTCCTGTCGCTCGAGTAACGAATATGGCGCAGACAATTGAAGAGTTAAAGTCGCGGCATGTATGGGTTGTTGGCACAGAAATGGAAGCGAGTGAAGACTATCGAGAACTAGAGGGTGACTTAGCGATAGCACTTGTTATCGGTAACGAAGGAAAAGGAATTAGTCGTCTCGTTTTAGAAAAATGTGATTGGACTGTCAAATTACCAATGAAAGGTCAGGTTTCCTCGTTAAATGCTTCAGTGGCAAGTAGTATTTTAATGTATGAAGTTTATAGGAAACGTGATCCGTTAGGGAAGTAGTCCGATGGATGTATTGTTAGTAGACGGTTACAACATCATTGGTGATTGGGATGAACTAAAAGCTTTACGCGAGACAGACCTTGATCAAGCTAGACAATTATTGATTGAAAAAATGGCTGAATATCAATCTTACAGGGGTATGCGTGTGATTGTTGTCTATGACGCCTATGACGTAAAAGGACCAGAATCAAAAAATACTCAATATAATATAGAAATTATTTATACTAAGGAAAAAGAAACGGCTGATCAATGCATTGAGAGGTTAGTTAAAAAATATAAAAATGTCAAAACGAAAGTGTATGTAGCAACTAGTGATTTTGCAGAGCAACGCACCATCTTTCAACAAGGAGCTTATCGTAAGTCAGCTAGAGAGTTAGCGATTGAGATGGACCAAATTGAAAAAGAAATTTCTGATGACCTAAAGAGCTTTGAAAGTAAAAAACAAACGCGGTCACTGCCTTTAAACCAAGAAATCTTGGCACATTTTGAAAAAATGAGACGTGGTAGACGGTAAAACATGAGGTTGACGATTGCTAAGCGCTTACTGTATAATATTGTTATTAGAAAATTTGGGGGAGTTCATCTTGGAGAAAGAGCATCAAGGTATCAACAATCAAGTTATATCTTTTGATCAGTTGGATGACCGTGAAGTTATCTCTCTTATTCACCATGGGGATTCTCAGGCGTTGGATTATTTAATAAAAAAATACCGGCATTTTGTTCGCATCAAAGCGAGCACCTATTTTCTAACAGGAGCAGATCGGGACGACCTCATCCAAGAAGGCATGATTGGTCTATTCAAGGCGATACGAGATTTTAAGCCACACCATCGATCATCTTTCCGAGCTTTTGCTGAACTCTGTGTTAAAAGACAAATTATCACAGCGATTAAAACAGCGACTAGGCAAAAACACATCCCGCTTAATTCTTATATTTCATTGGACAAGCCAATCTACGATAAGGATTCTGAACGCACCCTATTAGATGTTTTAACCGATGTGGAGAAAGTGGATGACCCTGAACTCTTGATGATCAACCGAGAAAGTCGGGGACAGATGGAGGGTAAGCTGTTTAAATTATTAAGTCGATTTGAATATGACGTTCTTCTTCTTTATCTAGAAGGCCGTTCTTATCAGGAAATCTCTGATGAGCTTAACCGGCATTTGAAAGCCATCGACAATGCTCTGCAACGTGTTAAGAGAAAATTAGAACGCTATTTAAATATCAAAAGTATCGAATCATAACGGATTTCAAATGTAACATTGACACCACTAACTAAGCATGCTACATTATTGTGGTATGCTAGATTAATAATAGGATGATAGTCATGAAAAGAAAAATAGCATTGGCTTGTGAAAAATGTTCGAGTCGGAATTATCATTCGGATAAAAGTACGACAACTTCAGAACGATTGACACTGAAGAAATTCTGTAAAAGATGTAATCAACACACTATGCATCGAGAAACAAAGTAATTCTTACCGCTATCTTAAAATAGATACCTGATCATTATTCTAGTTTGGAGGAACCATTTGTGAAAGTTGTGACGTTTTTAAAGAGTGTTTCACGTGAAATGAGAAAAGTAGCTTGGCCTGGAAAAGATGAACTTTACCGCTATACGGTCACAGTAGTTGTTACTGTTGCTTTGCTTGCGTTATTTTTCTTAGTCGTTGATTGGGGCATAACACAAATTTTGAATCTCTTCTTTGAATAGACCGGTCCGTTTTGTGTTATAATGAAAGAAGAAATTAAGTGAACGATAAAAAACCCGTCTTAACGGGTTTTTTAAATTGAAAAAAATAAATATTAGCTTAGAGTGGTTGGAGACAAATGGCGAAAATTCAGTCGGTTGATCACTGAAAGCGAGGAGGTATGAAGATGGAGAAACAATGGTATGTTGTCCATACGTATTCAGGTTATGAGAATAAAGTGAAAATGAATATGGAAAAACGTTTGGCATCGATGGGCATGGAAGATAAAATCTTTCGGGTGTTAGTTCCTGAAGAAGAAGAAACAGAAATTAAAGATGGTAAACGAAAAGTAACAATGAAGAAAGTGTTTCCAGGCTATGTTTTAGCCGAGATGATCATGACGGATGATTCCTGGTATGTGGTAAGAAATACACCTGGGGTAACTGGATTTGTAGGTTCAAGTGGTTCAGGATCTAAACCGACACCTCTTTTACCAGAAGAAGCAGAATCTATTTTAAGACGCATGGGAATGAAAGAAACAGAGGTTGAAATTGACTTCACGGAAGGTGAAAGCGTTACGGTAACAGACGGACCATTCACTGATTTCACAGGCACTATTGAACAAATTGACCTTGATCGTCAAAAGGTTAAAGTACTTGTTAACATGTTCGGACGTGAAACGCCAGTCGAACTCGATTTTCCACAGATTACAAAACTATAATCTAAGAGGTAAAATTAAGCTAGATTTGAAGTTAATTAAACGGAATGACGATCTGTTTTAATTTTCATGAGAAGAACGCTTGCAATATGAGGGTGAACATGCTAAAATTTTAATGTTCTTTATGCCTCGAGTAATAATGATTGTAAACATGAAATGAGTGGGAGGGTTAACACCCTGTGACCACATCACGGACTTAAGGAGGTGTGTCTCGTGGCTAAAAAAGTAATCAATATTGTAAAACTTCAAATTCCAGCAGGGAAAGCAAACCCAGCTCCACCAGTTGGACCAGCATTAGGTCAAGCAGGTATTAACATCATGGGATTCTGTAAAGAATTCAACGCTCAAACACAGGAGCAAGCTGGATTAATTATACCGGTAGAAATTTCGGTTTTTGAAGACCGTTCATTTACGTTTATTACAAAAACTCCACCGGCTGCTGTTTTACTGAAAAAAGCAGCGGGGATTGAAAAAGCATCTGGTGAACCTAATAAAAATAAGGTTGCTACCGTTAAGCGTGCTGAAGTAAGAGAAATAGCAGAAATGAAAATGCCTGATTTAAATGCGGCAGATGTTGAAGCAGCTATGCAGATGGTAGAAGGTACTGCCCGAAGCATGGGAATCAGAATCGAAGATTAATCTAATTTGTGTTAGAGACTAAAGGTTGCGTAGGGGTTAGGTAACCGTTCCCCCGCAACCTTTTTATAGTAAGACTGTTTGAGGCATAGTCAATTCCCTGCTTGTAAAGAAATTGACCACAAGTAGGATCCGCTTTATTAAGTGGGAGGTATAACCGTTAACACCACAATCTAGGAGGAAAAATGATGGCTAAAAAATCAAAAAAACAACAAGAAGCTTTGAAGTCTATTGACCGTACTAAAGAATACGGTTTAGAAGAAGCTCTTAAATTAGTGAAAGAAAATGCAACTGCAAAATTTGATGAAACAGTAGAAGTTGCTTACCGCTTGGGTGTTGACCCGAAGAAAGCAGACCAAAACTTGCGCGGCGCAATCGTCTTACCACATGGTACAGGTAAAACGCAAACTGTTTTAGTATTTGCTAAAGGTGAGAAGGCGCAGGAAGCAGAAGCAGCTGGCGCTGACTTTGTTGGCTCTGATGACCTGATTGAAAAGATCAATGGAGGTTGGTTAGATTTTGACGTGATCGTTGCCACACCTGATATGATGGCCGAGGTTGGTAAGTTAGGTCGAATCTTGGGACCTAAAGGCTTGATGCCTAACCCTAAGACGGGAACAGTTACTTTTGAAGTAGAAAAAGCTGTTAACGAAATTAAAGCTGGTAAAGTTGAGTACCGTGTTGATAGTCAGTCAAATGTGCATGTGCCAATTGGTAAAGCATCTTTTGAACTGAACCAACTCGTCGAAAACTTCAAAGCAATTACTGACGTCATTGTAAAAGCTAAACCGCATTCAGCAAAAGGCATTTACTTGCGAAATATCTCGGTGACTTCTACAATGGGACCAGGCGTAAAAGTAGATCGATCAGTTTTTATCGAAAAATAAACCTTGACTTACATTTAGATTACCGATATACTAACAAAGGTTAAAATAAAATAAGTTATACCGTAGACAGCAGGGGCTTTCTTTAGCTTAATATCCTGCCGAGGTGTTGGATCGAGGCAATATTTATTATCTAAAAATAAATAGTGCCCCAATTATTCACACATTCACCCCTTGTGTCTACTCGGACGCAAGGGGATTTATATTTTTTTACGGTATCGTCAATCAATTGGAGGTGGAATCATGTCAAAACTATTGGATCAAAAAAAGCAACTAGTATCTGAAATTGCGACGAAATTCAAAGACAGTCAATCGACTGTTTTAGTCAACTATCGTGGTTTAGATGTTGCGGAAGTCACAGAATTACGTAAACAACTACGTGAAGCAGGTGTAGATTATAAAGTTTATAAAAACTCAATGTCACGCCGAGCGGCAGCCGAAGTCGAACTTTCGGAACTGGATGATATTTTAGTTGGACCGACTGCGATTGCATTTAGTGAAGATGATGTTGTGGCTCCTGCGAGAATCCTTAACGATTTTGCTAAGGATCATGATGCCTTAGAAATTAAGGGTGGTATCATTGAAGGAAACATTGCATCACTTGAGCAAATCAAAGAACTTGCTGGTCTTCCGAGCTACGAGGGCTTAGTCTCTATGTTCTTGAGTGTCATTCAAGCCCCTGTTCGTAATTTCGCTTATGCAACTAAGGCTATAGCGGAACAAAAGGAAGAAGAAGCGTAAAATAACTTGTGAATAAATAAGAGAAAACTTAAACAATTAATAGGAGGAAAAAAGAATGTCTAAAGATCAAATTATTGAAGCAATTAAAGAAATGTCTGTTCTTGAATTAAATGATTTAGTTAAAGCTATTGAAGAAGAATTTGGTGTAACTGCAGCAGCTCCAGTAGCAGCAGCGGGTGCAGCGGCAGAGGTTGAAGAAGAGCAATCAGAATTCGACGTTGTATTAGCAGATGTTGGTGCTGCGAAGATTAAGGTTGTTAAAGCAGTTCGTGAAATCACTGGTCTTGGTCTAAAAGATGCGAAAGATCTAGTAGATAACGCACCTGGCCCAATCAAAGAAGGCGTAGACAAAGAAGAAGCAGAAGAAATGAAAGAAAAGCTTGAAGAAGCTGGAGCTTCAGTAGAATTGAAGTAACGTTAAGTTAAATAAAGAAGGCTCGTCTATACTAGGCGGGCCTTCATTTACACTTTTCAATGATTTAATAAGCAGAATGACACTTTAAATTAACCACAAATTAAAGTAGGTGCTATGAAATGTCAGAGCAATACTTTTCTGATGATCCTCAATCAAAAAGCGATCCCCAAAAATGGACGTATGAACTTCTAGGTCACTCGTTAACTTTTACAAGTGATGTTGGCGTATTCTCAAAAAACAAAGTAGATTTTGGTTCGAGAGTATTAATTGAAGCTTTCGTGCCTCCCGAAACTAAAGGGCCAATTCTTGACTTAGGATGTGGGTATGGACCAATAGGGCTATCGCTAGCCAAAGCATACCCTGATCGAGAGCTTATATTAGGGGATATCAACCGGCGGGCAGTGGATCTAGCCAGAAGAAATGCCGAAGAAAATCAACTCACAAACGTCAAAGTGTTTTTAAGTGATCAGTTCGAGTCGTTACCTGATCAAGAGTTTGCTGTAGTTTTAATCAACCCTCCCATACGGGCAGGTAAAAAAACAGTCTATGAAATGTTCGAGGGTGCTCATCGCCAATTGACGACATCAGGAGAATTATGGGTAGTGATTCAAAAGAAACAAGGCGCACCATCTGCGCTTAATAAAATCGCATCTATTTTTAGAGAAGTTGATGTTGTTGATAAGAAAAAAGGGTATTTTGTTATTCGCGGCAAAAAGTGAGTAATGGAATTTGACTCGTTGAAAAAAATGTGGTAGCATTAGAAGATGGTAACGCCACGTTTTTTGTCAAGCGTTATTTCTTGAAAAAACGTGTATATTTTTATAAATCTATGGACAAGATGGTTAGAACGGAGTGTAGGGTTGAAAATTTTTTCTTTTTTACTAGGAGCTTTACCTTCGCAACTAATAAAAATAAAGTCAGAATAACTTGTTACGAGACCAAGCTTGAAATATTCAATAATTATTGTTTATCAGGTTAACTAAAGGAAACTCGTCACAGGTTAATTACTGTCTTTAAAAAAAGTCCTCACTTGTGGTTGAAAAACCACTCGGCAACAACAGAATTTGTCCCATCTAAAAAGCTGTGGACAAGAGAATGAAAGCTTACGTTTCTAACGGTAAGTTTTTTTGTTCGAAAAGTGTCGAATAAATAATACTGTTTAAATTATACCTTTTCCAATCAATAAGTCAATAGTTGAACGAAATTTGGATGAGTGTATAAAGTGATAAAGTTAGATTAAATTGTTTAAGTTTTGTGTTATTTAGTGCTTTAGAAAAGTAAAAACTTACTATCTAAAGTATTGGTAGACAATCGCCTGCACTAAGTGTTTGCGAATGTTAGTTTCTCTAATCTTGATTTAAGGGGTGAAGCAGTTGACAAGTCAACTAGTTCAGTATGGACGGCGCCGTCAGCGCAGAAGCTTTGCGCGTATTAATGAGGTGCTAGAATTACCAAATTTAATTGAGATACAAACGGCTTCTTACGAATGGTTTTTGGAAGAAGGCATGAAGGAAATGTTTGATGACATTTCTCCAATCGAGGATTTCCAAGGGAATCTCTCTCTTGAATTCGTCGGTTACAGCTTAGAAGAGCCAAAGTATCCAGTCGAAGAATCAAAAGAACGTGACGTGACGTATAATGCGCCGTTACGTGTTAAGGTTCGCTTGTTAAACAATGAAACTGGCGAGGTAAAAGAGCAAGAAGTCTTCATGGGAGATTTCCCATTAATGACGGACACAGGGACGTTTATTATTAATGGAGCAGAACGTGTTATTGTTTCGCAATTAGTACGCTCACCTGGCGTCTATTTTAATGATAAACTTGATAAAAATGGTAAGACGGTTTATACAGCTACAGTAATACCAAATCGCGGAGCTTGGTTGGAATTTGAAATCGATGCAAAGGATGTTGTTCATGTCCGTATCGATCGAACTAGAAAACTACCAATCACTGTCTTGCTACGTGCTCTAGGTTTCAGTACAGATGATGAAATTATTGATCTGATTGGTGACAATGATTATTTACGAAACACGTTAGAAAAAGATAATACAGAGACTAGCGAAAAAGCTTTGCTTGAAATTTACGAACGCTTAAGACCAGGCGAGCCACCAACAATTGAAAACGCAAGAAGTTTAATGATATCTCGATTTTTTGATCCTAAGCGCTATGATTTAGCTTATGTAGGACGTTATAAGATTAATAAAAAGCTTCATATGAAGAATCGCTTATTTAATCAAGTCTTGGCAGAGACCTTAGTCGACCATGAGACGGGTGAGGTTCTTGCTGAAGAGGGTACAAAGCTAGATCGTCGTATGATTGATAAATTATTACCTTATATGGATAGAGAAGATTATCGCCTTGGGGAGCAAGTACTCGAGCCGAGTGAGGGTGTACTCGATGATCCTATCGGTATTCAGTCAATTAGAATTTATGACCCGACTGATCCAGAAGGCGAGCGATTATTAAATGTCGTTGATAACGGCAAAATTGATTCGGATGTTAAAAATATTGCCCCAGCTGATATTGTAGCTTCGATTAACTATTTCTTTAACATCTTACATCAAGTCGGTCATACTGATGATATTGACCACTTAGGCAATCGTCGCCTACGCTCTGTTGGAGAGTTGCTACAAAACCAGTTTAGAATCGGTTTATCTCGTATGGAGCGCGTTGTTCGTGAGCGGATGTCGATTCAAGATACGTCGACAATCACACCACAACAATTGATCAACATCCGACCGGTAATTGCATCAATTAAAGAGTTTTTCGGAAGCTCACAACTATCACAATTTATGGATCAAACAAATCCACTTGCTGAATTGACTCATAAACGTCGTCTGTCGGCATTAGGGCCAGGCGGATTAACAAGAGAAAGAGCTGGGTTTGAGGTCCGAGATGTACACTATTCGCACTACGGTCGAATGTGTCCAATTGAAACGCCGGAAGGTCCAAACATTGGCTTGATTAACTCACTTTCTTCATATGCAAAAGTCAATACGTTTGGTTTTATTGAAACGCCTTATCGTCGTGTAGATCATGAGACAGGGAAAGTGACAGACCAATATGATTATCTAACGGCAGACGAAGAAGATAACTATGTTGTAGCACAAGCCAACGCCCGTTTAAGTGAAGATGGTGAATTTATAGATGAAGAGGTTATTGCTCGTTTCAGAGGGGAGAACACGACTGTAAGTAGAGATCGAATCGACTACATGGATGTTTCTCCAAAACAAGTTGTTTCTACTGCAACTGCTTGTATTCCATTTTTAGAAAACGATGACTCTAACCGTGCTCTAATGGGAGCTAACATGCAGCGCCAAGCTGTACCATTAGTTAAGCCACATGCCCCAATTGTAGGGACTGGAATGGAATATGTATCAGGGAAAGATTCCGGTGCAGCCGTTCTCTGTCGACATGATGGGGTGGTCGAACATGTTGAGTCGAAAGAAATTCATGTGAGACGACTTGCTGAAGTTGATGGCAAAGAAGTTAAGGGCGATCTTGATCGCTATAATCTACAAAAATTTGTTCGCTCTAACCAGGGGACGTGCTATAACCAGCGCCCAATTATTAAAGTTGGTGATCGCGTAGCGCGAGGTGAGATTTTAGCAGATGGACCTTCAATGGAAGAGGGAGAACTCGCTTTAGGTCAAAATGTGCTTGTCGCTTTTATGACATGGGAAGGTTACAACTACGAAGATGCGATAATTATGAGTGAACGATTAGTTAAAGATGATGTTTATACATCGATTCATATTGAAGAATATGAATCTGATGCTCGAGATACAAAGTTAGGTCCTGAAGAGATTACACGTGATATACCAAACGTAGGGGAAGATGCCCTTCGTAATTTAGATGAACGTGGGATCATTCGAATCGGGGCAGAGGTTGAAGATGGGGATTTACTCGTTGGTAAAGTAACGCCAAAGGGTGTGACGGAACTTTCAGCCGAAGAACGATTATTACATGCTATCTTTGGAGAAAAAGCACGTGAAGTCAGAGATACATCATTACGTGTACCAAATGGTGCTGGCGGAATTGTTCTAGACGTTAAAATCTTCAACCGTGAAGATGGAGACGAGTTACCTCCAGGTGTGAACCAATTAGTTCGAGTGTATATTGTTCAAAAAAGAAAGATTCATGAAGGTGACAAGATGGCAGGTCGTCATGGTAACAAAGGTGTTATATCCAAGATTTTACCAGAAGAAGATATGCCTTATTTGCCAGACGGTACACCAATTGATATCATGCTGAACCCGCTAGGTGTTCCATCACGTATGAACATCGGTCAAGTTTTAGAACTTCACTTAGGTATGGCAGCTCAGAAGCTCGGTATTCATGTTGCCTCTCCAGTATTTGACGGGGCAAGTGAAGAAGACGTTTGGGAGATTATTGATGAAGCAGGTATGGCTGAAGATGCTAAGACAATTCTTTATGATGGCCGTACCGGAGAAGCCTTTGACAACCGTGTATCAGTTGGAATTATGTATATGCTGAAACTGGCTCACATGGTTGACGATAAGCTTCACGCTCGTTCTACTGGCCCATACTCACTTGTTACACAACAACCATTGGGTGGTAAAGCTCAATTTGGTGGTCAGAGATTTGGTGAGATGGAGGTATGGGCGCTTGAAGCATACGGTGCTGCCTATACGTTACAAGAAATTTTAACCGTAAAATCCGACGATGTCGTTGGACGGGTTAAGACTTATGAAGCGATTGTTAAAGGAGAAAATGTTCCTCAGGCGGGTATTCCTGAATCGTTCAAAGTATTGATTAAGGAATTACAAAGCTTGGGAATGGATGTCAAAATGCTTTCTGCAGATGAAGAAGAAATTGAATTACGTGACATGGAAGAAGATAAGTTATCAAATGAACAGTTCAATTTAGAAGTTCAAGAAAAGTAAACAATCGATTTGACAAATTTACGAATCATTATGAGGATGAGAAGCAATTTGCTTCTCTTCCCTAATGAATTACACATACTAAGAGGGAGGTAGACCCCTTGCTAGATGTAAATAATTTCGAATTTATGAAAATAGGTTTGGCATCGCCAGACAAAATTCGGTCATGGTCACATGGGGAAGTAAAAAAACCAGAAACAATTAACTATCGGACATTAAAGCCAGAGAAAGACGGTCTATTCTGTGAGAGGATTTTCGGCCCGCAAAAAGACTGGGAATGTTATTGTGGTAAATACAAACGCGTTCGCTATAAAGGTGTTGTTTGTGATCGCTGTGGTGTTGAAGTAACGAAGAGTAAAGTACGCCGAGAGCGGATGGGGCACATCGAATTAGCAGCATCTGTATCTCATATTTGGTACTTCAAAGGCATTCCAAGTCGAATGGGATTACTATTAGATATTTCGCCTCGAGCCTTAGAAGAGGTCATTTATTTCGCAGCATATATTGTTACAGATGCGGGTGATACGCCGTTAGAGAAGAAACAACTTTTATCGGAAAGAGAATATCGAGCCCATCGCGAAAAATATGGCCAGCGTTTCCATGCGGAAATGGGAGCTGAAGCGATTAAAAAGATTTTGGCTGATATTGATCTTGAAAAGGAATCAGGTCTTTTACGTGAAGAGTTGAAAAAAGTTCATGGTCAACGTCGTACGAGAGCGATTAAACGTCTTGAAGTGATTGAAGCGTTTAGAAATTCAGGCAACGATCCATCGTGGATTATTTTAGATGTCTTACCGATCATTCCTCCTGAATTACGTCCAATGGTCCAATTAGATGGTGGACGCTTTGCGACTTCAGATCTAAATGATCTCTACAGACGTGTGATTAATCGTAATAACCGTCTAAAGCGATTATTAGATCTAGGAGCACCTAGTATTATTGTTCAAAATGAGAAGCGGATGTTACAAGAATCTGTGGATGCGTTGATTGATAATGGTCGCCGTGGACGTCCAGTTACAGGACCAGGAAATCGCCCATTAAAATCACTTTCACATATGCTTAAAGGTAAACAAGGTCGTTTCCGTCAAAACTTATTAGGTAAACGAGTCGATTATTCAGGACGTTCCGTTATTGTTGTCGGTCCTGAATTAAAGATGTACCAATGTGGTTTACCAAAGGAAATGGCAGTCGAGCTATTTAAACCATTCATTATGAAAGAACTTGTTGATCGTGAATTAGCGCATAACATTAAATCAGCTAAGCGAAAAATTGAACGTCTCCATGGTGAAGTATGGGAAGTACTAGAAGATGTCATCAGCGAACATCCAGTCTTACTAAACCGCGCACCAACCTTACACCGTTTAGGTATTCAAGCATTTGAACCTGTATTGGTTGAAGGAAGAGCGATTCAATTGCATCCATTGGTATGTACAGCTTATAACGCTGACTTTGATGGTGACCAAATGGCTGTTCACGTACCGTTATCAGCAGAAGCGCAAGCTGAAGCAAGAATCTTGATGTTAGCGGCTCAAAATATTTTGAACCCGAAAGACGGGAAGCCAGTTGTTACACCTTCACAAGATATGGTTTTAGGTAACTATTACTTAACGCTTGAACGAAAAGCCGCCATCGGTGAAGGAATGGTATTTAAAGATTTCAATGAAGCTTTAATTGCCTACCAGAGTGGACATGTTCACTTACACACTCGAATTGCTGTTCAGGCCTCAATGTTAGGGAAAGGTAATTTCACAGAGGAACAGAATCAGAAACTCTTGTTAACGACGGTTGGTAAACTCATTTTCAATAATATTTTACCACCATCGTTCCCATATATGAATGAACCAACACAAACAAACTTAGAGATTAAAACACCAGCAAAATACTTTATCGCTAAAGGTGTTAATGTTAAAGAAGAACTTGAAAATCGAGAGCTCATTCCACCATTTAAGAAGGGTATTTTGAGTGATATTATTGCAGCAGTCTTTAAAGAGTTTAAAATTAGTGAAACGTCTAAAATGCTTGACCGCATGAAGGACTTAGGCTTCAAGTATTCAACTAGAGCTGGAATTACTGTCGGGGTTGACGATATTGTTGTTCTACCAGATAAAGAGAAGATACTTGAAGAAGCGCAAGATCGAGTCGATAAAATCATGAAACAATTCCGTCGTGGTTTAATTACGGAAGACGAGCGCTATGAACGAGTCATTTCGATTTGGTCTAAAGCCAAGGATGTCATTCAAGAAAAGTTAATGGAATCATTGAGCCAGTATAACCCGATCTATATGATGAGTGATTCAGGAGCACGAGGTAATGCTTCTAACTTTACTCAGCTTGCAGGTATGCGTGGATTGATGGCTAACCCAGCTGGGCGAATCATTGAACTACCTATTAAATCAAGCTTCCGTGAAGGGTTATCCGTTCTTGAATACTTTATTTCAACACACGGTGCACGTAAGGGTCTTGCGGATACTGCTCTTAAAACAGCTGACTCAGGTTACTTGACAAGACGCCTTGTTGACGTAGCTCAAGATGTAATCATTCGCGAGGATGATTGTAATACAGACAGAGGATTGACTGTTGAATCGATCACAGAGGGCTCTGAAATGATCGAGCCTTTATATGACCGATTAGTTGGTCGAACTGCATTCCAAACGGTTAAACATCCGGAAACTGAAGCGATTATCATAGAAAAAGATCAGTTTATCAATGAAGATATTGCAAAAGAAATTGTTGACGCTGGAATTGAGAAAGTCACTATTCGAACCGTATTTACGTGTAATACAAAACATGGTGCATGTAAGAAATGTTATGGTCGAAACTTAGCGACTGGTGAGCAGGTTGAGGTTGGAGAAGCAGTGGGGATCATTGCTGCTCAATCGATTGGTGAGCCAGGAACACAGCTGACAATGAGAACCTTCCATACTGGTGGTGTAGCTGGTAGTGACATCACTCAAGGTTTACCGCGTATTCAAGAGATCTTCGAAGCGCGTAATCCAAAAGGTCAAGCAGTCATTAGTGAGATAGAAGGTGTTGTTAAAGACATCAGTGACGTAAAAGAGAAACAAGAAGTGATTGTTCAAGGTGAGATTGAAACAAGAACTTATCCAGTACCTTACGGCGCACGAGTCAGTGTGTCCATCGGTGACCAAGTCATCGCAGGTGATGTTTTAACAGAGGGCTCGATTGATCCGAAAGAATTGCTTAAATTCCAAGGAACCGACGGGGTACAAACTTATTTATTAAAAGAAGTTCAAAAAGTTTATCGCTTACAAGGTGTAGAGATTGGTGATAAGCATATTGAAGTAATGGTCAGACAGATGCTTAGAAAAGTGACAATTGCTGATTCTGGTGAAACAGACCTCTTACCAGGTTCATTATTAGAAGTTCATCAGTTTAGAGAAGTAAACAGAAAAGCAATTGCTGCAGGAAAAGAACCAGCAGTCGGTCGCCCGATCTTGCTCGGAATTACTAAAGCATCACTTGAAACAGATTCATTCTTATCGGCCGCCTCGTTCCAAGAGACGACTCGTGTCTTGACAGATGCTGCTATCAAAGGCAAGCGAGATGACCTATTAGGTCTTAAGGAAAATGTTATTTTAGGTAAGTTAGTACCAGCGGGGACTGGAATGTCGCGCTATCGCAAGATCGATATGAAGACAGAACTCCCTGTTGAGAACGTTATTGAAGAAGAAAATGTAGAGGCCGATCCAGCGGGATAGAGGTACTTTAATTAAGAAGTGATTATGCACTGAGGGGATAGTACCACCTTGTTTTAAAATCAGTTAAGTCAAGTTAAATAAATTGTTGACAATGATTAAACAGGGTGGTACTATATTTAAGGTGCTTCTGTTACTCTATTGCTTTGGAGGATGTAGAGATGTCTTATGATAAAGTAACGCAAGCAAAAGACCGTCTATTAGTTGGAATAAAACAAGCAACAAAAGCGATGGCATCAGGGGATGTCAGTACTGTTATTGTCGCAAGAGACATCGATGCAGATCTCAAGATTAAAATCATTAGTCTTGCAGAAAAGATGAATATTCCATATGAAATGGTAGAGTCTAAAGCGCAACTTGGAAAAGCTTGTGGCATTGAAGTAGCGACAGCATTAGTAGCAATTAGACAGTGAAGTTTTGGTGAATCAATATCTAAGTGTGATTCATGAAGACTTTGTTTTTTGCTCATAAAATGAACCGCCTGGATGTGTGGTATTAGATTTTTTAAAGAAAGGAGGAAATTTATATGCCTACAATTAATCAACTCGTTCGAAAAGGACGCGTGACAAAAACCAAAGGATCAGACTCTCCTGCTTTAGGGAAGGGTTATAATAGCTTCAAAAAGTCAATGACTGATACAGCTTCACCACAAAAAAGAGGCGTTTGTACACGTGTTGGAACGTTGACACCTAAAAAGCCGAACTCAGCATTACGTAAGTACGCGCGTGTTCGTCTGACGAACGGTATTGAAGTAACAGCCTATATCCCAGGGATTGGTCACAACCTACAAGAACACAGTGTTGTACTTATCCGTGGAGGTCGAGTGAAAGACTTACCGGGTGTACGTTACCACATTGTTCGTGGTGCGCTTGACACAGCTGGTGTTGAGGGCCGTATGCAAGGACGCTCTAAATATGGAGCTAAAAAACCTAAAAACTAAAGAAAAAATTAATGAAATTTCTGAGAGGAGGTTAGACTATGCCACGTAAAGGTCCAGTAGCAAAACGTGATGTCTTACCAGATCCGTTATATAACTCGAAGCTAGTTACTCGTTTAATTAATCAAATTATGGTTGATGGGAAGCGAGGAAAAGCTCAAAAAATTCTTTATCGTGCATTTGAACTTGTTGAAGAACGCAGTGGCCAACCGGCTTTTGATGTTTTTGAACAAGCGATGAAAAATGTTATGCCTGTATTAGAGGTGCGTGCTCGTCGAGTGGGTGGGTCAAACTACCAAGTGCCGATCGAAGTTCGTCCAGAACGTCGTCAAGCATTAGGCTTACGTTATCTAGTGAATTATGCCCGTCTTCGCGGAGAGAAATCAATGGAAGATCGTCTGGCAAATGAAATTCTAGATGCATCTAACAACACAGGTGCTTCTGTTAAAAGAAGAGAAGAACTACACAAGATGGCTGAAGCAAACAAAGCATTTGCTCACTATCGTTGGTAATTTAATAATTTTTCAAACAAAATAACTTGAACACTATAAAAGGAAGGAGAAAGGATTATGGCAAGAAAGTTCTCCTTGGAGAAAACACGAAATATCGGTATCATGGCACATATTGATGCTGGTAAAACGACTACCACTGAACGAATCTTGTTTTACACTGGGAAAATTCATAAGATCGGTGAAACACATGAAGGTGCTTCACAAATGGACTGGATGGAACAGGAACAAGAGCGAGGCATTACGATTACGTCTGCAGCTACAACAGCTGAGTGGAAAGATCATAGAATTAATATTATCGATACCCCAGGACACGTTGACTTCACTGTTGAAGTTGAACGTTCATTAAGAGTATTAGACGGGGCAGTTACAGTTTTAGATGCTCAGTCAGGGGTTGAACCACAAACGGAAACAGTTTGGCGTCAAGCGACGACATACTCAGTTCCTCGAATTGTCTTTATCAATAAAATGGATAAAACAGGAGCTGATTTCGAATATGCAGTGAGCACATTAGATGACCGTTTGGGTGCAAACGTTCACCCTGTTCAGTACCCGATTGGTGCTGAAGATGCCTTTGAGGGAATCATTGATCTAGTAGAGATGAAAGCATACTACTATGAAGATGATCTAGGTACAGTTACTGAAGCAAAAGATATTCCAGCCGATTATAAGGATAAAGCAGATGAATTAAGAGCAAGCTTAGTCGAAGCTGTATCAGAATTAGATGAAGATTTAATGATGAAGTACTTAGAAGGTGAAGAGATTTCTAATGAAGAACTTCGTCAAGGAATCCGTGCAGCAACTTTAAGTGTTGAGTTTTATCCTGCATTTTGTGGTTCTGCATTTAAAAATAGAGGGGTTCAACTATTGATAGACGGGGTTGTTGATTATTTACCAGCTCCTACGGATGTTCCTCCTATTGAAGGTATCATTCCTGAAACAGAAGAAGAAGTAGTTAGAAAAACGGGTGATGATGAGCCGTTTTCAGCTCTAGCCTTTAAAGTAATGACAGATCCTTTTGTTGGGAAATTGACTTTCTTCCGTGTCTATTCAGGTACATTGAAAGCAGGATCATATGTTCAAAACTCAACGAAAGGTAGCCGTGAAAGAATTGGCCGTATCTTACAGATGCATGCTAACTCCAGAGAGGAAATTAGCGAAGTCTATTCTGGAGATATCGCCAGTGCTGTTGGTTTGAAGGATACAGCTACAGGGGATACTTTATGTGATGAGAAGAATCTCGTTATTCTAGAATCCATGGACTTCCCAGAACCTGTTATTTCTGTTGCGATCGAACCAAAATCTAAAGCTGATCAAGATAAAATGTCAATGGCTTTAGGTAAATTAGCAGAAGAAGACCCAACATTTAAGACTGAGACAAACAGTGAAACAGGTCAAACAATTATTTCTGGAATGGGTGAACTTCACCTTGATGTTATTGTTGACCGATTAAAACGTGAGTTTAAAGTCGGTGCAAATGTTGGAGCACCACAAGTTTCATATCGTGAAACATTCCGTGAAGCTGCAGAGGTTGAAGGTAAGTTTATTCGTCAATCTGGTGGACGTGGACAATATGGTCACGTATGGATCAAGTTTGAACCAAATGAAGAAGGTGCAGGCTTTGAGTTCATCGATAATATCGTTGGTGGAGTAGTACCACGTGAATACATTCCGTCTGTTGAAGCTGGAATTAAAGAATCAATGGAAAATGGAATTATAGCTGGCTATCCGCTAATTGATATTAAAGCAACTCTTTATGATGGAAGTTACCATGATGTTGACTCTAACGAGACAGCGTTTAAAGTAGCAGCCTCATATGCGTTGAGAAATGCAAAAACAAAATGTAACCCTGTCTTACTTGAGCCGATGATGAGAGTCGAAGTTGTGATCCCAGAAGAATATATGGGAGATACAATGGGTGATATCACATCAAGAAGAGGCCGTGTAGATGGTATGGAAGCACGTGGTAATGCGCAAGTTGTCAATGCATTTGTTCCACTTGCAGAAATGTTTGGTTACGCAACAGCATTACGTTCTAATACTCAAGGGCGTGGAACATACACAATGTTCTTTGATCACTATGAAGAAGTACCTAAGAGTATTGCAGAAGAAATTATCCTGAAAAATGCTGGTGAATAATTGCTTTTTAGCACAATTTAAAGTATAACTTGTATTGAAAGCTTGCCTACAAATAAGTATAATATTAGGTAAGTTAACATACATGTCAAAAAAACAACTTTTATTTATTTAAAGGAGGAACTATATAATGGGTAAAGAAAAATTTGATCGTTCAAAAGAGCACGTTAACGTTGGTACTTTAGGACACGTTGACCATGGTAAAACAACTTTAACAGCTGCTATTACAAACGTAATGGCGAAAAGAAATGGTTCTGGAGATGCAATGGGTTATGACCAAATTGACGGTGCTCCAGAAGAGAAAGAGCGTGGGATTACAATTTCAACTTCTCACGTTGAGTATGAGACTGAAACACGTCACTATGCACACGTTGACTGTCCAGGACACGCTGACTATGTTAAAAACATGATCACAGGTGCTGCGCAAATGGATGGAGCAATCCTTGTTGTATCTGCTGCAGACGGTCCAATGCCACAAACACGTGAGCATATCCTACTTTCACGTAACGTAGGTGTACCAGCTTTCGTTGTATTCCTAAACAAAGCTGATATGGTAGACGACGAAGAGTTATTAGAATTAGTAGAAATGGAAGTACGTGATCTGTTATCAGAATACGATTTCCCAGGTGATGATGTACCAGTTATCACAGGTTCAGCTCTTAAAGCACTAGAAGGTGACGAAGAGTATGAAGAAAAAATCGTTGAATTGATGGCTGCAGTTGATGAGTATATCCCAACTCCAGAGCGTGATACTGATAAACCATTCATGATGCCAGTTGAGGACGTATTCTCAATTACTGGTCGTGGTACAGTAGCAACAGGCCGTGTAGAGCGAGGAGAAGTTCGTGTAGGTGATGAAGTTGATGTCATCGGTCTTTCAGATGCTCCAAGCAAAACAACTGTTACAGGAGTAGAGATGTTCCGTAAGCTTCTAGATTACGCTGAAGCTGGAGATAACATCGGTGCATTACTGCGTGGTGTTGACCGTGAAGATATTAACCGTGGTCAAGTTCTTGCAAAGCCAGGATCAATTACGCCACACACTAACTTCAAAGCAGAAGTTTATGTGCTTTCAAAAGAAGAAGGTGGCCGTCATACGCCGTTCTTTGATAACTACCGACCACAGTTCTACTTCCGTACAACGGACGTTACTGGAATCGTTAGACTTCCAGAAGGCGTAGAAATGGTTATGCCTGGCGACAACGTTGAGATGACTGTTGAGTTAATCTCACCAATCGCTATTGAAGATGGTACTCGTTTTTCAATTCGTGAAGGTGGACGTACAGTAGGTTCTGGCGTTGTATCTGAAATTGAAAAATAATTAAAACAGTAAATAGGTAGAGCAGCGAATCAAATTCGTTGCTCTATTTTTACGGTTTTGAACTCAGTCAAAAACAGTATTTTGATAGTTGAAAAAGCTTTGATTGCCGTGAATATTAGAGAATGTCATAAACAATGAAATAAAACTGTTTTTTTGTTAATAAGCCTTGCAATCTACTTAGCTTTTCTATATAATGTTTAATGTTGGTCAGAAAGGCGATGAAGCGAGAGGTTGTTGGCACGCCCGGCCCCTTTGCCATGGGAGGGTGTCCAAGGAATTTTCGTGGAGAATGTCTATTATAAAATGGGCGAAAAGGAGGGAACATAATGGCAAAAGAGAAAATTAGAATTCGTTTGAAAGCATATGATCACCGTATTTTAGATCAATCGGCTGATAAGATTGTCAACACTGCAAAGCGTTCAGGAGCAGGGGTATCGGGTCCAATCCCACTACCAACTGACAAATCAGTTTACACTGTGTTACGTGCGGTCCACAAATACAAAGATGCGCGCGAGCAATTTGAAATGCGGACACACAAACGTCTAATCGATATTGTAAGTCCTACACCTAAAACAGTAGATGCGCTTATGCGATTAGATCTACCATCAGGTGTTGATATTGAAATTAAACTATAATATGAAATTATCAGGAGGTGTAACGGATGACGAAAGGAATCTTAGGTCGTAAAGTCGGCATGACGCAAATCTTCACTGAAAATGGAGAGTTAATCCCAGTTACAGTGGTTCAAGCTGAACCGAATGTAGTTTTGCAAAAAAGAACAATTGAAAATGACGGCTATGAAGCGATACAAGTGGGTTTTGTTGATAAAAAAGAATCGAGAGCAAATAAACCAGCTAAAGGACATGCTGCAAAAGCGAGCACTAATCCTAAGCGCTTCATTCGTGAATTCCGTAACGTGAAGCTAGACGACTATGAAGTCGGTCAAGAGCTAAGCGTAGAGGTTTTCAATGTTGGAGATCAGGTTGATGTCACAGGGACGTCAAAAGGTAAAGGATATCAAGGAGTTATTAAGCGTCACAATCAAGCACTTGGACCAATGACGCATGGCTCACATTTTCATAGAGGCCCAGGTTCAATTGGAAATGCTGCAGAACCAGCTAGAGTACAAAAAGGTAAAAACATGCCTGGACAAATGGGTGGAGAAACAACAACAATTCAAAACCTAGAGATTGTAAAAGTTGATGCTGAACGTAATCTATTATTAATCAAAGGTAACGTTCCAGGGGCAAGAAAATCATTCGTAAAAGTAACGAGTGCAGTAAAGGCTAATTAATCATTAGTTGAAGGGAGGATATATCATGCCTAAAATAGCACTATATAACCAAAGTGGATCGCAAGTCGGCGATATAGAATTAAACGATGTAGTATTTGGTATTGAACCAAACAAACACGTCCTGCATGATGCTGTTGTTATGCAACAAGCTTCGCAACGACAAGGAACTCATGCTGTTAAAAACCGTTCTGCTGTACGCGGCGGTGGACGTAAACCGTGGCGTCAAAAGGGAACAGGTCGTGCAAGACAAGGATCTATTCGATCACCACAGTGGGTAGGCGGAGGCGTTGTCTTCGGTCCAACACCACGTAGCTATAGTTATAAATTACCGAAGAAAGTTCGCAGATTAGCTCTTAAATCAGCACTTTCTACGAAAGTAAAAGATGAAAGTATTTTTGTTCTAGATGAACTAGCTGTTGATGTACCAAAAACAAAAGAAGTTATTAAACTTTTAGATGCCTTGAAACTAGATGGGAAATCTCTCATTGTAATCAAGGATAAAGATTCGGTACTTGCAAAAAGCGCAGCTAACTTGAAAAATGTAAAAGTCCTTTGGGCAAGTCAAATTAACACGTTAGACTTATTGAATTACGATAGTCTAATTGTTACAAAGGATGCAGTCGAAACAATAGAGGAGGTGCTTGGATAATGACAAACATTCGAGATATTATTAAGCGCCCAGTTATTACTGAACATTCTGCTGATCTGATGGCAGACAAAAAGTACACATTCGAAGTAAGTAAAAAAGCAAATAAAGCGGAAATCAAAAATGCTGTTGAGGAAGCCTTTGGTGTTAAAGTTATTAAGGTGAACACTGCAAATATCAAAGGAAAATTCAAGCGTATGGGTCAGCATAGTGGCTATCGCCCAGATCGTAAAAAGGCAATTGTACAATTGTCTGAAGACAGCAAAGAACTTGATTTCTTTGAAAGCATTGAATAAGAAATAAAAGGAGGGAAAAAAGATGGCGGTTAATAAATACAAAGCAACTTCAAATGGTAGACGAAACATGTCAGGATTATCATTTAATGAAATTACAACTGATACACCTGAGAAGTCGCTTTTAAAACCACACAAAAAACGTGCTGGCCGTAATAATCAAGGAAGAATTACGGTTCGTCATCAAGGTGGAGGACATAAACGTCAATATCGTGTCATTGATTTCAAACGCGACAAAGATGGAATACCTGGACGCGTTGCCACGATAGAATATGATCCAAACCGAACAGCTAATATTGCTTTAATCAATTATGCAGATGGTGAAAAGCGTTATATTTTAGCACCAAAAGGAATTGAAATAGGTCAAGAAATTATCTCTGGTGAAGATGCAGATATTAAGGTAGGTAATGCATTAGCACTTAAAGATATGCCAGTTGGTACAATCATTCACAACATTGAGCTCAAACCTGGTAGAGGTGGACAGTTAGTCCGTTCTGCAGGAAATGAAGCACAAATTTTAGGTCGTGAAGGAAAATATGTACTCGTAAGACTTGCTTCAGGAGAAGTGCGCTTGATCCTTGGAACTTGCCGTGCGACAGTAGGTCAAGTTGGTAACATCGAAAATGAACTCATCCGTTCAGGTAAAGCTGGACGCTCACGTTGGAAAGGGATTAGACCAACCGTTCGTGGTTCGGCTATGAACCCAGTTGATCACCCACACGGTGGTGGGGAAGGACGTACACCAATCGGTCGTAAGTCTCCTGTTTCACCTTGGGGTCAACCAACACTTGGTAAGAAGACAAGACACCGTAATAAAGCGTCAAATAAATATATTGTACGTGAACGAAAAAGATAAAAAATAATTGTATTGTTAGGCGTGCGTTAAATTCGCCTATCAATGGCGAAAGGAGGTTTATGCATGGGTCGAAGCTTAAAAAAAGGACCTTTCGTAGATGAGCACTTGATGAAAAAAATCGAGGCATTAAACGAGGATAACAAAAAACAGGTTGTCAGAACATGGTCAAGACGTTCAACTATCTTTCCTAATTTCGTAGACCATACAATTGCTGTCTATGACGGACGTAAACATGTGCCTGTATTTATTACAGAAGACATGGTAGGGCATAAATTAGGAGAGTTTGCACCGACACGTCTTTTCAGAGGACACTCAGGCGTTGATAAAAGCACTAAAAGTACAGAAAGTTAATATGAGAGGAGGCGCTCTTAATGCAAGCTAAAGCTGTTGCAAAAACGATTAGAATTGCTCCTCGTAAAGTTCGACTGGTTGTTGATTTAATTCGAGGTAAGAATGTTGGAGAAGCAATTTCAATTTTAAAACATACACAACGCGGCGCAAGCTCAGTTGTTGAAAAAGTATTAAATTCTGCAATATCGAATGCAGAACACAATTATGATATGGACATAGATAACCTTTATGTGTCAGAAGCCTACGTTGATGAAGGTGTGACACTTAAACGTTTCCGTCCACGTGCGCAAGGTAGCGCAAGTCCAATTAATAAAAGAACAAGCCACATCACAGTGGTTGTATCAGAAAAGAAGGAGGGATAATCTGTGGGTCAAAAAATTAATCCAAAAGGTTTCCGTACTGGTGTCATTCGTGATTGGGAATCCAGATGGTACGCAGGTAAAAATTACGCAGACTTATTGCATGAAGATATTAAAATTCGTGAATATATTGAAGAACGCTTAAAAGATGCTGCCGTATCTAAGATTGAAATAGAACGTGCTGCTAACCGAGTGAATATCTCAATTTCTACAGCTAAACCAGGAATGGTTATTGGTAAAGGTGGCTCAGAAGTTGAAGCGTTACGTAAATCAATGAATGAGCTAACAGGTAAAAAGGTTCACATTAATATTGTTGAAGTTAAAAATCCTGATGTTGATGCGAAACTTGTTGCCGAAAATATCGCTCGTCAATTAGAAAGTCGAATCTCATTCCGCCGTGCGCAAAAGCAAGTGATTCAGCGTGCATTACGTGGAGGAGCAAAAGGAATCCGTACACAAGTGTCTGGCCGTCTTGGCGGAGCTGACATGGCGCGTTCGGAAAGCTACAGTGAAGGAACTGTACCACTACACACGCTTCGTGCAGATATTGATTATGCAAATGCAGAAGCAGATACAACTTTCGGAAAATTGGGAGTTAAAGTGTGGATCTATCGTGGAGAAGTCCTTCCAACTAAAAAAAATAACTAAAGGAAGGGGGCACAACAAATGTTAATGCCTAAACGTGTTAAATATCGTAAACAACACCGTGGTCGATTAAACGGTACAGCAAAAGGTGGAACAGAAGTTGGTTTTGGTGATTACGGTTTAAGAGCTATTGAACCTGCATGGGTCACTGCTCGTCAAATCGAATCTGCCCGAATTGCAATGACTCGATTCATGAAGCGTGGTGGAAAAGTCTGGATTAAAATTTTCCCGGATAAACCATACACAAAGAAACCATTAGAAGTTAGAATGGGATCTGGAAAAGGTGCTCCTGAGGGTTGGGTCGCAGTTGTAAAACCAGGTAAAGTATTATTTGAAGTTGGGGGCGTTGATGAGGACGTCGCACGTGAAGCGCTACGTCTAGCAGCTCACAAACTTCCGATAAAAACTAAATTTGTAAAACGAGAAGAAATTGGTGGTGAAATCAATGAAGGCTAATGAAATAAGAGAATTAACCACTGCCGAAATTGAACAAAAAGTCCAATCATTAAAAGAAGAGCTCTTTAATTTACGCTTCCAGTTAGCGACGGGACAATTAGAAAACACTGCACGTCTAAGAGAAGTACGTAAATCAATTGCTCGAATGAAAACAATTGAACGCGAAAGAGAACTTGGCGTTAAAAATTAGTAAACCAAACCCTTAAGAAGGAGGTTAGCCTCAAATGACAGAACGTAATAACCGTAAAGTATATACAGGTCGTGTCCACTCAGATAAAATGGATAAAACGATTACTGTAGTCGTTGAGACATATAAATTTCATCCTTTATACGGGAAGCGTGTAAAGTACAGTAAGAAATTTAAAACACATGATGAAAATAACGAAGCTAAAATTGGCGATATCGTAACAATAATGGAAACTCGTCCAACTTCAAAAACTAAACGTTTTAGACTAGTTGAAATTGTTGAAGAAGCCGTTATTATTTAAGAAAAAGTTCGCTCGGAGAAATTCCGAAGGGAGGTAACATCGTTATGATTCAACAAGAAAGTCGTATTAAAGTCGCTGACAACTCTGGCGCACGTGAACTTCAAACGATTAAAGTTTTAGGCGGAAGTGGTCGTAAAACTGCTAATATAGGTGATGTTGTCGTATGTTCGGTGAAAGAAGCAACGCCTGGAGGGGTTGTCAAGAAAGGCGAAGTAGTAAGAGCTGTTATCGTTCGTACAAAAACTGGGGTACGTCGTAAAGATGGAACATATATCCGATTCGATGAAAATGCTGCAGTCGTTGTTCGAGAAGATAGAAGTCCTCGTGGGACGCGTATCTTTGGCCCAGTCGCACGCGAATTGCGTGATGCGAAGTTTATGAAAATTATTTCATTAGCTCCAGAGGTATTATAAGTTTTAAGCAAAATGAAGCTTAAAATAACTAGGTTTCAATGATAAGCCTTGTAAGGAGGTGCATTTAGCATGCATGTAAAAACAGGTGACAAAGTTAAAGTTTTGACAGGAAAAGACAAAGGTAAAGAAGGAAGAGTTCTTGCCGTTTTTCCGAAAAAAGATCGCGTTCTGGTTGAAGGAGTAAATATCGTTAAAAAACACCAGAAACCTTCTCAAGATAATCCCCAAGGTGGAATTCTTGATCAAGAAGCAGCAATCCATGTTTCTAATGTATTACCGATCGATCCGAAAACAGGCGAGCCAACTCGCGTAGGATATGAAGAGCGTGATGGAAAGAAAGTTCGTATCGCTAAAAAATCAGGTGAAGTACTAAATTAATTTTTAGCGATGAAAGGAGGGCTACTCAAAATGAACGAGTTAAAAACAAGATATGATGAAGAAATCGTTAAAAAACTAGTAGAAAAATTTGATTATGACTCTGTTATGGAAGCACCTAAAGTTGACAAGATCGTCATTAACATGGGTGTTGGTGATGCAGTTCAAAACACTAAAGCATTAGATAATGCAGTAGAAGAACTCACATTAATCTCAGGTCAAAAACCGTTAATAACCAGAGCGAAAAAATCAATTGCAGGATTTCGTTTACGTGAAGGAATGCCAATCGGTGCGAAAGTAACCCTTCGCGGTCAGCGGATGTATGATTTTTTACAAAAATTAATCAATGTGTCATTACCGCGTGTACGTGATTTCCGTGGTATATCTACTAAAGCATTTGATGGTCGTGGAAACTATACTCTAGGTGTTAAAGAACAATTGATTTTCCCGGAAGTAGACTATGATCAAGTGAGTAAAGTTCGTGGAATGGATATTGTCATTGTTACAACAGCTAACACTGATGAAGAAGCACGCGAATTATTAACTGAACTTGGCATGCCTTTCCAGAAATAAGCGAGACCGCTAATATAAGGAGGGAAAATAGTGGCTAAAAAATCAATGATTGCAAAGCAAAAACGCAAGAAAAAATATAAAGTTCAAGAATACACACGTTGTAAACGTTGTGGGCGTCCACATTCTGTATTACGTAAATTTAAACTTTGCAGAATTTGTTTCCGTGAACTTGCCCACAAAGGTCAAATTCCTGGTGTTAAAAAAGCAAGCTGGTAAACCCCGAAATAGGGAAGGAGGTATTTTAAATGGTTATGACAGATCCAATTGCAGATATGCTAACACGTATTCGTAACGCAAATAAAGCTCGCCATGAAAAACTTGAGATTCCTGCATCGAACTTGAAAAAACAAATAGCAGAAATTTTAAAGAGTGAGGGCTTTGTGCGCGATTATGAATTTGTTGAAGACGATAAACAAGGTGTTATACGTATTTACCTTAAGTATGGTGTAAATGAACAACATGTTATTACTGGACTAAAGAAAATTAGTAAGCCAGGACTACGTGTCTATGTAAAGGCTGATGAAATACCACGTGTACTCAATGGTTTAGGTATCGCAATTATATCAACTTCAAAAGGGCTTCTATCAGACAAAGAAGCACGAGAACAAACAGTTGGTGGCGAAGTATTAGCATACGTTTGGTAATGAGTTATATTTAGAGATAGGAGGTGCCATGTAGATGTCACGTATAGGTCTTAAGGTTATTGAAATCCCAGAAGGTATTGAAATTAAAAATGATGATAATTTAGTGACGGTTAAAGGTCCTAAAGGTGAATTATCACAACAATTAAATTCTGATATGATCATTCAGATTGAAGGCAATGAATTGACAGTAGAAAGACCAAATAACAGCAAGTTAAATAGATCATTACACGGTACAACACGTAGCTTAATTGCTAACATGATTGAGGGTGTATCTAAGGGCTTTGAAAAGTCATTAGAAATTCAAGGTGTTGGTTATCGAGCACAAAAGCAAGGAACAAAACTCGTTGTTAGCGCTGGTTATTCACATTCGGTAGAAATTGAGCAACCAGAAGGTATTGAATTTGATGTCCCAACTAACACTCAAGTTATTGTTAAAGGTATTGATAAAGAACTCGTGGGAGCTTTGAGTGCGAAAATTCGAGGCATTCGAAAGCCAGAACCTTATAAAGGGAAAGGGATTCGTTATCAAGGAGAGTTTGTCCGTCGTAAAGAAGGTAAAACAGCTAAATAATGCTAGTTAGACTTCTATTCTAATAGCAAGACTAGTGTGGAACAGAAAGGAGAGACCTAGATGATCACAAAGAAAGATCGAAATGCTGTGCGTAAAAAAAGACATTTGCGTATCCGTAAAAATATGTTTGGAACTGAAGAACGTCCTCGTTTGAACGTATTCAGATCAAATAAGCATATTTATGCTCAGCTAATTGATGACATCAATGGTAATACTTTAGCAAGTGCGTCAACACTTGATAAAGAGGTAAGTACAGAGAAAACTGCGAATATGGATGCAGCGAAACTCGTAGGTGAATTAATTGCAAAACGCGCAATAGATAAAGGCTATAAAGTTGTTGTATTCGACCGTGCTGGATACTTATATCATGGCCGTGTAAAAACGTTAGCAGATGCTGCCCGTGAGGCAGGTCTTGAATTTTAATTATAGAAGGAGGGACACATTTTGCGTTTAGAAATCGATCCAAATAAATTAGATTTAGAAGAACGTGTTGTTACGATTAATCGTGTAACTAAAGTAGCGAAAGGGGGACGTAGTTTCCGCTTTTCAGCACTTGTAGTAGTCGGTGACAAAAATGGGCAAGTTGGTCTCGGAACTGGAAAAGCTCAAGAAGTCCCAGAAGCGATTAGAAAAGCAGTCGATAACGCTAAGAAAAACTTAATTACAGTACCACTTGTAGGGACGACAATTCCTCATGAGATTCATGGCCGTTTTGGTGCAGGGAATGTCTTGATCAAACCAGCAGTTGAAGGTACAGGAGTTATTGCCGGAGGACCTGTTCGAGCGGTTCTTGAGTTAGCTGGTGTTGGTGATGTCGTATCGAAGTCATTAGGTTCAAACACACCAATAAACGTTGTTCATGCAACAATCACAGGATTAAGTGAATTAAAGCCAGCTGAAGAAGTGGCTAAACTACGTGGTAAAACAGTTGAAGAATTGTTAGGATAGGGAGGGAAATAAGATGGCAAAAGACTTAGAAATTACCCTCGTTAGAAGTGTTATTGGTCAAAATAAAACACAAAAGCAAACGGTCAAGTCTATCGGCTTGAAAAAAATTAATCAATCGGTTGTATGTGGTGATACACCTTCGTTGAGAGGTAAGTTAAATAAAATATCACATTTAGTATCGGTTAAAGAAGTGTAATTGACTTAGTGTAATTAGTACAAAGAGGAGGTGCTCACATGAAACTTCATGAATTAAAACCATCCGTAACCCGTAAAAAACGGAACCGTGTTGGTCGCGGGATGTCTTCTGGTAGTGGTAAAACATCAGGACGTGGACACAAAGGGCTAAAACAACGTTCAGGTGGGTCGGTGAGACCAGGTTTTGAAGGTGGTCAAACACCATTATTCCAACGACTACCTAAACGTGGATTTACAAATGTTAACCGAAAAGAATATGCTATCGTAAATCTTTCGGCACTAAATGAATTTGAAGAAGGTACAGAAGTAACACCTGAGCTTTTACTTGAAACGCGCTTAGTAAGCAAAGTAAAGGCTGGCATTAAAGTTCTTGGAAGTGGTAAGCTTGAAAAGAATCTTACTGTCAAAGCTCATAAGTTCTCTGCTTCTGCGAAGGAAGCAATCGAGCAAGCGGGCGGTAAAACTGAGGTGATCTAATGTTCCAGACAATTGCCAATTTTTTTAGAGTAAAGGAAATTAGAAATAAAATAATCTTCACTCTACTTATGTTAATCGTTTTTCGAATAGGTGCATATATACCTGTTCCATTTACAGACCGAGCAGCTATCGGTTTTATGAATGACCAACAAAATGTATTTGGTTTTCTAAATACCTTTGGTGGTGGAGCTTTGCAGAACTTTTCCGTTCTAGCAATGGGAATCATGCCATATATCACTGCATCAATTATCATGCAGTTATTACAAATGGATGTTGTTCCTAAATTTACAGAGTGGAAAGAACAAGGTGAAATGGGAAGGCGTAAACTTGCACAAGTCACACGCTACGGAACCATTGGCCTTGCCTTTATCCAAGCGACAGCGATGTCAGTAGGATTCAATGCGATGACAGGCGGTGGCTTGATCAGAGATCCAGGTCCTGCTAAGTATTTAATTATCGCTATCGTATTGACAGCTGGAACTGCGTTCTTAATGTGGCTTGGTGAACAGATAACTGAGCATGGGGTAGGGAACGGGATTTCCATTATTATTCTTGCAGGTATTGTAGCTGGGATTCCTAATACCTTCAATCAATTATATGAACAATATTTTGGTTCGCATGTTGGAGATGAACTGTTTATTAATACCGTCATCGTTGCTTTAATTGTTTTACTCGTTTTAGGTGTAACGGTTGGTGTTATATTTATCCAACAAGCAACTCGTAAAATTCCTATTCAATATGCTAAGCGTATGTCCAATCGATCAATGGTCGGCGGGCAGTCAACACACTTACCTTTAAAAGTGAATACAGCAGGAGTAATCCCGGTTATTTTCTCCGTGTCATTTATCATGGCGCCTAGAACGATAGCTGGATTCTTCGATAATAATTTTGCCAATTCAATTGAGATGATCTTCGATTATACTCGACCAGTTGGTATGATTATCTATGTTGGCTTGATTATTGCGTTTTCATATTTCTATACATTTGTTCAGTCAAATCCAGAACAAATGGCAGAAAACTTAAAGAAACAAGGCGGTTATATCCCAGGTATTCGTCCAGGTAGACGAACAGAGAGATATTTAACGGTTGTCTTATATCGCTTAACCTTTGTAGGCTCGCTTTTCTTGGCAGCAGTAGCTGTATTGCCAACGTTTATTGGTTTAGTCGCTAATCTGCCACAGTCCATTCAAATTGGTGGAACAAGTATCCTAATTGTTGTTGGAGTTGCACTTCAAACGATGAAGCAATTAGAAAGTCAACTTGTAAAACGTCATTATAAAGGGTTTATCAAATAACAGTAAATATTTTTACTGATTAATTTATAAAGCGAGGGGATAACAGTGAATTTAATATTGATGGGCCTTCCAGGTGCCGGAAAAGGTACTCAAGCCGAAAAAATCATTGAAAAATATCGAATCCCTCATATTTCGACTGGAGATATGTTTAGATCAGCTATCAAGGAAGGTACAGATCTTGGGAAAAAAGCAAAGTCTTTTATGGACCAAGGGGCACTTGTTCCTGATGAAGTCACAATTGGAATCGTTCGCGAACGACTTGGCAAAACGGATTGTCAAAAAGGATTTCTGTTAGATGGTTTTCCACGAACGATTGCACAAGCAGAAGGACTAGAAGAGATTTTAACAGATTTAAATATGCCACTTGATTATGTCATTTACGTCGATGTTCCTGAAAATAAATTGCAAGACAGACTGACTGGTCGTCGTGTTTGTCCGAAATGTGGTGCGACTTATCACGTTGAATATAACCCGCCAAAAGTTGCGGAAACATGTGATAACGATCAAGCAACACTCATTCAACGTGAAGATGATCAACCGGAGACGGTTGCCAAAAGACTCAAAGTTAACGTTGAAGAAACACAGCCAATGCTTGATTTTTATCAAGACAAAGGACATCTCGTTACAGTAGATGGCGATCAAGAGATAAGTGTTGTATTTGAAGAGATTGATGAAAAGCTTCAAGCGCTGTCCTAGATAGTGTCTTTGGGGTAGAATGATAAGATTCCTGAAAAGTCTCGATCAGAATCTTGATGATATAGCATATTCGCCATATCAAAGTAGTTAAAACATCAATTTATTTTAGGTGGGATCTGCCAAGCTAGGCTCAATCACTTGTAATTGAAGGTTTATACACGATATGGTAAAATGTAACTTTAATGAAGGTGATCATCTTTGGATGATCCGCAGTCCTAAGCAGTCATGTAATTTGCTTAGCCTAGAGACGGAGAGAAACGGAAGTATGATCGACCAGAAGACAATAACTTTAATCATATAATTCCAACTCATTACATTTCTCCAAAAGTTCAAAAGAGCCTTCTAGAAACAGGTCGGATTTAGAATGGTAAATTAAAATTTTGCTATATCAAAATTTGTTTTCTAAAAAAAGTGACTGACTTAAAGAAGGGAGATCAACTTAATGGTGAAAGAAGAAGCAATTGAAGTAGAAGGTACTGTGATTGATACATTACCAAATGCTATGTTTAATGTGGAATTAGAGAATGGGCATACCATACTAGCACATGTCTCAGGTAAAATTCGCATGCACTTCATCCGCATTTTACCAGGAGATAAAGTAACGGTTGAACTTTCTCCATATGATTTAACTAAAGGACGAATTACGTACCGTTTTAAATAACGATTGACTCCGATAATAGAGGAGGTATAAAAGATGAAAGTAAGACCATCTGTAAAACCAATGTGTGAAAAATGTAAAGTTGTACGTCGTAAAGGTAAAGTAATGGTAATTTGTGAGAATCCAAAACACAAACAAAAACAAGGCTAGTTAATAAGGAGGTGCATTTAAAGAATGGCACGTATTGCAGGAATTGATATCCCACGTGAAAAACGAATTGTTATTTCATTAACATATATTTTCGGTATTGGAAAATCATCGGCTCAGAAAATCCTTGAAGAAGCAAATGTTTCTGAGGATACACGCGTTCGTGACTTAACAGAAGATGAATTAAGCCGCATTCGGACAATTGTCAATGAGTACACAATCGAAGGTGATCTTCGCCGAGAAGTTTCATTGAATATTAAACGATTGACGGAAATTGGGTCATATAGAGGTATTCGTCATCGTCGAGGTCTACCAGTTCGTGGTCAAAAAACTAAAAACAATGCTCGCACCCGTAAAGGTCGCGGTCAATCAGTTTCAGGTAGAAGATAGTTAATAAAGGAGGTTAAGCGATTCTATGGCAAAGAAGAAACAAACAACGCGCAGAAGACGTGTTAAAAAGAATGTAGAAACAGGCATTGCGCACATTCATTCAACTTTTAACAATACGATTGTGACAATCACTGATATGCAAGGTAATGTCATTAGTTGGAGTAGTGCTGGTGCATTAGGCTTTAAAGGTTCTAGAAAATCTACGCCTTTCGCCGCACAAATGGCTTCTGAAGCTGCAGCAAATGTTGCTTCAGAGAATGGCATGAAAAATATTGAAGTTACAGTAAAAGGCCCTGGTGCAGGTCGAGAAGCAGCAATACGATCACTGCAAGCAGCAGGATTAGAAGTCACTGCCATTGTTGATGCAACACCGGTTCCTCACAATGGTTGTCGCCCACCAAAACGTCGCCGTGTATAATTTTATCCGTATAGAATTTGTCAGCATGTCTATAATGGATTATGATCGTTTAAAGTAGTGCGTTTTATGATGACTTGCTTTAACCAGTCTCAACCAGATCGGAATAACTGACAGACGAAAAATATACGAATAGAAGATAGTGCAGGCATGGGATCTGCCTACCTGAGGAATATCGGTTAGGCCTGATTAAAAGTCTAACCGGGATTTCGACGTTCAAAGGAGGGTTTTGAAAATGATTGAAATAGAAAAGCCAAAAATTGAAATTGTACACATCAATGAGGATGCTACCTTTGGGAAGTTTGTTGTAGAACCATTGGAACGTGGCTATGGTACGACTCTAGGAAATTCTTTACGTCGTATTCTTTTGTCATCTTTACCTGGTGCAGCTACTACATCTGTCCAGATTGATGGAGTCCTCCATGAATTCTCAACGATTGATGGTGTTGTAGAAGATGTAACGACAATCATTCTTAATCTTAAAAAGCTAGCGTTGAATATTTATTCAGAAGATGTGAAGACTTTAGAAATCGATGTGCAAGGTGAAGGTGTTGTTACAGCAGCGGATATTACCTACGATAGTGATGTAGAGATTCTGAATCCGGATCTTCACATTGCTACATTAGCGAGTAATGGAACACTTCAGATGAAGATGACAGCAGAAAAAGGTCGTGGCTACCGTCCAGCTGAAGCTAATAATCATGATGATTTACCGATCGGTGTTATTCCAGTTGACTCAATCTTCACACCCGTTTCACGTGCGACGTTTCAAGTTGAAAACACACGTGTGGGTCAGATTACCAACTTTGACAAACTAACTCTAGATGTGTGGACAGATGGAAGTATTCGCCCTGAAGAAGCTGTTTCATTAGGTGCGAAAATTTTTACTGAACACTTAAATCTTTTTGTTGGTTTGACAGATGAGGCTCAGAACGCTGAGATCATGATTGAAAAAGAAGAAGATCAAAAAGAAAAAGTATTAGAAATGACTATTGAGGAATTAGATCTGTCAGTACGTTCATATAACTGTTTGAAGCGTGCGGGAATTAATACCGTTCAAGAGTTAACAACTAAAACAGAAGATGACATGATGAAAGTTCGTAATCTAGGACGTAAATCGCTTGAAGAAGTTAAAAATAAGCTAGGCGAATTAGATTTAAGTTTACGATCTGAAGAATAGTCATTAAATTTAAAGACGAATTCCGTAAAAAAGGAGGGGTAGTCGATGGCTAGAAAATTAGGAAGAACAACAGATGCTCGCATGGCCCTACTTCGAAATCTTGCAACAGATTTAATCATAAATGAACGAATTGAAACAACTGAAGCAAAGGCTAAAGAGTTGAGGTCTTCAGTTGAAAAAATGATTACTTTAGGTAAACGAGGAGATCTTCATGCTCGTCGCCAAGCATCTGCATTTCTTTACAAGAAAGATGCTAGCGAGACAGAAGATGTGATTCAAAAACTATTCAATGATATTGCGACACGTTATGAAGACCGTCAAGGTGGCTATACACGTATTCTAAAGCTTGGCCCACGTCGTGGTGATGGTGCTAAGATGGCAATAATTGAATTAGTGTAACTTCATACAAGGAAATGAAGGGCGGGATAAGGTCTCTTAGTGAGATAAAATCCAAGCCCTTTTTTTGTTTTTTAAAACATACATATAAAGGATCGCTGCAGTCAAAATCTGAGTAGTTAACCTTGCATTATTATCCTCAGTAGAACATAATTAGGAACGTAGTCTAAATA
>Ga0209487_1000266_pt1 | contig 47327 bp, 46 predicted proteins | sample Poulit2012_FD_187524 | JGI IMG/M metagenome (GOLD analysis project Ga0209487, IMG submission 187524) | Agricultural soil microbial communities from Georgia to study Nitrogen management - Poultry litter 2012 (SPAdes) (version 2) | ecosystem: Environmental > Terrestrial > Soil > Agricultural land... | reverse complement strand
GCATTTGAAATGTGATTTCTGACCGTCTTTTCGGATATAAATAATTCTTGAGCAATATCCTTTGTCGTTTTATCTTGTACTAAGAGTTCAAACACTTCTCTTTCTCGTTTTGTTAAGATTGAGTTTGGCATATAATTTTTTTCCTTCAAATAGTAACCCCTCCTTGCTCTTATAGAACTGCACATGAAGGGAAGTTATCTAGTCAATATATGTTATGAAGATCAGGAAAATCGGTGATTATAATTAAGGAAATAAACAATGCACACAGGTTTAATTACCTTTTAACCTAGCACTCGTCTGTTTTTATTATTCATCTGTTATCGTATGGCTGTGATTATATATTGCATGATGATAGCGTTTATTATAGCTTAGACGAAGTGATGTGCTAAAATGATGAGGAATGATGTCATGATGGGGGGAATGAGCATGGAAAAGGATATTGATAAAGATATCGCGGGTGCAGAGCTAGGTTTTCGTAAAATTGCCGGAGTTATCAAGCAGAATGGTCGTAAAATATTACAAAATTATCCCATTTCATCAACCCAGTTCATTGCTTTGCAGTGGGTAACAGACGAGGGAGATCTAACCATTGGAGAGCTTTCCAAGAAAATTGGTTTGGCATTTAGTACGACGACTGATTTAGTCGATCGGATGGAAGAAAACGAAATTGTGAAGCGGGTTCGGGATTCTAAAGATCGCCGTATTGTACGAATCCATGTTTTAGATGAGGGAAAGTCGATTATCAAAGAAGTTATTAAAAAGCGTCAAGAATATTTAGGCGAGGTGCTAGAAGGGTTTTCTATTGAGGAAGTAGCGGTGCTTAATGAATATTTATTATTATTACATAAACAAATGAAAATCGTCGACGATAAGTAAGTGATCAATAAGGAGTGACAATAGTTGGAGCGAGCCATCGGTGTGATTGATTCAGGAGTTGGTGGGTTAACAGTAGCACATGAACTCATGCGTCAGTTACCAAAAGAAGAACTCATATATGTGGGCGATACGAAAAGATGTCCATATGGAACACGTTCAAAGGAAGAAGTTAGAAAATTCACCTGGGAAATGGTCGATTTTCTACTTACCAAAAATATAAAAACGCTAGTCGTTGCTTGTAATACGGCAACCGCCTTTACATTAGTTGATCTTCAGGAGAAATTACCGATCCCAGTAATCGGTGTTATCCAACCAGGAGCAAGGGCAGCGATTAAATCGACTGTGACGAATGAAGTTGGTGTGATAGGGACAGATGGAACGATTCGGAGCCATGCTTATGAATATGCACTAAAAAGTATTAAGACGGATATTGAGGTCGAATCACTCGCATGTCCCATGTTCGTTCCTATGATCGAAAAGGGAATTTTGTCGGGAGAACAAGCGGATGACATTATTGAAGATTCTTTACAATTGATGAAAGGGAATCTACAAATGGATACACTGATTCTTGGGTGTACACATTATCCTTTAATTGAAGCAGCTATCCAACAGGTTATTGGTGAACACATTACAATTGTTTCATCAAGTGAAGAGACAGCTCGAGAAGCGAGTACGATTTTAGATGTGCATCAATTACTCTATTTAGGAAACCGGATTCCAACACACCAATTTTATGCAACCGGGGATCTACGGTTATTTAAAAAGATATCAGAGAGTATTTTTAATGAAACCGATGATGTTTACACAGTAAACAGTGAGCAAATAAGTATTGACTAACATGAGTTGATCGCTTGATCCGGTGTTTTTTTGCATGAATGGTAGTAATCTTGCTTCAACTCTGTGAGGAGATAATCAACTGTCCCCATTGTCTTCTAATCGTGTTCCATTCAATCGTAAAGCCCAAAAGATGAAATAAATAATGAATCGAAATGAATACCCGACTCATTGGAAATTAACTTTATATTGTTTGTATTCATGGTCTAAATCCTATGAATGGCTCGTATATATAATGGTACAAACCATCGTAGGAGGGAACAAGATGAAAAGACATATCGTGTTGATCGTGAGTTTCTTTTTTCTTTTTTCTTTGTTATTAACAGGGTGCTTCCAGGGGGAACAAGCAGTCGAAAATAAGGATGCCTCGAAGGATGCGAAAACAGTAGATCAAGCCACAGATACAACTACGGAAGATGCAGATGAAGAGGACGCAGAGAAAGATAAAGAGGACGAGGGTGACCAAGACGAAGGTGTAGAAATAGAGTTGGAAGAAGATGCAGATGAAACGGTTGCGAGACAGCTTTATTTAATTGATGTGAATGGTGCCATTGCACCCCAAACACTCGAATTACCAAGCGCAGATTCAAAGGAGGTCGCTTCACAAGTACTGCAATATTTAATTAAAGATGGTCCGGTATCCGCGATTTTACCGAATGGATTTCAGGCTGTGTTACCTGAAGAAACAGAGGTGCTTGGTTTAAATTTACAAGAAGATGGCACACTAATTGTTGATGTATCTAAAGAATTTGAAAATTATGAGGCAGAAGATGAGTTGAAAGTATTGCAATCGATGACCTTTACACTAACCCAATTTGAAGAGATCGATAAAATCGAGTTGTGGATTAACGGGTACCCACAAGATGAGATGCCTGTGAATGGTACACCAATTACGGAAGGATATTCGCGGACAAATGGAATTAATATTGTGGCTACAGATACACTTGATTTATTAAATAGTCAGGCTGTTACCATGTATTATCCAACCGAATATAATGAAAATCGCTATTATGTTCCGATTACACAACATATAGAAGTGGATGAACTTGATCGATATAGTCCGATTGTACAAGCTTTAATCGATGGACCTGGTTATGAAGTAAATGTGACACATGTATTTAATACAGAGACTTTATTAATGGATCGGCCACGTTTAAATGATGGAATTCTTGAGTTGGAATTTAATGAGGAAATTCTGAAAGACAGTGAGAAGGGAATTATTTCTGACGAGGTTATGGAGACATTAGCTCGAACACTCACAGAGGATTCAAAAGTAGAGGCAATTGAGGTACGCGTAAAAGATAAAACGGAAATACTGAATGAGAATGGCGAGGTTTATGATGAACCAGTTACCACCCAGTTATTCACGCAGGCGAAAAAACTATGATGGTGAGGCTTCGTGTAAGCCTCTTCTTTATTTTAATAGATAAATTTCTAACTATTATAAACAAGATTAATATATCACTTTACTTTAAAATGTGGTAAGATTATTGGTGGAATAAGGAGGCGTTATCTTGATAAGACATGATCAACGTAAACAAGATGATTTACGACCAATTACAATAACTCCCGACTTTGTGAAACATCCGGAAGGCTCTGTTTTAATTCAAGTGGGTGATACGAAGGTAATTTGTAATGCAAGCATTGAAAATAGAGTTCCTCCATTTATGCGTGGGAAGGGAACAGGTTGGGTAACAGCAGAATATGCTATGTTACCACGTGCAACAGATCAACGTAATATTAGAGAATCCTCACGCGGTAAAGTTAGTGGAAGGACGATGGAAATACAGCGTTTAATCGGTAGAGCATTACGTTCAGTTGTTGATTTAACTAAAATTGGTGAACGTACATTATGGATCGATTGTGATGTTATTCAAGCAGATGGTGGTACTCGAACAGCCTCGATTACAGGAGCATTTGTGGCCGCTAGTCTCGCATTTGGAAAATTGATTGATGAAGGAAAGATCGACAAATTCCCGATTATTGATTTTTTAGGGGCGACATCTGTTGGTGTATTAGCAGGTGGAGAAACGGTTCTTGATTTAGATTATAAAGAAGACTTTGGTGCAGATGTCGATATGAACATCGTGATGACCGGATCAGGTGAATTTGTTGAAATCCAAGGCAGTGGGGAAGAAGCAACATTTTCAAATGTGCAGCTGCAATCCATGTTAAGCCTTGCAGAAACAGGATTGTCAGAAATATTTTCCCAACAAAAAGAAGTGTTAGGTACATTAGCAGATCGAATTGGTGAAACTAAAACCGTAACCGGTGAAGAAACGTGAACGAGCTAATCATTGCGACAAAAAATAAAGGTAAAGCAATTGAATTCGAACGTTTCTTCCAGGATATGGCGATTGATATTAAATCTTTATTAGACTACCCAGATCCAAATGATGAACTTGAAATCAAAGAAACGGGCACAACCTTTACCGAAAACGCGATATTAAAAGCGGAAGCAATTGCTACGCTATTTAATACAGCTGTTCTGGCAGATGATTCTGGGCTCATGATTGATGCACTAGATGGCCGCCCCGGAATTTATTCTGCGCGGTACGCAGGGGAGAATAAAAGTGATGAAGCAAATATCGAGAAAGTCCTTGCTGAACTATCTGAGATCCCACTCAAAAATAGAACAGCACGATTTGTTTGTGTACTTGCCATCTCTATTCCAAATGAAGAAACGATTGTAAGAACGGGCTATTGTGAAGGTGAAATATCCTTTTCTAGAATGGGTGAAAATGGTTTTGGCTATGATCCCATCTTTATCCCAGCAGGATTTACGAAAACAATGGCGCAAATCTCATCAGATGAAAAAAGTAAGATTAGCCATAGAAGTCAGGCAATGAAAAATATCGTGGCACACATTAGAGAAGCTAGTCTACATAATGATACGAAATAGGTAGGGATATACGATGAATAAAGTATTAATCTTAAGTGACAGTCACCAGCTGGTCGAAGAAATTGCCCTCATTACAGCACGTCATGACGTGCCAAATATGATTCATTGTGGGGATTCTGAATTAGCGGGTGATCATCAAGTGCTTGAAGGGGTACATACGGTAAGAGGTAATTGTGATCATGATGAACGTTTCCCGGAAGAGAAAGTGTTGTTGATTGATGAGATAACGTTTTTTGTCACACATGGGCATTTACATCAGGTAAAATCACGAACAGGACTTGCGAATCTGTCTGATTATGCAAAAGAAAAAAAGGTTCAAGTTATTTGCTATGGGCATACACATATTGCCGGGGCTGAGAAAATAGATGGACAACTCTTTATTAACCCGGGAAGCATTCGCATGCCACGAAATCGAAAAGAAAAGACGTACGCAATCTTGAGTTGGAATTCTCCCACTGATGTTCTAGTTGAATTCTTTACGGTATCAGGAGTGCCTGTTAAAGAGCTTATATATGAAACTTCATTCTTGACATGAAGGGCTTCCTGGACGGTCAAAAGAGGCTGAACGAAGCATGATTACTGCTAATTAAATAAAAAAAGGCCAATAGTGTTGACAAATTACGTCTTAATGCATATAATAAGTCTTGTCGCTAAAAGACAATACATATGAATGAACAATCGTTAATTGGGAATGCAGTTCATTAAGTTGAAGTATGCGGGTGTAGTTTAGTGGTAAAACTCCAGCCTTCCAAGCTGATGTCGAGGGTTCGACTCCCTTCACCCGCTCCATATTGTTTTCGTCTCAGTAGCTCAGCTGGATAGAGCAACGCCCTTCTAAGGCGTAAGTCGCAGGTTCGAATCCTGCCTGGGACATGCTTATAGAAACCTGTAGAATATCTATAGGTTTCTTTTTTTTACTTAATAAATCGATGTCAATAGGTTACATCTAAGCTTGCCGATTTGTTTTTTATAGAAATACAGGTGTATTTTTGTATGAAATAGGGAATAAACGAATATGGGCTACTTTATGTTAAAAATAAGAGAAAGGGTGAAACTGTGCAAAAAAATGAAGAAAATATCATTCTCTTTCCAACTTGGAGAATGCGTTTGGAAAAAGAAAGCTTACAGGCCTTGAAAGATAAAAGATTTGCCGAGGCATTATATAAGTTAGATAAATTATTGAGCTATCAAGTGAATAACCATGAAATACTGATAGGAAAATTAATTTGTTTAATGGAACTCGGTCGCTATGAAGAGGCGCAGGACTTAAGCGAAGAATTGTTAGAACTACATAATGATAATTATTATCATTATGTACATATTTATTTAACAATTTTATTCCAAACCAATCAATACGATGTATTAATGGAACAAGTCGAATACGAACTCGAATCCGAAGAAATACCGCTTTCCATAGAAGAGCAATTCATACAGCTCTATAATATGAGCGAACAAATGAATATTGATCTATTGAAGGAAAAATCTACTGAATACATAATTGAACTTGCAGAAGCAGTGAATGACCGGAATTATATTAGACAATGGCAATTGGTAGAGAATTTACGGAAAATGAAAGTTGATCCAACTGAAACGATCATACAATACTTAGTTGATGAAAACATACATCCTGTTATCAAAACAACCATCTTTAAATGGCTTCAGGATAAACAAATGGGAATTCCTATTGATGTACATAAATTCAATCTTGATCTAACCGTAAAACCGAATGCCATCAAATCGATCAGGCAACATAAGCTGATGAAACAAGTCATGTTCTTTATAAGCGAGCTAGAGCAAGAGAATCCAACCCTGTTTATTTTGTTGGAGCAGCTTCTGTATCGTTTTGCTTATGTTCGATTTCCGATTATGCCTCCTAGTGAGGATGTTATTAATATAGCAAGTGCCGTTCAAAACTTAGGGGAGCAATATTTACATATCGAAGCAGGTAAAGAGATTCATAAAAATGTGCTTGCCTATATGGAAGAAATTAAAATGTGTGAATCACTTTATCTAAGTGTTATTGAGGAGTAATCCAATTGAGCTGAAAATGCTTGAAAGGGTTGTTAAGTATGTTATAATTAAATAGCTAAAAATAAAGCATTGGGCAATTGCAAGTTCATGTGATGAATAAATATAATTTGAAAATGGAAGCAATAGATTCTGGAGGGAAATAAATGTCAGCAAAATGGGAAAAGCAAGAAGGAAATAATGGAGTATTAACAATTGAGGTACCAGCGGAAGAGTTTGATGTTGCACTTGATCAAGCCTTTAAGAAAGTAGCAAAAGATGTACAAATACCGGGGTTCCGTAAAGGAAAGATCCCACGTAAGATTTTCGAACAACGCTTCGGTGTTGAATCACTTTTTCAAGATGCGATTGATATCGTATTACCTACAGCTTATTCGAATGCGGTTGAAGAAACTGGGATCGAGCCAGTGGAACAGCCTGAAGTAGATGTGGGAGAAATTGAAATCGGTAAACCAGTTGTATTCACTGCAAATGTTATTGTGAAGCCAGAAGTTAAGCTTGGCGAATATAAAGGATTAGAAGTGGAAGACAAAACGATTGAAGTAACGGAAGAAGACGTTACCAACGCGATTGACAATCTACGTGAGCAACAAGCAGAACTCATTGTGAAAGAAGAAGGCACTGTAGAAGATGGTAATACGGCAGTCATTGACTTCGAAGGCTTTTCAGATGATGAGCCATTTGAAGGTGGAAAAGGTGAAAATCACTCACTTGAAATTGGTTCAGGTCAGTTTATTCCCGGCTTTGAAGAACAATTAATTGGAAAGACGTCTGGGGAAGAATTTGAAGTTGAATTAACATTTCCTGAAGAGTATCATGCAGAGGACTTAGCAGGTAAAGATGCTGTATTCAAGGTTAAGATCCATGAGATCAAAGAAAAAGAATTACCAGAGCTAGATGATGAGTTTGCTAAAGATGTTGATGAAGAAGTGGAAACACTTGCTGCATTAAAAGAGAAAAAGAAAGAAGAGCTTGAAAAGGAAAAAGAACAAGAAGTTGAAAATGAAAAACGTGAAACACTTGTAGAAAAAGCAATTGAAAATATTGAAGTCGATATTCCAGATGCTATGGTTGAAACAGAGCTTAATCAAATGACACAAGAGTTTGAGCAACGTTTACAGTCACAGGGAATGACGTTAGAGATGTATACACAGTTCTCTGGACAAGATGAAGCTGAACTCAAAGAGCAGATGAGAGGCGATGCTGAAAAACGCGTGAAAACGAATCTTACGTTAGAAGCAATATTTGATGCTGAAGAGCTTGAAGTATCGGATGAAGATATAACAGCAGAACTCGAGAAAATGGCAGCCATGTATGGAGCAGATCCTGAGCAACTTGTTCAAATGCTTGGTGGTACGACAGATGCACTAAAAGGTGATCTGAAGTTTACAAAAGCAATTGAGTTTTTAGTTGAACAGAGTAAAGCGATTTAACTAATTATAATGGATTTAAATAAAAACAAGGTGCTAGCTTCATGGCACCTTGTTAGCATTTGAGAGATAAATAGATTGCCGGGCTTGGCGCGAAGGTAAAAGTAGGGCATTTCTTATTTACTGTTTATTCTCTTTGATAAGTGGCAAAGCTATGGATGGAACGAAGCGCTTACACGATTTACAAAATGTTCTTTAGATTACGATTAATTATTAGGTTGTGTCATACAGTATAAAGAAGCATCATAGCGAGTATATTGTTTTGTTTTCTAAATTTGATCTGATATGATTGCTATGATTGTTGGATCTTGTTAAAAGTATAAGGGTAGAGTTAAACTTTTAGGGGTGAAAAAAATGTCTAAATACAATGAAGAAAAAGGGCAATTAAAATGCTCGTTTTGTGGAAAAGGTCAGGACCAAGTACGTAAGCTAGTGGCTGGCCCAGGTGTTTATATATGTGATGAGTGTATTGAATTGTGCACTGAAATCGTCGATGAAGAACTTGGAACTGAAGAAGAAGTAGAAATTAATGAAATACCAAAGCCAAAGGAAATTTGTGAAACACTTGATGATTATGTAATTGGTCAAGAAAAGGCAAAGAAAAATCTGTCTGTAGCGGTTTATAATCATTATAAACGGATTAACTCCCCTAAGAATCCAGATGACGTCGAATTAGCAAAGAGTAATATTGCCATGCTAGGGCCAACTGGGAGTGGGAAGACGCTACTAGCTCAAACACTTGCAAGAATCCTCAATGTGCCTTTTGCCATGGCTGATGCAACTTCATTAACAGAGGCTGGTTATGTAGGTGAAGATGTTGAGAACATCTTATTAAAACTTATCCAATCTGCCGACTATGATATTGATCGGGCTGAAAAAGGGATTATTTATATTGATGAAATCGATAAAGTTGCCCGTAAATCAGATAATCCATCAATCACGAGGGATGTATCTGGAGAGGGTGTTCAGCAAGCATTGCTTAAGATTCTTGAAGGTACGGTAGCAAGTGTACCGCCACAAGGTGGTCGAAAGCATCCACATCAAGAATTTATCCAAATCGATACGACGAACGTCTTATTTATCGTCGGTGGAGCGTTTGATGGAATAGATGAAATTATTAAACGTCGCATTGGTAAAAAAGTAATCGGTTTTGGTGATAATGAGACAGAAAAAGATCTGGAATTAGGTCAATTATTATCCATGGTATTACCTGAGGATTTATTAAGTTATGGATTAATTCCAGAATTTATCGGGAGACTTCCAGTGATTGGCGCTTTAGAACCGTTAGATGAAGCAGCTTTAGTCGAAATCTTAACCGCACCGAAAAATGCGCTCGTTAAACAATATGTAAAATTATTCGAAATTGATGATGTCGAACTGGAATTTGAAGATGATGCCTTAATTGAAATCGCCAAAAAAGCTGTTGAACGTAAAACAGGAGCTCGTGGTTTACGTTCGATTATTGAAACGATTATGCTTGACGTCATGTTCGAATTACCATCCCGTGAAGATATTGGGAAATGTGTCATTACAAAAGATACAGTTATAAATGATGAGAACTATCCAAAACTTATCTTTAGGGACGGAACAATTAAAGAAGGCAACAAAACAATTCCTAAAGAGAGTGCCTAATAAAATTAGATGAATGAGTGTACGAACATATGCGCATTCACGTCACTTTAAATTTAATTTATAAAACCAGAGACTGACTTGGCTTAATTACTCCTTTGATGACGTTGAATACGTCAGGGAGTATTATCAATGCTTTAGTCGGTCTCGTTTTTTGATGACTTACATATGAAATATCGATTATATTCAGGGTAAACATAGTCATTAACGGGTATAATAGTGATATATTTCGGCTCGCGTATATGTTCTATATGTGCGATCATCTATAAAAACAATGGAGGTACATATGATGACAAAAGATATTATTCAGCTACCCCTCCTACCTTTACGTGGATTACTCGTATTTCCATCCATGGTGCTACACCTCGATGTTGGTAGAGAAAAATCAATAAAAACATTAGAAGATGCAATGGAACATGATAAAACCATATTTATTGCAGCTCAGAAGAAAGTAAGCTTAGATGATCCTCGACCAGAGGACATTTATAAAGTCGGAACATTAGCTAAGATCAATCAACAAATCGTTCGTCTCCCAAATGGAACGGTTCGCGTACATGTTGAAGGTATCCATCGGGCGGAAATCGTCCGTTTTGTAGATACAGAGGATAACTTTACTGTAGAAGTAAAAAAAATAGCAGATGTGAAAGGTGACGCTTTTGAAGAAGAGGCATTTAAGCGTTCTTTATTAAAACAATTTGGGCAATACATAAAAATTTCAAGAAAAATTACGAAAGAAACGCTTAATTCTGTTGCTGATCTTGATGATGCTGGAAATTTAGCGGATATCATAACCTCTCATCTCCCATTAAATCTAAATGATAAACAAAGTATTCTTGAATTCAGTCATGTAAAAGAACGCATAGCGCATTTATTACAATTGATGTCTGATGAAAAAAAGATACTTAATTTAGAAAAGAAAATTAGTGAACATGTCAAAACATCGATGGAACAGACCCAGAAGGAATATTATTTACGTGAGCAATTAAAGGCGATCCAAAAAGAACTCGGCGATAAAGATGGTAAATCGAGTGAAGTGGAATTGCTTACAACGGAGATAGAAGAAGCAGACATGCCGGAACGAATTCTAGAAATTGCGATGAAAGAATTAAAGCGCTTCGAACAGGTTCCTCAGAGCTCGGCCGAAAGTACGGTCATTCGTAATTATCTAGACTGGTTAATAGCCTTGCCATGGACGCATAAGACGGAAGATACAATCGAGATCGATCATGCTCAAACGATCCTTGATGAAGATCATTATGGTTTAGAAAAAGTTAAAGAACGAATATTGGAATATTTAGCTGTTCAAAAGCTAACGAATTCGATTAAAGGTCCGATCCTTTGTTTAGTAGGTCCTCCTGGTGTTGGAAAGACTTCTTTAGCAAAATCAATTTCAAGATCAATTAACCGAAACTTCGTCCGTGTTTCTTTGGGTGGAATCCGTGATGAAGCTGAGATAAGAGGTCATCGCCGGACATATATTGGTGCGATGCCAGGTAGGATTATTCAAGGAATGAAAAAGGCTGAATCAATTAATCCTGTCTTTTTATTAGATGAAATTGATAAAATGGCGAATGATTTCCGCGGGGATCCTTCTTCAGCCATGCTTGAAGTATTAGATCCTGAACAAAACAATGCGTTTAGTGATCATTTTATTGAAGAACCTTATGATTTATCTAGTGTTCTATTTGTAGCTACAGCGAATGATGTTTCGAGCATCCCTCGTCCTTTGCTTGATCGGATGGAAGTCATTTCGATTGCAGGCTATACAGAAGTAGAAAAACTATATATTACTAAAAACCACTTATTACATAAACAAATAAAAGAAAACGGCCTGGAAAAAGGCAATTTACAAATCCGTGATGAGGCATTATTAAAGTTAATTCGTCTGTATACACGAGAGGCAGGTGTGCGTGGTTTAGAAAGACAAATCGCGACCTTGTGCAGGAAGGCGGCGAAGATTATTGTCGCAGGTGATAAAAAACGTGTGGTCGTAACTGAAAACACATTAGAGGATTTGCTTGGTAAACCATTGTATCGCTATGGAAGAATGGAAGTAGAAGATCAGATTGGGACAGCTACAGGACTTGCTTATACAGCAGCAGGTGGTGATACATTATCAATTGAAGTATCCGTCTACCCAGGTAAAGGAGAACTTACACTAACCGGGAAGCTAGGAGACGTCATGCAGGAATCCGCACAAGCTGCATTTAGCTATGTCCGATCACGTGCAAAAGAGCTGCAAATTTCTGCTGATTTTCATGAAAAGTCAGACATTCATATTCATGTCCCTGAGGGAGCAACACCTAAAGATGGACCTTCGGCAGGGATTACAATCGCGACGGCACTTGTATCCGCCTTAACTGGGGATGCGGTAAGAAAAGAAGTGGGAATGACTGGTGAAATCACTTTAAGAGGTCGTGTCTTGCCTATTGGGGGATTAAAAGAAAAATCCTTAAGTGCACACCGAGCAGGAATAACAAAGATTATCATTCCAGCAGATAATGCGAAGGATATTGAGGATATACCAGAAAGTGTTCGGAAGGAACTTACCTTCATTGAAGTAAGTCATCTAGACGAAGTATTAAAACATGCGTTAGTGAGTGATTCAGCATGAACATATCTAAAGCGGAAATATTAATTAGTGCAGTTAGTAAAGACCACTATCCGAAAGACAGCCTACCTGAGATCGCTCTTGCTGGTCGCTCAAATGTGGGGAAATCATCTTTTATTAATCGTATGATTCAACGCAAAAATTTAGTGCGCACATCATCCAAACCAGGTAAGACGCAAACGTTAAATTTTTATAAAATTAACGAGCAATTTTACTTTGTCGATGTGCCAGGCTACGGGTATGCTAAAGTATCGAAGACAGAGCGAGACAAATGGGGCGTCATGATGGAAGAGTACTTCCAGTCGAGGGAGAATCTTCGTGTTGTTGTACTGATCACAGACATACGTCATGAGCCAACAACAGATGACGTCCAAATGTATATGTATTTGAAGCATTTTGACTTACCAGTCCTTATTATCGCTACGAAACTAGATAAAGTACCAAAAAGTAAACGGGCGCGGCACTTAAAGCGTACGAAAGAGACATTCAACTTAGAGGAAAAGGACAATATTGTTCCATTCTCTGCCGAAACGGGAGAAGGTAAAGATATTGCTTGGGCAATATTAAAGAAATATCTATAACCAAAACAGATTAAAAGCATTCCACTATTCTTGTTCTAAGAATAGTGGAATGTTTTTATCTTTTTTTATTTAATAAGTAAAAACCGAGTAAAATTAATGTGATTGGCCAAAAACGATCGAGGAAACCAGTAGGATGATCAATCCAATGGAGCCATTCAGGAATACGTTCTGAGAAAATAATAAATGCGAAGCCTCCTGTTAGGATAACTCCGATTATGAGTTGACTCTTCGTCCAAAAAGAACGGATGAGAAATGAAATTCCGATCATGAATGGGTAAACTGCCCAATGATCGGGCCAATTTAAAGTATGTTGTAAACCATGAAAATGAATACCAAGTCCAGCTATGAACGTCCCGCCGAATATATGCTGATAATCTTTAGTAGAGTAACTGTGGAGCAATAATGCAATCCCCGTTATCATGAGCAATGTTGGCCAAGAATAGAATGGTTCTAGAGCAGGAATGTTAAATTGCTGGACTAAGAAGTAAATACCGAGCCCGATTAATAAGTACGCAGAAAATAAATGCTGTTTTCTAATTTAATATGAACCTCCTCAAGTCTTTACCCTATTTATAGTTAACTATGTTTGTGAAAAATCGTCAAACAAAAGAAGCGACAACTATAAATCTCATGGAGAGATTTTCCTTCATCTAAGCATATCCGACATGACATTTTCATATAGTGAGATAGAACAGCTAAAAAAGGTTATTTAATTATGTGTGATGTGGAAGGGAGGAAATCATTTGTTAAATAATGAAGAAGTATTTAGTTTTGAACTACATGAGTCGCTATTCTTCGAGAGAGGACAGGAAGTTTCGGAAATGTTAGGCATCTCATTAGAACCTGAAATCTCCATTCAACAATTTAATGAATATGTATCCATCAGAGGAGTCATTGAGCTACATGGGGAATATCAAAAAGTACCTGCGAATGAAGACAATAAACCTGATTTGCTGGAATTGGAAGACAACCACTCCTATCGGTACTTAGAAAAGATTAAAGATACGGCTGCTGGTCGGGCTGAATTTCTCCATCGATTTCCAGTTGAAATATCTGTTCCAACCTATCGAATTCCTGATATCAATAATGTATCCGTTCGGATTGATACATTTGATTATGAAATTCCAGATAACCGAGAATTAAATTTAAAATCAACCATTGCGATCCATGGCATTAAAAATGTAGCGGAATTACCAAGAGATGAGCAGACTGCCGATGCTTTAACACATGAGGAAGACAATCTGGAAAGTTTTGAGTTTGAGATGAACAATGAATCATTTGAAACGAATGAGGAAATCAATCAGGTTGAAGAAGTAGAGGAATTAGAAGATGCAAGTGAAGAAGATAAGAAGCGCTGGAAATATACGAAGTCGCAAACATTTAAAGAATTTTTTACGGATGATCAAGGAGATCCAAAAGAAGTGGATTTATTAGATGAAGAGGTTGAAGAAGTAGAAGAAGCAGTAGAAGAAGTGCTAGAAAAAGAGGTAGATGTTTTAGTAACAGATACGACAGGAAGTCAGGAACAAGCTGAATCTGTATCTGATCTAGAGGCAGATGTTGAAACACATGATAAAGATCGAGATGAGACGTTAAAAGGGATGGACTATATTGCGGATATGTTTAGAACAGATGAGGAGAGTGAGGAATTTACACGTTTGCAATTATGTATCGTTCAAGAAAAAGACACGCTTGAAACAATAGCTGAACGTTATCAAGTGCCGAAACTTCAATTAGTAAAACAAAACCGGTTAGAGGATGATCATCTATTAGAAGGGCAGCTCTTATCGATTCCCTATAAAAAAAACAAGGACTAGATTGATATACCCCTTACGATCTAAGTAAGGGGTATTATTGAATGGTGATGATGGTGGTGAATTGAATGGATTTGATAAAAAAAATTATCCGCTCTTACGGAATAGCCTCTCAAGAAGTTATCCAAGTAACAGAGTCTCTATACAAAGTTAATACACACCAGCAAAATTACGCGTTAAAGAAGAGTCGATTAACAAGTGAAACAAGATCTGCCTGGGAAAATGTTTATCATGAGGCTCATGCAAAGCAGTTAACAAGTGTTTTACCTCTGTATTTAACAAAAACAGGCTCCCTTTACCAAGAAGAGAATAATGTTATTTATTATTTAAGTCCTTGGTTAACCGGTGAACAAGCAACAATTGAGCAAGCTTATCGAACGATTGGACAGTTGCATGCAAAAACAAAACAAGAACAAACAATGCCGACTGAACAAGTCGTGGAACAATTTGCACGCTATCAAGAGGGGTGCCAACATCTTCAAAAAGATCAGCTCACCTATATCAAAGAAATTGAAATGGAGAGGTATATGTCTCCATTTCAATTACAATATTGTACACATTTTCGCGATGTCGAGCTTGTATTTAAGAAGTTGCTGGAATCGATTGATCGATTTAATGACGAAATCACTGATATGAGTACATGGAATTATTCCTTATGTCATGGAAATCTACAGTTTTCGCATTTCTTCCATAGTGGACAGATATCGATCATCAATTGGGAAAAAGCCCATTATGCTAATCCTATCCTTGATCTTGTTTTGTTTTTTAAAAATGAAGCCATTCATTATGATACAACAAATGCTATGTTACTTGATTTATTTACGACGTATTTGGAAGAAAATGATCTGAAGCCAATTGAAAGATCTTTACTCCTTATATATTTACTAGATCCGACGGAATATGTTTCCATCGTCCAGCAGCATGTTGAGAGCAGATCAAATGCCACGATGATACACCAGGTTAAAGATTTACAAATTGCTTATCGAAAATTATTATTTGGTCTCGCATTTTTTGAACGTCTAAACGAGCTTACAATGAAAGAACAACAAATAATCAACGATTAGATCCATTCCATATAAAACGCAATAAATATACCGACTAACAGACCGAGTAAAAACACATCGAATGTCGTTGGAAAAAATAATGTCCGAAGCAGTTGAAAAACCAATATGGGTAAGGTTACCTTTTCTAAAACAATTATACAATGCCTTACCCAAGGTGGTAATCGGTAGCGATAGTATCTTCCCATCATAAAACCTCCCCTAAGTTACACTTCACTTCATTACTGATTAGTAATATAATATGTATAGATGTAGTTGTTTCGTGCAAATCTTATGGTATAAGTTGCATTTATACTGCATTATCGTTAAAATATGAGATGTTAAGTGGTTAAATGAGCAAAATAATATAATCAAACGATGCGATGATAGGGAAGAGTACAAAATAATTGCCTACAGGAAGAGGAATACAGACTGAGAATTCCTTATGAAAGATGTTTTGGAAGTCACCCTTGATGCAGTTTCTTTGAACTAAAGTAGAAGAAATCCGGATATATTCCGTTATCATATTATGAGTGTACAAGTGTTTTTACTTGTAAACTAAGGTGGTAACACGGAATCATACCCTTTTCGTCCTTTGTGAATGGATGGAGGGTTTTTTTGTTTTTTGTCCATTTCATGAAGATGGGAAACAAGATTTATCTGCATATAACATTTATATTTTTGAGTATGGATGATTGACTATTAATCGAGGGAGGAAGTTTTTATGAGTGATACGAATAGAAAGACATTATCACCGAAATATGATCCACAGGAAGTTGAGAAGGGCCGGTACGAATTCTGGCTTAAGGGTAAGTATTTTGAGGCAAGTGGCGATCCAAATAAGGAGCCATATACCGTCGTTATACCACCACCCAATGTAACGGGCCGTCTCCATTTAGGCCATGCTTGGGATACGACCATGCAAGATACGATTTCGAGAATGAAACGAATGCAAGGGTATGATGTTTTGTGGTTACCTGGAATGGATCACGCTGGAATAGCGACGCAAGCAGTTGTAGAAGCGAAACTGAAAGAGCAAGGTGAATCCCGTTATGATCTTGGTCGTGAGGCATTTATCGAAAAAACATGGGAGTGGAAAGAAGAATATGCTGACTTCATCCGGGAACAGTGGGCTAAATTGGGACTCGGTCTTGATTACTCACGTGAACGATTTACCCTTGATGAGGGACTAACAGATGCCGTTCAAGAAGTATTTATAAAGTTATATGAAAAGGATCTTATTTATCGGGGCGAATATATCATTAATTGGGATCCGAAGACAAAAACAGCGCTTTCCGATATCGAGGTCATTCACAAAGAAGTGAATGGACATTTCTATCATATGCGATATCCGATCAAAGATAGTGATGATTGGATTGAAATTGCAACAACCCGACCGGAAACGATGCTTGGTGATACAGCTGTTGCTGTCCACCCAAAAGATGATCGATATCAACATCTAATTGGTAAAAAGATTATCCTGCCGATCATCGGTCGAGAAATAGAAATTATTGCTGATGATTATGTAGATATGGAATTTGGTTCTGGAGCCGTTAAAATAACGCCGGCACATGATCCAAATGACTTTGATATTGGTATGCGTCATGATTTGGAAAGAGTACTCATCATGCATGAAGATGGAACAATGAATGATAATGCTGGGAAATATGTAGGGCTTGATCGATTTGAATGTCGTAAGCAAATTGTTCATGATTTACAAGAACAAGGAGTTTTAATGAGTATAGAAGATCACACACATACGGTCGGACATTCTGAACGGAGTGGGGCAGTCGTTGAACCTTATTTATCAACCCAATGGTTTGTCAATATGCAGCCATTAGCTGATGAAGCGATAAAGTTACAACAAGGTGAGGATAAGGTAAACTTTGTACCAGAACGGTTTGAAGGAACCTATTTACGCTGGATGGAAGATATTAGAGACTGGTGTATCTCTCGCCAATTATGGTGGGGCCATCGGATACCAGCATGGTATCATAAAGAAACAAATGAGATTTATGTTGGTAAAGAAGCTCCACAGGACATTGAAAACTGGAAACAGGATGAAGATGTACTTGATACATGGTTTTCTTCTGCACTATGGCCATTTTCAACAATGGGCTGGCCTGATAAAGAGGCAGAGGACTTTAAGCGTTACTTCCCAACAGATGCGCTCGTAACAGGTTATGACATCATTTTCTTTTGGGTGGCACGAATGATTTTTCAATCGCTCGAATTTACAGGAGAAAAGCCATTTAAAGATGTACTCATCCATGGTTTAATTCGTGATGCAGACGGAAAGAAGATGAGTAAGTCACTTGATAATGGTGTTGATCCAATGGAAGTCATTGATAAATATGGTACAGATTCCTTACGATATTTCCTACTAACGGGCTCAACTCCGGGACAAGATTTACGATTCCATTGGGAAAACGTTGAGTCGACATGGAATTTTGCGAATAAAGTTTGGAATGCATCGCGCTTTTCATTAATGAATATGGAAGAATTGCAATACGATGAGATTGATTTATCAGGAGAGAAGTCACTAGCTGATAAATGGATTTTAACGAGGTTAAACGAAACAATTGATCAGGTAACGATAAATACAGATAAATACGAATTCGGTGAAGCAGGTCGCCACCTGTATAACTTTATTTGGGATGAATTATGTGATTGGTATATCGAAATGGCTAAACTCCCTCTCTATGGCGATGATGAATCAGCTAAACATACGACCCGTTCCGTTTTGGCCTATGTCTTAGATCAGACGATGCGTATGTTACATCCATTCATGCCATTTATAACGGAGGAGATATGGCAACAACTCCCACATCAGGGTGAGTCCATTACCGTTGCAGATTGGCCGAAGGTGCGGACTGAATATCATGATGAAGAGGCTGCACAACAAATGAAGCGACTTGTAGCAATCATTCGTTCGGTTCGGAATATTCGTTCTGAAGTGAATACGCCAATGTCTAAGCAAATCAAGTTACTCATTCAAGCGGAAAGCGAAGAACTCGTTGCTGAGTTAGAACAGAATCGTCAGTATTTAGAACATTTCTGTAACCCAAGTGAACTCGTCATTGCAACGAAAGTTGATGCTCCAGAACAAGCGATGTCAGCTGTTGTGACAGGGGCAGAGTTATTTTTACCACTTGATGGGTTGATCGATTTTGCTAAAGAAATTAAACGATTAGAAAAAGAACTCGAAAAATGGGATAAAGAAGTGAAACTCGTTCAAGGAAAGTTAGCGAATAAAGGTTTTGTAGAAAAAGCGCCGGAGAAAATTGTCGCTGCTGAAAAACAGAAGGAAATTGACTATCAAGATAAATACAATCGTGTCAAAGCACGAATTAAAGAACTGAAAGACTAATAAAAAGCGGAATTTCAAACGATCGATTCGATCCATTTGAAATTCCGCTTTTATGATGACCTTAAAAGAACCTTTCTGATATGTGTACTATATTTCTGAAGTATATTAATCGAGCTGACGGCACTTAGTATGCGGGATCCGACGACATCCTCTATTTCATTAAAAAGAAGATGTCCATCCAGACTGATTAAAAAATCAATCCCGACGAAATCAAAATCAAAATGGTGGATGATTTTATGGATCATGTCCCATTCATGGTCGTCTAAATCGTACCATTGAGCCGTTCCACCAAGTTTAAAATTCGCCCGGAAATCATTCTTATTTTCACGTAAAACAGCACCAACGATTTCCTTCCCTACGATAAAAACACGAACATCTTTCCCGATCTTTACATCTGCCGATTGAATAACAAGATCATCCATGGAGGATAGTGATATGAAATGATCCCATTCTTTATGAGAATCAATCAGATGAACTTGTTTTCCACTGCGACCAGTCGCTTCTTTCACTACAAAAGGAAAGATAAATGGTGGTCGATTAGGAAGGGATGCTTTTTTGACAAATAGCGAATCAACCATCGGTATGCCGAGATGATTTAGTTCATAATGTGTGATGGATTTATGATTACACATCTTTGAAATATAGGCTGTATTAAACGTTTTAACACCAGCGTTCTCTAGATGATGTGAGAGAAGCGGGTCGATAGTACGTACAATTGCAAAAAGAGGTAATCGAACAGGTTGATTGTGCAATCGGATTTCTTGCTGATTAGCAAAGATCCCTGTGGATATATCTTCTCGCAATACAAGGGTGACCGAAAGTTGTTGTTTTTTCGCTTCATCAATCATCCATTTAATATAGGACTCATTTTCAAGCGCATCCTTTTTATTATAAATAAGCCACCCATTCATTTTAACACCTCATTCCTTCTTAAAAGACTCCATAATATATTGAATCATTTCATCTGCGACATTAATCCCGGTACAATCATACATATTGCGAATATGGGCGTTCGAATTGACTTCACAAATAATCGGATTCTGCTCGGGTCCAAATAATAAATCAACACCAGCAAAATCAGCACCGATTGCTTTTGTAGCGGCAATTGCTAATTCTTTCTCAACCGTAGTTGGCTGATAGGCCTCCATTGACCCACCTGCAGATACATTCGCCCGGAAATCTGTTTGTGATTGGCGTAGCATGGAGGCAACGACGTTATCACCAACAACATGTAACCTGATGTCTTTCCCGTAACTGGATTGAATAAACTCTTGAAATAAATACGGTATTCCACTCAGTTCACGCACTTTTTCTTGGAGTTGTTGTTCCGTTTTGATTAAATAGACTTGTTCACCGAATGACCCATATGCTTCTTTTATGATCAATGGAAATGATAAATAGGTATGGATTTTTTTCGCGAAATTAACATCAAGATCTTCTTGGTATCCGAATTGTTTAGGAGCAATGATTGTTTTTGGAATAGGTAGTTTGTGTTGTGCTAACATCTGGTATGTCGTGATTTTATCATCGCTTGCTTCAATTGCTCGCGCACTGTTAAACACACGGATACCGCGTAATTCTAATTGTCTGGCTAGATAAATGTCTTTATCTGTAAAAATAACAAAGTCAGGTAACACTTCTTTGTCATCAGCAAGGACATCAAATTGATCCCCCGTTAAAAAAGCGAGTAGTTCACTGTTTTTATAGATTGTTGTGGTTACAGCTTGTGCAGTGGCCGCTTGCTGTAACCATTCCGCAAAATCCAGAAATGCTGGACTTGGTAAATAGCCATTATAGATAATCCAACCTGATCGATTCAATGTATAAAAAGCCCCCTTTGATGTAAGTTGTATTCGATTAATAGTATACTAATAATCACCAATAAGAGAAGTAAAAGAGGTGCACAACATGTTTAAAACGATGCATGAGGTTGAAGTTTTCTTTGAACAACGGAAAAATCATGGAATTAAACCAGGCTTATCGAGGGTCAATCAGTTACTTGAAGGAGTAGACCATCCCGAGAAAAAAGTAGCAGCGATTCATGTTGCTGGAACAAATGGGAAAGGTTCGACCATTCACTACTTAAAAAATGCTCTCATTCATAATAATTATAAAGTAGGTGTGTTTTCTTCACCAAGTCTAGATGGATTAATCGGTCACATCGATTATAACAATACCCCCATTCCTGAAATGGAATTTATACATCTCTTGAATGAAATGTATCCGGTGATTATACTACTTGATGATGCTAATAACCATCCAACAGAATTTGAGATTATCACAGTTCTAGCATTTTTATACTTTGCGGAACATGTAGAGATTGCCATAATTGAAGCGGGGATGGGGGGCCGACAAGATACGACGAATTGCTTTAAGCCGATCCTATCCATTATAACAAATGTAGATAAAGAGCATACTCATTTTTTAGGACAAGAGATTACTGATATTGCTCATCAGAAAGCAGGTATTATTAAAAATAGGGTACCTGTGATTATCGGAGATGTACAATTAGCCGCAGAGGCCGTGATTAGGCAAGAAGCGATAAACAATGATGCCCAACTATATCAGCTTCAAAAGGATTTTATCTATACGGACATTAAGGAAATAAATGATAACCAAACGTTTCAGTGGAAGGGTTCCAAGGATGAAGATTTTTTAATGAGGATTAAAATGGCAGGAGAACACCAAATTAAAAACAGCTCGATTGCGATGATGGCTCTCGTATTACTGAAAAAAATGGCCTTCACTATCGACTGGAATCAGGCGCTCAGTGGAATTTCTGTTACTAAAGTACAAGGAAGATTTGAAATGATTCAGCAGGACCCCATTATCATTGTTGATGGGGCACATAATCCTGCAAGTATGAAAGCTTTTTTAGAAACAGTCAAAATAACGTATAAACAGAAGGAGAAACATTTGATTTTTGCAGCATTTAAGGATAAAGAGATAGCAGTCATGATCCAGCAACTCTTACCTTATTTTACAACGATTACAGTAACGACATTTGCTCATCCGAGAGCAGCAACGGTTGAGGAACTGCGAGAAATGATCGGGTCGAAAGCAATTCGAATTGAAAGTGATTGGCAACAACTTTTGGATCGGCTGAACGATAATGACCAAGGAACGGAAAACCATTATTTTATTACGGGTTCCTTATCTTTTATAGGAGAAGTTAGGAGATATATAGGGCGTAGAACAGATGTAAATAAAAACCGTGACTAGTCACAAATAAAGCGGCGTTTTCTGTAGAATAAATAATTTCCAGTCTGACAATAATCGCCTTACTTTTTAATAGCTCTATGCTAGTCTTGAATGAAAACTAGCGGAGTGAGGGAAAAAGGTGGATAAAAAGAAGCTCGCATTCGTATGGAAGAAAGAGAAGCAGGAAAACAAACCACAGAGGAAAATAGATGAAAAAGAAGCAGTTCCCAATAAAATTGGCAAAAAGAAGCAAAGGGGAGTTCAACGATCCCTTCATTTTAAACCTATTCTCACCGCAGGAATATCCGCTGTTATTATCGGAAGCATTATGGGGATCATCATGATTCAACTATTTACAAATCTTACAGATGTTGGTGGATCTGAAGAACATACTGCAGTAACCTCTACTCAACCTGACGAAGAGGATGAACAAATAAATAAAGAAGAAAACGAAGGAAGCGATGAAAAGAAAGGACAAGCTGGATTAGTGGGGATGAACGCTTATGTCCTACAAGCGGGGGTATTTTCCAATCAAGAAAATGCCACTGACTCTGCTAAAGATTATGATCAGGCTGGTTTCATCCCAGTTATCTGGGAAAGAGATGAGCAATTTTACTTATTAGTCGGCATAGCGCAGACCAAGGAAAGGGGAATTGATGTAGCGAAAGAAGTGGAAAGCAATGATTTAGATATTTATGTGAAAGAATGGATGACGGAAAAGTCGCAGGCGAAGCTCAATAAGAATGATGAGCAATGGATAAAGGCATTTGAGAAACAATGGGAAACAACTTTAGGCTTGCTCGAAAAGGAAGAGAAAATATCGATAAAGGACTGGGCCTCATTGAGTAAAAAGCAGCAGATTCAATCAGAATCTGTACGATCTGTAGAAGAAGCGATTAATGAATATCTAAAAGATGGTGTAACAGAATTAAGTGTGCAAGAAGCCCAACAATTACTCATCAAATCATGGAAACAATATGAACAGATTAAGTAGTCGAAATGATTTAAAAAAACAACGATGGATCACCGTGCAATCCAGGCGACAGTCGCAAGAGATTAGAGCGGTTTTCAGTTTGAAATGGATGAAAGCAGAGAGACTAAGGTGAGCTTACAAATAAGATTGATTTATAAACTTTACTTTAGTCTTTATTTCATTTTATAGATAGATATACGGTTCAAAACAAAAAAACCCCCTGAAGATCTGGTACTTATCGATAGGAATAAAGCAGATGAAAGACGAATATAGCGATTGGTCGTGTCTGTTAATCTACGCTAAGATAGTTGTATCGAGACTAAAGAGGAGGAAATAAATGACAGTAACAAAAACATCAACCATTATGATTAAAGATGTTCCAAAAGAAGATCGTCCACGTGAACGACTCCTTAAATTTGGCCCCAGCCATTTATCCAATCAAGAATTACTTGCTATTTTACTTGTGAGTGGCACAAGACAAGAGTCAGTAATGGATGTATCGAATCGAGTGTTAATGCATTTTGAAGGAATCAAGTTGTTGTCAGAAGCTACGATTGAGGAATTGACAGCCATTAAAGGAATAGGTCCAGCGAAAGGGGTCATGGTACTGGCAGCAATTGAAGTGGGCAAGCGATTAAATCAATATAAGCCAACTGATCGATACATCATTCGTTCACCTGAAGATGGAGCGAATTATGTAATGGAAGAGATGCGTAGTCTAGAGCAAGAACATTTTGTCGTTTTATTTTTAAATACGAAAAACCAAGTTATCCACAGGCAAACAATCTTTATAGGGAGTCTAAATTCCTCGATCGTGCACCCTAGAGAAGTATTTCGCGAAGCCGTAAGACGCTCTGCAGCTTCGATCATATGTGCCCATAATCATCCCTCAGGCGATCCAACACCTTCCCAAGAAGATATCCATGTAAGTGCGACTTGTTCTACTATAACTTGATAAAGATGGGAAAAGTAGAGATTTTAAAATTAATAAAATCTAACTTTTTATCCGATGCTTTTTTAGAAAACCATGTATTTTTAAAAACGCACATTAAAACTCCTACATGCTTGTTAAACGGACAGGTTTAATTCGTATGAAGCTAGGTAAAGGCGACTGAAATTGACCTGCAGCGATAAAAAGTATCGTATGGTCGGTGATAGGTCGGATGGCTATAAAATATCTATGGTGAGAATGATGATTTCATCTGACGAATTTCCGAATGTACGGGTCTATAGGATAACGATGCCGAAAGGGTCGCTTCATTATAAAATGTCGACTGATGTTGAGTAGAATTTTACATGACGAAAAACATCCAGCAAACAATGGTGCTGAAAAGAAGACAGGCTCAGAGGAAACACCTACTGATATATGGATAGCTAGGATAAAAGGAACAAGGAAAGCAAGGAACGTTGCGAAAGACTGTCATCTTAACGTTTAAAACCTTGTACAAGCCGGGACATGACCGAAGAAATTCCTATAATGGGAGCGGAGGAACGGTTCCAAGTCTTTCAATATTTGTTTGAAAGATGGAACGCCGTATGCGATGAAAGTCGCTCGTACGGTGTGGAGCAGGGGAAAAGGAGGCGATCACTTCAAATCCTTACCTATTGCAATCAAGGCGTCTAGTCGAATCAGGAAAAATGATCGGAATTGAGCTGTTAGACCATTTGATTATAGGCGATCGAAAATTTATATCTTTAAAGGAAAAAGGCTATTTATGATAGACAGACATATGATCTCTCGATGTATTATTTAAAAGGAGGAATATAAAGTGACCCGGGATCGTCTAGAAGCGATTCAACATTTGAATGAGGAGTTTAATAAAAGTTTTGGGCAACAAAAAGAGTTGATCACGGATTTTAGTGTTGATTATCAGAGAAACCAGTTCTATGCATGGGTATTTGTAATCGATAAGGAACGCATGATATGGAAATATAATTTTGAAACAGGGAACATCCAGAAGTTTATTGGTTTTCCGGAAGAAAGTGAAGCCGAATAGGGTCTAATGAAAATAGGATATGTAGCAGAAAATGAATAACAATTTGAGCAAGCCATGGAAAGATAGTTCTATAAAATCCCAGATTTATGTATAATGGATTTTATAAAGCTATCTATTTTCTTGTTTTTTTCGTATAATTGAATAGATAGACGAATAAAGCTTGATTATATTTTTGTTCAGCATAATAATGATGCTTTATTTAAGTTTTCAATCGGTTAATATTAGTGTAATATAAAAGGATTGAATTCCATTGCAACACATATAATTAATCGCTATAGTAAAAGGTATACATCACAAGAATTGTGAGTTAAGAGAGAGGAAGATTCGGTTGGGAAGATTTAATTTTTCGCAAGACCTAGGGATTGATTTAGGTACAGCTAATACGCTTGTTTTTGTAAAAAGTAAAGGGGTAATCGTAAGAGAGCCTTCTGTAGTCGCTAAAAATTTAGTAACTGGTGAAATCGAAGCAGTAGGAAGTTCCGCTCGAAATATGATCGGAAGAACTCCTGGTAATATTTCGGTTGTGCGCCCAATGAGAGATGGTGTTATTGCTGATTATGATACAACAGCGGTAATGATGAAATATTATATTAAAAAGGCCATGCAAAAACGATCATTCTTAGCGAGTAAACCGGATGTAATTGTCTGTGTACCATCTGGAATCACCATGGTAGAAGAACGTGCTGTCATCGATGCAACAAAACAGGCAGGTGCTAAGGAAGCGTATCCGATTTCAGAGCCATTTGCCTCTGCCATTGGGGTTGGCTTACCTGTTTGGGAGCCAACTGGCAGTATGATTGTAGATATTGGTGGCGGAACAACTGAAATTGCTGTTATTTCATTAGGTGGTATTGTTACGAGTCGATCCATACGGACTGCAGGCAATACGCTTGATGAGTCGATCACCCAATACATTCGCAAGCATTATAATTTAATGATTGGTGAACGGTCAGCTGAATCCATTAAAATGGACGTCGGTTGCGCTGGCGTTGTTACAGAAGATGAAGAAATGGATATACGCGGACGTGATCTATTATCCGGATTGCCAAAGACAATTACAATAACTGCAAGTGAAATTGCAACTGCCTTAGTAGATTCTATTAATACGATTATTGAAGCAGTCAAGAATACATTAGAAAAAACCCCACCAGAGCTATCAGCGGATATTATGGACCGTGGTATTGTGTTATCGGGTGGAGGATCACTATTAAAGAATTTAGACCAAGTGATGAGTGAAGAAACAAAAATTCCAGTGTTTACGGCTGAAGAACCTCTTGATAGTGTAGCTATCGGGACGGGTAAATCGCTTGATTATATCCAAAACTTCCGTAAGAATCCGAATGTATCAAACCATTACTCCATTGAATAAGCAGGTGTTTTCATGTCGTTCTTTCGTAACAAACGTTTATTTGTTTTATTAATAGGAATCATTGTGCTCGTTGTTTTAATTGGTTACTCACTAACAGATCGAGATAATTTAACTAAACCCGAGCAATTTATTCAGGATTCAGTTGGTTGGGTACAAACAGCCATATACAGTCCCGTACAATACGTAACCGATATTATCTCAACTTTTGGAGAGCTGAAAGATACGTATAGTGAGAATCAAGTATTAAAAGAAAAACTATCGCAAAGTAAAAGTTTAACGTATGACGTTCAAAATCTCGAACAAGAAAATGATGAATTAAAAGAGTTATTGGATAAGACGGAATCCATTACTGATTTTGATCCTATTCAGGCGACAGTAATGGCAAGATCACCAGAACGTTGGATTGAACAAATTACTATTAATAAGGGAACCCAACACGGAGTTGATGTAAATATGGCAGTTATTACTGCAGATGGTATGATTGGTAAAGTGCAATCAGCCTCGAATTTTACTTCAACTGTGCAGTTGCTAACGGGTTTTGACCAATTTAACCGGATTTCGGCGACCATTAAGAAAGAAAAAGGTAAAGACATCTTTGGTTTAGTTGAGGAGTTTGATGTTGAGAGTCAGTCACTATTATTTAAAATTATTGAGGAATCCGATAAAGGTGTAAAAGAAGGCGACTTAGTCTTTTCATCTGGTATGGGAGGAGTCTTCCCACCGGGACTATTAATCGGAACCGTTAAAGAGGTCATGCCAGATCAATATGGACTTACAAGAACAGCATTTGTGAAACCAGCAGCAGATATGTATGATATTAATCATGTCATTGTTGTGGATCGAACACTCATTGAAAAAGAGGAGCAAGATGAATCGAAAGAAGATCAGGAGGACGAGTCGTAATGAAACACTTATACTTACCTCTCATCCTTTTCTTGATGTTGAACTTAGAAGGTGTGGCGATTGAATTATTACCAAACTTCTTAGTCAACACAAGTTCACTTATTGTCCCACATTGGGTTTTCGTATTCTTATTATTCATAGCGATTTTTTTTGATGATGAGGATACTTATTATTCGATTCTATATGCAGCAATATTTGGATTATTAATAGATGTTGTTTATACAAATGTTCTAGGTGTCTACATGTTTTCTTATGCGATAATTGTCTATATCATCCATGAACTAAAAAGATTATTTCACGCTAATCTTTTAGTTACAATAATGTTAGGGTTTATTGGAGTAGCCCTGGCAGATCTATCAATCTATATGATTTATAGTGTTATCGGGTTGACGGATATGTTGTGGGGCGATTACTTAGTTTACCGATTATTACCGACTGCGCTAGCAAATATTATCTTCCTAATTATCTTTTATCCGATAAGTAGAAAGAAACTGCTTTATTGGCAAGAAGAGACATTAGCGGATGGAAAGTTTTTATAACAATGTAAATGTAATTAAATGAGGTGATCTTACGTGATTGAGCAGAAACAATTAATAACAATTAAAGGCACCCGAGATGGATTAACATTATTTATTAATGATTCATGCTTATTTCAAGATGCGTATAAGGAACTGATTGAAGTGATTGCAACTAGCCGTCCAAAAAAGGATGAACCAATTGTTTCGGTCACAGTTCAATTAGGGCTTCGTTATTTACATGAGCGTGAAAAACAACAACTTAGAAAAGTAGTCGGTGAAGAAAACCGGCTTCGTATACAGTCATTTGAATCAGATCTCATTTTGAAGGATGAGGCACTAAAATGGAAAGACGAAAGTGATGTTAAGGTCATTAACCGAATTGTGCGATCTGGTCAAGAGCTTGAGGTTACTGGGGACTTATTATTGGTTGGTGATGTGAATCCAGGTGGAAAAGTAATGGCAACAGGCAATGTTTATATTTTAGGCAATTTACATGGAATTGCACATGCTGGATTTAAGGGTGATCGTGAAGCAGTCATTGTCGCTTCTTATATGAAGCCTAGTCAACTCCGAATTGCAGATTATATCAGCCGTGCTCCCGACTATGAATCTGCAGGTGTGTATATGGAGTGTGGTCTTATCGATGAAAAACAGGATAAAATAATCATTGATCGACTGCAGTCATTAACATACAAACGAAAAGATTTAAGTGGGTTCGAAAGGAGAATGGGAAATGGGTGAAGCAATTGTCATAACATCCGGAAAAGGTGGAGTTGGTAAAACAACTTCTACCGCTAATATTGGTACAGCACTTGCCTTAATGGATAAAAAAGTGTGCTTGATCGATACTGATATTGGCTTAAGGAACTTAGATGTAGTTATGGGATTAGAAAACCGTATCATATTTGATATCGTAGATGTAATTGAAGAACGATGTAAATTATCACAAGCACTCATAAAGGATAAGCGTTTTGATACCTTATCATTATTACCTGCAGCCCAAACAAGTGATAAGACCTCGGTTACAGAAGAAGGCATGATCAAAATCATTGCTGAATTAAAACAAGAATATGATTATATAATTATTGATTGCCCAGCCGGGATTGAACAGGGCTTTCAAAGTGCAGTAGCGGGCGCAGATAAAGCAGTCGTAGTCACGACGCCAGAACAATCAAGTGTTCGGGATGCGGACCGGATAATTGGACTGCTAGAAAATGAAAATATGGAAAGACCGCGCCTCGTCATTAATCGAATTCGCAATAACATGATGAAAAGTGGTGATATGCTAGATATCGATGATATTGTCCAACTCTTATCCATCGATTTGATAGGTATCGTACTTGATGATGACCAAGTTATTAGTGCATCAAATCATGGGAAACCGGTTGTCGTTCATCCTAATTCAAAAGCTTCGATCGCTTATCGAAATATTGCTCGACGAATTTTAGGTGAGACGGTACCATTACAATCATTGGAAGATGAACAAGGAATGTTTCAGAAGGTCAAGCGTTTTTTTGGAATGAGATCATAAGCAAAAGATAAAAAGACAAGATAGATTTGAATAAGGAGAAGCAATCGGGGGGGGATTTTCCAATTGCTTCTTTTTGTTGTGAAAAATCATATCTGATCAATCACTCACATATAGTTGTATTAAAGTATAATGAAGGATTGTGAGGAAAATGAATAAAGGTGTAAATCAAGTAAGACAATCAATCGCTCAACGGAGAAAAGGAAGAAATCATCGTGCAAAAAACACCTTCGATCGGAAAGTAACCATGCCCTTCCCTCAAGAGGAAGAAAAGCATGGTTATCTACCAGCACATATGGACTCATTACCTCGTCATGATGAAAAAAGCAAACCCCTTTCATCTATGTTACTTAAAGGAGTTCTCTCGTTGGTTTTGTTTTTTGGAGTTGGCATTGTATTACAGTCGAATATGGCTATTCTTTCGAAGCCAAAAGAGTGGACAAACCATGCTTTGATTGAAGAATTTCCGTTTGCACGTGTAAACAAGTGGTATGCAGAAACATTTGGATCGCCTTTAACTTTCACACCGAAAGATAATCAGATAGTAAGCAGTTCAGTGGAAACCCCAAGCTTACCAGTTGTTGGCGACTTAACCGAATCATTTCAAGCAAATGGTTCTGGCGTTTTAATCGGTCCTGAGGATAAAACAAGCGTATCCGCATGGGAAGAGGGTGTCATTATATTTGCTGGAAAAGATGCTGATATGAATCAAATGGTTATTGTCCAACATGCCGATGGTAGCAAATCAAAATATGGATTTCTCAGTTCAGTTGATGTTCATTTATATCAATATATTGCTACAGGTGAGCGGATCGGAACGTTTAGTCCAACGGATAAAAATGCGACGGTTTATTTTTCAATTGAAAAAGACAACCAATACATCGATCCGATTCAGGTGATTCAGGTTGATGACAATCCGTAAATTTATACCGCCCATTCATGTACATCCACTATTAATGATTTTTATGATCATTTCATTTCTAACCGGTACATTTATGGAGTTATCTATTATACTCGCGATCGTGTTATTTCATGAACTCGGACATTTTCTGTTTGCGCGTTTGTTTCATTGGCGTATTCACAGTATTATGTTGTGGGTATTTGGTGGCGTTATGAAAACAGAAGAACATGGGAACAAACCAATCCATGAGGATGCTCTCGTTACGATTGCTGGACCGCTGCAACATATCATTATTTACGTTGGTTTATTCGTGCTGTCTACAAATAATGTCTTACCGGAATCCGTTTATGATTTGGTTTTATATTATAATACGACGATCCTGATTTTTAATCTATTGCCGATATGGCCGTTAGATGGTGGCAAATTCCTCTTCATTTGCTTATCTGCGATGTTACCTTATCGTAAAGCATACCATTCGATTATGATCATTTCCATGTGTACAAGTCTAGCTTTGTTGTGTACTCAGTTGTTCGTCTATCCATTTACATTAAGCACATTTTTAATTATGATTTTTATTTTTATGGAAAATCGCACAGAATGGAAACAACGATTTTATGTCTTTATTCGCTTTTTATTAAATCGCTATCAAGGAAAAAACTCTATTTATAAAATTGAACCCATAAAAGTCTCACATGACTCCTCTATGATGGATGTATTTTCACAATTTAAACGCGATAGAAAGCATTCCATTTCAGTGGTTTATTCAGCAGATAAAAGCAAGCAAATTGATGAGACGGATTGTTTACGTGGCTATTTTTATGAACAACAATATAATAAAACGATTGGTCAATATATAGAACGTCATCCTGAATGAGTGTGATCTGAGGTCGGTTGTCAATCTATATTTAAGCTGGATAATAGATTCAATCATATTATCATTGACAGACCCCTTTGTTTTATGATAATATTATTATGTTATTCATCCGTAGCACCCGTGCTACAACCGCGCAGACCAGGTGTTAAACTTTTTATGAAGTGCCTGCATGGCGAGTCTGAGTAAAATAGGAGGTGCAAATTATGTACGCAATCATTGAAACAGGTGGCAAACAAGTTAAAGTTGTTGAAGGACAAGAAATCTATGTTGAAAAAGTAGACGCTGAAACGAATGATTCATTCACTTTTGAAAATGTACTTTTCATAGGTGGAGATGATGTTAAAGTCGGTGCTCCATATGTGAAAGGTGCTACTGTAACTGCTAAAGTTGAAGAACATGGTCGTGACAAAAAGATCACTGTTTATAAATTTAAAAAGCGAAAAAACTATAGCCGTAAACAAGGTCATCGTCAACCATTCACAAAATTAGTAATTGATAAAATTAATGTGTAAAGGTAAGGACTATGATTACTATAAGGATATATCGTAAAGATAATCAAATTGTAGCATTTGAACTTTCTGGACATGCGGACAGTGGCCCTTATGGCTATGATCTTGTGTGTGCAGGAGTATCAGCTGTTTCATTTGGTGCAGTAAATGCAATTCACGAGTTGTGTGAAATTGATTTAGAAATAAGGCAGGCAGATGAAGGTGGCTATCTTTATGTCTGCATCCCATCATCAATTGATGATGAAGCGAATGATAAGGCTCAGCTGCTCCTCGAAAGTATGCTTATTTCATTAAACACGATTGAACGCGATTATGGTGAATTTATTAAGATGGAGAGTCAATAAGGAGGTGCAGTTATATGCTACGTTTAAATTTGCAGTTTTTTGCTACAAAAAAAGGTGCCGGAAGTACGAGAAACGGCCGAGACTCACAGTCTAAACGTTTAGGACAAAAGAGAGCAGATGGACAGCTTGTTTCTGGTGGATCAATTTTATATCGCCAACGTGGAACAAAGATCTATCCGGGTGAAAATGTCGGATGTGGTAAAGACCACACACTGTTTGCTAAATTAGATGGTGTTGTTAAATATGAACAATACGGTCGTAACCGTAAAAAAGTAAGTGTTTATCCAATTGCTGAAGAGGCATAATAATGAATATATACTCCAACCAGCTGAATGGTTGGAGTTTTTTTATTAAATGAATATCATTAAAATAGGCTTGTAAATTAAACCTCGAGTGAAACGTACATCATATACCTATATCTGAGATGATTTTTAATAAGTAATGGAGGGGTATTATGAATGGACAAACAGTTGTCCAATTACTGCAATCCTATCAACACGACCTTATGAATGAACTGCAAATTATTCATGGCTATTCAAGTATGGATAAGGTGGATCGGGTAAACGATAAGATCAATGCTTTAATATCAACTTTAGAAATTGAAAGAAATTTATTGAGTATTCATGCACCAGAATTCATATTGTGGGTGGTTCAATTTAATCATCTCCATGAAAATATTCGTTTAGTATACAGAATCAATTCAACTTATATCAATTTAACGGACTATGATGAGCGAATTGTGAGTCAGTTGAATCAAATGGTTGAAGTACTTAAGCTTTTCGGAGATAATACAAAGATGTATGAACTGGACATGGAGATCGATATCAAATCAGCAGAAAATGTTTCATTTACGTGCTCGATCCAAGGGGAATTTGCTGATCGATCAGCGTTAATAGAAGAGTTACAGAGTATTAATAAAAATATGCCACTACATAGTAAACAAACAAGTAATGGAGTCATTTGTGAGTTTTCATATGCTTGGTAGTAAATGAGGTGAAAATATGTTTATCGATCAAGTTACGGTTCATGTTAAGGCTGGTAATGGTGGAGATGGGATCGTTGCCTTTAGACGTGAAAAATATGTAGCAATGGGAGGGCCTGCTGGCGGAGATGGTGGGTCAGGTGGAGATGTTGTATTTGAGGTTGATGAAGGTTTAAATACATTAATGGACTTTAGATATAATCGCCATTTTAAAGCAAAACCCGGAGTGAATGGGCAAGGGAAGTCCCAGCATGGAAGAAATGCAGTTCCATTGATCGTACCTGTTCCCCCTGGTACAACGGTGACAGATGAAGATACTGGCGAAATGATTGCCGATCTAACGACACATGGTCAATCATTTACGATTGCAGCAGGAGGAAGGGGAGGCCGTGGTAATACGCGGTTTGCTAATCCACGAAATCCGGCACCAAGTATTTCAGAAAATGGTGAACCCGGGCAAGAGCGAAAGATACGTGTAGAATTAAAACTACTTGCTGATGTTGGTCTTGTCGGTTTTCCAAGTGTCGGAAAATCAACTTTTTTATCTGTTGTAAGTGCAGCTAAACCCAAAATTGCTGACTATCATTTCACAACATTAGCTCCTAATCTAGGGGTAGTTGAAACGAGTGATCACCGTAGTTTTGTCATAGCGGATTTACCAGGATTAATTGAAGGCGCACATGAAGGAATTGGTTTAGGTCATCAATTTTTGCGACATATTGAGCGAACACGAGTAATCGTTCATATTATTGATATGGCTTGTATTGAAGGAAGAGATCCATATGATGATTATGTCACAATCAATGAGGAACTAAAAGCGTATGATGAGAAGTTAATGGATCGACCACAAATTATCGCAGCGAATAAAATGGACATGCCTGGGGCAGATTCAAATTTGGAGAAATTCAAAAGCCGATTAAGTAGCGATGTGGATGTTCATGCAATTTCTGCTCTGACTAAAGATGGCTTAAGAAATGTGTTATTTGCTGTTGCAGATACATTGGATTCTATTCCAAAAATATCTACTGAAATCAAGGAAGACGAAGATAAAGTCGTGTATCGTCACGTAGAAAAAGAAGAACCTTTCCGGGTTTCACGTGATATAGATGGCACGCTCTTATTAACAGGAGACGAGATTGAAAGATTATTTCAAATGACAGATTTTACTGAAAATGAATCAGCACAACGATTTGCTCGTCAGTTAAGGGGAATGGGTGTTGACAAAGCATTGCGCGAATATGGAGCGAATGATGGAGATATTGTTCGTTTACTTGACTTTGAATTTGAATTTATCGAATGAGTTGAGCAAATAGCGGGGAAAGAACAGTTCGGTTTGATAAATGAGTGTCATATGTTGCATTTGATTTAACTTTAGATAGAGACGGATATTGAAGAGCCGAACGATCAGTTGATCGGATTCATTTGGAAGCATGGGGAGGAAGACAAGTTGAAGAAAACAGTAGGCTACTTAGGACCAAAAGGAACATTTACAAAACTAGCTGTCGATACAGCATTTAATGGAGAGTTGTCAAAGGGATTTGATACAATTCCTGAATGTATTGATGCTGTTGAGCATGACGATATTGATATTGGGGTTGTTCCTTTGGAAAATGCAATTGAGGGGACCGTTCATTTGACGGTGGACTACCTTGTTCATCAAGTGCGTTTACCGATTCATGCGGAAATTGTCGTACCGATTGAACAGCATTTATTAGCACATCCTAATTTTTCCGGAAACTTAACTGAAATAAAGGAAATCCATTCCCATAGTCATGCGATTGCACAATGCCACCAGTACCTTCACCAAAATTTACCAAATGCGAGCTTGAACTTTACTTCTTCAACTGGAAAAGCTGCTGAAATTGTAGGAGAAAAAGAAAGGCCCATCGTTGCGATAGGAAATAAGCTTGCAGCTAAAGAATATGGATTACAAATAAGCAAGGAAAATATTCATGATTATCCAAATAACCATACTCGCTTTGCTGTATTAGCTAAAGAAAGTGATACGATTAACATTAACCACCCATCTATCGGTGACAAAACAAGTTTATTAATTACAATGCCAAGTGATCATGCAGGAGCTTTACATCAAGTGTTATCTGCATTTGCTTGGCGGAAGATGAATTTATCAAAAATTGAATCAAGGCCAATGAAAACGGGTCTTGGTAATTACTTTTTTATTATCGATGTGGATCAACCATTTGATGATGTGTTATTTCCAAGTGTGAAGGCAGAGTTAGCAGCATTAGGTTGTGAGGTAACGGTATTAGGTTCATATCCTGTTTATGAGATGAGTGTATAATATAGATGCATTTAAGAATTGAATAGTTGAATGAATTTCATTAAGTCACATTCAAAAACAATTGTCGATCAAATATGATCAACAATTGTTTTTTTTATTAGGTTTGTAAATATGCTTCAACATTTATCAATTCGTAGCATATGGTGATAAAGAGGTATTAGCCTAGTTTGAACAAAATGCAACAGACCATGAAAATAATAGATTGAATAGAATGAATCGGGGTGTTATTACATGGATTGATTACGAGATAATCTATATTTGTACGCAGTGGCTCTGAAGGAAGCGTAATGGGTCGTTTAGAAGAAGTGAGGATTATTCGTAATGGGTAGGCTATCGTCTTATAAACTAGTTTAATCGTTAAAAGTAAAATGAAAAGGGGTTTGATTCGACTTGAAAATTCACATTGTTCAAAAAGGAGATACATTGTGGGAATTAGCTAAGAAGTATAATGTCGATTATGAAGAAATTAAACAATTGAACACTCAATTATCTAGTCCAGATATGATTATGCCGGGAATGAAGGTGAAGATTCCGAGTTCTAAAAAACAGGTAAAAGAAACCGAAGTAGCAAATAAAAAAGAAGTACAAAAAAAGCAGGCGGAAGTCTCTTATAAAGATTTATCTGCAAAACCATTACCAACGATTAAAGAAGATGACCACAGCAAGCCAATGGAAGTAAAAGCTGAGATGCCGATGCAACATATGCCAATGAAGCCAGTTATGGAAATGCCTGTTATGGATAAGGAAGTGCCCAAAGAAACAAGTAAACCAATGCAAAAGACACTTATAAAAGAAGAGAAAAAAGTAGAGAAAAAAGAACATCCGATGATGGAGTTACCGATGATGAATGAAGCAACACAAATGCATATCACTCCTCAACAGGATCAAATGAAACCGAAAGAGAATCAGGAATGGTATCCGATGATTCCAGTCTGTTGCCATTGTATGCATGGTCATCATCCATCTATGCATCAGCAGATACCTTGTCATCATGGGACACACATAAGTCCAAAGCACATGATGCCAATGGCACACCAGCCACATATGTTTATGCCAGATCAAATGGGATTGCCCAATCAGCCAATGATGGGGGCACAAGCATCACCGTGTGGTTGTCACCAGAGAGGAAGCCATGGATTTGAACAACAACAGCCTGTCAGCCCGATGCAGTTTGTTGAACCATATGATCAGCAGCAAATGGCGATGCAACAAGCACATCAAGCAAATCAAGCTCAACAGGCTGCTATGTATCCACCAAATTATGCGACTCCGCCGATTGAACATTCATATCCTAATCCTCCGGGCTACGGTCATCACCAAGAATTTAATAATCCCGGGGATCAAGGCTGATCATATAGAAAAAAATAATCATAAAAGAGACGATTTTATCGATGTCTCTTTTTTTTAGGAAAAAAAACAAAATAATGCTAAAATCGAATAAGAAGATACTTGAATGAATTTCATAAATACCGTAACAAGCGAAGTAGTATAGCTATAAATAGGGATTATGAAATTCATTAACTTATGATAGAGGAGCGGTAATTGTGGAAAGTACAATTCATAAAATTGTAGTCTGGTTACAAGAACAAGTGAAAGGGGCAGGAGTGAAGGGGTTGGTCGTTGGGGTAAGTGGTGGTCTCGATTCAGCCGTAGTAGCTTATTTAATTAAACGGGCATTTCCCAATGAGTCATTAGGTGTGATTATGCCTTTACAGAGTAGCCCTGAAGATATGAAGGATGCCTATGATGTTATGAAGGGCTGTAACTTAAGTCAATTAACTATCGACTTAACGGAAGCACACGATGTACTGTATACAAACATACAGACTCAATTAAATAAGAAGGGTGAGCGTGTAGAAAGTACCGACCAGCTTGCAAATGCAAATCTTCGCGCAAGGTTACGGATGAGTAGTCTATATACCGTGGCTACGAATTATAATTATTTAGTTGTCGGAACAGATAATGCGTCTGAATGGTTTACAGGCTACTTTACTAAATATGGTGATGGTGGTGTTGACCTTTTGCCAATTGTTGAATTTACAAAAGCTGAAGTGAAGGAAATGGCGATCCATTTAGGTGTACCCCAGGCTGTAATCGATAAAAAGCCGAGTGCTGATCTTTGGGAAGGACAAACAGATGAAGAAGAGATGGGGACAACATATGATCAAATTGATGCCTATTTAAAGGGTGAATCTATTCCAGAAGCGGATCGATTAATTATTGAAAAAATGCATCAACAAACTGAACATAAACGAAAGATCGCAACATCCTATCAAATAAAAAAAGACTAATCGAGAACCTTAATAATAAGAGGTTGTACATATTCTAGTGCTTGCCTACTTGATGTATGGAAGGTTATACTTAGGATAATTATATAGGGGAATTATTTTGGGAGAGGAGAATGTCCAATGGCTGGTCATTCTAAATGGAGTAATATAAAGAGAAGAAAAGGTGCACAGGACGCTAAGAGAGGTAAAATATTCATGCGTCATGCTAAAGATATTTATACAACCGCAAAGCAAGGCGGTGGCGATCCAGATATGAATGCCTCTTTACGCTTAGCTATTGAAAAGGCAAGGGCTGTAAATATGCCGAATGATAATATCGAACGCGCCATAAAAAAAGCAACAGGTACACTTGATGGGGCAAGTTATGAGGAAGTAACATATGAAGGCTATGGACCCGGTGGCGTTGCCGTGATTGTACAAGTACTCACGGATAATCGAAATCGTACAGCAGCAGAAGTGCGCCATGCCTTTAATAAAAACGGTGGTAATCTAGGTGAGACCGGCTGTGTAGCCTTTATGTTTGACCGTAAAGGTTATATTATCATTTTAGATGAGGATGGTAGCCTTGATGAGGATGAGCTAACGATGGAGGCTATTGAAGCAGGTGCAGATGACATCGAATTCGATGAAGGAGCTTTTGAAATATATACAACGCCAGAGAGTTTTGATGCAGTTTGTAGCCATTTACTTGATGCTGGCTATTCATTGGAAGAGTCTGAAGTTACGTTAATCCCACAAAATTATAGTGAGCTTCCTGAAGACGAGGAAGGCAAGGTATTAAATCTAGTCGATATGCTTGAAGAAGACGAAGATGTGCAAGATGTGCACCACAATTTACAAATATCGGATTAAAGAGCTTGTAAACATACTCCATCCTTTATTCATTCACGGGGATGGAGATTTTTATGAAATTATTCGAGTCTTATGGTTTAGTCATCTGAATGAATTTCATAATTGCCAAAAACAGCAACATCAATACGGCATATAGTTAAGAATGGTTCAATGCAATTATGTGTTGTATTGGTGTGGCGCTAAACCGGTATTATGAAATACATTAACCCTACTACAAAAGATAAAATGCTTGGCTAGTAGGTTTTTCATATATCTCGAATGGACGATTTCAGGCGTTTGAAGTACCATCACTGGTTCTATTATAAAATTATGGTAAACTTAACACAACGTACATTTGTTCGGTCATGGTGGTGAGTCAGGTAATCGCTAGACGAATATGTTAAAATATAACGAAGATTATAAAGGGGCATCAGTATGATTGCTTATATAAAGGGAATTCTTACATATATCCAGGATGATTCAGTAATTGTTGATGTACACGGAATAGGTTATGAGATAATATGTGCCAACCCATTCGATTTTCAATTATCTCTGAATAAAGAAGTTTTTATTTATACATATCATCATGTACGTGAAGATATAGAGAGTTTATATGGATTTAAAACAGAGGATGAAAAATATCTATTTACAAAACTTATATCAGTGTCTGGAATTGGACCGAAAAGTGGTATCAATATCCAAGGCAGTGTAGATGTAGCTGAATTTATTTCAGCAGTAGAACGAGAAGATGAGAAGTATTTAACTCAGTTTCCTGGGGTCGGTAAAAAAACAGCTAGACAGATTATTCTTGATTTAAAAGGAAAATTAACGGGTTTACTCTTCATTACGAGCGAATTAGGTGAAGAGGATAATGCGGGAACAATCAGGTCAAGTGACCTACAAGATGCAGAGGAAGCTTTAAAATCCTTAGGGTATTCAGCTCAAGAAATTAGAGCGGTTATTCCACAACTTCAACAAGAGGATGCAGATGGTACAGATGAAATCATTCGCAAAGCATTAGCATTGTTAATGAGGAAATAATAAGGGGGAAGACGGATGGATGATCGAGTGGTAACGGGTAACGAACAAGCAGACGATTCTTCTGTTGAACTAAGTCTTCGGCCCACTACATTGAGTCAATACATCGGCCAACATAAGGTAAAAGAAAACTTAGATATTTTTATTCAAGCCGCTAAAATGCGTGAGGAGCCGTTAGACCACGTATTATTATCGGGTCCTCCTGGATTAGGGAAAACAACATTGGCAGCGATCATCGCAAATGAAATGGGAGTTCAATTTCGATCGACATCTGGACCTGCTATTGAAAGGGCCGGGGATTTGGCAGCTATTTTATCATCTTTAGAGCCTGGTGATGTTTTATTTATTGATGAGGTACATCGACTGCCACATTCGGTAGAAGAAGTATTATATCCGGCAATGGAGGATTTTTTCCTTGATATCGTGATTGGAACAGGACCAAGTGCTCGTTCAGTCAGAATTGATTTACCACCATTTACCTTAGTCGGTGCCACAACAAGGGCAGGGTTATTATCTGCACCATTACGTGATCGTTTCGGGGTCTTGAGTAGACTTGAATTTTATGAATCGGCAGATTTATGTTCGATTGTAGAACGAACGGCGGAAGTTTTTGATACATCGATCACAAGTGATGCTGCTGGAGAAGTAGCAAGAAGGTCTAGAGGGACACCAAGGATTGCTAACCGCTTGTTGAAACGAATCCGTGATATTTCACAAGTAAAAGGTGAAACGGAAATAGAGATCGATACAACTGATCTAGCTTTAAAAATGTTGCAAATTGATGATATTGGTCTTGATCATATTGATCATAAATTACTCAAAGCCATTATTGAAGGTTTCAAAGGTGGCCCTGTTGGATTGGATACGATTGCTGCTACAATTAGCGAAGAATCACAGACGATTGAAGAAGTATGTGAACCTTATTTATTGCAAATCGGTTTTATTCAGCGAACACCGCGGGGAAGAGTTGTCACACCTAAAGCATATGAACATCTAGGTCTACCTATGAATGAAGAAAGATGAATAGCGGTTAGATTCTAATTTTAGTTTGGCAATAACCGTTATCATGAAAGATAGGATGAATTATAATGGAAATAGAAGCGTTTAATTTTGATTTACCAGAGGAATTGATTGCACAATCCCCACTGAAAGAAAGAGCATCATCCCGCTTATTAGTCGTCAATCCGCAAACTGAAGCGATTACCCATGATAAGTTTGAAAATATTACACGCTATTTTAAAAAAGGGGATTGCCTCGTCCTTAATGATACGCGCGTCTTACCAGCGCGATTATATGGTACAAAACAGGATACGGGAGCGAAAATTGAATTATTATTACTTCACCAACAAGAAGGCGATTCCTGGGAAGTGCTTGTCAAACCGGCTAAAAAGGTGCCTATCGGTACAACGATTATTTTTGGAGATGGCATGCTGACAGCAACATGCACGGAGCTAAAGGAACACGGCGGACGAATTGTTCGCTTGGAATATACGGGGATTTTATATGAAAACCTTGAGAAATTAGGTGAAATGCCATTACCGCCGTATATTAAAGAACAACTACTGGAAAAAGATCGTTATCAAACTGTTTATGCAACGGAAGAAGGTTCAGCTGCCGCACCAACTGCAGGTCTCCACTTTACAAAAGAATTACTGGACGAAATTAAAGCAATAGGCGTCACAATCGTCTATATAACCTTGCATGTTGGGCTAGGAACTTTTCGCCCCGTAAATGTGGACAATGTAAACGAACATAAAATGCATGCTGAATTTTATCAGATGTCAAATGATACTGCAGAAGTACTAACGAAGACAAAAGAAAATAACAGTAGGATCATTGCAGTTGGAACAACATCAGCCCGTACCTTAGAAACAATTGCCAAGATTCATGACGGTTCTTTTGTTGAGGCGAGTGGTTGGACAGATATTTTTATATATCCACCTTATGATTTTTTAGCAGTTGATGGATTGATTACCAATTTTCACTTACCAAAATCGACGTTAATTATGCTCGTAAGTGCATTAGCTACGAAAGAGATTATTATGAACGCGTACAAAGAGGCCATCCATCAAAGGTACCGATTCTTTAGTTTTGGTGATGCGATGCTCATTTTACCCTGAACAAAATCGTAGTCATCTAAAATGAATTTTATAATTACCACAAAACAGCTATGCCGCTTCGATATTGGAGTGAGATAGCTATAAATAGGGATTATGACATTCATTAATCTAGCTAAATGAAACACGTTCATGACTCCTATACTTTGAATGGATGGTATGTATTCATTTAATCTAGGTAAAAAACATCTTATTAAAGAAGGAATGAATAAATGCATGCCAATCACATATGAATTAATTAAAACATGTAAACAGACAGGGGCTCGACGAGGAATTGTCCATACACCCCATGGCTCATTTGATACACCTATGTTTATGCCTGTTGGAACATTAGCGACAGTGAAAACAATGAGTCCTGAAGATCTCATTGAAATGAATGCTCAAATTATCCTTTCCAATACGTATCATTTGTGGCTGAGACCCGGGGAAGATATAATTAAGGATGCTGGTGGTCTTCACCAGTTTATGAATTGGCAACGTCCAATTTTAACAGATTCTGGAGGGTTTCAAGTTTTCAGTTTAAGTGATATGCGTGATATCACGGAAAAGGGTGTTCATTTTCGTCATCACTTGAGTGGAGAGAAGTTGTTCTTCTCCCCAGAGATTGCCATGCAGATCCAAAATGCACTTGGCCCTGATATCATGATGGTACTTGATGAATGTCCACCATATCCAGCATCATATGATTATATGAAGACATCTGTAGAGAGAACGTCACGCTGGGCACAAAGAAGCTTACAGGCTCATCAGCGGCAGGATGATCAAGGATTATTTGGCATTATTCAAGGTGGCGAATATGAGGAATTACGCAAACAAAGCGCCCGTGATCTTGTCTCACTTGGATTTCCGGGTTATGCAATTGGCGGGCTTTCTGTAGGTGAGCCAAAAGAAGTTATGAATCGTATATTAGAATATACGACACCCCTTATGCCGAGTGATAAACCACGGTATTTGATGGGGGTTGGTTCTCCTGGATCACTGATAGACGGTTCGATCCGAGGAATTGATATGTTTGATTGTGTATTGCCTACACGAATTGCGCGGAATGGTACATGTATGACATCTACCGGTCGTCTAGTAGTTAGAAATGCAAAGTATGCCCGTGATTTTAGCCCCATTGATGAGAATTGTGATTGCCATGTATGCAAAAATTACACACGTGCTTACATCCGGCACCTCATAAATTGTAATGAAGTTTTTGGTTATAGGCTTACTACTTATCATAACCTGCATTTTCTGTTAAACTTAATGGATCAAGTTCGAGAAGCAATTATGGAAGATAGACTTGGTGATTTTAAAGAAGCATTTTATGAAAAGTATGGGCTAAATGAACCAAATGCTAAAGATTTTTAATTGAAAGGGGGGAAATGAAATGAACGCAGAAATGTTGAGTCCAATTATTATGATTGTATTAATGTTCGCCTTATTTTACTTCTTTATAATAAGGCCACAACAAAAACGTCAAAGAGAAACGAGAGATATGCAGGGAAGCTTGCAAAAAGGCTCTCAAGTGATTACTTTTGGAGGATTCCATGGAGAAGTACATGCACTCGATGAATCAACAGTAATTCTAAAAAGTGACGAAGGTGTTAAACTTACATATGATCGTGCATCAGTAAGGGAAATACAAGAATCCTAAGTATGATCATACCCATTAGTCCTACAATATAAAAGCAACAGAGATGACCGACTATATTAGTGGAAACTCTGTTGCTTTTTACTTATATTCTAATGAATTTCATAATACAGGTTTAGTGCAACACCGCTACAACACATAGTTTCGTTGAATCGTCCTTAACTATATATTGTATCGATATTGCTGATTTGGGTAATTATGAAATTCATTCACTCTACGTGTTATCTCGATTAGGAACGACTGCATTTACCCCTAAGATGCCCCCGACAACCGCGGCAATAAGATAGCCAAGATGATGAGCCGATTGCTCCAATGAAAAAAGTTGTTGATAACCTATATACTGGATGGATAGAACAAATATCGTAAAGCCGATTCCAATAAATCCACCAATGATCCATCCTTTTGATTTACCTTTAACACCTGCTACAAGACCACCCAAAAATAAAGAAATTAATCCGATGGTCAACGTAATCCATGATAAAGTCGGTTCGTTAAGTGAGGTAAATCTAAGAAAAAGTGCTAAAATGATACTTGTTATGATAATTAAACCTAATACGACGATCCAACCGTATAACAATGCAATAAACTGTTTGTTTTTCATAATGAATATGCTCCTTTCAGCTCTTTCGGTTCTATATTAATGAATTTCATAATCTCTATTTATAGCTATACCATTCCAATAGCGAAATGACATAGCTTGTTACGATAATTATGAAATTCATTTATATAATCAGTTTATTCATCAATATTAAATATAGAAGTTATCTATAAAGCCACTTGCGGATAAATGGGATTTGCTGCAACTCTTCCTTTGTAATAAACTTTAGTATGAGTAAGAATAAAATATATAAACTTGTTAAGATGAAGAGGATACAAAAAAACAACCATAAACTTTCTGTCGATAATGCATAGATCTCTTTTAAAAAATAACCAACAGTTGTCGTCATTGCCACAAGGAGTAGCATTTTCATTAAATCCTTTATCGGTATAATAAACTGAATCATTTTATTTAGGGTGACAATGTGTAATAATGTAATTAAAATCACGCCTACTGACATCGCTATGGCAACACCCATAATTCCAAATTTTGAATGTGAACCTAATAAAAATAAAATGGTAAGTTTGCAGATAGAACCGATTAAACTGTTCCACATCGCATATTTAGCTAAATCCATAGCTTGTAATGCGGCTTGCAAAGGGGCCTGTATATAGAGTAAAATAAAGCAAGGTGCCATCAAGATGATGAACTTACTTGCATTCGCTGTACCATACATATATGTTAAGATCGGCACAGAAAACAGGGTTAGAACAATGGTTGCAATTGCACCAGAAGCAAATGAAATTCGAATGGATTGATGAATTCGGTAGTGTGTGAGTTGCTTATTTGATTGTGCTTCAGCCTCAGAAATTGACGGGATTAGAGCAATGGATAATGAATTGGTTATAAATGTAGGTAAAAATAATAAAGGAAGTACATAACCAGTCAACTCACCATATTGCTTCGTAGCTAACGTGTTAGAAACACCTGCAATTGCTAAACTCTGCGCTACTAAAATGGGTTCTAAAAAGTTTGAAAAGGAACCGATTAGTCGACTACCTGTACTCGGTAAAGCAATGGAAAACAACTCTTTTATCGTATCTTTTCCAGACTTTAAATAAGAGAAAAAACGTGATCTGATTTTGATTGACTTTTTACGTTTAAATAGGCGGATCATGAATAATAGTGAAAAGAATTCGCCAATGATCACACTGACCATAGCGCCTGCCGCGGCAAATTCGACACCATAGGGAAGTAAAAGTTTTATGAAAAATGCTACACATGTAATCCGGATAATTTGTTCAATTACTTGTGCATAACTCTGAGGTTTCATATTTTGTTTCCCTTGGAAATAACCTTTTAACACGGAGGATATAGCAACGATTGGTATGATTGGGCTAATCACTAATAATGGTAGAAGTGTTCGATCATCTGTTAATAATGTCGTAGCAATAAATGGTGCTGTCATGATCAACGCAATTGTAAAAACGACACTTGTTATGGCAGTGATGATCAGAGAAACAACTAAAATGGATTTCACTCTTGTTTGGTCACCATTGGCCTCAGCTTCGGCCACCCGTTTGGAAATGGCAACAGGTAAGCCTAATTGTGTTAAGGTAATGGCTAGAAAAAGTGTAGGAAGGGCCATCATATAAAGACCAACGCCTTCTTCACCCATCATGCGAGCAACGACTATTCTGTTTATAAATCCCAAAAAACGCGTTATCATACCAGCTACTATTAAGATTAGTGTTCCTTGTAAAAATGTTTGTTTGGTCATTATTATGGACCTGCCTTCTCATGAATTAAAATGTGAACTACAATGCTATATAGATATATATGCAATGAGGTGGGCCAAGCATGACAAGAACGATCACTCTTTAATTTCTAATCAAATAGGGGAGGAACAATAATGGATATAGAGCAACCAGTAAAAGAATGGGAATCCATGATTACACCTGCATTAGAAAGTAAAGCTTATGAATTCATGTTGGCAGGGTACTCACGCGTATCCGTACAAGATATATGGACATGTTTAGAAGAAAAGGTTTGGAAAGGGAATCCAAGAAAACGATTGTATGAAGTTGTGCAGGACATTTTGCATCTTGATGGAAGTGTATATATGAGTTATTTAACATTGGATGTATATAAAGAAAATGATGACTTAATGGCTTCTATTGCCGCTCTAACCGAAGGGAATAAGAAGGAGTAGCGAGCGCTTTATTATGAATGTGTGACCCCAAAGATTAAGGGAGGCAGTTGGCGAATGAAAAACAGAGGTAAAATTGTAGCCTTTGTGTTGATCGTTTTATTATTTGCAGGAACGATTGGTACAACGGTAACAGGGATTAGCAAAGATATTAATTTAGGTCTGGATCTTCAGGGAGGATTTGAAGTCCTTTATGAAGTAGAGCCAATAGCTGAAGATCAAAAGGTAAATAACGAATTATTGGAAGCAACGGTGCAAACGTTAAGGGATCGAGTGGACAGACTCGGTATTAGTGAAGCGAATATTGATATTGAAGGTGAAGACCGAATTCGTGTTCAGCTCGCAGGTGTTGAAGATCAAGCGGAAGCCCGTGACATGTTAGCCACTTCTGCGCGACTATCCTTCCGGGATGTAAATGATCAAGAACATCTAGATGGGAGCGATATTAAAGAAGGTAGTGCAAAACAGGACTTTGATCCCCAATCAAATACACCTATGGTTACACTTGGACTGAAAAGTGCTGAGAAGTTTGGTGAAGTGACAACGACCATAAAGGATATGGGAGCACCAGATAACTTATTGGTCATTTGGATGGACTTTCAAGAAGGCGATTCATTTGCAGCAGAAGCGGAAAAGGAAGAAACCAAATATATCTCTGCACCACGCGTTTCGGAGACATTAAATACAGCAAGTGTACAAATAACAGGAGATTTTACCATTGAAGAGGCACAGCGTTTAGCTGATGTTATTAATGCTGGATCACTTCCTGTACATATGGAAGAGCTCTATTCGACATCAGTCGGTGCTCAATTTGGTGAGCAGGCATTAAAACAAACGGTTTTTGCAGGATTTATTGGTGTCAGCATAATCTTTATGTTTATGATTGTCTATTATCGCTTTCCAGGATTTATCGCATCGATTAATCTCGCGATCTATGTCTTTTTAATCTTACTCGTATTTAATTTATTAAATGGAGTATTAACATTACCAGGAATTGCAGCCTTAATTTTAGGGGTTGGGATGGCTGTTGACGCAAATGTCATCACCTTTGAGCGAATTAAAGAGGAGTTACGATTAGGTAAATCGGTGAAATCTGCTTTCGCAGCGGGTACTAAAAACTCCCTACGTACAATTATTGATGCGAATATTACAAC
>Ga0209487_1000265_pt1 | contig 47357 bp, 38 predicted proteins | sample Poulit2012_FD_187524 | JGI IMG/M metagenome (GOLD analysis project Ga0209487, IMG submission 187524) | Agricultural soil microbial communities from Georgia to study Nitrogen management - Poultry litter 2012 (SPAdes) (version 2) | ecosystem: Environmental > Terrestrial > Soil > Agricultural land... | reverse complement strand
TCTACCGGAGTGGTCATATGATGTACCTGCGCGATGAAGACCTGGTCACCTCGAACCAGGATATCCGTGACTTCATCGAGTGGGCCACACCAGCCGAGGGTGAGGCAGCATATTGGGGCCGTCGTACACCCGTCAACCCTACGCCTACGACCAATTGAGTGTATATCACTGAGTAGATCGGGTGTCAGGGAGGTGGTACGGGGGCACTCCCAGGTAGGGAGTGCCCCTGTCGTCTAGTGGTAGAGCGTCTTTTTCGAGTCTCTGAAGGGGGGCTATCTATGTCAGTACTTCGTTTCGATCTCGACTTCGTTCCGCCCTACCGTCTTCGTTACAATGCCGATGGCGATGGTACGACGCGCGCCTTCTGGCTCGCTGGTCGGCCGGTAGTAGTCCAATTCGAGCAGTTCGAGGACGATGGACCGGTTAGTGCGACCTTCTACTCCGACCAGCCACTCGATGATATCGAACCAGTTGCCTGGGATGCGGCTCATATGATGATCTCTGCCCGGGACGATCTGACCGAGTTCCATGAGGCCGTTCGTGCGGACCAGGCGATGTACGAGTTGGCGCTCGCGACGCCAGGGTTGAAGCCGATCCGGACCCCTGACCTCTGGACGACTCTGATCTGGGCTCTGATCGATCAGCAGTTGAGTAATGTGGCTGGGCGAGCGATACGTCGTCGTTTCGCTGAGATGTTCGGCCCAGCGATCGATCTAGGTGGGCAGCTGGTCCATCTGATCCCCGATCCTGAGAGGGTGCGCGCACATGACTATCGAGCACTGATGAGGGCCGGCCTATCCCAGAGAAAGGCTGTCTATGCTAAGGAAATAGCTGAGGCGGTCTTGGCGGGCGATCTCGGTCTCGACCGGATCTCGAGGTTACCGACTGATGAGGCGGTCCAGCACCTGATCGATCTTCGCGGAGTTGGCACCTGGACCGCCAGGATCGCGGCGATCTTCGGGCTCGGTGATCGGGATGTACTCCCCGCGAGTGATCTCGGGATCCGGAAGGCGATCGGTCAGGTATACCGTCTGCCCACCCTTCCTACCGCAGCTGAGGTAGAGAGGATAGGAGAGCGGTGGAGGGGGTGGCGGAGCTATGCAGCGGTCTACCTCTGGCATGCATATCCAAGGTTGCAGGTGTCGGCCGGCGCAAGATGAGCATATCTTCGAGTATCTAGCATGATCGGTGCAGTACCCGATCGATGTCGAAGGGGTGGTAGGGTGGCCCGTCTCGCATTGGAGCGGGCCACGAACTCTATGAGAGCGAGGTTAACGGAATGGCCAAGCAGGCTAATGAGGGGGATCTGGTTTCGGTCCACTACACTGGTAGACTCGAGGACGGGACGGTCTTCGACACCTCTCGGGAGGGCGATCCCCTCGAGTTCAAGTTGGGTAGTGGTGCTGTGATCGAGGGGTTCGACAAAGCAGTAGCGGGGATGGCAGTAGGGGACTCGCGAGAGATCAGGATCGCTCCTGAAGATGCGTACGGTCCCCGTCGTGACGAGATGGAACTCGAGGTCCCCCGTTCGGAGTTTCCGGATGGGATCGATCCCGATGAGGGTGAGCTCCTGGGGATAGAGGTAGCACCGGGTCAGCAGGCGGTCGCGCGCGTTGCAGGTGTGAGTGATGATCTGATCACTCTCGATCTGAACCATCCCCTCGCCGGACAGACCCTGGTCTTCGATATCGAGTTGGTCGCGATCCGTTGACCAGTAGATCATCGATCGCCCCTGGCCATAGTACAGGGGCCTGGATACTGAACGGGGAGGGGCTATGCCTGGCGAACTCGATTTCAGCTGTGAGGATGGGAGGTGTACCTGGCAGTGGGATCCGAACCGGTATCCGGTCGAAGAGATCACACTCCGGATCCGACAGCCTGATGGAGGAGCAGAGTTGCGCCGAGTAGAGAATTCGGGCTTCGTCGTCCTACCAGAGGAGGAAGAGATCATGGAGATAGTCACCGATCCCGAGGGTGAGGGCCGACGGAGGCGTGATCCAGACGCATGGCGTGGTCCAGGTTGACCTGCGGAAGGTGACTGTAGTGCCTGCCCTTGCATCCTCTCCGCAGCTATACTACTTTGGTAGTTGACGACAGGGGTGCTGGTGAGATGATCACCGGCTGAGATCACACCCTTCGAACCTGATCCGGGTAATGCCGGCGCAGGGAGTCTAGCCAAAGGCTCGGGGATCGGCCTCGATCTCTTACCGGCCTCCAGGTCGTCGGTCCGCTACGGGGGAGTAGCGGGATCAACCTTCGACGGGAGGCTTTTTTCGTGAGTTTCGTTGCCGAGCAACTCGAGCGCCTGCGCCCCACCTGGGAGCATATGCTCCGGCATCCCTTCCTCGCTCGTACCCGAGATGGTACGCTCCCATTCGACACCTTCGCGACCTGGCTACGTCAAGACTATCTCTTCGTAGAGTCGGGTATCCCCTTCCTATCGGCCCTATTGTCGAAGGCGCCGAGATCCGATTGGGAGTTCATCACCAATATCATCGGGCTCTACCAGACCGAGCTCGGGCTCTTTCGCGAGCGAGCTGATGCGGTCGGTGTAGAGCTTGAAGGGGTCGAGCCATCCTTCACTAATCATGCCTTCTGCCACTTTCTGATGGCGACAGCTCTCCAGCGGGGCTATGCCGAGGCCTATACCGCACTCTTCGTCCTGGAAAAGGCCTATCACGACGCCTGGTCGGTAGTGAAGGCAGGACTAGGCCCCGACTCGCCCTGGTATCCCTTCGTCGAGAATTGGGCGGGCCCCGACTTCGCCGAGTTCGTCGTAGAGCTCGAGGCGCGGTTGAATGAACTCGCGGCTACAGCCGGGCCGAGGGAACTCGAGGGGATGAGCGAACTCTTCGAGACGACACTCCGGTACGAGATCGCCTTCTGGGATATGGCTATGCACGACACCGGTTGGCCTTCACACTACTAGACCATTAGGAGGATTGGATGAGCACTACTATCGAAGCAAGTAAGGCAGCAGTCACTCAGCGTCACCTCGATGCGGATACGATCATCGGGAGTGTTGGGCCCTTCACCGAAGAACTCTTCGAGGCCGTACGTCCGATCTGGAATGCGCAGCTCGAGCACCCATTCGTGAAGGGCGTAGGAGATGGGACGCTCGAGGTCGAGCGTTTCGAGAACTGGGTCCGGCAGGACTATGTCTATCTCCGTGAGTACTCGAGGATGTTCGCCTGGGCAGTGACGAAGGCGCTCGACCTCGAAACGATGGGCTGGTACGCCCGGATGCTCGATATCCACCTGAATATGGAGATGGATCTCCACCGGAAGTATGCCGGGAGGTTCGGTATCTCCCTCGAGGAGCTCGAGGCGGTCGGGATGTGGCCGACAGCGCGCGCGTACACCGACTTCCTCGTACGAAGTTCTGCCGATGGCGATCTCGCCGATCTGACCGCGGCTCTCCTACCCTGCGCCTGGGGCTATGCCTACGTCGGACAGCATCTGGCGAAGGCCGATGCAGCGCCCGAGGACCAGAGGTACGCCGACTGGATCGCACTCTACTCCTCCCAGGAGTTCGGGGGTGCGGCACAGTGGCTCAAGGAGCAGATGGAGAGGCTCGGGGAAGGGATCAGTGCGGAGAAGAAGGAACGACTGATCGAGATCTTCGTACTCTCGAGCCGCTACGAGTGGATGTTCTGGGAGATGTGTTACCATGGTGAGGAGTGGCCGGTCTGAGTCCAGACCGAGCTGAGTCCTATCGTCTGGCCCGGCTACCGGTTGGTAGCCGGGCCATTCTAATCTGGGTCCAGGCCATGACGAGACTCCCGGAGCTTGGCCAGTGAGCATCGACTAATTCCAACCTGTGGGGTATCTTTGTGGGAGTGGGACATACTCTCATAGATGAGCATAGGTCTGCCATGCGCTTGAATAGATATGCGATCTTTTCCTGGAGCACCCTAGGGTATGTGCTCCTGGTCATCGTCTGGGGCGCTTATGTCCGTGCGACTGGTTCTGGTGCAGGGTGCGGAAGCCATTGGCCGCTCTGTAATGGCGAGGTCATGCCGCGCGCGCCACAGGTCGAGACGATGATAGAGTACACCCATCGGATCACGAGTGGAATCTCGATGATCCTCGTGGTCGGGATGGTGATCTGGGCACGGAGGATCTATCCAGCCCGTCACCTCGTACGACGGGGGGCAGCGGCTTCACTCATCCTGATGATCGTAGAAGCCCTGCTGGGAGCAGGCCTCGTAATCTTCGGTCTCGTCGCCGATGATGACTCGATCGCGCGAGCGATCGCGATGGCCTTGCACCTCGTCAACACCTTCCTCCTCGTCGGCGCGATCACCCTGACCTGTTGGTGGGCCTCGGGGGGCAAGGCACCACGGCTCAGGGGCCAGGGTCTAGCAGCCGGACTCTTGGGAATCGGAGTGGTAGCCTTCGTGATCTTGGGGATGAGTGGGGCGGTTACTGCGCTCGGCGATACCCTCTTCGATGCGATCCCGATGTGGGAGGCGCACGCGCTCGGGATCACACACTGGCTCCTACCACTTCGGATCTACCACCCAATGATAGCGATTGGGGTGAGCCTCTACCTGATCGTGGTCGCGGCATTCCTGACGTCTAGGTACGAAGGGAGGGCGGTCAGGAATCTCTCGACAGGGATGATCGGTCTCCTACTCATCCAGGTCGCCGCAGGGTTCCTCAACGTCTTCCTGCGTGCACCCGTCTGGTTACAGGGGGTACACCTCCTCCTCGCCGATCTGATCTGGATCGTCCTGATCCTCCTCTCGACCGATCTCCTCTCATCCGAACCAGCACAGGCAGCGGTACGGAGGAGGCAGCCCGAGCCGGTCTCGTCGGCTGCGGGGTGAATCAGAGAGATGCGGCGACTTCGAGTTGTCTGATCTCCCGACCAGGGGCCCAGTCGATTATGTAACCTGCGATCGCCGATGCAGCGACGGTATACGGCGAGGCGAGGTAGAGTTGGCCGGGCCCACTCCTGCCTGGGAAGTTGCGGTTCTGCGAGGAGATCGTCACCTCGTCGGGGCTCTTGCTCGTCCCCGGGCCAGCCGCGATGCAGGCGCCGCAGCCAGGCTCGATGAACTCCGCGCCCATCTCCTCGAAGAGGTCGAGGTAGCCCTTCTCCTCGCAGTAGTCGCGGACCTCCTGCGAGCCGCACTGGATGTACATCTTGACATCGGGGTGGACGCGGAGACCCTGCGCGCGAGCCTCGGCGAGGACCGCGGCGTACATCTCCATGTCCTCCTTCTTCCCGGCGGTGCAGGAGCCCGCGTAGGCGGAGCCGATGCGGACCGGCTCGTCGCCGAGCTCGTCGATGTAGATCCCGTTCCCCGGGTCTCCGGGGAGGGCGACCATCGGTCTGATCGTGGAGGCATCGATCTCTATGACTGCCACGTACTCGGCATCCTCATCGGAATACAGCCCCTCGCAGAGTGCCTCGGCGGTCGCCCGGTCCATCCCCCTCTCGGTGACGAGGTACTCGACTGTCTTCTCGTCTGGCGCGACGATCCCGGTGAAGGCCCCGACCTCGGCGGCCATATTCGTCATCGTCGCCCTTTCGTCGATCGAGAGTGCTTCGACCGCTTCTCCGGCGTACTCGACGATCTGGCCGATCGCGTGCCCATCACGGATATAGGGGTGACGTAGGATCTCGAGCATGAAGTCTTTTGCGGTCACCTGGGGCGGCTTCTCGCCGTGGACGACGACCTTGAAGGATGGTGGCACACTGGTCCTGACATCTTTGGTGATCCAGGAGTTGAAGATCGCGGTCGTCCCGACGCCGAAGGCGATACACCCGATCGCTCCAGAGTGTGGGGTATGCGAGTCTGTCCCTACTATGACCTGGCCCGGCTCGGCATAACTCTCGAGCATCTTCGAGTGACAGATCGCCTCTGAGCCGAGTCTGGCGCCGAGCCGTTCGCCGTAGAGCTTGATCCCCTGTTTCTCGGCGAACTCGCGTTGTTTGACCTCGAGTTGGCGGGCGACATCGAGGAGCCCGATCTGGACCCGCTCCTGGGGCATGACCTGGTGGAGGTAGGTCAGGTGGTCCCGGAACATGAGGATCGAGGCGGGATCGGTCACCCTCGCATCTTTGCCGAGTTTCTCCTCGAAGAAGATCGCGGCCATCGGGCTGACATACTCGTGTGAGAAGCGCCAATCGGTACGGACGAAGCCGGTATCGCCAGGCTCGACCCAGGGCACACCGATAGTTCCTCTAGCGGCATCGGCGATCCACCTACGCGCGAAGATCTTTTCTGAGATAGTCATCGGACGGTTTCGGGCCGGATCCCTCTCTGATCCGACCGGTGGGATCGTCGTCTTCCCCTGCAGGCGTGCGACATTGTACTCGAAGAGCCCGCCATACTCGATGATCTCACGTGTGATCTCGTCGACACCCTCGGTGAAGGCGGCGAGTGGGATCTCTTCCCCGGCTCGGATCCTCTCGATCAGGGAGAAGTCGGTCGAGGTCAGGATCCCGAGGTTCTGGCAATTCTCATTGTAGATCCGCTCGATATTCTCAGCGATGACGACGCGGATACCCGCCATCATCTCGGCGTAGGGCGATTGCTCGCGTGAGCTCCCCTTCCCTCGTCGTCTACCCGAAACCGAACAGACGAATCCTCCCTCTTTCACACTCCCGCGAGTGATGGGGAACTCCCCACCTGCCTGGAACCCTAGGTAGGGGAAGAGTCCGAGGGTCTCGTCGTAGTAGTAGCAGATATAGGCGGGTGTGATCTCATCGGTCGAGATCTGGTCACGGAGGAGGCTACGTATCTCATCGGTCAGTTCGAGATCCTCCCCTTCGAGTTGGCGGCGGACGAGGTCGGCATCATCGACCAGGTAGAGGATACGGCCTTCGAAGCGGATCCGGTCTGGCCGCTTCTCGACGGTGAGGTGGCTGAGATCGGGTTGCATCGTCATGCTGCTCGCTAGGTTGGAGACGACAGAGCCGCTATCGGCGGCATCGGGGTGCGTCACCTGGTGGGTGGTGGCGTGGAAGGTATATGGGGGACTGCGAGCCAACCACACCCACTGAGAGACCGGTGAGCGCGGTGATGCGTTCTAGGTGGTCCGGTGCGCGGTCCACCATCATGCGTAATCTGTGCCGATCTCGAAGTTGAGGCAAGGGAGATCTGGGTCTGAGTCGTCGTTTTTACGGTCAGAGTAGGGAAGGCTAGGCCTCTCCGTCAGGATCTCCCCTACGCAATGGATGTCAAAATTCCAGACTACTCCTTACATTCTTTCCACCTAAATACTACAGCCGGCAGTCGATCGGGGACGTACCTTGTCTCGCGGATCGATGGACCCGAGGCAACGTGTACAAGGAGGACCTCATGGATAGAAAGCTTTTTAGTGTAGTCACACTCGCCCTATTGGCGACCCCGTTGAGTGGATTGGGCTGGGGTAGTGATCCGGTAACAGAGGGAGTGGTCACCAGGGTGGCTGCGGAAGCTCTAGTGCCGAGTTCGTTCATGATCCAGCCTGAGAGTCAACTCTGGCTCGAGGGTGGTTCGACGGTCAGGAGCTACAAGTGTGCAGCGACAGAGATCATCGGACAGGTTCGTACGAGTGGTGATGGTGAGCTTCCCCCACTAGGCCAGCTCGTCGACGCGGTCGAGGAGGCGGGGATCACGATCCCGGTCGAGGAGCTCGACTGCGACAATGGCACGATGAACGGTCATATGCTCAAGGCTCTGAACTCGAAGAGTCATAAGACGATCGAGTATGAGTTGACGGGTTTCGAGATCGTCGATGGGGGTGACACGGCGGGGAAGATAGAGATGAAGGGTCGTCTCACGATCAATGGGACCGAACTAGCGAAGACGATCCCAGCGGAGATCGAGTTGGCTGGTGATGGGACGATCAGGTTGAAGGGGCAGACAGAGCTCGATATGACCGAGTTCGGTGTGAAGCCGCCGAGGCTGATGCTCGGCACACTCAAGGTCCACGATGATGTGACGATCCATTTCGACGTCATCTTCAGGCCTTGACGCGGTAGAGAAGTACTGGAGATTAGGTGGGCTCGGCGGGGCGGGAAGGAATTACTCGCCCTGCCACGGACCGGGGTCCGATATAGAGTGACCCCATGAATGGAGAAGGGATGGAGTACGATGAGGAATATTAGAACGTTGGTTGCACCGGTCCTAGCACTGGTCTTTGCGGCCGGACCGGTAGCAGCCCAGAGCTCGAGTGGAGTGACCGGCACAGCGGCGAAAGCCTCGGCCAGTACCGAGAAGCCGGTGGTCATCCAGAATATCAGGCCGACCGACAAGCGCGGTCTCACCGTCTTCGAGCCGCCCAAGGAGGAGATAATCTTCGATGGGTTCAAGCTCGATTTCGGGGCCGCCTTTACCCAGCAGTTCCAGGCGCTCGACCATAGTAATACTGCTGACACAAACCTGAACCCCAATGCACGACTCGCCGATCTGGGTTGGGGCTTCAATCTGGCGACAGCGAATTTCTATCTGAATGCGCAACTCGCGCCAGGTGTGCGGGTCGCACTCGAGAGCTATATGTCGTCGCGGCACCATGCAGAGTTCTGGGTCAAGGGTGGCTACCTGCAGATCGATGCCTCGCCCTTCGAGATCGCGGCACTCGAGAACCTGATGCAGTACCTGACACTCAAGGTCGGACACTTCGAGGTGAACTACGGAGATGCGCACTTCCGCAGGACAGACAATGGTAATGCGCTCTATAACCCCTTCGTAGAGAACTTCATCATGGACGCCTTCGCAACCGAGATCGGTGGTGAGGTCTACTTCCGGAAGGATGCTCTCCTCGCGATGGTCGGGGTGACGACGGGTGAGATCCAGGGTGGTGTCGTCGATCCCGATGAGAGGGCACCGAGCTTCATCGGTAAGCTCGGCTTCGACCAGGAGATCGACGATCAGCTCCGTGTACGGCTGACTGGCTCGATCTACACGACCGAGAAGTCGGCAAACAACACCCTCTATGCCGGCGACCGGGCTGGCTCGCGCTACTACAATGTGATGGACAACGACGCTGGCGCCGACTTCCGGAATGGCAGGATGAACCCTGGTCTGACGAGCAAGGTAACTGCTTACCAGTTCAACCCCTTCGTCAAGTATGGTGGGGTGGAGCTCTTCGGTGTCTATGAGAAGGCTGCTGGTCGTAGTGCGGCCGAGGTCGACAACCGGAATTGGACCCAGTACGCTGGTGACCTCGTCTACCGCTTCCTCGCCGATGAGAGCGCCTATATCGGTGGACGCTACAATGTAGTCGAGGGTGAACTCGCTGGAGTCACTGACAAGGTCAGCGTCGATAGGGTCCAGATCGGGGCAGGCTGGTTCATCACCCCGTCGATCCTGATGAAGGCCGAGTACGTGACCCAGAAGTACAAGGACTTCCCTGTCCACGACATCAGGAATGGTGGTAAGTTCAATGGCGTGATGATCGAGGGTGTGGTCGCCTTCTGATCTGAACCCGGTGGGAGCCCAGAGGCGGCTCCCACTCTATATCTCACTACTGGAGCGCTGCGGTCAACCGCGCGAGCCCATCCAAGAGCTTCCCTGGGAGTGGCCTCTCGAGCCACTCCCTTTCTTTTACCTCGAGTGATCTCGTCAGAAATTCTTCCTCGACCTCTCTGAGCTTGCTGACGACACCCTCGTCATAGGCGACTAGAGTGATCTCGAGGTTGAGGGTGAAGGAGCGCATATCGAGATTACTCGACCCGATGACGGCGATATCATCGTCGATACTGACATGCTTCGCGTGGAGGATCGCAGGTGCTTGGAGGAGCATGATCTTGACCCCAGCTCGGAGGAGCTCCTCGTAATATGATCTCTGGGCATGATAGACGACGAATTGGTTACTGATCTGCGAGGAGAGGAGGGTGACCTCGACACCCCGGCGCGCAGCGCTGACGATCGCAGTCATCAGCGAGTCATCGGGGACGAAGTAGGGGGTCGTGATGAAGACCCGATCCCGGGCGGCATGGATCAGAGAGGTAAAGAGTTTGAGGTTGTTGTCAGTATCATAGGCTGGGCCACTGGGGAGGATCTGGCAGAGGGCGCTTCCTTTCCAGCCCGGTAGGAGCTCGTGCGGGGTCGGCATCGGCCTCTCGATCCTGGTCCCACCCTCGGAGTACCAGTCTGTGAGGAAGACTGCATTGACCTGGGTGACGATCGGTCCGGTCAACCTGGTCACGACCTCTACATAACCATGCCCCCTTCTGATATTCCGTCGCCTCGAGTAGCTACTATCGATCATATTGAGGGACCCGGTGAAGGCGACCTGCCCATCGATGACGAGGAGCTTCCGGTGGTTCCGTAGGTCAGGCCGGTTCCAGTGGTTGGAGAAGGGCCGTATCGGGAGTGACCAGCGCCAATCGATCCCTGCCGCGTCGAGGCGGCGGATCAACTCACGTCGTCTTGGGAAGCCTCGTGAGGCGACATGATCAGCGAGGAGCCGAACGTCGACACCACGTTCGACTGCTCGCTCGAGGGCATTGATGAAGGGCTCGGTCGTCCGGTCGAGGGCGAGGATATAGAACTCGACATGGACGAATCTCTCGGCTTCATCGACTGCCTCTGTCATAGCATCGATCGTCGCCTCGTAATCGGCGAGGAGTTCGACGGTATTAGCAGCACTGACAGGCATCCCTGAGAGTGCCTTGTTCAGGTCGATGAAAGGCTTGAACCGTTCGGGTATCTCGGGGTCGAAGATATGGGCCAGGGCTGGATCGGCCCGGTTTCTCCGGACCCGGTCGGCGATGATCGAGTCGGAGAGGCGTTGTTGTGCCCTCCGTCGTCTAGACAGCTTCGGGCTCCCGATAAGGAGGTAGAGGAGGATCCCGACATATGGCAGGAGCACGATCAGCATCAACCACGCCGTAGCGGAACTCGGTTTCCGGTTACGAGGCACGACGAAGAGGGCTGTGATGATGATCGGCCAGGTGCCCAGATAGGCGATCTCGGCAATCGCGTGCCAGCTAACGGGTAGTATCACGGCTTCTGATTCTAGGGGAATTTCGAATCCGGATTGCTGGTAGGCCCAAGATACCTGGTCCACCCGAGTGGGTGCTCTCGGGATCTCCGTCGGCTATGCGAGCCGACCAAGATCGTGAAGAGCAAATTTGCTGCCTAATCAGAAGTATGTCAATGAGATGAGGTCTACAACCCCGGTCGGAGGGGTGGGGTGGTCCGGTTGATGACGTGGGGTCCTAGTGGCCCTAACCGGTAGGGCCACCAGAGATATGGGTTATGGTCAGGTGTTCAGCCCTGCCATCCTCCACCACCGCGCCGTCCACCCCCCGGCCCCCGTCCGGGGCGTCCCTGTCTGGACCCACGTGAGCCCTGTCCCTCGCTCGAGCCGAGGCGATAGGAGGCACTGAGCCGGACACTTCGGCGTGATATCTCACTTCGGCCGAGTTGGATGAAGGTTGGGTCTCGGCTTTCGAAGGTCGAGCGCGAGATATCGAAGGGGTCTTGTGCGGTGAGGGAGACCGAGAGTCGACCTTCGAGGAAGCGCTGCCGGAGCCCGATACTACTATCGACCCTCGAGCCCATCCTCCCCTGTGCGACATCCCGTGCCGGGATATAGGAGAGGTTGGCGGTGACCCCGAGCTGGTCCCAGATCTGGGCGTTCATATTACTCCTGACCGACCAATAGAATGAACGCTGTCTAATGACGGTCGTCAGATTACTCGCATCCCTCCTCTCACCGCGAGTGTCGAGGCTGATGAACCCCCCCCAGTTACGGGCTCTACGTATCGAGGTCGTGAGCGAGGCGCCATACTGTTCTTGTGTGGCGAGGTTCTCCCAGGTCTGGGTGGAAGCGCCATCATCATCGACCCTCCTGATCCGGGTCCAGCCATTGGTGACGCGTCGGTAGTAGGGCGAGAGTCTGATCGAGCCCCACGAGGTCGAGGCGCTTGCATCGAGGCCGAAGGAGTGGGTGTACTGCGGCTCGAGGTCGGGATTTCCGACATTTCGGTTGAGTGGATCGGTCGATTGGTCGATCGGGTTGAGGTGTGTCGGTGGCGGTCGTCTCGTTCGCCGGGAGTAGGAGAGCCGGACTCTCCGGGCCTGGTCGAACTCGTAGGTGATATTTGCTGTTGGGAAGAGGTCGAAGTCCGAGGTCTGGAAGGCCTCCCCGGTCGGGAGGGCAAAGTTCGTATCCAGCCACCTGGCCCTCGTCCCTATCTGTACACCGAAGGCGCCGATCCGTCGAGCCAGGGTGAGGTAACCGGTGTGGGTATCCTGGTCGTGCTGGTATCCCCTTAGTAGTGTCGTCTCGCTGAGGCCGTCGGCGGTCTCTTCGAACTGCTCGAGTGTACGTCTATCTTCCCTCGTGTTCAGATTCCCACGATAGCCTATCTCGATCTGTCCATCCGCGCCCCAGGGCCTGAGGTAATCGATCCGGAGTCCGAGTTGTCGGTTCCGGCCTCTTGCATCTTCGATCATCAGGTCGGCTGGGGTGAGTTCGTCATCGGTTTCGAGGAGTTCGAACTCTGTCTCGACGCGGCGGTCGTTGCCGGTCCAACCCTCTCGTCTAGTCAGCTCGATATCGAGAGTATGTCTAGTTGGCTCGAAGGTATGGGTGTAGCCGAGCATTAGGTGGATATTATCACGGTCTGAACTCGACGTGGTCGACCTGGAGTACTTCTGGGTCGGGTGTTGGAGGTGATCCATTCGTGTCGTCGTCGTCGAGCCATCGGAGTCGGAGTCGGAGCCCGAGTAGTTCACCCGGCTCCGGAAGAGGCTCTGTTCATTCAGTCTGAACTCGGTGTTGAGCCGGAGGTTCCCAGAGAAGTGTCCTCTATCGGACCAGTTGTCCTGCCGGAGAAAGGTGTTTGGTTCATCGCGCAGATTCTGGCGGAAGTCGTAACCGGTCGAGACCCTGTCGGATGACCGGAGTGAGCCTCCCCCACTGACGAGCCACCTCCCCTTCTGGTAGGTTCCCTGTCCACCGAGGCCGGTCGCGCCCCGGGTATCGGCGTTGGTGAAGATACTACCTGTACCCCCGAGGTCAGCGCCCTCCTTGAGAACGATATTGACGACTCCACCTGTTCCTTCGGCGGAGAAGCGCGCCGATGGGTTCGCGATGATCTCGATCCTCTCGATCTGGTTCGCGGGGAACTGTTCGAGAAAGTCAGTGAGTGCTTCGCCCGACATCGGTGCTGGGCGGCCATTGATATAGATCTGCGGTGAGCTACCGCGAAGAGAGATATTCCCCTCGAAGTCGACCTCGAGTTCGGGGATCGTAGACATCAGTTCGGTCGCGACGCCTCCATCGGCGGCGGGTAGTGATTCTGTCGAGTAGATATCCCGATCGGGTGCGAAGACCGCCTGTGGCCGTTCGATCGATGCAGTGACCGCATCGAGTTCGATCGCCTCGACCGCCAGGGAGATCGTACCGATATCGACGATCTGACCAGGCGCGACCGTCAGCTCTACCTCTTCTGGGGTGTAGCTGATGAAGAGGACCTCGAGGGAGTAATCACCAGCGGGTACACGGAGTAATTGAAAGCGGCCAGCACTATTGGTGGTGGTCGAGGCGATGATCTCCTTCTTGCCGACTGGTCGTAGCAGGATATTCGCGGATCCGAGGGGTGCACCACTCTCACTGATGGTTATTAGACCACGGACCGTACCGGTCGAGTCAGCGCGCGCAGTTTGAGCAGAGAGATCTGATACTATAGAGAAGAGGAGGAGAATTGAGAGGATGGACACTGAGATATTCCTCGATAATGATCCCCCACCCCGGCACCACTTGGTCGACATTCTACCTCCCTAGATGGGGTTACCGGCGGCGCGATCGCCTACCGGTCCCCCTAGATCATAGCCTGATAGGTTTGGAACGAATGGTATCTACTTAAGCAGACGCCTAAGCGTTCCCATTCGTTGAGTCCTCTTCGATCCGGTCGGCCAGTTCACCGATCGCTTTGAGTAGGACCGGTGCGGGGTGTGCCCCCTGGATAGCGTACCTGCCCTCGAGTACGAAGGTCGGTACCGATTGGACCCCAAGTTGTCTCGCTGCCTCGAGTTCGGTCCTCGTCTCTCCCTCTCCCTCACCACTCTGGAGGTACTCTTCGACTCGTGCCCTCTCGAGTCCCGCCTCTACGGCTAGGTCGGTCAGCGTCGTATGGTCAGCGATATCGAGACCGAGGGAAAAGTGTGCTGCGAAGAGCCGGTCTAGGAGCTTGGCTTGGGTCTCGGCCCCATACTCATGCAAGGCTAGCCGGAGGAGCCGGTGTGCGGTGAGGGTATTGACCGAGAGAGCGCTCTTCCAATCGAAGTCGATCCCCTCATTCTCACCTGCGGTGGTCACGTTCTGTAGCATCTCATCGACTGATGCGCCGAACTTCCTGGCCAGCTCCTCATGGAGCGGTCTCGGCTCGTCAGGGGCATTCGGATCTAGCTGGAAGGAGCGGAATACTACCTCGACCTCCTCCCTCCGGTCGTAATCTGCTAGGGCATCATTGAGCCGGCGCTTGCCTATGTAGCACCAGGGGCATGCGATATCCGAGTATACCTCTATCTTCATAGTGTTACCCTCCCATTTTCGAATTGCATCTGGAGGGCCCGTTGCGCTGCCCTCTCTAGCGCGTTGATGAATCCACCGATATGGTCTGGCGCCGGTGGTGGATCAGCGAGGAATGGGTCCATCACCGTGGATCTCAGGACGACGAGGCCCTCGGAGCCAGCCGCGCGCCACTCCTCTGCGGTCGCGATCCCCAGTTCCTCGAGTATCGGGTCGACCGCTCCATCGTACATCGGTGTCTGGAACCGTGTCCTACTGACTATGTAGTCTGGGGTCGCGCCCGGGTGGCTCAGGCTCATCTCAGCGTAGATTCGCTCATTGAAGGTGTTAGTCGCCTCGAGGGTCTCGAGGCTCGGGTGGTGTACGACGAAGCAGACGATATTTATGTCCGGCTCGGGGAGCATGATTATTCGGAATGGATCGAGCTCAGCCTCACTCAGTGCCTCGTGGAAGAGACGTGCGCCGACCATAGTCCTCTCGATCAGGTAACCGTAGCCACGTTCGTCGAGGGGCAGGACCTTATGGCTGAGCCAGACCGATGCCGCGGCGGCTCCGGGTTTCGATCCCTCGAAGATGAAACGCCCCAGTACCAGGTCCTCTCCTGCCTCTGTCCCCTCGGCGGCGAGGATATATGGCGGATCGGTCGCGACGAGTTCACGAGCCCGGCGGTCTCTGAGCAGGAAGGCGCCCGCTGGGTAGGGTACGTACCCGAGTTTGTGCGGGTCGATCGTGACCGAGTCGGCCTCACCGAGTGCCTTGATCGAGGCGAGCCACTCCTCGGCGGGCCAGTCATCTCCTAGTACCTCTCTGATCTCACTCGCACTTCTTCTAGTCCCATCACCCCGCTGTGTGACTGCGGCGGCGTAGCCCCCATAGGCGGCATCGGAGTGTATGTGGAAGGTGACGCCAAGTTCCTCTTCGGCGCGCCGTCGCACCTCGAGTACCTGGTCGAGTCTATCGACCGCGCTCTCCTCGGTCGATCCGCAGACACTGATGCAGGCGAGGATCGGGACCTGTCTCGAGCTGAGCTCCTGGACCCTCTCCCAGAGGGCGTCGGGGTCCATCCGGTACCTTTCATCGACCGGTATATAGACGAGTTGGTTCGAGCCGACTCCGAGTGTTCTGACGATCTTCTCCCAAGAATAGTGGACGGTAGATGCAACGAGGACGACAGCTGCGGGCAGCCCATCGCCGTAGGTTTGGACCAGGCGTCGTCCATAGTCCTGGTACCCGACAGTACTGAGGGAGTGGGCGTCTAGCGCTTGTTGGACCTCAGTGGTCGGTCCCATCTGCCAGAGCCCTTCCCAGAGGTCCATGACATCGTCGTTCCGGATATTGAGGAGCTCCCAGAGGCCGAGTTGGTCGAGTCCCACCCGGGTGCCATCGGGTCTAGTCACCTGGAGTTCTATCCCTAGTTCGGCCGCTGCCCCTGCGGCAGCGACTGGGAGGTAGAAGATATTCCGTGCGATCCAGAGTGCCTCGAAATTTGCCACCGTTCCGCCCGATGAGATATGGCCCCAAGAGGTCTCGGGGTCGTAGCCTATCATCTCACCGAGTTGTGCTGCGACCTCGAGCTCTAGTCGTGTCGTGACAGGTGAGGCCTCGACCGCGACATTGTTAGGGTTGTAGAGCATCGCTGCGAAGTAGCCGATCTGGCTTGCGATCGTCTGTTCGAAGCTCATATGGCCCTTGTAGCGGCCACTGAAGAAGGGCACACCTCTCTTGAGTTCGGAGAGGAGTCCCATCAGTTCCTGGGTCAGGGTCGCGACGGCCTCGTCGTATCCCTCGCTGCGGCGGTCGAGCTCACGGATCGTGAACCCATCCTCTGGTCTGTAGTTACGGCGCCAGAAGATATGATCACGGAGGGCCTCGGTGACGAGTCGTTCGAGGAGATCGGCATTCTCGGCGCGCGGTCCGAGGAACCAGGCGCGTAGAGCCGCACGGGTCTTATCTGAGATCACTTCCATCTTGGATTCTTCGTCTCGAGTAGGTTGGCGACTAGGACGATCGGTGGGGCGCACCCCATCGTCTCTGGTCTCTCAGTGATGTTATGTCGATGTTGCGTCCTCTTGCTCCGTCCTATATCTATACCCCAATCCTTTTCAAGATACTCTTCCCCTCCAAAGTGTGGGAGGTCTGAATGCGAGTCTCTACCTTGCAGCGTCTCTCGCCTCGGCGATCTACGCTGCTCCCGATCATCTCACTCCTCATCGGTCTAGTAGTTCCGGCGCCGATTTCAGCGCAGGGTCCGGATCTACCGGGACCAGAGGATCAACCGGACCGTCTGACCCTCGATCTCTACCTCGAGTGGCAAGATGTCTCTTCACCTCAGCTCTCGCCTGATGGTAGAGAGATCATCTATACGAGGAGTCGGATCGACAAGGTGAATGACCGCCGCGTCTCATCGATCTGGATAATGGATGCCGATGGTAGTCGGAACCGTTTCCTGGTCGATGGCTCATCGCCTAAGTGGTCACCCGATGGGACCCGAATCGCCTACATAGCACCTGGTGAGCCGCGCGGTGCCCAGATCCATATTCGGTGGATGGATGATGAGGGTGCGGTCTCACAGATCACTCATCTCGACAGGGCGCCGTCAGGTATATCCTGGTCACCCGATGGGAATCAGATCGCCTTCACGATGCTCGTCCCGAAGAGGGAGGGGTGGCCGATCGATCTCCCTGCCCGGCCTGAGGGAGCACGGTGGACCGAGGCCCCGAGGATCGTGACTGCGCTCAACTATAGACGTGACCGGAGTGGGTTCGTAGAAGAGGGGAGCCGGCATATCTTCGTCGTCTCGGCCGATGGTGGTTATCCCCGTCAGCTGACCCATGGCGATTACAATCATGGCAACCCCGAGTGGACACCGGATGGCCAGGAGATCCTCTTCAGTGGGCTTAGAGTCCCAGATGCGGAATATGAGTGGCGGGAGTCGGAGATCTACGCAGTCAATGTAGCGACCCGTGAGATCAGGCAGTTGACCGACAGGCGCGGTCCAGATATGAGCCCTGTCGTCTCACCAGATGGGAAGCTAGTCGCCTATACCGGATATGACTGGACGACCGATACCTATCGTGATACCCGGCTCTATGTGATGAACATCGATGGCTCAGATCCACGCGTCCTGACCGAGGAGCTCGACCGGAGCCCTATGTCACTCGTCTGGGCACCTGATGGGAAGGGCATCTACTTCAATATCGATAGTGAGGGCACGAGGAACCTCTACTATGCCCCCCTCCGTGGCTCACCTCGTCCGGTCACCGAGGGCGAGCATATGCTGACGGTCACCTCGATCGGTCGGAATGGGAAGGCCGTCGGAGTCCGCTCGGCGCCCACGGTTCCGAACGATGTCGTCGCCTTCGATCTCCGCTCCCCGAATCAGATCCACCGTCTTACAGCGGTCAATGATGACCTCCTTGCTGGGCGGAAGTTGGGTGAGGTCGAGGAGATCTGGTACGAGTCGGTCGATGGACTGATGATCCAGGGGTGGATAGTCAAGCCCCCCGACTTCGATCCGACGAAGAAGTATCCCCTGATGCTCGAGATCCATGGTGGGCCCCATGCGATGTACAATGTCGGGTTCAGCTTCTCGAGGCAGGAGCATGTGGCGAATGGGTACGTCCTCCTCTATACGAATCCGCGCGGGAGCACTGGTTATGGTAGTGCTTTCGGGAATGCGATCAAGAACGCCTACCCTGGGAAGGATTACGATGACCTGATGGCAGGTGTCGATGAGGTGATCGCGCGTGGGTATATCGATGAAGAGAATATGTTCGTCTTCGGGTGCAGTGGTGGTGGAGTCCTGACCTCGTGGATCGTAGGTCATACCGATCGATTCGCTGCGGCCTCGGCGAACTGTCCAGTGACGAACTGGTTGAGCTTCGTCGGTACGACCGATGGCGCGACCTGGTACCGTAACTTTGAGAAGCTACCTTGGGAGGATCCAAGTGAGCACCTACGTCGCTCCCCCCTGATGTACGTAGGGAATGTCAAGACCCCAACGATGCTGATGACTGGGGTACATGATCTCCGGACCCCGATGTCACAGACTGAGGAGTATTATCAGGCGCTCAAATTGTTGAAGGTCCCCACGGCGATGATCCGTTTCAACGACGAGTGGCATGGTACCTCCTCGCGTCCTTCGAACTTCATGCGCACGCAGCTCTATCTGAGGAGCTGGTTCGAGCGCCACTCGCGTGGCGCTCGTGCGGTTACTGAAAACTGATCTGGTTAGGGTATGATTACCGTATAATCGGCATCATCAGAGAGATCCCTCCCCTGGGGCGTATCTGTCTCGGGGGAGGCTCCACCCTTTGGGGTGCTCCCCTGGAGGTGCACCCGTATCCTCCCGGCGAGGAACCTGCCCGAGCCGAGCTTTATCAGTGCCCGAGTCGGGGGGAAGAGGAGGGCGAGTCCGAGGAGACTGGTCAGGAAACCAGGTACGATGAGTAGTATCGCGCCGAAGATGACCAGGGTCTGATCGATCAGACGGGGTGCAGGAGGTCTACCCATGAGGAGGTCGCCCTGAACCCTGCGGACTGTCTTCAGCCCCTGTCGTCGGGCGATGAGGACACCGAGTGCAGCCATCCCGAGGGAAATTGCTAGTACCGGCCAGAGGCCGATCCTGGTGGTTACCTCGACGAGGAGGATCAACTCCAGGAGCGCTGTAACCAATACGGTGAGGATCGCTTTGCGTACCACTTATATCTAGCCTTTGCTCTACCTCTCAGTTCTATCCCCTCTCACCATAGTATTACCCTTGGGAGTCCCCAAGGGTGCGCCCCATCGAGTTCTATCTGGATCTCAGAGGCTAATCACCCTATCTAGCACGGTACTAGCAAAGTCGGCTGGTGTGGTGAAGGTAGGGACCCCGAGGTTCTCGAGCTCTCTGGCGAACCTCTCCTGTGAATCTGGGCCCTTTGCCCAGAGTGCTCCCGCCGGTCTGACCCCAGCGGCGAGGGCGGCCTTTATATCGCTGACGGTATCGCCGAGGTAGTAGGTCTCCTCTGGATCCGCGGAGAGGGCCTCGAGTGCGATCTTCAACCCTTCGGGATCTGGTTTCGGCTCGGCGACATCATCGGCAAAGACTAGGGTATCGAACTCGCCTAGGGGGGAGTGCTCGATCGTTATCTCCCAAGAGCGGCGGCTCTTCCCGGTCACTATCCCGAGGGGTAGCTCCTCCTTGCGCAGGGTTGTCAGGAGCTCGTGGACCCCAGGGTATACCCCACCGAAGTGTTCGGGGTGGAGCTTGGCGTAGGCCTCGTGGAAGTCGGCGAGACATGCCCCTACTCGGTCTGGTCCGACCACATCTCGTAGGAAGCGGATCTCGCAGCGGGGCCTGAGGGCCATGATCTCATCGATGGTGAGATCGCGTCCGATATAGGGCAAGACCGCCGCGCGGTAGGCGACCATATAGAGCCGTTTCGTATTTATCAGTGTCCCATCGAGATCGAATAGTACGATGGGAGTTCTCCTCTTCTTCACTGTCTTCATCGTGCTCCTCAGATCCTCTGACTCTTCTACTGCAGAGATGATACCCCACCAGCGGTCCCAGGGTCGGGACAGCCGGTGGGGTCTCAGCTGGTTGGGCCTCAGTATTCAGAGCTCAGGGGCGTCCCCCGATCGGGGTCCCTGGTGGCTGCCTCGGCGCAGGTGGCGGGGTCGTCGGCGGGTCCCTCCTCTCGAGGAATCGTTCGATATCACCAGCGGCGAGGGCACGGTGTGCCTCTTCAGCTGGGTCATCGCTACCCTTCCCCATCAATCTGCCATTGATCTCTCTCAGTTGCCACTCGGCGATCGCCCTGACATCAGCGGTCGCCCGTGAGTCGCCCGCGAGTTCTATCAGGCCATCGAGGACCGCCCTCTGCGCGACACGTCTCAGCGCAGCTGCCCCTGCATCCTTCGGTAGCTTCGTCCCCCAGGTCCCATCGATCAGGGTCTCTATCACCTCATTGAGGGAAGGGTTAGCCGGATCGCGGGCGTGGAAGGAGACCACGCGCGCAGCCCTATCCCTCTGGAGGATTCCAGTGACGACGAAGGTCGTGAAGGCGCGCGCTGCGGCTAAGGGGTCGAATGCCGCGCCAGCTGCACTTGGTAGGGTCCAGGTTCCACCCCTATAGCCGAAGGGGCGCGGTGGTATCAGGCTCGCGATCTCCTCCGGTATGGCGAGGGCCTCGGGCTGGATCGTTTCGATCAGTCGGTCGAGTGCCGCTCGCTGATAGTCAGGGTCTATGATCTTGGCCGGGGTCTGGCCATCGCCATGGAGCGCGAAGGTGTATTCCATTCCACCGATCGTCTTGATCGCTGCCTCGACAGCGTAACGGTGGTGCAGGTATACTGGCGTTAGTCGCTCGGCGAGGAGCCAGAGTGGTTCACCGGTCTTGATCGCTGCGGTCCCGAACCGAGAGAGGAGTGCCTCCCTGACCTTCATAGTCCTCTCGACCTCGGCGACGACGTCATTTCCATGGAGCCATCTAGTCGCGAGTGGCGCCATCCCTGCCTCACTCGCCTCGGCATCGGGCATGAAGCCGAGTCCCTTCTCTATCCCCTCGTGTATGATCGCCTCTAGCCCCTCTCGTTCCTCCTCGGGTGAGGAGAACTGGGTATAGGCGTAGCGGATCGCGAGGGAGTCATAGGCGCCTGGTCCATTCCGGTAGGCCTGGGAGAGGTCGATCTGGCCATTCGCCCCGAGTCTGATCAGGGGCGCAGGGTAATCCATCACGGTGGAGCGGCCATTGGCCTCACCCACGAAGTTGTGTGAGAGACCGAGGGTATGTCCGATCTCATGTGCGGTATGTTGACGACGGCGAGCCATGACGAACTCCTCGGCATCGACCGTCGGATCGAGTTCTGTCACCCACTCGCCTGGTCCCTCTTCCCCGATCATACAGACCTCACCCCACTCGGTCCCCCCGCTCCCGAGTGCTGTGATAGCGGGTCTAGTGCCAGCGAAGATATTGAAGTTGGTGAGGGAGCGATGCGAGTCCATCCTGACCGCTGCTTTGATGATCTCACCTGTCCTCGGGTCGCGGAAGGATGGTCCGATCGCAAAGCCAGGCTCACTCCGGTGGATCCATTGGATCACCGAGTAGCGAGCGTCCATCGGGTCGGCCCCCTCGGGGAGGTCCTCGATCCTGAAGGCGTCGATGAACCCAGCGGCCTCGAAGACCTTGTTCCACCACTCCCCACCCTCCTTGAATGCGGTCCGGTAGGGCTCGGGTATCCCACGGTCTAGGTAGTAGACGATCGGCTCGACGGGCTCTGACATCTCGGCATCGGGGTCCTTCTTCTCGAGGCGCCAGCGCGCGATCCAGCGGACATCGTACCCCTCATCGAAGGGCTTGGCGAAGTCCATGAAGGAGAGGGCGAAGAGTCCGATCCTCGGATCGAAGGCTCGTGGCTCGTACCCTGGTGGAGGGAGCTCGACGAAGGAGTGGTGTTGTCTCAGTGAGAGTGAGCGTCCATCGGGGGTATGCCGTCTGATCTCCATCCCCGGGTTCTCACTCGCGTATGTGAGTAGGACTTCGACCTCTGTATTCTTGGGGAAGGCCTTCGTACGAGGACGCCAGATGATACTCCGGTCCCGATCGATTCGGAAGTCGCCCTGACTCGCTCGTCTGATCCGGGCGCGGACATCGAAGACATCTTGGAAGAAGAAATCGGTCGCATCGATCAGGTACCTCTCACCCTCAGAGGCGATGATCGGGAAGGAGCCGCGCACCGAGACGGCGAAAGACTCCTCGACCGACCTGATCAGGTCCTCATTCTCGGTCTGGGCACGGAACCCTGTATTCTGCTGTACGAGGAGGAGTCTCTCCCCATGCTTCTCGAAGCGGACGACGGCCTCTGCCCCGATCGTGCCCCGGTCGAGCCCAAGTGCATTGGAGCCCAGTCCGGTAGCGAGGGAGTTGAGGTAGAGGAAGTCCTCATCGAGGCGCCCGACCTCTAGGAGGAGCCGACCCGATGAGTCCTCGATATAGAAGGGGAAGAACCCATCGTGTCGTGCGAGCCCTGCAGTCCGGGCAGAGATCGTAGGTAATGACGACGATTGGCCAGATCTCTGAGCGTGCACGTCTAGGACGGGGATAAGGAGGGCCAGGATCGTGGCCAGCACGGTGCCTCTCTTCATAGGGCCTCCAAGAACTGGTTCTATAGGAGTTGGGTGGAAGCTGGTGTACTGGTGTAGATGTGAGATCCCTTCGAATTTGGGCGGGGATCGGCGGAGGGTCAAGATAGAGGGGCGATAGTCCGGTCTCTATCGCCCCTCAGGTATGATCTATCCCGGTTGGCTCAGGCCAACGCCGCGCGCCTCTCCTGGCACTCCTCCAGGAGTGAGACGATCTCCTCGAGGGTCGACCTGCCCCGGTCCCGGGCGTACCAGCCCCGTATCTTGGCGTAGCGCTCCTCGGGTGGGAGTTGGAGCCCCTCGGAGATGACCCACTCCTGCAGCTCACTCGGCCTCGAGCCCCACCAGCCGAGTTCATTGTAGTTCGCATCGAGGACCATGACGACCGGTATCGCTCGCGCGCCATTACTCAGGTGCGCATCCATCAGGTCAGGGTTCGCGTCCCGGCCGAGGACCCTTAGATCTACATTTGGTGCCTCCTCGGCGAGTTTGGCGATGAGGGGGACGGTATTGATCGCATCCCCACACCAGTCTTCGAGGAGGACGAGGAGGTGCCACTCCCCCTCGAGTTGTCGTACCCTCTCGAGGAATTCTTCAGGCACGCGCGCTCGGCGCGCCATCTCGTGCCAGAGCTCTTCATGCTCCTCGACACCCGCCAAGAACTCGTCGAACTCTTCTGCGCCCTCGTATCTATCTCGCATTCAGACCCACCTCGGCTACTAGAACTCCACATGGTCATAATATCCCGCTCATCTTACCCAGAGCGAGTCGGAGGGGTCCAGCCGAGGTGGACCAGTGAGTCAGATGCAGCTCTTCAGCGTTCGCTCTCCTCCTCTAGTCTCGATCTACTCCCGGCTCCTCGAAAGCCGTAGTAGTCAGAGTCATATCTGAGTCTCCTCTGATCCTCCTCGGGCAGCTCCTCCTGTTCGCGAGCGACCTGGCGGAACATCTCGTCCTGTGCCTCCATGCGGCGGCGGAAGATCTCGCCATCGCCGAAGCCGAATGCGAACCTCGTGGTCATCTCTGGCTCCTTCGTAGTGCCCATGAATGCCCCGCTATCGAGGGATGCAACCCGAATACCAGATCGCACTCTGGGGGCATGGCCACACGGTTGCAGTTCCTAGGCTGGGCGTAGGCAGTTAGGTTTTCGGTATGGTATCATGAGTGGAGGGGCTGTTCGGGTCGAGAAGTAGCGATGAAGAGCGATGTTCTGATAGTAGGCGGTGGGATCGGCGGTGCCGTACTCGCCTTGCTCCTCGGGCGCAGTGGGTGGCAGGTCCAGATCCTCGAGAGAGAGGGCAAGTTGATCGAACGCACGCGCCCTGAGATCTTGCAGGAGACGACCCTGAGCGCCCTAGAACGGCTCGGGGTAGGACCTGAGCTACGTGAGCGCGCGACACAACCGGTACACCTCGTAGAGGTCCGGAGGGCTGATGAGCTCCTCTTCCGGGTCGATGAGAGGGATTTCGCGGCAGCCCAGGTCAAGCCCTATTCGGAGGACCCTGCGGTCGTCCGTTCCCTCGTCCTCGAGACTGCCCTCGAGACCGGGAGGGTCGTACTGACCCGAGGGGCAGAGGTCACCGATGTCACCAGGGATGGGGATAGAGTCGTCGGGGTCAGAGGGCGACGGGGCGGCACGACCTTCGAAGCACGAGCACGGCTCGTCGTCGGAGATGATGGAGTGGGCTCGATAATCCGTGGAGGACTCGGGGCGCGGATCAGGTTACGTCTCTTCCCACTAGAACTCCTCGTCTTCGATCTCGGGCACCCTGCAGGGGTTGGAGGCGATGAGGTCAGGGTCTGGCTCGATCCCGAGGGATTGAGGGGAGGACTCGTCGGGGGGCTCCTCACCCCAATACCAGGCGACCGGGTCGCTGGCCTCCTCTTCACACCGATCAGGAGCTGGGAGGATCTCTTACGTAATGATCCTACTAGCTTCTGGGAAGGCTTCGAGGCACTCACCCCCCTCGCCAGGCAGATTCGGGACGAACTCGAGTTCCCAGCTGATTTCACTAGAATACGACGGCCCTATGGCCATGCATCGAAGTATGTCGCCGATGGAGCTGCCCTCCTCGGTGATGCCGCGCACCCGATGAGCCCAGTTGGAGGACAGGGGGCTAATGCCGCTGTCTGGGATGCGATAGCACTCGCCGAGGTCGCCAATGCAGGTCTCCATGCAGATGATCTGTCAGAGGAGAGGCTCGCAGGGTACGAGGCCCGCCGCAGACCAGCGAATCAGCGTTCCCTCCTCTATACGAAACGCGCAGTCCGTCTCGCTCGTTTCGGTAGGTGGACACCAGGTGGCCCCCGACTCCTGACCGCACTCCTCCGACGCGCTGGGCGGGAGCCGAGGAGTCGACGCCTCCTCCTGCGGAAGGTGACGACCGCCTTCCTCGACCTCGGCCCACCACTCGATCTGACCAGTTGAGCCGTTGGCCGCCGGTGAGAGCGAGCCATAGAGTGAGATCCTGGCATCTCCCTTGCGCTTTCGGGATATGGACCCGGTCCACAGGGGGGAGTGGTGGGCCGGTCGTGCCCATTTCTGGGCACCCGCTCTGTTGTGATGGTGCGATAGCGCCGGCGCGACACGACTGCAGGAGATCAGGCGATGCGACTCACTTCACCAGCCTTCGAAGATGGCTCCACGATCCCCTCACGGTACTGCTGTGGTGGGGATGAACTCTCACCTCCACTCCATATCGAGGGGGTGCCCCACACCGCTCAGGCCCTGGCACTCGTCGTCGATGATCCAGATCTACCTGATGGAGGACGAGCGCACTGGATACTCTGGAATATCTCAGCCGATGCGACTGATCTCCCCGAGGGTCTGCCGGAGGGAGAGACGGTCCCAGGCCTCGCGCCCGCGGCACAGGGGCTAAATGATTTCGGCAGAGTCGGGTACTCCGCCCCCTGCCCACCCGATGGCGAGGAACACCGGTACCGGTTCAGGCTATATGCACTTGGGGAGATGCTGAATCTGAACCCAGGCTCCGATCGTGCCCGCTTCGAGGAAGAGCTCGATGGGAAGGTCGTTGCCGAGGTCGAATTATCGGGGTCCTATCGGCGTTCCTGACGATCTGGCCCCTAGACTATAACCCAAGATTATGCTATCTTGAGAGATAGCGACGAGCAGGCCAGCGCGGGAGCTGGTCCATGATTGCCAGAGCTGCGTTGGGATCTGGGCTCCTGTCCGGATCCCTTTTTTGTCGTTGGTACTCTCGTCATCGGATTAGTTGGACAGTCTAGCAGGAGAATGCAATGGTAGAGATCATCCTCGACGAGACCGATAGGTTGGACTGGGGTTTGCGTCAGTTCAGACGTAAGATGCTACGCTCCGGTCGCTTCAGGGACATGAAGAAGAAGCGATTCTATGAGAAGCCGAGTGTGGCCCGGAGGCGCAAGGCGGCAGAGGCGCGGCGGCGTAATGCTCGTCGTCGTCGTGGATCGGCTCGCAGGTAGTCGACTGCCGGTCTATCCGCTACGGCTTAGCCAACCGTGGTGGCGTACACTTTATCTAGTGAGGGTATGCTCATGGCTCGTTCCACTGGCAGGGTGAAGTGGTTTTCCCAGGAGAAGGGGTTCGGCTTCCTGACACAGGATGACGGTCCCGATGTATTCGTCCACCACAGCGCGATCGAAGGTACGGGCTTCAAGACACTCCACGAGGGTGAGCGCGTCGAGTTCGATGTGATCAGCGAGCCCAAGGGGCTCAAGGCACAGAATGTCGTTCGTCTCGACGCGCCCCAGGGTGGTGGTTATGGTGGCCACCCTGGTGGTAGTCCCGGTCGTTTTGGTCCGCGCTGAGGCCATTTCCCCTGAGAACGAGCCCTGACGCTGGGGGTCGTTGTCTTTCCTCCATCTTCTCTCTCTTACCGCTCCCTCCCCTTCCCCCCTTACGTCAGTATCAGAGGAGGGTACCACGTAGGATCACTGCGGCCACCGAGAAGTAGATCACGATACCCGTGACATCGACTAATGTAGCGACGAAGGGAGCTGATGCACTCGCTGGATCGAATCCCAGTCGTCGTAAGATGAAGGGCAACGTCGACCCGATCAGCGTTCCCCAGGTCACGACCCCAACGAGGCTTGCCAAGATCGTGAGTGCGATGAGCATATAGTGGTCACCATAGAGTTGTTGACCACTCGCCATCTGGTAGCCGATCTGCCAGATGACGATCCTGAGGAAGCCGATCACACCGAGTAGGAGTCCGAGGAGGATCCCGGCGATGAACTCGCGGCGAACCACTCGCCACCAGTCATTGAGTTTGATCTGACCGAGTGCCATCGCCCTGATCACGAGGGTCGTCGCCTGGGACCCCGAGTTCCCTCCACTACTGATGATCAGGGGTATGAAGAGGGCGAGGACGACCGCACTGGCGATCTCATCCTCGAAGGCGGCCATCGCGGTCGCGGTCAGGGTCTCACCGAGGAAGAGGGCGGCGAGCCAGCCACCGCGCTTACGGAACATCTTCCGCATTCCGACCTCGAGGTAGGGCTCGTCGAGTGCTTCGAGTCCCCCGAACTTCTGGAGGTCTTCGGTCTCCTCCTCGATGAGGACATCGATGACATCATCGACGGTCACGATCCCGAGGATCTGTCCATCGTCATCGACGACTGGTACGGCGAGTAGGTCGTACCTGGAGATGACCATCGCGACCTCCTCCCGGTCGAGGAGGGGGGCGACGTAGACAGGGTTCTTCCTGGCACCGACCTTGTCGAGCCGTTGTTGCCGGTCCGAGGTCACGAGCTCACGGAGTGAGACGACATGGACTAGCCGGTTCGCCTCATCGACCACATATATCGCGTAGACCGTCTCCTTGGCACGACCCACCTGACGGATATGTCTGAGCGCCTGGTCGACCGTCCAGTCGACTGGGACGCTGAGGAACTCAGTAGTCATGATCCCACCCGCGGTATCGGATGGGTACCGGAGCAGTAGGGCTAGCTCACGCTGGGTCGGGTGGTCGAGTTGCGAGAGGAGTCTAGCTCGCTCGTCGTCATCCATCTCGCGGATCAGTGCGACCTGCTCATCGGAGGACATCCCCTCGAGGAGTGGTGCCGCTATCCTCTCATCGAGACGGTGGAAGATCTCTCGCCGCCTCTCGAGGATCGGTTCGTCGAAGAGTTGGACCGCGAGGTCGAAGGGCATCGAGGCGATGACCCGTGCAGCTGCGTCAGGGGGAAGCTCATCTAGCAGGTCCGCTATATCAGCGTTCTGCAAGACAGCGAGCATCTCCGCTAGCTCTGGTGGATCACCAGCCAGGAGATAGAGTAGCTCTGCGGTGGGGAAGGCCTCCCGGGCGGAGGTCTCTGGGGAGCTCAACGACATAGCGCACCCCGAGCATCGGAGTCGCTAAGCCGATACCTCTCGATCTGATCTATGGTGTAAGTCACCAAGGCTCACCTCCTAGATGAAACCGCCTGACGTCGGGCGGCCGGAGGCGAACCGTACATCAGGGGGTTTTCTGACTCACTGATGGGTTCACAGATCGGGCCACCGAGATACGACGCAGGGGAACCGAATCCAATACTAGACGATCACTAGACCAGGTACGCGGTTGCGTACATCTTCGGTCACTACTGACAGGGTCTGACATCTCCTCCTCTGGAACGAGGCTCAGTTAGAGCGCGCCTCTAGGGGGTGGCAACCCCGAGACGGCACAACCGACTAATGTATTGACCGGGTTGGGCGCTAGTCAACCGGTTCAGGCTACTCAGGCCGGTGATCTCGATCTCGTAGCTGATGCTTTCGGGAGCATGGAAATTGTTGTATATTTAGGAGGTCACGAATTTTTACCCTGACCTCTGACTTTTAGTAGGGGAACCGTGTTTCGAGTGAGTACCGGGGCCGCGATGTTGCGGACGGTCGCCTTTGGGCGGCGGACGGTTCGCGCGGGGACCGTTGGTTTTCGGAACCAGAAGAGAGAGAACCGCGTTCACAATTCGAGAGACCCAGTCGAGATGCGCTCTGGCACGCTGACCGGGTCGATATTGGGGGCCAGAGAGGACGCCGAGCGATCGCTCGGCGCTTTGTGTATTGGTGCTATTGGCCAAGGGGGTGTGTCATGAGTAGGATCGACGATACCACATCCCGTGGCACGGGTGCGACTGCGACGATCGAGGGTCGTGATACGATGGAGCATCTCGTCCAGCAGATCGTCCAGAACTGGTCAGAGCGTCTCGCCGAGGCGTTGGGCGCCGATCTCCCTGAGGAGGAGGCTCGCCGTCTCGCTGAGCGCTATGGCAGTGCTTTTACTGGTGAGTACCGGGCTGCGGTCGATCCTGCGGCTGCTACCCGTGATATACTAGAACTCGAGGCTATGGCGGCCGAGGGTCGCACTGTCTCGATCCGACTCGCCGATGCCGACAGGGCCGAGTGGGCTGCGGTCGATGAACCGACGACTGAGCTGAGGCTCTTACTGCGCGGCTCGCGGTTCATCCTGTCGAACTTCATGCCGATCCTCGAGAATGCTGGGCTTCGCGTGATCGCGATGAGTCCTTTCGAGGTCCGCGGTGATGCTGCTGTCGAGGCTACGATCTGTTTCTTTGCTGTCCAGGATACCGATGGTCAGCCGATCGATATCGAGTCTCGTGGCAATCTTCTGATCGATACGATTCTAGCGGTTCGGGAGGGTCACGCCCTCGATGACCCACTCAATGCACTCGTCCTCCGTGCTGGTCTTGCCTGGCGCGAGGTCGATCTCCTCCGTGCGTACGCGGAGTATGCTTTCCAGAGTGGTGCTGTTCCAGCTCGTCTAACCCTTCCGAATGCGTTGGGGACCTATCCCGAGGCGAGTCGTCTGATCGTGGATCTCTTCGCTGCTCGGTTCGATCCCACCCTCGAGTTGAGTATCGAGGAGCGGTCTGAGCGGGTCGAGGAGATCAGGTCGAAGTTCATCTCCTCTCTCGAGGAGGTTTCCTCCCTCTCGGAGGATCGTGCACTCCGTCGTCTATTGAGGTTGATAGAGGCGACGGTTCGGACGAACTATTATCGATATGGTGGTGCCAATCCGACACACACCTCAGGTGGGGTACCCTATATCTCGCTCAAGTTCGCCTGTGCAGAGTTGCGGGATATCATCCGCTCCAACCTGATGTATGAGGTATGGGTCCACTCAGCTCGGATGGCTGGTGTTCACCATCGTGGTGCGAAGGTCGCGCGCGGTGGGATCCGGCACAGTGACCGGCCTGATGACTTCCGGACCGAGGTCATGGGCCTCGTCAGGACGCAGAGTGTGAAGAATGCGGTGATCGTCCCTGCCGGTTCTAAGGGTGGGTTCATTACCCGTGTCCGTCATAGTGATCCACAGGCGATGAATGAGGAGGCGGTCGAGCAGTACCGGACCTATGTCCGTGGTCTCCTCGATATCACCGATAATCTCGTCGATGGCGAGGTCGTCGAGGCACCTGGCGTCGTAGCCTATGATGATCCGGACACTTATCTGGTCGTCGCTGCGGACAAGGGCACGGCGAGCTTCTCTGATATCGCGAATGCCGTCTCCGCGGAGTACGATTTCTGGCTCGACGATGCCTTCGCCTCTGGTGGTTCGAATGGTTATGACCACAAGAAGGTAGGGATCACGGCGCGCGGTGCGTGGGAGTGTGTGAAGAGGCACTTCCGGGAGTTGGGCCACGATATCCAGACCGAGCCCTTCACCGTCGTCGGTATCGGGGACATGAGTGGGGATGTCTTCGGAAATGGTATGCTCCTCTCCCGCCAGATCAGGCTGGTTGCGGCCTTCGATCACCGTCATGTCTTCGTCGATCCCGATCCCGATCCGGCGAGTTCGTACGAGGAACGGGAGAGGCTTGCCAAGCTCCCTCGTTCGAGCTGGGATGATTATGATCGTTCACTCTTGAGCAAGGGTGGATTCATCGCGCCGCGCGGTGCGAAGGAGATCGAGATCACACCAGAGGCACGGAGTGCTCTCGGCCTAGGTGAGGATGTGGAGATCCTCGATGGGGAGTCCCTGATCAGGGCGATCCTGACCGCGCCAGTCGATCTGGTCTGGAATGGTGGGATCGGAACCTATATCAAGGCAGCCTCGGAGACGCACCTCGAGGTCGGTGACCCATCGAATGACTCGGTCCGAGTCGATGCTTCCGACCTGAGGGCTCGTGTCATCGGGGAGGGTGGTAACCTCGGTGTCACGCAGAGAGCGCGGATCGAGTATGCGCTTCGTGGCGGACGTAATAATACCGATGCGCTCGATAACTCGGGTGGTGTCGATATGTCTGACCGCGAGGTCAACCTCAAGATCCTCCTCTCGGCTGGGCTCGAGAGTGGGAGGCTGACCCGTGAGTCCAGGAACCAGCTCCTGGAGGAGCTGACGCCTGCAGTCACCGAACTCGTCTTGAACGACAACCGTTCTCAGAGCCTTGCGGTCTCCCTCGATGAGAAGCGAGCCGCGGAGGGGGTCGACGAATTCGAGCAGTTGATGGTCGCCCTCGAGCGTGAGGGTCTCCTAGAGCGTGAGGATGAGGCGCTACCGAGCACTGAGGTCCTCGAGGAGCGGCGCTCGCGTGGTGAGTCTGTCGTTCGGCCCGAGCTAGCGGTCCTCCTCGCCTATAGCAAGCTCTCTCTCAAGAGTGCGATCCTGGAGAGTGATCTTCCAGACGATCCGGCAGCGACTGAGTATCTCGAGCATTACTTCCCTGCGGAGGCGATCGAGGCGACGGGTCGCGAGGCCTTGGAGACGCACCGGTTGAGGCGTGAGATCATCGCTAGCCAGCTGACGAACGATCTCGTCGATCTGATGGGCTCGACCTTTGTGACGCGAGTCGCGCGCGAGACAGGTCGGGGCGCAGCCGAGGTGGCGCGCGCCTGGCTGATCGCGTCGAAGTTGGCTGGTGCGAGTGAACTCCGTGAGAAGCTCGCTGCTGCCGAGGAGCGAGTTGCGGCGCATGTCGTGTATCGCTGGCTCCTTGGGCTCGCCCGGGTCCTCGATAGGACGACGAGGTGGGCACTCGAGAATGTTGCACCTGATCAGCCGACGACCGAGGTGATCGACGACTATCTCCCAGGTCTGAAGAGCCTGCGCGGTAGCTTTGGTGATGTGGTCGCTGGTGAGGAGCGTGAGATCTTCGAGGCCCGTGTCCAGGAGCTGAAAGAGTTGGCGGCTGAGCGAGTACTTGCCCAAGAGTTGATCACTCTCCGCTTCCTCGACCAACTCCTCGAGATCTTGAGAGTATCCGGCGAGACAGGGGCGGATCCGATCAGGGTGGGTAAGGCCTATTACCAAGCCTCTGCGAATCTCCAGGTCTCCTGGTTGCGCCAGGCGCTGGCCGCAGTCGATGCCGAGAATGGTTGGGACCGTCGAGCAGCACAGGTCCTGGCCGACGACCTCGGCCGTGCACTCCACATCCTCGTTGCGGGGCTAGTCGAGGCGACGCCTGAGGGTGAGCCAGTCGATGGGGCGTTGGCCCGTCTCGTCGAGGGACCGGCTGGTATGGCGTATCTGGAGGCACTCGATGAGATCCAAAATGATGACCGTCCTGGGCTTGCTGCCCTGATCGTAGCGGTCAGGGAGATCCAGGTGCTCGCTGCTGGCTAATCGGTCAGAGTTCTCCCATGGGCTTAGCCCATGCGGTGTGCTAGAGATGAAAAGGGGGGTGGCCGACTGGCCACCCCCTTTTTCTAGCCCGGTTCAGGTAGTTCAGTGGTCGGTCGAGATACTAGGCTCGACGAGTTCTCGTCCGAGAGTCCTACCCTTTTCTACAGCCGGCACCCCTTCGATCATCCATACAGGTGCAGGCGCGTCCATCAGGTAGTGATCGAAGTACTGCTGCATCCTGATATTCCAGTCGATCTTGTTCGCGGCTGTGGTCGGCCAGTGTGGCTCATCATTGTAGTTGATCAACCAGGTCGGCTTTTCGAGCCTACGGAGCCCCATGAAGAGCTCGATCCCCTGGTACCAGGGCACATGGCCATCCTGATCGTTGTGCATGATCAGTAGTGGGGTCTCGACCCTATCGAGCCAGAAGAGGGGCGAGTTTTCGATGTACCGGATCGGTGCATTCCAGAGGTTGTCTCCGAGGCGGCTCTGCGTCCGTTCGTACTGGAACTGCCGGCTCAGCCCGGTCTGCCACCTGATCCCCCCATAGGCGCTCGTCATATTGGCGACAGGTGCGCCAGCGATCGCAGCCTTGAAGATATCGGTCCTCGTGACCATATACGAGATCTGGTAGCCGCCCCAGCTATGACCCTGTACACCGAGTCGGTCGGGATCGATATAGCCGCGTTCGAGGAGGCTGAGGATCCCCGGGATCACCGCATGCATCGCGCTCTCGCCTGGATAGCCCTCGCGGTAGACGATATCGGGCACGAAGACGAGGTAGCCTCGGCTAGTGTAGAAGGTGAAATTGATCCTCGAGCGGTGTGGGACGGGCGCGTAGTGCGTATGGAGCCCATCGGACATCCGCTCGTAGAAGTAGGTGACCATCGGGTACTTCTTCGTCGGATCGAAGTCCTCTGGCTTATAGAGGATACCCTGGAGTGTGGTCCCCTCTGCGGAGCGCCACTCGACGAGTTCTGCCGTGCCCCAGAGGTACTCACTCTGCTGCGGGTTCGCGTTCGAGATCTTCCTAGCACCCTCGAAGTCGGTGTTGGCGACCCAGAGGTCGGGGAACTCCTCGAAGCTGGAACGGGTGTAGAGGAGGACATCGGCGTCGGCAGCCTTCAGTGGATTCGAGAAGGCGCGCGCCATGGAGATCAGTTCCTCAGGCTCGGCATTGCCAGCTAGGGTAGTCCGATGGAATCCCGCGTCCTTGGTCCGCAGGTGGAAAGAGGAGAGGAGGAGGGGCTCCTTCGGGTCGAGGGTCGGCTGGCTCCGATCGAAACGGACGATACGGAAGCGGATCCCATCCCTGCGACCTACGCCCTGGGTCAGGTTCCGTGGGCTCCTCTTACCCGTCGGATCTAGTGCCCAGATATCGTACCGATCATAGATTATGAACTCACTTCCCCCCTCGACCCAGCCAGCAGAGCCATAGGCTGAGGGTCTGCTCGGGGTATCGTGGTCCTCGTTCTCGAGGGGGTAGGGGATTCCCTCACTCATGACGACGGTCTTCTTCGACCGTGTATCGAGTGCGATCCAGCCCTCATCGTTGTCGAACCAGGTGACGTACCGGGCGTCGGGTGATAGGCTCGCCCTGCCGCGCGCCCTCTCACGGACCAGCTCACGGCGCCCATTCGTGATATCGATCAGGTAGTCGTCGGAGTATCCAGGCCGCTCCCAATGGTTCTCGACCACGTATGGCAGGTCACTCGTACCGAGCGCGATATCGGCATCACCGCGCGCACCGAGGGTGACCTGTGGGACCTCCTCGTCAGCGAGTTGTACGATCCGGTTCCTGCGCAGGTCGACGACGGCGAGGTAGTTCTGACGCCGGGCCCTATTCAGCTGAACGATCTGCTGGGGCTGGAGCTGTGGATCGCGCCAGTGCCAGATATCGACCACCACTCGTGCGGCAGCGGCAGAGTCAGCTGGAGCGGGCTGGGTGCTAGGCGCGGTTCCGAAGAAGAGACGGCGGCCATTGGGCGAGAAGCGGAGGGAGCCGTACTCGCTGACCTCCCACCCCTCAGGGATCCCATTCGAGCCCTTGGTAGCGATCTCCTTCGCCTCATGGTCACCCGGCCTCCAGGTGTAGAGGGAATAGATCTCGTCTAGGGCGCTGAGGAAGGCGAGTTGGTCACCATCCTCACTCCAGGTCAGGGAACGGTACCTACCCGGCCCCGTGAGGACAGGTGTAGCACTCCCAGTCGCGGGATCGACGGTGAAGATACCCTTCTCAGCCTCGTCCTCTGGATTGGCGATATAGGCCAACCTCTTACCATCCTTGGTAAAGGCATAGGAGGTCACATTGTGGAAGCGGTGCTCGGTCCCACTCTCGAGGTCGTGTATGACGAGCGTCGAACCCGAGCCCTCCCCTTCAGATGCCTCCCGGTCTAGGAGGTAGGCGAGGGTAGAGCTCGCTCGGTCTCTCTCTGGTTCTTGTGGGAGGCGGAACGATCTCACATGCGGGATCTTGGTGGTCGTTCCGGTCCCGAGGTCGAGGATCCCGAGTGTATCGGGCGCACTCTTCCGACGTTCGGACTCACCTGCGTCTGGGGTCGCTGGTTTGATGATGAAGATCGCACGACGGCTCTTCGCATCGAACTCTGCATTCGTCGCGCGGGGTATCGAGTGTTCGGTAGAGGACGAGGTCGCTCGTATGCGGAGCTCGCCATCTCTATCGTAACCGATCAGGGAGTAGAGTGCCCAGGCACCATCATTGGAGATCGCCGGGCGCCCGATCGTGTCCCAGACGGCGTAGACATCATGATCGAGGGGTCGTTTGGCGGGTGCCTGCGCCGAGAGTGTACCGAATGGTATGAGCGCAGCCGCCGCGACCAAGATAGCGGAACGGGCCTTCAACATGCCGGTCTCCTGGTTGGATCCGTTTTACGATACTGCAAGGTATGATAGGATAGAAGGATAGGTAAGGATGACGGGATGGGCAAGGTCAGTTGGGTAGGGTTCCTATCATTCCTTCGTCCTCTAGTCTGGCCGTAAGTCCCCGATAGTTATATTCTTCTCAATGTTTCTCATCTTTGGTAACCTCTCAGAGATCCTTCAAGGAGGCACCACGTGACCATCCTCCGCACCATTTTCAGTATAGGACCGAAGATACGCAGACTCATCCCACTCGGGCTAGTCTCTGCCCTTCCGCTAGCCTCTGGCTGTAATATTGCGCCGAAGGTCGATCAGGCGTCCCTGGTCCTGACGAATGGGAAGGTTGTGACAGTAGATCCACTCCAACCGGAGGCCGAGGCGGTCGCGATCGTAGGGGACAGGATCATCGCACTTGGGACGAACCAGGAGATCCGGCCCTATATCGGCCGTGGGACCGAGGTGATCGACCTCGAGGGCCGCCTCGCGGTTCCAGGCTTCATCGAGGGGCATGGGCACTTCATGGGGCTTGGTCAATCGAGGATGATCCTCGATCTGGCCGATGTACGGAGTTGGGCCGAGGTCGTTGAGATGGTCGAGGACGCGGTCAGGGAGGCTGAGCCAGGTGAGTGGATCACCGGGCGGGGCTGGCACCAGGAGAGGTGGTCGGATATCCCAGCCGATGCAGTCGATGGTGTGCCGCCACACCATGCGCTGAGCGCGGTCTCGCCTGAGAACCCAGTCTACCTGACCCATGCGAGTGGGCATGCCTCGATCGCGAATGCAAAGGCGCTCGAACTCGCAGGTATCGACAGTAGTACACCCGATCCAGCAGGTGGCACTATCGTCCGGACGGGGAGTGGTGAGGCTACGGGCCTTCTGAGGGAGAATGCGCAGGGCCTCGTCCGCAGAGTCCTCTCCCAGGTAGAGGCGGAGAGGTCGCCAGCCGAGATCGCTGCACAACTCCGCCGCGCCGCAGAGCTGGCTAGTGAGGAGCTCCTGAGGAAGGGCGTGACGAGTTTCCACGATGCGGGGACCTCCTTCGCGACCGTCGACTTCTACCATGAGCTGATCGAGGAGGATGCGCTCCCGGTCAGACTCTATGTGATGGTGAGTGGAAGCAATGATGAGATGGCCGAAAAGCTCGCCGATTATAGGGTGGTAGGCGCAGGTAATGATCACCTGACGGTCAGGGCGATCAAGCGCCAGATAGATGGGGCGATGGGTCCGCATGGGGCCTGGCTCCTAGAGCCCTACGCCGACCTGCCTGAGACGAGTGGGCTCGCCTTGCAGTCGCCTGAGATGATCGCAAGGACAGCACAACTTGCCCTACGACATGGCTATCAGCTCAACACCCATGCGATCGGTGACCGTGCTGTCCGAGAGGTTCTCGACATCTATGAGATCGCCTTCCAGGGCCACCTCGCTGCGGAGGACCCGCGCTGGAGGATCGAGCATGCGCAGCATATCGACCCCGCCGATATCGATCGGTTCGGTGAACTCGGGGTGATCGCCTCGATGCAGGCGGTCCATGCGACATCGGATGGGAGCTGGGTCGACCGTCGTCTAGGGCGGGAGAGGACCGAGGCGACCTCGTACCTCTGGCGGACCCTGATCGATAGGGGGATCGTCGTGACGAATGGGACCGATACACCCGTAGAGGATGTCGACCCGATCGCCAACTTCCATGCCTCAGTCACTAGGCAACTAGAGGATGGGACGATCTTCATGCCAGAGCAGAGGATGACGAGGGAGGAGGCGCTACGGAGCTATACCCTGAGCAATGCATACGCGGCCTTCGAGGAAGATTTGAAGGGCTCGATCACACCGGGGAAGTTGGCCGATATCGTCGTCCTCTCGAAGGATATCATGACGGTCCCAGAGGACGAGATCCTCGAGGCACGGGTCGTCTATACGATCGTCGGGGGCAAGATCCTCTTCCAGGATACGACTCTGGTCAGGTAAGGTGGACCCAGTAACACATACCCTCACCGGCGCAGCTCTCTCCCGTGCTGGGTACCATCGCGCGACCCCCTTCGCGACGGTCACATTGATGCTCGCCGCGAATGCGCCCGATATCGATATAGTAGTCGGGCTCGGTGGTCCATATCTCTCAGTCGCCTACCACCGGGGTCTGACCCATAGTATCTTTGCGATCCCCTTCCTCGCCCTTGGTGTCATGCTCGTCGTACTCGCCTATGACCGGTGGGTACGACGACGGCGCCGACCCGATGCCGAGCCGGCGAGTCCACTCGCCCTCTTCCTCCTCGGACTCCTGGGATGCGCGACACACCCCCTCCTCGACTGGCTGAATACCTATGGGATCAGACTCCTGCTGCCTGCCAAGGGGGAGTGGTACTATGGCGACACCCTATTCATAGTCGATCCCTGGGTCTGGTTGATGCTCGGCGGAGGTGTCTACCTCGCCGGCGCACTCCCCCTCCGAGGGTCTGGAGGAGTGGATGATGGGGTGCGCTGGGGTGGGATTGGCTGGGGCACCCTCGTCCTCCTCGCCTCACTCCTTATCCTCGTCTTCCCACTCCCAGTCTTGGCGAAGGTCATCTGGACAGTTGGTCTCCTGGTCATCGCCGGTCTCAGGATCGCCCTCCCTGGCGGGGTAAGGGTCCGTTCTGGGATAGCTGAGGGACCGGCACGGTGGGGGCTCTCCGCCGCCGTCGTCTATATCTCTATCATGGTCTGGTCGAGTGCGATGATCGAGAGTGAGGTGAGAGAGGAACTCGTAGCCGAGGGGTTCACCGTTGGGGATCTGATGGTCGCGCCCGAGCCGGCCGATCCCTTCCGGCGCATGATCATCGCGACGACGAGAGAGGGTTATCTACTCGGCAGGTACGACAAGTTCGGTGATCCACGGATCGAGATCATGGATGAGCCGGTCCCCTTGCCCCCGATGGATGAGGTGGCAGCCGAGGCAGCGAGTACGACTGATGCCCGGCATTTTCTGGTCTGGGCCCGGTTCCCTGTCTTCTCGGTGCGTGAGTCGGGAGATGGTGCCTATCTCGTCCGGATCAGCGATCTCAGGTTCACCGATGGGAGTACTAGGGGGCTCGGAGGGGTTCTCGTGCGCGTCGAGTGAGCCGCTCAGCGAGTTGTTGGGCCCGTGCGAGCCTACCTGGCACCCCTGCCCTCGACTCGTAGTTCGAGGCGAGGTGTGCCCAGGGTGGGAGTTCTACCTGATCGAGCGCGACCCATGACCTGTCCCAGGCCGGCATCCCGACCCGAGAGACGTTGAGGACCTCGGCCGTCGCACCAGTCACGAGTTCGAACTCGGCGGCGGCGATCCCACCGAGCTGTAGGTCTGCCAATCTGACGAGATCTGGGTTTTTCGCACCTCCGAGGTAGACGGTATAGACTCCCTCCCGACCGAAGAGGCTATGATTGAAGCTCACGCCCCTCGTCTCGAGGCCCTCGTCGAGGGCAACTTGGTACCCCATCCCCTCGATTGGGCAGTCGGCTCGGAGGTGTACGACGACGAGTGGGTTGTATCGCAGCCGTGCGAGTGGTGCTGCCCCGGGCGCGACCTCGGCGAGGAGGTGGGCAGTGGTCTCGGCTGGTGTCGTCAGGACGATCTCAGAGGCCTCGACCTGACCCGCCGGGGTCTCGAGTATGGGTCGCCCATCGACCTCCCTGACTCGGAGGATGGGGTTACCGAGGTGGACCCGGTCCTGATACCTCTCATAGAGTGCCCTGGGCAGGGTGTTCATCCCATTCTGGAAGGAGAGTGGTGGCACCCTTCCCCCCTCACCCTTTGCCTTCCGGCGTGCGCGCGCCCTCCGGAGCAGTGCGGCCAGGATACTCCCCTCGATCCCGAACTCGGCCAGGGCCCGTGAGAGGGAGTACCGCATCATCATATCCATCGGGTCAGAGGCGTAGAGCCCACCATAGAGTGGTCCGAGCATCGCGAGGTATGCCTCTCGCCCGAACTTACGGGTCAGGAACCCACCCACACTCTCCTCTGGGTCAGGGCCTCGGGTGAAGGGCTCAGCGAGGACCCGGAGCTTTCCAGGCCATGAGATCAGGTCGGTACTGAGGGCCGCACCGACTGAGAAGGGCACCCTTCGTAGCTTCCCCTTCCGGTACACGAGGAGTGGGAGATCGGGTGGTGCGGTCAGGACCTCGTCCTCGAGTCCGAGCTCAGTGATGAGCGATTCGACGATCGGGGTCAGCCTCGTCCTCTGGGGCCCCAATTCGAGGAGGCTTCCATCTACCCTGATGGTTCGCATCACCCCACCGGGCTCGTGGGCGGCGTCGAATACGATGAAATCTATCTCTCTCCGGGCGAGTTCGTGCGCCAGGGTCAGGCCGGTGATACCGGCACCGATGATCGCGATCATGAAGGGCTACCCTTCGTGCTCTTAGGTCAAGGAGGATTCACCGGGCTTTTTACCTGCATCAGCTGATTATGTTCGCTTTCGAGCTGACTCGCCAGCCCCGACCCGGTATGGTTGTCCGGTCACTACGGTCCATTACCTGCAACGCCAGGCGATAGAGATGATAGCAGCTCGGCCCTAGGGATCAGAGGTGAGTCGGGTGCCAGCTCAGGCCGAGGTGGATGGAGGGAGAGCGATGAGTGGGAATGTCTATAAGACGATCGAGATCACCGGCTCCTCTAGTGATGGAATAGAGGCCGCGATCGAGAACGCAGTCGAGAGGGCGGCAGAGACGGTGCGAAAGCTACGTTGGCTCGAGGTCCTAGAGACGAGGGCGAAGATCGAGGATGGGGCCGTCGCCAATTGGCAGGTCACCCTCAAGCTCGGCTTCACCCTCGACGAAGACTAGCTCATTCTGTCCAGGAAGGCCCGTTCGTCTGCGGTCAGGCTCCCGAGACCCGAGACCTCGAGTTTCCGGAGGACACGCTCGACCTCCTCCCGGTTGATAGGGTGCAGCTCGTCGAGCTCGATCGCCCTCCACCTCTCGGTATTGTAGCGTGCTTGGATCGCGAGGTTCTGTATCGTAGCCGTGGTCATCGTAGTCTGCTGACGCCAGGCCTGCACCCGTCTTTGGTGCCAGGTGAGGAAGGCCCAGCCCCCCGCGAACCCACCGAGGTGTGCGAAGTGCGCGATAGTAGACGCACCTCCACTGAACCCGCTGTAGATCGAGAGGATCGCGAGTCCGATCACGAGCCAGCGCGCGCGCACTGGTAGTACGAACCAGAGGTAGATCCTCTCATCGGGCCAGAAGCGCGCAAAGGCGAGGAGGATCCCGAAGACTGCGCCTGAGGCACCGATCACTGCTGAGGTCGGTGCTAGGATCAGGGAGAAGATCGAGCCGCCGAGTCCACTCGCGAAGTAGAGGAGGAGGAAGTTACGGGAGCCGATCCGTGCCTCGACCCTCGGTCCGAAGAAGAAGAGACCGAGCATATTGAAGAATAGGTGGCCGATCCCTGCATGGAGGAACATATAGGTCACCAGGGTCCATGGGCGTTGCAGGGTCAACGCCGGCACGAAGGCGAGTGCCCTGAGGAGGGGGATATTGTTTAGCGTCAGGATGAATGCGGCGATATTTATGGCGATCAGCCGCCCGGCCCATCTCGTCATCTGCTCCCGGGGTTCTAAGCCGACGGTCGTACTCGCCCCTTCTAGGGGCACGAACTCCATATCTTACTATAGTTGATACCCCTCTGCACCCCAAGGGTGCGCCTGTGAGCCTGGCGCTGGTCGTACCTCAATCCCCGAGGAGGTGGAGCACCTCGCCTAGTAACTCATCGGGGTGAAAGGGTTTGAAGACGACGGCGTCGGCCGCGCTCAACTCGTCGTTCTCTGGCTGGGAGCCGGTTATCACTATGATCGGGAGGTCGGCGAAGTGCCGACGTGCCTCGATGAGGAGCCAGTGGCCATCGTGAGTGCCCGGCATCTGGAGGTCGGTTATCAGGAGATCGAAATGACTGGTATGAAGGGCGTCGAGGGCGGGTGGAGCAGATCCGAACTCGGTGATCGCGGCGGTATGATCCGCTAGGCAGGCGCTCACCAGGAAGCGGGTGTGAGGATCGTCGTCGACGACCATGACTCTCCAGAGCATCTGAGCCACTATCTTCTGAGCCCCAGGCCAGGCCCCGCCCCCTCAGTGTCCACTTGCCGGCTCCGGCCCTAGACTCTAGAATGGAACGTGTAAAGAGCGTGAAAGTGGACGGAGTGGACGGCTGAAGTTAGGCCACGGCGCCGGGCGAGTCAATGCCGGCGCCTAGGGGTGGTGGTGTGCCCCTCGACCGGCTCCGTGAGGCGGTCGAGGGCGGGGTCAGGAGCCGGTCGCTCCGTAGTGTGGCTCGAGAGGTGGGGATGAGCCCGTCGGGATTACAGAAGTTCCTGGACGGTTCGAGGCCCTACTCTGGTACACGTAGGAAGCTCGAGCGTTGGTACGTGCGAGAGGCTGCGCGATATGAGGGAGGGCCCGGGGTTGGGACAGCCGCGGCCGCCCTCCAGGTTCTGACCCAGGATCTGCCCACCGAGGTTGGCCGGAAGACCTCGGTCGAGATCCTAGATCTCCTCGACACTGTCTACCGTCGTCGCCGTCGTCCCTCCCCCAGTTGGATCGCTACCCTGAGAGAGGAGCTATCTGAGTCCGAGTGAGAGCCCGGGACTCGGCTACTCTGATCAGGTCAGCGAGGACAGCTGATGCTGTCGGGTACCCACCCGCCCCCGGTCCCCCTATCCTGATCGTTCCATTCCAACTCGTCTCTACTGTCACGAGGTTCTCCTCGTAGCGGGTCATTGCCCACTCGGAGTCATCTGCGACGATGAGTGGCGCGACTGAGGCGTGGATCAGATCATCTCTGTGCTCTACCTCTGCGATCGATCTGACGACGCCACCCCGTTCTCTCGCTTTGGCAGCGAGGGTATCTGGATCTGGCAGGATCCCTTCCCTCTCGACGGTGATCTCTGCTGGGTCGGTCCCGAAGGCGAGCCAGCCGAGGATCCTGATCTTGTCGGCCGCGTCGGTCCCATCGATATCCCTCGTCGGATCGGCCTCAGCGAACCCTGCTCTCTGCGCATCGGCGAGTGCGGTCTCATAATCGGCACCCTCTGAGAGTCTGGTGAGGATATAGTTCGTGGTCCCATTGAGGATCCCCCTGATCTTCCTGATCCCCGTCTCGGCGAGCCCGGTGCGGATCGTCTCAATGATCGGTGCTCCCCCACCGACTGCCGCCTCGAACTCGAGTCGCGCCCCACTGATGCGTGCGAGGTCGGTGAGTTCGGCACCTGATTCAGCGAGGAGTGCCTTGTTCGCTGTCACGAGGTCAGCACCCCTGGCCAGGGTCTGCCTCGCGATCTCGGCTGCCGTCCCTAGTCCACCGATCACCTCGACGACGATCTCAGCGCCAGAGTCGAGAAACGCTTCGAGGTCGGTCGTGAGTATCTCCGGCTCGATCTCGACACCCCTCTCCCGGCTGGGGTCTCTGACGAGGAGGCTCACCAACTCGAAGCCTAGTCCAGTCCGGTCCTCGATCTCTCGTGCCCTTTTCTGTAGGAGTCGGATGAGTGCACTCCCGACGACACCGCAGCCAGCGATTGCGATCGGAATCTTCTGTCCCACTTCGTATTCGAAAACTCTCTTCGTCATCTCACTATAGGTAGGTCTTACAATGTCATGGGCACAGTCTGCGCGCCCCTCTCTCGATGAGCTCGCCTCCCTCTCACCCTATCGAGGACCCCTTCGAGGATCTCATTGACCTGCTCGATCTCGATGAGGAAGGCATCGTGGCCATGCGGTGACTCTATCGTCCTATACTCTGCCCCGACCGGGTCGGTCCACGCCCTTACATCGGCGTCGGAGTAGAGAAGGTCACCTGGTATCCCCACTCCAGTCAATCGCCCCTGGAAATGGGAGAGTGCGGCCACGCTACCGCCACGCCCCCGTCCTATATCGTGCAGGTCCATCGCATCGAGCAGCCTGAGATAGCTCTGTATCTCGAATCGCTCGAGGAGTTTATCACCATGGTGGTCGAGGTACGACTGGATCTGGAAACGGCCATCGCCCTGTGGCCTGCGCCCGAACCGCTCCTGGAGCTCAGCTGCGGTTCGGTACGAGATCATGGCGATCTTGCGTGCGAGTCGCAGTCCAGCGGCGCCACCGAGCTCGACCGCCTCTCTCTGGACATGGTTCCAGGCGATCGCCTGAGCGGTATGTGCAGCGGGCGCAGCGAAGACGACGGTCTCGCGAGTCAGCTCCGGGAAGGTCGCGGCCCACTCGAGCGCGATCATCCCCCCTAGTGAGCCCCCGACGGCGAGGGCCACCCTCTCGACCCTCAGTGAGTCGACGAGTAGTCGTACGAGGCGCGCCATATCGCGCGTCGTGATCTGCGGCCTGAGGTTAGGGCTCTCTGTCCTCCGCCAGGTCGTGCCATAACAGGAGCCGAGGAGGTTCGGGGTCAGGATTGCGAACTCGTTCGGATCGAGAGGTGTCCCCGGTCCGACGACCCCCTCCCACCACTCCTCTGGACGTGGCCCACCGGTCAGGGCGTGGAAGATGACGACGAGGTTGTCCCCCCTTTCATTCAGCTCACCCTGGAGGGTGTATGCCTGTTCTAGATCATGGAGTACAGTCCCATCTTCGAGCTCGAAGGTAGGGACCTCCTGGATCTTCATACTGCTACCTCTCCCTCATGACTATCTACCGCCTCTAGGGTCCGCCTGCGGAAGACGAACTCCTCCTCTCCGCGCCTCACCGAACTCGCGTGACCCTTCGACTCGATCCAGGTCCCTGTCACTGGTCCTGTTGGGGGCGCGGTGTAGGAGTAGAGGTGGATCGGGACCCCCTCCCTTGCAGCTAGTCGAGCAGCGAGGGGGTGGATGACCTCGGCGCCCGATTCTGTGAGGGTGACCAGTGTCTCATGATCGAGCCATGGGAATGGCTCTGCGTCCTCGTATTCGTGTGGGTCTCGGTCGTAGACCGCATCGACATCGGTCACGATATGGCAAGCTCTGGCCCTACAGGCTGCAGCGAGGGCGATTGCGGTTATATCGGATCCACCCCGACCCAATGTCAGGAGCTCACCATCGGGGCGCTCGCCTTGGAAGCCTGCGACGACGGGGACGATACCCTCGGCGAGTAGCTCCTCGACCCTCGTCGTCTCGATCCCCTCGATCCTTCCCGCGCCGAAGTCACCATCGACACTGATCCCTGCCTCGCCCCCACGAAGGCTCCGCGCCCGTACTCCGATCGCATTGAGGGCGAGTGCGAGTAGGCCCGCCGAGCGTTCCTCTCCGGTAGCGAGTATCCGGTCTAGCTCCCTGCGGCTCTCGGTTCCGAGCTCGGTTGGCTTGCCCCCGGAAACAGATCTGGCCTTTTCGAGGAGGGTGTCGGTCCCCGTACCTGCGGCGCTGACGACGGTGATCACCCTCTTCCCCCTCCCGATCTCGGCCCCGACCCTAGCTGCGGCCATCCTGATCCGGCCAGAGGTAGCGAGTGAGGTGCCCCCGAACTTGATGACGACGAGACCCCTAGGACTCATAGAGAGACTGCCTCCCTCAGCGCCCTGTCGAGATCTGCCTTCAGGTCATCGACATCCTCGATCCCGACCGAGAGTCTGATCAGGTCAGCGGTAGCGCCCGCCGCCTCTCGCTCCGCTGGTGAGAGTTGCTCATGCGTAGTGCTCCAAGGGTGGATGACGAGACTCTTCGCATCCCCGACATTGGCGAGGAAGGAGAAGAGCTCGAGCCTCTCGATCACCTCTGCCGCCTCGACCTCACCCCCAGCGACTCCGAAGGCGAGGACACCACCGAACCCACCCTCGAGATAATTGGCTGCCTGGTCATGCGTCGGGTGATCCTCGAGTCCAGGGTAGCTGACCCAGTCGACTGCGGGGTGTTCTGCAAGGAACTCAGCGATCTCGAGGGCATTGGCTGAGTGGCGTTCCATCCTCAGGTGCAGGGTTTCTAGTCCTTGGAGGAAGAGGAAGGAGTTGAAGGGTGAGAGTGCTGCCCCCAGGTCACGGAGGAGGATTACCCGGAGCCTGATTGCGAAGGCGATATTGCCGAAGGCTTCAGAGAAGGAGAGACCATGGTAGGCCGGTTCGGGGTCGACGTAGAACTTCTTGAATCTCTCGGCTGAGGCCCAATCGAAGGTCCCCCCATCGACGACCACACCTCCGATCGAGGTGCCATGGCCCCCGATCCACTTCGTCGCAGAGTGGACGACGATATCTGCCCCATGCTCGAGTGGGCGGCAGTGTATCGGTGTAGCGAAAGTATTGTCGACGATCAGTGGGACCCCGGCCCCATGCGCGATATCGGCTAGACGTCGTAGGTCGGGCACATCGAGCCGCGGGTTGCCGATCGTCTCGACGAAGACCGCTCGCGTCGTCTCATCGATCGCCTCTGCGACCTCTGCAGGATTATTGGAATCGACGAATCTCGTCTCGATCCCTACCCGAGCGAGGCTATGTTTGAGGAGGGCGAAGGTCCCACCGTAGAGTGAGCTAGATGATACGATACTGTCGCCTGCCTCGGCGAGGTTCAGGATAGCTAAGGTCAGGGCTGCCTGGCCACTAGAGGTTGCGACTGCAGCAGCACCACCCTCGAGTGCCGCGATCCTCTGCTCGAAGACATCGGTGGTCGGATTCATGATTCGGGTATAGATATTCCCGAACTCGCGGAGTCCGAAGAGGTCGGCGGCGTGCTTCGGTGAGTCGAAGACGTAGGAGGTCGTTGCGTAGATGGGGACGGCCCGTGCATTCGTCGTTGGGTCCGCCTCCTCTTGTGCGGCGTGGACTGCTAGTGTGCCGAGGCCGTAGCTCGGCTTGGTCTCGATCGTCTTAGTGCTCATCTCTCTCTCCCCTGGCATATGGTATAGACACAAAAAACCCGGCCCCCTCCGCTGGGAGGGGGCCGGGGTGGTTGCCGAGATCAGGCTTCGGCTAACTCATCTGTCCACAGTAGATGCACGTGGACACCCGTCCGCCTCTCCCAACGGAGAGCCGTACATGGGCATGCACATACGCATCATAGTGTGGACGTGGACTGGCATTCTCGTTCTCTCGGTTCTTTCCTCTCATCACTCTCGGTCTGGGGGGTTGGTTCCCGCCGACCGAGAGCCGACCATGGACTCTATAGTGAGACTGGCCAGCTTGTCAAGCCCCTATTCGAGCGACCCTCTCTATCGGTGGTCTGGCGCAGATCTAGCGAATCGGTCCCTGATGGTCACCCGGAGCCTTGGTTAGAGTGGAGTCGATATCGATGGATCTAGAGAAGGGGTCGCGCCCATCACGTCGTCAATTCCTGGCTCGCGCCTCACTTGCAGGGCTGAGCCTGCCTGCACTCGGCGCCCTCCTAGCTGGGTGCGAGGGTGACCGAGGAGAGACCGGGCTGGCTGGAGAACCAGGTGCGGAGCAGCCAGGTGCGAGGCCGACGAGTGCTCTGGTACCCTTTACGAGGTATGATCCGGCCTTGCCGCCACTCGAACCAGGTGAGGAGCGTGTCTTCGATATCGTCGCTCGAGACGAGACGGTCATGATCGCCAATGGGGTCGCGATGCGGGCCTGGACCTTCAATGGGACGGTGCCCGGGCCGATCCTCCGGGTCCGGCAGGGTGATCAGGTCACTATCAATCTGAGGAACGAGGGCACGATCGCGCACTCGATCGACTTACATGCAGCGAAGATCGATGCAGGTACAGCCTTTAGGTCGATCCCACCAGGCGAGTCGCTCTCATATACTTTCAGACCACCCTATCCAGGCGCTTTTCTCTACCACTGTAGCACCTCCCCGATCCTCCTTCATATTGGGAATGGGATGTATGGAGCGGTGATCGTCGATCCCTCTGATCCTCTCCCAGAGGCTCGGGAGTTCGTTCTGGTCCATAGTAGTTTCTACCTAGATATGCCAGAGGGTGAGGCCGATCGTGATACGACGGAGTCGGAGAGAGCGTCCGCGACGGGTGAGGTAAAGGTCTATGACCCCTCATTCGAGAAGATGAGGTTCGCTTTTCCAGACTACGCCGCCTTCAATGGGCATGCCTTCCAGTACCGAGATGAACCGATCAGGGTGAAGAGGGGGGAAAGGGTCCGATTCTATATCGTCTCGGCAGGACCGACCCAGGATTGTGCCTTCCATGTCGTCGGTGAGATCTTCGACCGGGTCTATCTAGCAGCGCCCCCGGCGAGTGCCATCGAGGGGGTCCAGACCTTCCTCGTCCCAGCAGGGGGTGGGATGATCTTCGAGTTCGTAGCGAATGTGCCCGGGAGCTTCCCCTTCGTCAATCATAAGACGGGACATGGTGACAAGGGATCGACCGGGCTCTTGATCGTGGAGGAGTGAGAGGGAGAGGGGTAGGGCACAGGAATCTCACCTGTGCCCTATATT
>Ga0209487_1000264_pt1 | contig 47403 bp, 43 predicted proteins | sample Poulit2012_FD_187524 | JGI IMG/M metagenome (GOLD analysis project Ga0209487, IMG submission 187524) | Agricultural soil microbial communities from Georgia to study Nitrogen management - Poultry litter 2012 (SPAdes) (version 2) | ecosystem: Environmental > Terrestrial > Soil > Agricultural land... | reverse complement strand
AATACGATGAATAGTCCAAGTAATAGAAATCCCATTGTTAACTTACCTCCTTTTCTTTAAGCGCTTTCATATGATCCATCAAGTGTGACAAAGAGTAAATAATCATTGTTGCTGCCATGATTGGAATAGCAATCCAGATATAGCCCATTTTCATTTCTGGGATTGTTGCCCATGTGTAATTCCAAAATTCCACGACAACTTGCATGCCCAACAGGAAAATAAAAATGTTAAATATAATTAATACCAGATCATTAAATATGCTCAGTGATACTCTGCGCTTTCCCTGAAGCTTTCTCTGGAAAAAGTCAAAATTAAAGTGCTCTCTACGGTTGACCATGACTGCGGCTCCCATAAAAATAGCCCATATGAATGAATAATTCGCAACCTCTTCTGTCCAAATCACCGATACGCCCATATATCTCGTTACAATCTGCAGCATAATCACCACAAAGAACACACACAGAAATACAACCCCTGCAGTAATCTGCACTTTTTCAAGTGCTTTTACAAAACGTTTCACAGCAATACCACCTCGTCACCACTTATTTATTTTTATTCCAAATCTCTTATTTTCTGTAGTAAACCCTCTACTTCAATTTCTTTCGCAAAATCATCCAGTATTGGTTTTGCTATTTCAATAAAGGGTTGTCTATCAATCTCATTGATGACTGCGCCTTCGTCAATTGCCTTTTCCTTATATTCAACATCCTGTGTATTTGTAGCCTCTCTTTCCGCTTTTACAGATTCTTCGGCGGCCTGTAGGATGATTTCTTTATGTTCTTCAGAATAATTATCAAATTTCCCTCCATTTGTCAGTAAAAATCTGGTTGTATAATCATGCGCCGTTTCAGTTATATATTTACCGTTTGGCGTCGTATGGTGTGCCTGTTGAACGAAAAATGGATAAGCGTTTTCAGATGAGTCTACCACATCCTGCTGCAAGCCCTGATATAGCTCTCCCCATGATATGCCTGATGGGATAGCTCCGGTTGCCTGCCAGAAGTCAGATATAACACCGGATGTCTGTGTACGGAGAGATACACCACGCAGATCATCCACTGTTTCAATTGGCGCTTTTCCATAAAAGTGTCTGACACCAGCCGTCCAATAACCTAGTAGTTTAAAAGAGTTATTAGATTTTTCATTAATGATATCGCCCATTTCCTCCCCTACTTCTCCATCCACTGTTTCCTCCCAATGCTCATAACTATTAAATAGATAAGGTGCTGAAAACAAATCTACTTCTTTGATTCCAGTTTGTGTCATAAATCCTGGTGATACAAGCACAACATCCACCGCACCTAATTGGAGTTTTTCCACAAGTTCCGATTCTTCCGTTCCAATCGTTCCCGCATGAACTTCAACTTCAATTGATCCGTCTGATTGTTCCTCGGCAAATTCTTTAAATTTTAATAGTCCAGTCTGATATGGATTGTCCGGAGATGTCTGATTATGAGCAGCAATGATTTTAATGGCCCCATCCTCATCTGTTTCCACTTGGTCTGTACAACCAACCAAAACCAATATGGCACCCAATATCAGTAAAATGAAAGCGCATTTATTTTTATTCATAGGTAAAGCCTCCTTCTTGATTATTGTCTAAATATTATCTCTAGCGGTCGGTCAACTTAGCTACAAATTGCCTTGCAGTTTTTGTTAGTTTCTGATAGTCCTCCTCTGTGTTCAATGCTTTTGCATTGACGAGATTGCTCCCGATTCCCACTGCCACACAACCTTTGGAAAGATAATCATTCATATTATCCTGCGTAATCCCGCCGGTTACCATAGCTTGTACATATGGAAGCGGTCCGAGAATATTTTTGATATAGTTCGGTCCAAAAACATCTGCCGGAAAAATCTTCACCATTTGTGCACCATGTTCATAGGCGGTTAGAATTTCGGTCGGTGTTAATACACCCGGTATATTCAATACATTATACCTGTTGGATAATTTCAATGTGTCTATATTTAATGTTGGAGAAACGATGAATGTCGCGCCTGCCATAATTACTGTTCTTGCTGTTTCCGCATCTAGTACAGTACCTGCTCCAACATTTACTTTATCTCCGATATTTTTCACCGCTTTTTCAATAACACGCGCCACATTTGGCGTTTCTGCTGTGATTTCAACAGAAGTTACTCCCCCAGCAGCCAAAGCCTCAAGGATCGGTACAATATTTTGTTCATCTGCCTGACGAATAACCGCCACAATCTTATTCTTTTTTATCTCATCTATTAATGCCATCTGAAAACCATCTCCTCTTCTTATTCTAAATTTGCATGTTTTTGATTTAGGCTTGAATGCTTCTTTCCCTCTGGATCTTGCAGAAGATAAACAACAATTGCGTCCATCAGAATATGCGCAGATTGATCAAACTGGCTTCCCAACGGTTGAATCGTTGCCGGTTCTACCTCAAGTCGATTCTTTGTTGCTGCAGGGATACTTACACAACAGTCACTCATTTGACCGATATCAGAATCCTTGTTTGTTGTCACCAAGGCTAATTCAGCGTCCACTTCTTTTGCTTTGGCTGCAAAGTGTTTTAGTGTAGCGGTATTTCCAGACCCTGAAATAACAAGCAATAAGTCTCCTGTTTCGATACTTGGAGTAATTGTTTCTCCTACGACATATATCGGATAGCCGCTGTGCATCAAGCGCATTGCAAATATCTTTCCGACCAATCCCGAGCGGCCGGTTCCAGTAACAAAGATGCGTTTCGCCTGCTTAATTTCCATCGCTAACTCCGTTGTTTCATTTGGGTCTACCTGCTGCAATACTTCAGTTACTTCCGAGACGAGCGTATCGGTTATTTTTTTCATTGTTCTTCATCCTTTCTATGAAATCGGTTACTTTTAGTTAGCAAGATTCACGTATGATTAATTGTGGTTCGAATCGATATATTTCTTTGGCGCTTTCACCTGATTTATTCCCGATTTGATTTAATAATAATTCTGCTGCCTTCTTCCCCATATCAAATGCCGGCTGAGCTACGGTCGTCAATGCAGGGCGATAAAATCCGGCAAAGGAAACATCATCAATCCCGATAAGTGCCACATCCCCTGGTATGTTAATCTGATGTTCTTTTGTATAGGTCAAAATTTCAAATAAAACCCTATCATTTAACGCAAGCAACGCTGTCGGTGGATCCGGCATCTCCATCATATTGATGACCGCTTCCTGCATAGTATCTATTTCCTGACTCACCAGATAGTCCGGATGAAAAGGGAGGTGATGTAACTGCAATGCTTTTTTATATGCATTAATCCGCTCCAGTCGGGGCGTCAGTTTTTCCCGTATTGGGGGAGCAAACATGCCAATCTTTTCATGTCCCTTACGCACAAAATGATCTACCGCTAAAAAAGATGCTTTCTCATTATCCAGTAACACCGTATTAACTGAAATCCCTGGGATCAGTCGATCCATAAATACGATAGGGTAATTATCATTAATCAACCCTTGATACAACTCCACGTTACCACCTGTAGGAAATGCAATGATCCCGTCAACCTGTTTGGCACGAAGCATATCAATATACCGTTTTTCTTTAACTGGATCATCATCCGCATTACAGACGATCACGTGAAAATTCATGTCATTGCAAAAATCTTCTATAGCCCGAATAACTTGTGTAGAAAAGACGTGCAATATATTCGCGACAATGACACCAATCGTCGTTGTGGATTTTTGCTTTAAGCTCCTGGCAATAATATTTGGGCTGTATCCCAATTGTTCGACCGCCTGCTTAATTCTCTTCTTTGTTTTTTCTCCCATATAATCGTAGCGCTGATTCAAATATTGAGATACCGTACTTTTCGACACCCCTGCATGCTTAGCTACATCTGCTATCGTTATTGGTTTCATACGCTAGTCTCCTATATATTAATCAATTCCTCATTTTACTAAACCGGTTTAGTAAATCGGTTTAGTAAAAGTATAAAACAGATGTAAGCGCTTATCAAGAGATAAACTTAATAATTCTCAAACTTTACTTGGACTTAAATCGAATAACAAAGATGAAAAAGGAAAAAACAGTTCAGTTGAAGTAAATATAGGATGTTTTGGGATGGAATTTAAGTATCCGATGGCTCTATTCCAATTTAGTCTGGGGGATACACTTCTGATGGATTCGCCAATCCTTTAGGCGAATCCTTAGTTGCACTTATGCTGAAAGAAAATATGGATATGCTTTCTTTACTGCAAAAAAAGCCGCTAGAATCAGTAGTAATAAATCTTGCACTAGTTCCAACAGCCCCTATAAACTTTGTAAACTCATTCGACAATATGCGACAAAAATCGAGAAGTGACAGGCACCAGAGTAAATGTACTTTTCGATTTGACAACCTTTTTTTCCTAGCTTGAGGAGATAAGCCTCTAATCTGCTTAGTAAAATCGGTAATCGGTTTTAATGGTTAATAGGGGAGTTCGATCCCGGCCACTGGGATCGATAAAATACATATGAATAAGGGGAATTACGGTTTCTATCATGAGATGTGTAGGTGTTCCTGAATAACCTTTACACGAGGCCATCAAATATGACCGCGTGTCTTTTTATTCCCATCATTTCATTAAATTAATAAACTATTGATAATGCAGCGCCTCTTCTTAGAAAAGGGGCTTAAAATTCAACTAAAACCACTTTTTCTAAAACTTTGTGGTACACCAAACAAAACCAATACTATCCATAAAATAAATGTTATGACTGGTACATGATTTTATCGGATATGTATTTACATTTCAACTTAAGATAACAGTTAGTTGAATATAACAGATAGCAGAAATCTAATGATGAGCCACACCAAAAACTGCATAACATGAAAATCACTGCTTTCCACTTCCTCAACATTACTCCCAGTTAGTTGAATACAAACATAATATCTATTATTACTAGAAGGAGTGCCATGAAGGCTAAAATGGTAAAATTGCAGGAATGAACTTCACCTCAAAGATTCGATTTTCACTTTAACTTTTAGGGGTCACATCAATCCCTTGTCCCGCTACTTCACAGGATGCTTATAAACATATTCAGGAAAGTCAGTTATTATACCATCCACACCAAGCTCAAATAAGTTGTCTGCTTGTTCCTGTGTCCGTACAGTATAAGGGTACATCTTCATCCCCTTATCTTGGACTTTCTCAACAAGCTCATGTGTAACTATATTCATATTTGGATTAAAGAAGTCGGCATATGCAGCAAATTCCGCTAGCTGTTCATCTGTAACATCTGCCCACGACAGTCCAGTTAGAACACCATGGGGTATATTAGGTACAAGTTCCTTTGATTTTTGTACCGATGCATGATTGAACGACTGGATAATAATCTTGTGGTTATTCGGCTTATGCATATTACGCTCGATTAAAGCATCAGCAACTTTTTCTTCCACACCTGGATATAGTTCAGGTGACTTTAATTCTATTAATATCCCAATCTTTCCACGATACCTATCTAATATTTCCTCAAATGTAGGTATCTGTTCACCTGCAAATTGCTCGCCAAACCAACTCTCCGCATCGAGTTGTCTAAACTCCTCAAGTGTGTAATCCCCAACAGAGCCCGTTCCATTTGTAGTACGATCGATTGTCGTGTCATGAATGGCTACTAACCTACCATCCGATGTCATTTGTACATCGATTTCAATCTAACCAGCCTTCATTTCAAATGCCTTATCAAAGGCAGTTATTGTGTTTTCTGGTGCGTGACCGGATGCACCACGATGTGCAATATTAACCATCTTCTGCTGTTGTTTCATTGTCGGTGTTTCATTACTAGATGCGAGTACAGAAACTGTAAACAGGGGCATTAAAAGTATTGTTGCCATTGATAAAATCATAAGTTTTCGTAACATAATCTTCATCTCTCCCTTATTCTGTATTTATCTATGATTATAAAGCAAATCTAGTAATTAAAGGTTAACGCAATGTAAAGAATTGTAAATAAAATCATAAGACGAAGCGGGACAAAGAACCTGTCCCCTTGTCCCACACCGTCACCCTGCATCCTCCTCTCCTCCCAACAACTTCCTCAGCTCCTCTAGTTCCGCTTCCGCTTCCTCCTTACTAAGCGCAGCCCCCGCCTGCCTTTCCTCCGTCTCTTCTTTCAACTCCTGCTCCCTTGCCGCAAACCACTCCGGCACAACTTCCTTCTGCCCAGAACGGCCCGAACGGCCCGAACGACCCGACCGCCTTCTCTGCTGATTTTGAAATGCCACGTCATCAGCCTGGATCGCATCCACCGTCTGCACTCCTTTTTGCTGCCACCTGATCAAGATAGCTTTAACAAATCCCCAGTTCGCTTTCCCTCGTTCCAACGCTCGTTTCATGGCAGCCAAAACCAAGGGTTCGCCTACATCGTTCACCCATTCCAACAAATCTTCAGAAATAAACGGACTGATCGTGCCAAAATTCTCCTGGTAAAAAACAACCGCGTCTGCAGAAGTAGTAGTTATATTTTCTTTTTGTTTCGTTAAGTCTTGTTTATATAATGTGCCCACACTGCCAACCGATGTGTCATTCGCACTGTTCTTCATACTGTCATCACCAATACCAGCAACACTGTCCTCAGCATTGTCGCCATCCTCTTCTTCAAAGCACACCAAAGAGATCATCTGATAAACCGCAGCTCGATTCGCTCCTTGTGATTTATAGTGAATATATCCCTTATCTGCTAACTCCTTCCTCGCCCTTCTAAATGTGCTCTCGCTCAATGCGGATTTCACACACAACACAGAAGCAGCAACCGTAAATTCCTTCTTCCAGCGCGTCCGATTATTCACATGCATCAGCACCGACCAAAGATGTGCAGCTGATGTTGTTAATGGATTTGTTTCCTGCCAAATATAAAATGCATTAATCTCTTTTATATAATTCATGTACCCCAATCCCTTCATCTATGTAATTAAAAAAAATCTTAAAATTGCGCACCTCCCTTACAGAGGCACGCCCATGTCACATTTACTTTCTTTCATATAACTCCATTAAAAGAATCCGAATCATGGAATCCGCATCAAGTCCAATGGAACCTTCACTCACCTGATCGATTTTCCACCACTTCCATAACGCATAAACCCCCGCCACGTAATATTCATTACGATCATCCAGAATATCCAAATCATGGATGTGATAATGTACCCGCTTTTCATTTCGCTTAAAAAAATCCGCAAATGTCTCCCCTTCCATGAAAACCTCTTCCCCAAAAGCCGGCTTCTCCCAGTAGTACTATAGTCTACTCCTACAATCGCAAAGACTTCGCATTAGGTGGCACCGAGGAACAGAAGGGACGAAGGGACAGTTTCCTTGTCCCGGATAAAATAAATCTAATTTGGGACATCATTCCTTTGTTCCTTCGCTTTTTTCTGTATCAAATCAATTAACCGGTGACGAATCGTGTAGTTAAAATAGGTAGATAGTGCTCCCTTGTCCGGTTGGTATCTCTCATATGCATGCCACATCGCAACAAGACCTTCCTGAAAAAATTCCTGATGTGTGTCATTCACTTTTAATCTGTGTATATAATAGTGCACGCGACGCTCATTTTGTTTCATGATTTCCTCAAATGATAGAATCTCTTTCTTTTCCATTTCATTTCCCCTTCCTATAAGCAAGCTTTTTTAGATTGTATAGTGTCTATTACTACAATCGTTTCTCGGATGCACTTAGGTGGCATCCTTTTTAAAAATAATTTTTTTATCAGGTTCTTTCGTTTCAGGAACATCAGTTCTAGATTCATTATAATCTATCTTTTGTAAAAACTCAAGATCAAACGTTCTGTTTTTTGAAAATAAAAAAGCATCTATCATTTTTGATAAATGCTTGTACTTTTGTTTGGATCTGGATTTAAAACTTTTGCTTTTAAAGCTTATTACCTCATTAAAATTCGAAGGTTTGAATAGCTCCCGTAAATACTTGACAGACACCGAGGAATCATCGTCCCCTTGTCCCTTCACCATCATTCCCAGCTTTTCATAAACTAGGCTTAGGACCCGAATTCTGAATCGGAAAGAGGGATATGCGAAAATGAATAAGGATGTGGAACCCCATTATCGTTTTCAAAATCTGCAGGAAAATAACATGACATTTGAACAGGTTTTTGCACATATTATTAAATTTATGCACCGCCAGCCAGCAGGTAAATATAGTCTTATGGTGGGCACTGATTCACAGGTCCACCATAAGCAGACATTGTTTATAACCGGCATTGTCATTCGAAATAAAGGAAAAGGTGTATGGGCATGTATGCGAAAAGTGATCATTCCGCGGAAAATGCTGCATTTACATGAGAGGATTTCCTATGAAACGTCGTTAACAGAAGAGATTGTTCCCTTATTTACCATAGAGAAAAAATCAAAACTAATCGATATCGTTCTCCCTCACATAAACCGCGGTGCATCATTTAAAATGGAGGGACACATTGATATAGGATCCGGAAAAAAGAACAAAACGCGTCAATTTGTTCAGGAAATGATTCGACGGATGGAATCTGCCGGTGTAGAGCCAAAAATTAAACCAGATGCCTTCGTAGCTTCAAGTTATGCAAATCGTTATACAAAATAACTTGGCCCTGGCGGAATATAAAGTGAAACTTTATTCAGTAGGGGTTTTCTTTTTTCCCCTACTGAAGCAGAAGAACATAGACTAAGTGCGCAACTTTGCGTTGCAACGCCTATGTGACCTGCACTTGGGCAGGCCCGAACGAATCGGGCGATTACGGTCAGTTGATCCCCCACCTGAAATTTCTGTTTCAACTCTATTTTAGTGGTGGGGGTTTTACTGCCCGTTAACCTGCGATAAAATGACAAGGGGAAGTCAGATTTATGGCATAGGTCATTAAAAAAGGCATGGTGAGTAAAACAGCTTCCGCAAGCCTTTATTCTCACCATGCCTGTACATATTAGATATAATTCTTATCGTTTAATTCATATTGAATTCACGTCAAGTTGATTTTTTAGTGTTTTATATCAAACCGCTAATGAAAGCATCAGCGTTAAAATGGAAATTCTCGATATTCTTCTTGCACTGACACCCACTTGGTTGTTGTAAATTCCTCAACAATCCATGGATGACTAAATCGTCCAAGTCCGCTCGCCTTATTGCCCCCAAACGCAACATGTGCTTCGTTGTTTACAGTTTGGTCATTCACATGGGTCATACCCGCATCTACTTGCAATGCGAAGCGCTGTCCTTTCTCGAGATCACTGGTAAAGACCGTAGATGACAAGCCATATTCCGTATCATTCGCGAAGGAAAGTGCTTCGTCATCACTTTTCGCCCGAATAATCGTAGCAATTGGACCAAAAATTTCAGACTGTGCCAGCTTGGAATCGTTTGGTACATCTGTAAAAACAATAGGAGAAATCACATTGCCATTTCTTCCTCCGTCCAATGCAACACGCAAACCATCCTTCTTCGCCTCTTCTGCAAGACCCATAATCTTATCTGCTTGTGCTTTATTGATAATCGGTCCAATTACTGTTTCAGGTTTTTTCGGATCACCTGTTTGCAGTCCTTTTGCCTTCGTGACGAAATTCTCAACAAATTCATCATAAATATCTTCGTGCACAATAATTCGGTTTGTTGCCATACAAATTTGCCCATTGTGTACAAATTTACCAAATATCGCCGCATCGACCGCACGATCCACTACTGCGTCACCTAAAACAACAAATGGTGAGTTTCCACCTAATTCCAATGCAACCTTCTTCAAATTCTCTCCCGCAACTTTACCGATATGACGGCCAACAGGCGTAGAACCAGTGAAACTAATTAAGCGAGGAATCGGGTTATCAATCATGCCATCGCCTACTTCATTAATATCCGTTAAAATGGACTGAAACACACCCTTAGGTAGTCCTGCATACTCAAATGCCTTAGCAATAATCTGTCCGCCAGACAAGCCTACTTGTACATCTGGTTTATGCACTACCGCATTCCCTAATGCAAGTGCAGGCGCAATCGTACGCATACTCAAGTTCATCGGAAAATTAAATGGTGAAATACAGGAAATAACTCCTAGCGGCAGACGATGTACCTTGTTCACCTTACCTTCGATGCCAGAGGAGAGCTCTTTGACCTTGTACAGTTCATCCGCTGAACCAATGGCTTCCTTAAGCTCTGCAAGTGATAAATCAATTTCCAAATTCGCCTTCAGGATCGTACTACCACTCTCCCGATTCATCAGCTGAACGATGCCTTCACGATTTTCGTTCAGGTAATCATATGCCCCTTGAAGTACACGTCTTCTTTCTTCAACAGAAGATTGAGCCCATTCCTTCTGCGCTTTCTCAGCTATCTGGAACGCACCCTCCAATTGACCAGCCTTCGCCAAATTCACGGATGTCACAACCGAATCATCATATGGATCACGGATATCATAAAAATTACCGCTCTCCCCATCGACCCATTCTCCATTAATGTAGCTCTTATTAATCTCTTCTATACGCATGTTATAGAACCTCCCTCATTATTTATCCTTTGATTTATTTAACTTCAGAAAAACTCACTAATCTTTCGTATAAAATCACCAATTATATCTAGTGCATAATTTTCCAGCAGCTATTATCTGAAGTATTTTCTTATTTGTTTTCAGTAAAGACATAATTTTAACTTACAATATTATTCTAGCAACTTGCAAAGTATCTACCTAATGAATAGCTTGTTTGAAACTTCACATAAGAAAGGCAGCGATAGATACTAATGGCATTTTATTATCAATGATCTTCTTTTTATTATTAAATAATGCTAGTCTAAAAGTTAGAGTTTCATTAAATCCTATCAAAATGAGCGCATATATTTCTGACATTTGATAAGGTTCTTAACTAACTCGATCATTTAAGAAGTTTTCTTTATCTTCATGCCAAGCGTACCTTATTTATGGGCTATTATATAAAAAACTTGCATTCTAAACGCGATTTCGATATTCTCTAAACCTTCCATTTTTCTTCAAATTCAGCATCCACAATATATAGATTTTTCAACTTTAACAATTCGACCTGCTCAGAAAATATAGTGGGCTTTTTTATATGGGCATTTTTTCCATCCTTATTTCCTATAAATAAAAAGACCCACTGTGGTCCGCTTAAGTTAGAGGCGTGGTGGGTTCTGTTAACTAATAATATAGCTTATAACTGCGAAATGTCAATGGGTGTGTGCAAACCATTTTACCTTTTACATTCATATCGTTTATCAGATTTCTAGCCTAATTAACTTAAACGTAAAAGTAATACAAAAACCTGCACATCTTTTCTACTCTCCAGTAACAGCGATACGGTCTGCACCCGAATCTGTATAACTCTACATTTAATTCATCTTCTACTCCATAGTGATCCCTGCCGCTTCCTGAGATAAGAGTTGCGCCCTGTCAGGCACATACACTTTAAAACCATTATATTCCGCCCGATTGTGGCTTTCGGTAACCCCGCGCGGGAAATATTTTTTATAGTATAACTCTTGATTTTTCCGGGCATAATACTGTTAAACTACTAAACTATAAAGGTGGAATATAACATGAATCTTGAACGGGATATGTTAGAAAAGTTGGAAACATTGGATTTTAAATACGACGTGTTATCAATACTTCATTCACTACAATTTGATGGCGTGTACGATGTGAACGATTGTATTATGGATTTAGATAAATTATTAAAGAAGTTAGATGGTAGTGAACCATCTTATTCGTTGATCTTAAAAAACAACAAAGTTTCCGAAAAACAGTTGGAACATTCATTGTTTCATGTAGCAATCCCTAGCTAAATTATGCAGGGAATCGGAATGAGGTTCTCCTACACGTTGCATTGAGTGAGTATTGCGGACAGTTTGAGCCACTCTATGCGGATGAGTGAACCAGTAATTGCGGACAGGGAGTCCACCGCCAATGTTTTGCCATAATTAGCGCAAATACTATTGTCCGCCACCATTGACTTAACTTACAGCCAATGGCAAGCAGCTCCGCTGTGGCTCAGACTTTATACTTTAAAGAGCGGTTGTACTATTAGTGGCTCTCAGCTCCGCAATGGTGGCTCTATTTCCCGCAATCGGTGGCTCAAAACTACGCATAAGCGGATCAATTCATCCGCAATAATCAGTATGAATGTTGCAAATTCAAATGGACATTTTATCTTAGATTAACACACCAGCAACCACTCTCCAGTCCTCACACTTTCATTCCCAACTCTAACGTTTCTAGTAGCATTTGGGGGTACATAGCCAAAATCTCTTACCTCGCGCGAAAGCCACTATCTAAAAATAGTGGCTTCGAACTTCTTTATCTATATCCCAATTTCCTCAATCATCCTATGCACCTTTTCAATTTCCTCATTCGGCACAAGCAGATAATATACACCGTCTATTTTCGTTCAGTTACCTACCATCTGGTAATCTACAAAGTTCTTTCTCTAATCTTTATAGCCAGACAGTAATTTCTTTCCCAGGAATGTCAATGACATCATTAATTTTATCCGCTGCCTCTTTTTGTTTTGTATCACGTGTGATTCTTACCAATTGCGCGGTACTCTGTTTAATGAATAAACGCCATAGTCCATCTCCGCTTAGTATATTCATTAATTCGGTTAGTTTCTTTTTTGCTAGATCAGGATCAATGGATACGACTGAATCATGCATTTTAAATCATTTATATAATTAACACTTTATCAATCACCCATTTTTACTTGTTTGCCAGGAGCTTGAACGAGATCTTTACTTTTACCTGCCTTTAAAATAAAGCTATCAGATTGCTCTGGAAATTCCCTGGAAAGTAAGCGAGATACTTCTATCACAGCATCTAGGTCTATTCCCGTAGATATCCCCATTTCTTCAAAGCCATGGACGAGGTCTTCCGTAGCAATGTTCCCGCTGGCATTTGGAGCATAGGGACAACCTCCAAGTCCGCCAACCGAGCTATCAAAGTCGGTAATTCCTTCTTCCAATCCAGCAATGGCATTTGCAAATGCCATTCCTCTAGTATTGTGCAGATGCAGGGAAAAATGAAAATTAGGTTTCATTTCATAAAGTTTAGAAACCACCTCTTTTACTAATACTGGATTAGCCATCCCAGTAGTATCGGCAAGTGAGATTTCCGTAACACCAATTTCTTCATAGCGTTGACATATATTAATAAGGCGTTCTACAGGCACAACACCTTCATAAGGGCAGCCAAAGGCTACAGAAATAGAACCAGCTATTTTTATATCCATATATTTCGCCCTGTCAAGAAGGGGGATAAAGTTATCCATTGCTTCCATTGTTGTTGAATTAGCATTGTGAAGACTGTGTGAATCTGTTGCAGACAGCATTAATTTAACCTTATCTACCTTTGCTTCAAGCGCTCGTTCTAATCCTCTAAGATTGGGAATAAGAGCTCGTAGAGAAACATTTTTCTCTCGCTTTATATCTTTTAATACTGTATCAGCGTCCTTCATCTGTGGCACAGCATTTGGATGAACAAAGGATGTTACTTCTATTTGCGAGAAATTGCATTCCATGATTTTATTTATTATATCAACCTTTTTATTTGAAGAAATATACTCAGGCAGACTTTGAAAACCATCGCGCGGACATACTTCTGTTATATTTACTTTTGAAGGTAAGCCCATTATAAATCTCCCCCTTTTTTCAAATAATACTTTTTTCTTTTAACTTTTCTATATCGCTTTCACTATAGTTTAATAAATTAATAAGAACATCTTCATTGTGTTCACCAAGATCCGGAGCTATTCTCTGAATTCCACCAGGTGTCTTGGAAAATTTAGGAGTAATTCCTGGCATTTTAACTTTTCCTAGGCGAGGGTGATCAACTTCAATAATATTTTCCCTCGCTTGATAATGTTCATCCTTAAATATATCTTCAATACTATTAATAGGGCTAACCGGGACACCGTATTCATCAAGAAGACTTTGAAGCTCTCTGCGCGTATATTTCTCTACCCACTCCGCTACAATTCCGTTCGTTAATTCAAAATTCTCCAAGCGGACAGAGTTGGTTTTAAAGCGTTCATCTTCTAACATATCTTTCCGATCCATTGCTTTTGCCAGCCGATTAAATGTACTGTCTGAGCTAGTTACAAGTACAACCCAATGCTTATCCTTTGTCCTAAATGTACCAGCGGGAGCTGAATGTCCACTTAGACCAGGAGAACGTTCTTTAATATTTCCATTCTGATCATAGTCTGTTACAAGAAATTCCATCATTCTAAAAACGGATTCATAAAGTCCCATATCAATCATTTGACCCGATTCGTTATCTTTTTCGCGATGATAGAGCGCTGCTGATACCGCAAAAGCAACGTACACACCTGTTATATAATCCAACAAAGAGAATGAAGGGCTTATTGGCGGCCTGTCAGGATAACCATGTAAATAAGTAAAACCGCTGTAGGCAGTGGCTGGAGTGCCAAAACCAGCTTTATGGCCATTAGGGCCAGTTTGGCCATACCCAGTCACTCTCATCATTATGATATCTTCATTCTCCCTTTTTAATTCCTCATAACCTACTCCCCACTTTTCCAATGTACCTGGCCGGAAATTTTCAATTACTACATCAGATTTTTTAACAAGTTTTTTTAATATATCCTTTCCTTCTTTATGATGAAGGTCAAGTGTAAGCGACTTTTTATTCCTAGCAAGCCCTGGCCACCGTAAAGGTTCTTCGCCTTTGAATGGTCCCATACTTCGTAGAGAGTCACCTCTCCCGGGTAATTCTACTTTAATTACTTCTGCACCGAAGTCTCCTAACAAAGTAGCTCCAAAGGGAGCAGCTATCATCGTTGATAAATCTAGTATGCGTACATTTGTTAATGGTCCATGTATTCCTGTGTTTTCCATGTTTATACTCCTCCTCCAATTCTTAATGCACATAGCGATGTTGTTTTATTATTTCTTGATGAACTCTCACCTAATAGAAGCATCATTTAATATTGATTTTTTTAAAAATTAATCTCACTCTATACTTACTTGTTTCAAAAGAGCGAGTAAATCGCCAAATTCATAATCCTCGATGTTTAAAATAGTTTGGATGATTTGCTGCTGAGTGTCCTTTTCGTATACATTTGTTGTTAGTCGTATAAATTTGTTAATAATTTCTTCGCTCTCCATCTCATAATCTGGTCCACCAGTAGCATTATCTACTCGGGCTGAAGCTTTTTCCTCACCATCATAAATTTCCACTATTGCCGGCATTTTATTTGGATATTCATTTTCTAATTCCTCCGAATACTCTACTTCTATAATGCTACTAAATTCTTTCACATTGGGATCATTTAGGATGTTTTTATCAAAAGCTTGATGATTGGCCGTTCCGTAAAGTGCTATCACTGCAAGTGCATAAGGTATACTGAATTTTGCAGCTAAAACATTAGATGGGCATTTTTCTGCAAGAGATGAAGCACGTTTATAAGTTAAAACCTTTATTTTTTGAGGATATAATTGTTTAGCCTCCTTATTACGTTTCTCCAAAAATTTTTGAAAAGCCTCAATTGGAGCGTGAACATATCGACAATATGCATATGGTTTAAAGTAATTTTGTTCAATATCCCACTTTTTTGTTGATAATTCCAATAAATCAGTGTTTATATCCGTTCCTATAACACTACCAAATATATGACCTATGGAGTCAGGCGGGGATTCAAATCCTGATTTCACTAGATTTGGTACCCGAAGTCCATACTCTATTGCATGACCTACATATAAATTCCGTACAAGATATCCACTAACAGCAGATTCCCATTGTGTAGGTAGTGTAAATGATGCAGCAAGTAATAAAGCCTTCTCCATATTTTCTGAGGTTACATCTTTTTCAAAGAGCATTGTAGTTGCCGCAGCACCTAAACCACCCCATGTACCATGGGCATGCGTATCGTCTTTAAGTGATACAGCGCGACCAAAGCGTGAGCAAATTTCATATCCAATGACCAATGCATTTAATATATCTATTCCTTTTGTTTTTTGTTTACGTGTTAGTAAAGTAAAGATTACAGGAATAACATGTGCCGCCGGATGCCCTTTACTATATTGATTTCCTTCATCCATCTCAATTGCCACAGCAGATTGTCCATTTATAAAACCAGCATCATAATAGGGCAAGTTGTATTTCGTCCCGTAAATAGGCACCTTATCGTTCAGTTTTTCTCGATCTTCTCCCATTTCCTGATAATAAAGCTTTGCCAGATGACTCGACTCTTTTTGGTGATTCCCTATAATTATTGAACCAAGAGTATCCAGTAATACAAGTTTTGCCCGGTTATACGTCTCCATTTCCATTTCAGAATTACGTTTTTTTAAAAGTGCATTTAACCAGACTCGCATTTCTTTCCCCCCATTAAAATTTAAATTAAATAACTTTAGACCTAAAATACCCAAGTTGTTCGTTCAATTTAGAAGTACTTTGTTGTAAAAGGTTTACTAGCGTTTGAACATACTCTTCTGAAAGACGTTGTATTGGACCAGCAACTGTAAGACTTGCAATCATGTTTCCAGTGTGATCAAAGACAGGGGCAGATACTGCATAACTACCGGTTACACGTTCTCCTCTAGTAACACAGTAGCCTTTTTCCTTAATAGAGGTAATTTGCTCTTTTATTTTTTTTACATCAATATTGGAATTCTGTTCCGAAATAGCGGTCAAAATTCTTTCCCTTTCCTTTTCATTTACAAAAGCTAGTAATACTTTTCCAGAAGCACCCAAATATAAAGGTCTTCTCTCTCCTACCCTAACGAAGTTACGTACATCCTGTGTGCTGTCAATCTTTTCTACACAAACTCTACTAATGTCATCAATAATATTAATCTCTACAGTTTCATTTGTGGATTTGGATAGTTCCTCCATTATGGGGAGGGCAACTTGCCGAAAATCTAATTCATTTTGTACGATGCTACCTAACCTAAAGAATTGGAAATCTAGTGAGTATCTATGATTATCTGGATTCCGTTTAATATAATCTCGCTTTTCTAATGTGTTTAATATTCTAAATATCGTACTTTTTGGATATTCAGTCTCTTTTTGAATTTCACTAATAGATAAACTAGGTCTATCCATAGAATAAAGAGAAAGGATAGACATCATCTTATCAATCGCTTTAATCAACTTGTTGTCGCCGCCTTTAAGAGTATTTACATACTTATTCAACTTTCATATTATGTTATCTTATCTTATCTTAATATTTTGTCATCCTTAATTCCAAAGCACCTTTCTTTATAAATTAAATTCCTAGATAAGATGCTTTTAATTGTTTATTCTCCATTAATTCTTTTGCTTTACCATTCATAACTACTGTTCCGTTTTCAATAACAAATCCTTGATTGGATAGAGAAAGGGCCTGATTTACATTTTGTTCCACAAGTAGGACGGTAACATCATTTTTATTAACTTCCTTTATGATATCAAAAACTTGTTTTGTTAATAATGGTGAAAGACCTATTGATGGTTCATCCAAAATTAGCAACTCTGGTTCAGACATTAAAGCTCTAGCAATAGCAAGCATTTGTTGTTGCCCGCCACTCATCGTACCCGCTAATTGACTCTTTTTTTTATATAAAATCGGAAATAATTCATAACAATAATCAATATTTTTATTAATGTTTTTTCGAGCCTTTTTAGAGAACGCTCCAAGTTCTAGATTTTCCAATACAGTCATTTCACCAAAAAGTTGTCGGTCCTCAGGAACTTGTATTAAACCACTTCTCACTATTTGTTCTGAGTTTGCATTATTCAATTCCACACCATTAAATTCAATAGTTCCTCCCCAAATAGGAATTATGCCTGAAATAGCCCGCATCACCGTAGTTTTACCCGCACCATTAGTGCCTAAAATACTTACAATATCTCCCTTTTTTACTTCAAATGAAACTTTTCTCAGGATTTTAATATTTCCATAACCTGCTTCCAAATTTGTAACCTTTAACATCTATAATTCCCCCCCGAGATATGCTTCAACTACTTTGGGATTTTTAGTTACTTCCTCTGGTGTCCCTTCAGCTATTTTTTCCCCAAGATGCATGACTATAACTCGATCAGAGAGTTCCATAACTGCAGACATTAGATGTTCAATAAAAAATATAGTTACTCCACTGTTTCGAATATGTTTAATGAGCTTGATAAAATCATTTACCTCTGTTGGATTTAAACCAGACATTACTTCATCCAAAAACAAAAGTTTAGGTTCTGTTGCTAGCGCACGAGCAACTTCAACCTTTTTTTGTTCTGCAAACGTTAAATCTTTCATACGAACAGATAGCTTATGTTCCATTCCCACATACTTTAATTTTTCAATAGCAAGCTCTTTAGCCTTTTTATATCGACTTTCTTTATTATAAGCCCCTATGACGACGTTCTCAATTAATGTTAGGTTTCCAAATGGTTGGACAATCTGGAATGTACGTGCAATTCCTTTTTTACAAATGAACTCAGGCTTCATTCCTTTAATATTGAAGCTATTGAAAGACACCTTCCCTCTTTCGGGATTATGAAATCCGCATATAGAGTGAAATAAGGTTGTTTTTCCCGCTCCATTTGGCCCAATTAATCCAATAATTTCTCCCTCTTTAAGAGAGAGATTTATGTCTTTAACGGCCACGAGTCCAGTGAAAGATTTTGTAATCCCATCCAATTCAAGTAATGCCATACTTATCTTCCTTTCCTATTCTTTCTTTCCGAAACGATCCTGGAACCATCCTACAATTCCACCTGGTAAGAATAATATAACAATAACGAGAATCAATCCGTATGTCATTAAATTAACACCAGCGTAACCTCCAAAAAATTGAGTAGTTAACTCACCCAAAGGGATGATAAGCAAAGACCCTATAAAAGGTCCTAAAATCGTACCCATGCCTCCAATAATTGCCGGAACAAGAATATTGATAGATACATCTGTTCCGAGTGTATTGCCTGGCTCAATATAAAGTATATACTGTGCATAAAAAGTACCTCCAATGGACGTAATTCCTGCACTTAAAGCTATAGCTATCATTTTATTTTTGAAAGTATTAACACCTAAAGATTGCGCAGCACTTTCATTCTCTCTGATTGCAATTAAATTAAACCCAAGACGAGAACGGCTCATTTTGTATACAAAAAATGTTAAAATGACGACCATAGTGAAAATTATATAATAATACCCTGTCCTTGACTCAAATTGAAATTTGGTCGGATCTGGATCTAATGGAATTAGAAACCCTTGTGATTTATTGAAAAATTTTGTATTTTGTACAACTATTCTCATAATCTCTGCAAAAGCAAGAGTTCCCAAAGTAAAGTAAGCCCCTCTTAGCCTATAACGAAAGGAAAGGAATCCAATAAACAGACCAACCAGTATCGCTACTAACGTCCCAATAATCATGCCGACCCAAGGCGTAATGTTGTAATTAATAAAAAGTATAGTAGATGTATAAGCACCTATACCTAAAAACACAGCATGACCAAATGAGAACTGACCTGTGTATCCACTTAAAATATTCCATGCTTGACTAACTAATGTATAATATAAAATTAAAATAGATACATGCATGACATAATTACTTTCAGTCAGGACTGGGAAAACCGCTAATATAATGAAGATTAAACCATACAGTTTGAAATTTTTTTCATTTAGCTTTCCCTCCAAACAAACCTTTCGGTCTAAATAACAGTACAAGAATAAAAATTAAATACGTCATTAATTCTTTCCAAGTTCCTTCAAAAAGGGCTCCACCTATTGACTCTGCTACACCTATAATTAATCCTCCAACTAATGCTCCTACAAAATTACCAAGACCTCCAAGTACGACAACTACGAATGCTTTTAAAATAAAGGTTTCACCGACATAAGGGGAGGTATACACAACTGGGGTTAATAAGGTCCCAGCAATTCCAGCAATTGATGCTCCTAGGCCAAATGTAATATAATTAATTCTTTTTGTATTAATACCTACAATAGATGCCCCATTTCTTTGCATAGATGTTGCTCGGATAGCTTTTCCTATCATGGTTGATTTCAAAAACCAAAATAAAGTTATCGCGGATACAACTGCAAAACAAAAAGCAATCAGACGCGGTAGATTTATACTTATAGATAGCATGTTTAACGTAGTTGCCAGGCCAGGTACTTCTACACTACGAAAATCAGGACTGAACGCTATTAATATAGCATTCTCTATCACTAGCATTAGCCCCATTGTAACGAGTAGTTGGTTGTGCTCTGGTGCATCTATCATTCGAGAAAGTACAGTACGTTGAATCAATATTCCAATCAAAAATAATATTATTGCACTGATTGGAATTGTAAGGTAGGGATTTACTTCGAATATGGCTACTGACCAATAAGTAACATACATCCCCAGCATCAAAAAAGAACCTTGTGCAAAATTAATGATTTTCATTACACCAAAAATCAATGTGAGTCCAAGTGCAACAATACCGTATATTCCCCCCATAAGCAGCCCATCGATAAGGGATTGAATAAATAAGTTAAAGCTCACATTGTTCCCTCCTTTTAGGTTCCATAACAGGTTCTATTCCCATTCGGAACTTTATTGGTTTTATTATTCCAGCGGTGGAAATACCGGCTCCTCTTCAGCATATTTTTCTGGATAAACAACTTTTGTCTTTCCATCAAAAATCTGACTAAGAACAGCACGTGCGTTTATATTTTGCCCTTTCTTATCAAATTCAATTGCTCCCTGGGGTAAAATATGATCTTCATATTTCGTTTTCCTCAGTGCTTTTTGTATTTCAACAGGATCTGTCGACCCAGCTCTTTCTATCGCATCAATTAGAACCTTTGCCACTGTGTAGGAATATGCAGCATTTGGACTTAGATTTTTATTAAATTCTTTTTCAAATTTCTCCCTTACTTCGTTCGTTAACTCAGCTTGTGGGTTAACAGAATAGTTCACATCCATAATATGGTGGTTTATATCAGCATGTTCTTTTATAAATTGATCATTACTGAATGCGCCATTTGCTACCCCAATGATAGCTCTAGGTATGTATCTAGAATCATTGATCCCTTCTGTCAAAAGTGTTCCATCGTTTAAATAAGTTGTCATTATAACAATGTCAGGCTTTTGAGAAACAATTCGATTTATTGTAGATGACATATCAGCTGTTGTTGAAACATGTGGTAAAGTAGACAATACATCTATCCCTATAGTTTCTGCTTTTTTTTCAATAAGATTAGCAATACTAGAACCAAAAACAGAGTCTTCATGAACAATTACAGCTGTTTTGAGTGGGTCATCTGTTATTCCATTCAAGTATTCCATATAACTTAAAAAGTTTTCCCCCATTGATGATGCGGGAGGCTGTATACGAAATGTATATTCAAATCCCCTTTCAGTAATTTCATTAACTGTACCTATATCCACTAAAAATGGGACTTTTGCTCTCTCTGCCTCCTGTGTAGCTGTCAATGCTACATTACTCGAATAGGCGCCTATAATTCCTACAACATTTTGCCTATCCAATTTTTGGACTTCCGTTATCCCTTTTTCAGGCAGACCTTCATGATCAGATTCTATTAACTCGATTTTCATACCATTAAGTGATTCTATACCTCCATTTCCATTCTTCTCTTGAACTGCTAATCGTATAGCATCCCTCATTTCTTGACCTTCAAGAGCTTGGCCTCCGCTTAATGGATGGAGTGTTCCAATTTTGACTGTTTCTTCAGCGCCCCTAGCTTTCTCCTGACTGCACCCCGCAAGATAAAAGATACCTATTACTACAATCAATAATATGCTTATCTTTTTCATCTTAACCACCTCTTTTCTTTAAATAGAACGTCTGATATAGCGACCTCTACCCAGCCCTTTTACCGGCTTACCTTTTTCAACTATCACTTCTCCCCGGCTTATCGTAATATATGGCCATCCAATTAACTCCATACCATCAAACACGTTATAGTCTAGTTTGGAATAAGTTGTTTCGGGTGATACTGCTTTTTTCTTATTTAAATCAATGATAGCTAAATCTGCATCTGCTCCTATTTCAATGCGTCCTTTATTTTCTAGATTAAAGGATTTAGCAATCTGTAATGACATCATATCCGCAATACGTTCAAGTGGTATTTGTCTTTTTTTGTATCCTTCTGTAATCATTATTGGGAGAAGGGCGCCTGCACTAGGAAATCCGTATACTGCATCAAATGTATCTGTTCCCTTCTTAAACTTCGTTCCAATTGTATTTGGGACATGATCTGTTCCAATCGAATGAATCGTTCCATTCTTTATCCCTTCCCATAGTTGATCACCATCTTCACTCGTATGAATAGGTGGGCCTACTTTTGCCTTTAAACCAACTTCATGTTCTTCATTAAGTAAGAGATAGTGCGGACATGTCTCAACCTTGACTCCCGATTCTGTCAACCATTTGGAGTTTTCCAGAACTTCTACACTTGCACCTGAAGTTAAATGGACAATATAAATATTACCTTCTACGATTTTATTTATATAAAGCGTACTAAGTAAGGATTCAGCTTCTGCGTAACCTGGGCTTGTTTTAGACCAAGTGAGAAGCCCATTATTTTCATCAGCTTCCCTATAATGTTTTATAAGACTACGATTTATATCCATATTTTCACAGTGTACACCCAAAAGAAGTTTAGGGGAGATCGACTTAAATTGAGTTAGAATGTTATATAAATCTTGACTTGAAAGATCCAAGCCATCCTGAATGTTGAATTTATCATTTAATTGTCTTTCATAATTACGAAAAAATTTAAAGGAAGTTAATCCAAATCTTTTTACCGTTTCTTCTAGTTCATCCAAATGCTGTTGTTTTAAAATACCCAGACTGTAAGAAAAATCGATGTAGCTGTTCTCCTCTCCTATTTCTATTAGCCTAGGAAAGGTTTCAAGGTAGCTTTTCGGATGCCTATCGTAGTTCACGATAGTAGTTACTCCTCCCACAGCGTGCTGCATTGTATCTTTGAAATCTTCATCAACCGGATTATAAATGCCTAAATGTTCATGTGCATCAATAACACCCGGCATAATAATTTTTCCTGAAACGTCAATTGTTTTCTTTGTGCTAAGATCTTGACCAGGTTCAGCTAAAACAGCAATTTTTTCATTTTTTATACCAATATCTGTTGCTCTAACACCATCTTTTGGAAAGACTACTCTACCGCCAGTAATAAGTAAATCAAGTATCATAATAAACTCCTTTCTATAAATACATCCCCATAGTAGGTTAGATTTTATTTAATTAAGTACTTTATTAGTGTGCATATATTCTAGAATCTCTGCAGAAGAAAGAACATCACAATACTTCATCCAAAGATCTAGTAAAGCTGCTTTTTGGGATATTTCTATTCGGTCAAAAACGGCATCCTCTATCACGGCAACATTAAAGTTTCTCGTAACAGCATCTACAGCTGTTGCGCGAACACAACCACTTGAGGATCCCCCAACTATAATCAGGCTGTCAATCCCCATTTTAATTAAATAGCTAATAAGCGGTGTACCATAAAACGCACTAGCATAACTTTTATCCAAGACAAGATCTGTTTCTTCCGGTTTAATTTCTTCTACAATCCGAGTTTCTGGCTGACCGTCTATATACTTTGTATTATCACGATCTGTTTTCATCGCAAACGAATCGAAGTTAACCGTTTTTTTCTGCACATTTCGGGTATACATCACTGGTATTCCCGCCACTTTTGCTTCCTTTTTTAATTCCTGAATTCTTTTAATTGCTTTCCATGCCTTTTCTCCACCACCACTTGGCCATTTATCAAGTTGTTTATCGATTGGTTCATCTGCTCCAACATAATTGTATTGGGTGTCCACAATAACAAGAAGGGGTTTTTCACCAAGACCTCTTTTTTTCCCATATCCTCCTTTTTCTATAACGATTCTGTCTTCCTCTGTTAATGCATCTTCCCAAATTCTTTTCATCATTCATTCCATCCTTTCCTTTTAATTGTATTTTTTTATACAGGATCTTTTTGGAGGGTTTTAGCGGCATGTTCTGCTGCAATCTTTCCAAATCCTAAAGCGGACAACAGTCCATTTCCCGACATATAACCATAAGAACTTTTACCTGATACGCCAACTGCAGCCCCACCACCCGCATACAAATTCGGTATAGGTAAACCATCTTTCTTTAATACCTGTGCATGTTTGTTAATCTTTAGACCACCTTGTGTATGAAATAAAGCAGGTACAACTCTTACAGCAATAAAGGGTGCTTTTAATTTTTTTGGAAAATTAGAGCGTCCATATTCATCTTTCTGTCCATCTTTATTCGCTTGAAATGTTACAGTGGTATTTTTAAATTCATTTATATTGACGTTTATTTTTTCCGCCAAGCCTTCCAATGTACTACTTTTAATAAAAGCATTGTTTTGATTTAAATTTCTAAAATCCTCAATAGTTAACAACTCTCGAAAAATTTCCTGATCAAAAATTATGTAACCACATTGATCAGTCTGTCTAATTAATTCTACAGAAAATTCCGAATAGCCTTTCGCTTCATTACCAAAACGTCTTCCCTCTTTGTTTACCATGAATCCCCCCATCATTATCGTCCCCCATGTAACAAGAAGGCCACGTGATTCTTCCACAGCGGAATGTCCCTGATAGGCTCCGAGTGATTCACTTGCTGCACCAACCTTTTCTCCCATTTTTAATGCATCACCTGTGTTCGACTCACATCCAAAATATATCGCATTTGCAATTTCCGGAATATGCTCTTGTACTAGATCTTGATTTGCCCCGAAACCATTTGTTGCAAGGATAACCTTTTTCCCTTTAATAAATTGTTCCCCGTCTAATGTAAGCACTTTAACCCCAACTACTCTATTGTCATTCATGACTAATTCATTAACTTCTGATCTCATAAGTAAATGAATTAAGTTATTTTCCATCGCTATCGCACGTAGCTTTTTTATTAGCTCTAATCCGGACCGGGAGAGAGGAGCATGCATACGCTTATTACGTTGGCCAGGATATTTAAACTCATTAACTAAAGACATTTCGATACCTAACTTGTCAGCAAGCCATTCTACAAGCGGTCCCGATTCTTTACATAAAGCTAAAATGATATCTTGATCACTTTCGTAATTATTTTTTATTTGGATGTCCTCTGTCATTTCATCCGCCGTTTCATAAATACCTGCCTCCCGTTGAAATCTCGTTCCTGCCGCCGGAATCATACCAGCACTTGCCGCAGTATTACCGAGAATCCGATCAGTCTTCTCGAAAACAGCAACTTCAAACCCTTTCTCAGCTATTGCTAATGCACTAACAAGCCCACAGCCTCCTGCCCCCGCAACTATTACGTCTATTTCTGCATCCCACACTTTTTTCATCCCCCTTATATTTTAATTTTTTATACAACATATTTAGTTTAGTAAGTCTTTATACATTTTTTAATCCAGCATAGCAAACGCTTACATATCAGCCCTTTTAAGAAAATGAAGCTGTATTTCGTTCCACATTGTGGAATGCATTTATTATTATGGAATCATTTTATCTTCTTTTAAAAAATAAGTCAACACTCTTTTCTGAATAAATTAAATTTTCAACCCAAACCATCTAAACACTCTTGATATTTGTTTGAAAATTTAGTATTGCGCTTGACTTCTTAATCTGTAATATATATTATAAAATTACAAATAGTTTTGAAACGCGTTTCACATTATGAAACGCAGTAACCAAAGGAGGTCTCTTTAATTAATGGGACAAACAATTATAGAGAAAATCATTTCTAATCATGCTGAAAATAATGTCTATGCTAATGATATTACTGTCGCTTCTGTCGATTTTGTTATGGCTACCGATACTACTGCACCTCTCACAATTCGTGCCTTTGAAGAAATGGAAGCAAAATCTCTTTTTGATCCCACTAAAATGGCTCTTGTAATAGATCATGCTTCCCCTGCGCCGAATGAACGAGTTGCTAAGCTTCATGATTTAATGAGAGCGTTTGCTAAAGAGCATGGAGTGAAACTATACGATATAGGGGAAGGTATATGTCACCAAATCATGATAGAGAATGCACATGCAAAACCCGGGCAAATCATATTAGGTGCTGACTCCCATACCACCACCTATGGTGCTGTAGGGGCATTTTCCACTGGAGTTGGTTCAACAGATCTGGCGGGAGTAATGATGACTGGAAAAACGTGGTTTAAAGTTCCAGAAACAATTAAAATAGAATTGAACGGAAAACTCCGAGAAGGAGTAACTGCCAAAGATCTTATTCTTTATCTTATTGGAAATCTTTCTGTTGATGGGGCAACCTATAAGTCGATTGAATTTACTGGCGAAGCTATTGAAGAATTTACACTTGACAGCCGCATGACACTTGCCAATATGGTGGTAGAAATGGGTGCTAAAGCGGGTTTGGTTGATCCAAAGGGACTCGAGCTTCCTTATAATGATTTTGAATTAGTAAAACCGGATGACAATGCAAATTATCAAACCATTTACAAATTCAATGTTTCAGAAATTGAACCTCAAATTGCGGTACCTCATTCTCCAGACAATGTCATGCCGATCTCAAGTCAAGAAAAAATTAAAGTACAACATGCATTTATTGGAACCTGTACAAATGGGCGTCTTGAAGATTTGCAGTCCGCCGCAGCAATTCTAAATGGGAGGGAAATTCACCCTGAAGTCCGGCTATTGATCGCCCCCGCATCTAGAAAGGTTTTTCTAGATGCAATGAATGATGGCACTGCAGAAATATTGATGAAAGCTGGTGCTTCTTTTATTACACCGGGATGTGGACCTTGTGTTGGAACACACCAAGGGGTTCCAGGAAACAACGAAGTCGTAGCCTCTACTGCAAATAGGAATTTTCAAGGACGCATGGGAAATCGTCACTCAAATATTTATCTGGGATCTCCAGCATTCGTTGCCGCTTCTGCGCTAAATGGATGCATCACCAATCCGAATAAGATGGAAATTACACAAAATTAATTGGAGGGAAACTACAATGAAATTATTAGGTAAAGCCCATGTCTATGGAAATAATATTGACACGGATCGTATTATCCCAGGAAAGTACACAAAAACATTAAATTTACGAGCCTTTGCTAATCATGTACTTGAAGACTTAGATCCAGACTTTAGAAAACGTCTGAAGCATGGGGATATCATAATTGGAGGAGATAATTTTGGTTGCGGTTCTTCTCGGGAACAAGCACCACTTGCTATAAAAACAGCAGGAGTTTCATGTGTAATTGCCAAATCTTTTGCACGTATCTTTTTTAGAAATGCCATTAATATAGGGCTTCCTCTTATAGAAGCAAAAAATATCGAAGCCAAAACCGGAGATGAAATCGAAGCCGATATTACCACAGGCATAGTTGAGAACAAAACAATGGGCTTAGAAACAAGAGGTACAAAAATGCCTGATATTATGATATCTATTCTAAATGAAGACGGACTTGTATCATATCTTAAAAAACATGGTGATTATAATAAGATTCTGTAAGGTAGAAAAGGTATGGGCAAGTAAAAAATAAAATCTTGATACTTAAAGAGATATTGAAAATTTGACGATGAGCAAAGAAACTCATCGTCAGATTTTTAAACAGAAATAATTTTATTTTGATAAGTAATTCCCAAAGTCCAGGTTGATTGCCATTAAATCTTTAACACTAACCGAATCCCCGCAACCACTGCTCATTTATGTCCATTATCATGATACATCATGATACGAATGTTATTTATAACAAACTTACACTTTTATTAACAAATCCCATATATGGGGTTTCATACTAATACTTTTGTCATTTTATATAAAAGTTGATTTACCAAATACACTTTAAGACAGATTGGTCAAAAGATCATTTCTAGTTTGATCTTTAAGGGCAATTTCTCTCACCCATATCTATTGTATTACGTAGAAGTTAGCACAAGATCTTTCTCGAAAAATCCTTCTAACATCTCTTTTTCTTCTTCACTAGAAACCAACCTTACACAAGTTAGATTTTTTATTGCTCTTGAACATGCAACGTAGAATAACTTCTGGTTTTTTAATTTCTTTTTTTCATCTTCTTCTCCCGGATAAAAAATTGTTTTAAAGTCATATTTTGTCCAAAAAAACTCCTCAAGACCAACTATTACATTCTCAATGCCTGTTCCTTTTGTTTTATGCATAGTTAAATACTTGCCGTCCTCATTTAAATACCTATAGAAGTTGATAATTTCTTTAAATGTCAGCTTTTTAGAAAAGAGCTGATAATAGAACTCTTCCTTTTTCATTTTTGTTTTTAATCTTTCAAACTCTTTTTTAGTGAATTGAGTTGTTTCCTCCATCATTTTACTAGAAGTGTTTAAGCCATTGTTAAACAGCGATTTGAATTTACTGTATCTTGGATCTTCATCTAATTCTTTAAGAAACAAAGCCCTTCTATTTATATACTCAAGATGTCTTTCTGCTTTATTTAATAAACCACAATCAAATGCATATTCTAACGTTTCCATTATGCTTTCTTTAGAGTGCTGTACTTTAGAAATACTTTGAGATAAAAGTTCTTTTTCCATTACTGATTTGATTGAAAAGCCAAGCATTTTTAGTTTATGCAATAAAAAATTATAATTCTCCTCTTCAAAGGCTTGACATACCTCAAACAAATCCAAAAGTTGTAACTGCATAAAATGCTTTTCCATTTCTTCAACGGTTTCACTGTAAACCCGAGCAAAAATGTTATATAAATTTCCAAATCCAGCATCTCTTGCAATTGATTTATTTGTAAGCATTAAAATTTTGTAGTTTTCTTGATCTCCTACCGCTTTTTTAATCAATTGATTTAAGGCAGCCTGATACTTTTCTTTATCTTCTTCGGAGCTTCTACTGGTAGGCTTTTTTGATTCATAAATTGAACAATATAATTTTAAGGTACCCTGACGATCCTCTAATGTTTCTTTTGTAGTATTAAACTTTCCAGCTTTTAACGCTACTTCTTGCTTTAACTGGTCAACTCGCAATTTGTTTATAAAATCAACGATCTGCTCTGAACATCTGAAATTATCCTCCTTGATAACTTCCTTTAGTGTTCCATTAAATATATATTGATCAACATCACCAATCCCCTCTTCATAAATCGCTTGCATAGAATCACCAAATAATCCAATCGTCACTTTGTTGTCTGGAGATACCTTTTTAAGGAATAAATCAATTATTTTTTCATTGCTATCTTGGTATTCGTCAATAAAAATATAGTCATAAGTATCCCTTAATATCTTTCTTAAAACCGGATAATTGTCAAATAGTAAGGAGGCTATTTCCAATAAACTGTTATGACCAAATGATAGTTCTTCGAAATTATCAAACCGAGTTTCATTGTACCTAACTAGTTTATGATCTTTTTTCTCTAGCATTTCTAAAATATCATTATTGAGTTTGTCGATTTGATCGTTTAACTGCGCGTTATAGTGCTCGGGTTGTTTATCGTATTCTTTTTTCCCCTTAGACCCTTCTACATTTTCACCTTTAACAGTATAAAGTTTATCTACATATTTACTGTATATTTTTTTATAATTTTCATGTTCCTGTTTCTTTCTTATTTTTTCGTCAGTATAATAATCAAAAGGTTTAGGTTCCATTTTTTTAACTAGGTGTATTTCATGCATTACATCCTTAATATTAATCTTATAATCTCTAATAAGTTTATGCAAAAAGGAATGAATAGTGCTAACGGTATGGTTATCCCCGATTCTAGATCTAATTTCATCAGCTGCTAAATTAGTATGGGTTATACACGCAATTTTTTTACCTGGATATGTGTATGATATGTACTCCGATAATTGCTTGAGTGTCTCCGTCTTTCCACTCCCTGCTCCACCTTGAAGAACAAAACTTTGTTGGTTTTCTATGCATTCTTTTAACTGATCTAAAGGATTTATTTCCCTAACCATAATAGCCCCTCCTTAATGTAGGCAGGAATATTCCACTCAATATTATCATCTGAAAGTGCTAAATATAACAAGGATGAAGCAAAATCAGATTTTTTATCCAATATTTTTTCGGTCATTAAATATATATCCAATGTACCATCCAGATTCAAACAATCTTTGTGTTTGAGACCTCTTAAGCGCTCTTTATTTTCTTTTATTGCACCCAAATTTATATTTAGAAATGCATCTTCAAAACTTCGTGCGCAATAACCATTTTCTTCTTTCTGATATGCAACTTTAAGATTAGAATTCATAGGTTCAACCTTTTGTTCTTTTAAATTTGCAAGCCACTTGTCAAATTCTTTTGGGGAGTCTTTTTTATCTGGTGCATTTAAGAAGAATTTCAATGTTTCGTTACTTGTATTTTCACCATTTTCTACTCTACAAGTTTTGTAACTTATTCTACCATTTTTCCCTACACTTTCCTCGGTAGTATCAATGTCTGTAATGACTAAAGTTTTGATGTTAAGCATCTTCAAAAATGGGTTAAATGCTTTAGCATTTGCTCCAACCTCTAGTATTGAAATGTTTTGTGACGCTAAGCGCTCATAAAGTGAATCCTTTGCCGCTTCTCCTCTATCTATTTTATCTATAAAATATGGTAGCATCATTCTCTCTGTAGTACCTTCGATAAAAATAACTTTACTAGCAAAAAATAATTCAGCAGAGTGAATTGTTAAATATTGCTTTACAAATTGAAATTCCTCTTCTTTTTCTTTATAATGTTCTCTTAATTCTGCTGCAAAATTTTTAATTATGATCTCTTGCTCTTCATTTTCCTTCACTAAACATCTGATATCTCCAAAATCACATTCAGATACGATATGAGTCGAATGTGAAGTCATAAAGGTTTGTATACTACCAATTTCTTTATCTTTAAGCACTTTCTTAATTTCATTTGCAAAAATATACTGCAGTTGGGGATGAGTGTGTGCCTCAGGCTCTTCTATGATTAATAGATTAATATCCTTATTCTCTTTTTTGAATTGCTCTTTCTTCATTTCAATCGATAACAACAGGTACAAGATATTCATATACCCCAGGCCATTTAAATGTTCAGGTAAAAAGTTTTTATCATCTCCATAAATTATTTGAGAGGAATGTTTTACCAACTCGTTAGATTGCAGGTTTGATACAACCTTTAAGTTTTTCAGTTCTAGGAATTCTTTCGAGTTTTTTAGAAACCCTTCAAAGGTGTTTTCATATATCTTATCTAATTGATTATCCATATCGATCATCTCTCTATTTACATTACGAAAGTCTTCATCGGAATTTTGTTTATTAAAGAAATCGGTAGTTAAACCTGATAAAATTTTTTTACTTCCATTCGCCTCTGAACTTGCTACATCACGTTTAGCATGTATTATTTGAAAGTTAATTAATCTTTTGATATCTTTTAAGTTCTTTTTTATTAATTTTCTCCCTCTAGACTCTTCCTGTAAATCCTCATATTGATCAAAGGTATATATATCAGTAACTAAATAACGATTTAGTTCCTTTTCAATAAACCTATATTTATCCTCTTTTTGCTCGAAGTTCTGTAAATCCCTGACTAATTTTTCTTTATTAATTGTGCATTCAAATAAAATTTTAACTGATTTCCTGGCGGGGTCTAAATCTACAATAAACTCAGACAAATGTTCCAAATTATCCTGTATCCCATAACTAATTTCCATAATTAATTGAATAGACATTTTGTTTACATTTGTTTCAGGATTAATATTTTTAATGTCATTCCTTAGATATAAGGAAAAGTCATTGAAATTAAATTCATTTTGTTGCTGAAAAAACCTTTCAAAAAGTACTAATAAAGATGTTTTACCGCTATTATTTTTTCCGATAAACAATGATAGATCCTTATTTAAATCAACTTCCGTTTCCTTAAGCAGTCTAAAATTCCTTATCTTGATTTTGTTAATATGCATACTATCACCCACATGTTTCTATATTTATCTAGCTATAAATTAATTAGCTCCCAACTCTCTCAATCACCCCACGCCTAACTTCCTCTAACACCTTCACACTTTCCTCCATCGTCTCTTCCTTCACGCCAAAATAAAACTTAATCTTCGGCTCTGTTCCCGATGGTCTTAAACAGATCCAAGCTCCATTCTCCAGTTTATATTTGATAACATTAGACTTCGGCAAAGTGATTTCCTCTTGTTCACCGGATTCAACGAGCACTCTATTGCTGCTTTGATAATCTTCTATAACCAATACACGTTTCCCGGCTATTTCTTTCGGCGGGTTACTGCGGAAGTCACTTAGGATGGCATCCATTTGTGCCACACCGTCTCTTCCTTTCAATGTCAATGATTCCAGGTCTTCCCTGTAATAGCCATACTCCTCATATAAAGCCATTAAGCCTTCATACAATGTCATCTGTTTCGATTTATAATAAGCTGCTGCTTCAGCAATCAGTAGGCATGTTTGCACAGCGTCTTTATCACGTACAAAGTCACCGATTAAATAACCGTAACTCTCTTCATATCCGAATAAAAAGCTTCTTTCACCGGTCGTTTCAAACTCCTTGATCCACTCACTAATATATTTAAATCCGGTTAGTGTATCAATCGTTTCTATTCCATGGGCTGCAGCGATATCTCGTCCCATTTCCGATGTAACGATGGTCTTTAAAACTGTCGCATTCGCTGGCAGGCCATGTTGCTTTTTCTTTTGTGTGATGAGGTAATGCAGTAATAAGGCGCCGACCTGGTTCCCGGTTAAGACTTCATACTTGCCTTCATCATTCTTTACAGCGACACCGACTCGGTCTGCATCCGGATCTGTTGCAAGCAAGATATCTGCGCCAGATTTCTCACCATATTGAATTGCAAGAGAGAAGGCAGCGTGTTCCTCCGGGTTCGGTGAGTCCACGGTTGAAAAGTTTGCATCCGGCATTTCTTGTTCCTTAACCACTTCCACATGATGGAAGCCAGCATCTAAAAGACCTTTTCTAACTGGGATATTGCCTGTTCCGTGTAGTGGGGTAAAAACGATCCTAAAATCATCTGCGACTTCTTTGATGACATAAGGATTAACGATGATGGTCTGCAGTTGTTTTAAATAAGCCTGATCCACTGTCTTACCAATGGAAACAAGTAGCCCCTCTGCTTTAAGCTTTTCCGCATCACCAACAGCAACCGTTAATTCATCTTCTACTTCGTTTACTTTAGCAGTTATTTCATCAGCTGCCTGTGAAGATAACTGTGCGCCATCAGGGCCATAAACTTTAAAACCGTTATATTCGGCTGGATTGTGGCTTGCCGTTATAACAACACCGCTATAGGCGTGTAAATACCGTATCGCAAATGATAATTCCGGTGTCGAACGCAACGACTCAAATACATATGTCTGAATACCATACTTACCGAGTGTCTTTGCAGTTTCCATGGCAAATTCCGGCGACTTAAAGCGGGAATCGTAAGCAATGACAACGCCACGGCTTTTCGCCTCTTCACCGTGTTGTGCCACATAACGGGCTAAACCTTCCGCTGTTTTTCGGATGGTATAAATATTCATTCTGTTCGTTCCGGGTCCTAGTTCTCCGCGCATTCCGCCAGTACCAAATTCCAAGTCTTTATAAAAACAGTCTTCCAACTGTTTTTCATCATTTTCTATTTCTGTCAGCTGCTTATGTAATTCTGAATCTAACTCTGTAAAACGCTTCCACTTTTGATAGTTTGTTTGCCAAGTCATGTTGATATCTCCTCACTTTTAACTATTAATAGATATAATGATTCTCTTTTTAACTATCATTACTGTTATTATTATAAAGGAAGTAAAATAATTATACGATATAGTATAATTACTACTAATTACCTATTATACATAATCCGCTAGAAATTTGAAACCAAGCTTTCTACAGAAATAAATCTACAATCTTTACCACTGACTCTAGCAGTTGTTATTTCTTTAGTGTAAACTCATTCGCATTCCATTTTTTCACTTTTCTGCTATAAAACCTTATTAAAAAATCCAGCCATTTTACCATCAGCTGGATCTTCTAATTAATACAACCGCTATATCATTAAATATTTCTCTCTATACTTTATCCTCACCATCACTTTTCTCACCCAAAATCAAATACCGCAACTCTTCCTCAGGAATCTCACTATATTCCTTCCTCTTAAACAAATAAAACACAATCCCAATAACAACCCATACGACCAAAGCTATTCTCGATTCAATGCCTAAAAATGCAGGTGAGCCTGGAACAAGCAATAATCCTATAAATGTCAGGCTTGCAAGTACACCAACTAGTGCCAAAAACTTTTTCCAGGGTGCTGCAACATGCCTCGATGGGTCAGTGACATCTTTCCCTGACCACTTGAATAACGCAAACGCTGTATAGCATGTATAGAGATATGCGATAGATACACCGATAGAAGACATATCAACAACCCATAGCAGAACTTCTCGTCCGAACCAAGGTGCTGACATCGCAATAGCTGCAGTAAAAATAATACCTGCATACGGCGTTTCGTATTTCGGATGCAACTTTGAGAAAACAGCTGGTAATACTTTTGCGCGTGACATGGCAAACATAAGACGACTAGAAGAAATAATAAAGCCGTTCAATCCCGTAAAAATACCCATACTTAATGCAATGACAAGAATAACCAGTCCTGTTGTTCCTAACACATTTTGTATGGCCATCCCTGTGCCCCAGATATGCTGTTCTCCTACTAATCCTAACCATGGTTCAGTCATAGCTGTTGCCATAATCATTAAACTATACAACAACGCGGCAGCGATCAAAGCGAAAATAATTAAACTGAATGCCTTCTTAGAAGAAAAATTAAACTCTTCAGCAGCCTGTGGAACATTATCAAATCCTACATATGCCCATGGTGCTATTGCAACAATCGAGATAATAGCTGCAAATGTAGTGACCTCTGGATTAAATGCCGGCTTAACATTGTTCAGTCCTGCTAACGGTGATGATCCAATCAGAGCAGTAAGGGCAACAACACTCAAAACCATCACGACACAAAATAAAAACTGCATGCTTCCGGATATCCCGGTTCCTCTTATATTAAAATAAGCAAAGAATGCTAAAACTATAGCGGCGATAATTACCTCAGTAAGATAAACATCCCAACCCGCCAATTGATACATTGGGAAGTTTTGTACAAATGCAGGAAATACAAATTTAATCATTAGCGCAAAAGCTGAGGCATTCAATGCAACGATACAAATATACCCTAATGTTAAAAACCATCCCGCAATAAACGCATGCGTTCTGCCTAAACTGACAAAAGCATAGGCAAATTCCCCTCCAGACACTGGGAAATTCTTAATCATAAATCCATAACTAACGGCAATTAACATCATCAGTAAAGCGCCTATCCCAAACCCTATAATTACCCCCATTGGGCCTGCAGTACTCATCCATGTTGTAGGTTGTACAAATGCTCCCCAACCAATGGATGAGCCTAATGCAATCGCCCAGACCCAATGCGGCTTTAAAGACTTTTTCAGTGTTGTCCTCTCTCCCATACTCGATCTCCTTCGACAGTTTATATCTAGTTTCTACTACTATTTTAAATGAACGGGCTTTTATAAAGCAATATTGTTCTAATGTCCGTACCAGTTGAAGAAGATCCCGTTTTCCTCGATCGACAACAAAAATAAAAAGACCTCTGCAAGAATTAGACAAAGATCTTAAATTAATTCACTATTTTATTTTGTGAAATACAATTACCTAATTACTCTTCCTTGATAATTTTATTTTAAACGAATACATATCCGCTCGATAATAAGCATTCTCAAATTCAACAAAGTGACCATCTACATCTGTAATCTTTCTTTCAGCATTTAAAACACTTGTACCTTCAGGGATATGGAGTAGTTTAGCATCCTCTTTCGCGGGGTTTACTGATTTAATAATTTGTTCTGCTTCAAATGTTTTCACGCCTAATTCACGTTCCAGCAAATTATAAAAGGCTTCATTATCCAAGTCATATTTCACTAGCCTATTTCCCAGCTCGACCGGATAATAATGCCTCTCAATTCCAATTGGTATACGATTAGCATATCTTACTCTTTTAAAGTGGTAGGCCTTATCTAAACCAGTTATTTCTTTAAGCTGCGCACTAAGGGTTATAATTTCGGATCGAATTAATTTCGCGCCCGGTTCCATTCCCATTCTTTCGACCGTTTCATTCGTACTGCTAAGATTTCCAAGCCAATCATTTATGGGCCTAACTGCAACGAACGTTCCTTTGCCGCGTCTTTTTTCCAAAACACCTTCCTGGACCAGCTGAGAAACGCTTTGTCTTACAGTACTGCGACTAACATAAAACTCTTCCATTAACTCACGTTCACTGGGGATCTTCTTCGTATATTGTCCTGTAAAGATCTTCTCTTCAATTTCCTTTTTTAATTGGATATGAAGAGGAATCGAGTTCATGTAATCTAAAGACATTGTCATCGTCTCCCCAATAAAAGAATATAGGGAGCCAGGGGTTCTCGTCCCCCTAGTCCCTACTAAATAAATCTCTCGTATAAACCTTATTTTTCACATTTTTAATCTCTTCATCTAAGCGATTGGCTACGACCACATCGCTCACTTGTTTAAACTCTTCCAGTGTATTTATTACACGCATACCATCAAATTCATCTGTCTCAAGTACAGGCTCATAAATAACCACTTCGGTTCTATTCGCTTCTAAAAAGTTAATGATATCTTGTATAGCTGATTGTCTGAAGTTATCAGACCCTGTTTTCATTGTTAATCGGTAAATACCTACAACATTAGGCTCTCGCTCCAAAATCATATCGGCAATATGTTTCTTCCTTGTATCATTGGCGTCAACAATAGCGTTAATGATATTGTTTGGAATTCCTTCAAAGTTAGCAGCCATCTGCTTCGTATCTTTTGGCAGACAATAGCCTCCGTAACCAAAGGACGGGTTATTATAATGGTCGCCGATCCTTGGATCATGTCCAATTCCTTCAATAATTTGCTTTGTATCAAGCCCATTTACTTCTGTATATGTATCTAACTCATTAAAGAAAGATACCCTCATGGCGAGATAGGTATTGGCAAATAGTTTAATAGCTTCTGCTTCTGTTGAATCGGTAAATAAAACAGGGACTTCTTTTTTTATTGCACCTTCCGCGAGCAGATTAGCAAACGTCTCAGCACGTTCTGATTTTTCTCCTACGATAATCCTAGAAGGATGCAAGTTATCGTGTAACGCTTTTCCCTCTCGCAAAAATTCAGGAGAAAAAATAATGTTATCTGTATTAAATCTCTCTCTTACTTCCTTTGTATAACCAACAGGGATTGTTGATTTAATTACCATTGTTGCATTTGGGTTAATAGATAATACATTATCAATGACCTTCTCGACACTGCCTGTATCAAAATAATTCATTTCTGGGTCATAATTCGTTGGTGTTGAGATGATAACATATTCAGCATCTTTGATAGCTTTCTCTGGATCTGTTGTAGCTGTTAAATTTAATTCTTTTGTTGCTAAAAATTCCTCAATTTCATTATCTGCAATTGGTGATTGCTTCTTATTGAGCATATCCACTTTTTCCTGGATAATATCCAAAGCGATAACTTCATTATGCTGGGCTAAAAGAACAGCGTTAGCTAAACCAACATAGCCCGTTCCAGCGACTGCTATTTTCATTTTGTTGCCTCCTGGTATGCTTCAGTGGGATACAAGCCTAATCACAAATAAATTACCTCACGTAGTAGTAATCCTTACACCAATCATTCGATTATTTCCTATAAACAATTTTAATCCGATAAGTAACTTCAATGTAAAGCTAGTATGATTAACCATGCTCCATTGATTCATGTTTTTTGGTTTCCAAATTTAAATTCAGCAAACTTCAAAAACTACCTTATTTATTTAACAGTTCATTAATAACTGCAATCACCAATTCCTGCTGCTCCACCGTAATATTCGATCCACTCGGCAAACAAATACCATACGCAAACAATTCATCCGACACACTTTTCCCTTCCTCATGCGGATAATACGCCACGCCATCAAACAATGGCTGCAAATGCATCGGCTTCCATACGGGACGGGCTTCAATATTATCTTCCGCCAACCGCTCAATAATCTCATCTCGGGAAACGCCTGTTGCCTTAGGATCTATTGCCAATGCGGTTAACCAGCGATTGGACATCGTATCCTCAAGCTCTGGCTGAAATATAATTCCCGGAACCTTCGCAAATGCTTCATAATATCTGTTGAATACGGCTCTACGCTGTTCCACACGCATGTCCAATACTTCAAGTTGCCCGCGTCCTACACCCGCAACAATATTACTCATCCGGTAATTGTAGCCAATTTCACTGTGCTGATAATGTACTGCCGGATCACGGGCCTGTGTAGCCAGGAATCTTGCTTTTTTCAATATCTCTACGTCATCAGAAACTAAGGCGCCACCACCCGATGTTGTGATGATTTTATTACCGTTAAAAGAAAAAATACCGAGCTTACCAAATGTACCGCTCATTTTCCCTTTATATGTACTTCCCAGTGATTCCGCCGCATCCTCTACGATAGGCACCCCGTAAGCATCACATATCGCTACAAGTTCATCCATCTTCGCACTTTGTCCGTATAAATGCACCACAATAACCGCTTTCGGTAAATTACCATTCTCTTTCGCTTCCTGTAATGCACGCTCCAAAGCAACTGGTGACATATTCCACGTTTCCATTTCAGAATCTATTAATACCGGTGTTGCCCCTTGATACAAAATTGGATTTGCACTAGCAACAAATGTTAAAGAAGAACAAAAAACAGTATCTTCCGTTCCGACATCTAAAAGCCTCAATGCAAGATGAATAGCCGCAGTTCCCGATGTCACCACTGCGGCATCTTCAATAGAGTTATAGTTTGCAAGCTCTTGTTCTAAACCGTCAACATTATTCCCAAGCGGCGCAATCCAGTTGAGGTCAAATGCTTCTTGTATGTACTTTTGTTCCTTCCCGCTCATGTGTGGAGAGGAAAGGAAGATCCGTTCGTTTTTTTGACTCATGATTTATTCATTCCTTTCCTTTTTATCCATTTCTCTTACTAGGCCTTTTATAAATCCGTTTTTAAAAAACTCCTTGTAGGAAAACGCCTCAAGTATGCTGTACAACAACAATAGTAATGATATTAAATTTACACTAAAGACACTATAAATATTATTATGTTTTTCTCAAAATCACATCATCATACTTCATCATTACATAACCCGCCTCATACCTATATCCTTCATAGTGTTCATTAACATTACCTTCAAGATTAGCTACAATATACTTCATAAAGTCACACCCCATTTCATATGCATGGGGATAGCCCCCACCAAATCTGGGGTTAATTTCTGAAATATAATATTGTCCATTGTACTCAAATAAATCAATATCAATTGGGCCAGAAAAATTTGACTTTGAAATGAGGCTCTTTATCAATGCTTCTATTTCGTCATTATGAATCGAAATAGACTTATCTGTTTCGCCGGATCTCATTTTAATTTTTTCTTTTATGAACAAATCAACCAACTCACCGCTTATCATATCGACATACACATCAATACCGAATTCACGCTCTAGATAATGTGGCTGAATGATTAAATTATCTGCTTTTAAAAATATATTTCTTAAATTTGCTTTATTACTTACAACTTCTATACCAATACTAGCGCTCCCCTTACCTGGTTTCACAATAAGTGGGAATTCCAGTTCTTGGTTATTTAATAATGATTCTACTTCCTCAAAATAACTATAAGTAGGCACAGCTGGGATTCCTAATTCTGTTAAATAATTATATGCTTCCTGCTTATCAAAGCTATATTGGATCACATCTAATTCTGATAAAATCAATTTGGTACCTATTTCATCAAACTTATCTTTGTGTTCGGCTAATACTTCTAACTCTGGATCGATTAATGAAATAACGCCACCTATACTCTGCTCTTTACATAAAGATAAAACAGACGCTAAATAGTCTTTATCATCAATTCGGGGTATGAGTTCATATTGATCTGTAAAATATAGGGTGGGTGCAGTTATATCACAATCTGCAGCAATCACTTTTCCGCCAACCTTGCTAACAGCCTCTTTTAGATATTGAACCACTTTTACTCTTCTTCCGGCACTGGTTACTAAAATATTCATTCAACTTAACTTCCCTTCAAACGCTTTTGCATGATTAAAAATTAATGGCGTCCCACCTGTGTGTATAAATAAGATGTTTTTATTTTTCATGTTTTTCTTGTCTATTATATCTAGCATCCCATAAAACGCTTTACCGGTATAAACTGGATCTAATAGTATGGTGGACTTTTTGGCCACATGTTTTATCGTATCAATCACTTCAGGGTATATATCAGCATAGCCTTTACCTATATATGAATCATCAAAATAAATATCTTCCTTATCCATCTTCAAATCGATATTATGATCTGCACAATAATCTATAATACTTTCATATATTACATCTGTACCTCTGCTTTTATTTCTTGCTACGCTTATTCCTACAATCTTTGTGTCAGACGAATTTATTCTTGAGCCGATCTCTAACCCAGCTTGCGTAGTACCTGTTCCAGACGCTAGAAAAATATAATCACACTTCACATTTTTAGTAATTTCTTGTTCTAAAATTTCCTCATATGCAACTTTGTAAGCGTGAGTTCCTATGTTTCCATGACCTCCTCCTTGAATAAAGTAAGGATTAAAACCACTACCCTTTAATTTAGCTAAAGTATTTTCTATTGTTTCTGGAACTTCATTTGTTTTGGTCCAAACAATTTCAGCATCGAATAGTGAATAAAGCAAATAGTTCCCATTGTATTCAACTTGATCCGTATCGGATAGTATTAACACTATTTTTAATCCATACTTACTAGCGGCAGCCGCAGTAATTCTGCAATGGTTAGATTGAGCCCCTCCATAGGTTACTATACAGTCGTGTTTGTTCGTTAATGCATCAGAAATAAAATATTCAAGTTTTCTTGCCTTATTTCCACCTAGTGCTAAATCTGTTAAGTCATCTCTTTTAATATAAATATTATTAGACATATATTTATTGAAGTATTCAAAAGGTGTTGGAAGACTTGTTAATATATTCCTTTTCATAGTGTACCCCTCACCCATTATTAAATTATACCGTGAAACTTATAGAATTCATTAACCTTTTTATTCACAAGTAATGGTTCATGGACTTGCAAAAAATTAACATTTGAACAATTATTTCCTTCCAAAGCAACAATATCATTTTTTCCAATCACTATGTCCCAAGCTACATATTTTAAATCTGGGAAATTAGTTGATGCACTTAATACTTTCTTTTTAACTTCTTCCCAGTTAGGTATAAATGTCCCCGTAATCTTAGCTTTCGTGTCTGGATGGTAATCAACATACGTTTTTTTTCCTTTATCAATTAATACACCTTTTCCAAGCTCACCCGTTGATATATCTATTTTAGAACATACACCTCCAGCAAACCAAGCATCGATCGGGGCTGATTTTTTAGTCCCAATTCTGTAGACAGAGTATGCAATAAATGGCTTTTTAGTATATGGGTCTCTCATCGACAAGATTCTAATTGTGTTAGCGGTATCGGGATAAAAAGACGAGCTAAATTCATCCTGATAGATGTATTCTGATACTATATAATTGTTTAATCCTTCAATCCTTTGTATAAGTTCCTTTTTAGTGACCTTTTCACTATCTAAATAAATATGACCGTTAACCACACTTAGAAAGAAGACACCTCTTCCACCATCGCTTTCTTTATATGGTTTAAAAACGACCTTTTCATCATTACTGCAGTGGTTTATTAAATCATCTATATCGGAAACTTCCGGCAACTTAAATGTTGGCAGAAAATTACCTTCATAAATTGTAGCAATTGTTTTTGGAACATAGATATACGGGGAAAAAGCATCTTCAAATATAATCTTATCGTTTAACAGGGTTGCTGAACTTCCATTAATAAATCTACTTTTAGCTCTTTCGTAATCAGATAAATAGTACCTAAAATCGTTTGTTTGAAAATCATATATTAAATAAGATTCGGCTAAAAATCCTTTAAACATAAAGTAAATTTTTTTAGTCAAAGGAACTTTACCCTTGTACTTTATACTTCTTATTATTACTCCCATTTTTGAACGAAACAGTAAATATTTTTGGTATAATGTGTAGGTCATTTAGTATTATCCTCTTTTAGTTATTCTATATATATTCATTTTTTAAGATACTCATTATATATCTATTTCTAAGTTCGCCGTGTGATAAAATATCCTGCCGTAATAAACCTTCTTTTTTGAATCCAACCTTTTCATTTAAATTAATCATTGCTTTATTCATTTCCCACACGTATGAATAGACTTTATTTAAATTTAACTCATTAAAACCATAATCAAGTATTAACATTCGTATTTCACTTCCAAATCCTTTTCCATGGAAGGATTTATTCCCAATCCCCATATACGATTCCGCCTTAGAATTTTTATAATCAATATTTAATAAACCACCGTATCCAATTGGGTCGTCGTCATTTAACTTACATACAACGAAATCTTTTCTAGACATGTTCCCAGAAATATTGCTTAACCATTTTTTTGTCCCAACTTCCGAAATCGGATATTCAAAATTTAACGTTTCTCTAATACTTGGATCATTTATCCATCTTACTTTGAACGGAATATCTCTTTCTTCCATTAGCCTTAAATACACGTTCTCACCAATTAGCATTTGATCCTACCTTCCTCACTTTTTTGAATAAACACCTTTAGAAAAAACTATGCTTATAAATGTCTTATATATAATTTTCACATCTAATAACAAGGTTAAATTTTCAACATATTTAACATCATATACAATTCTTTCATCCCAAGTTAACTGATTTCTTCCTGTAGCTTGAGCGAGACCAGTTATCCCAGGCTTAACTTTAAATCTTTTCTTTTGTATTTTTGTATAATCTTTATATAAATATGGATGATGAGGGACAGGTGGCCTCGGCCCTATCAAACTCATTTCTCCTTTAAACACGTTAATAATTTGTGGCAGTTCATCTAAACTTGTTTTTCTTAAAAATTTACCTACTTTTGTAATTCTTGGATCCCTTTTACTTGTGAAGATTCCAGTTCCCGTTTTTTCAGCATTTTCAACCATAGTACGGAACTTATAAATTTCGAATTCTTTCCCATTTTCTCCAAGACGTTTTTGCCTGAAAAATATACTCCCTTTAGTATCAATTTTTATTAATAAAGAAAATAACAATCCTACCACTAATAATGGCACTGTTATAATAATTACCAATACTAAATCAATAATTCTTTTTAAGAATTGTTCATACATAATATGCACATCCAACCTTTTTTCTCAAATTCATTTCTTATGAAAATACGCCTTTCAAACCTAAGATAATATAATTATTCAGCTTAAACTTCTTATCTTGTTGTCTCCGCCTTTTCCCAAAATGGTTTTGACTTACCTCTAAGTTGGTTAATCGCTCCCAACAATTGAGCAACTAATGTCATGGAATAATAGTACGGATAGAAAAAAAACTTACTTTTAAAACCACTGTATTTGCCTATTAAGGCAAATACGTAGAACAATGCTTGAAGAAAAAATAATACACTATAAAACAAATTATCTTTTATTAAAAGTAGATTTGTCAAAAAGCAAATCCCATGTAACATAAATAAACTATATCTTAAAGTTCTATGGCCAAAATAGAAATAGGTAAACCATCCATATTTAAATATGTTATATTTTTTGGGATTCTTAAAAAAGGTATTTAAAATGCCTCTAAACATTCTTACCTTCCTTTTGAATTCATCTTCAGTTGTCTCACCAGCTTTTTCAAATGCAATTGCTTTTTCATTATACACCGCACGTTTATTGTTAAATGCCGCCTCCAACGGTATTCCAGCATCATGACTTCTTTTAGGGTCTAACTCTACATAATCATCCTTTCTGATTGCATATAATGCACCATTTCCCGCAGTGATTGTTTTAATATTCGATTCCATTTTTCTCATAAACAAATCATAATTCCAATAACTTTTTTCTGAATCACTAGACAAGTAATTTGTATCATTTACATATTTCAACCTGCCAGCCACGTACATTACTTCAGAGGATATAAAGCAAGAAACCAGATGAGAAATTGAATCTTTTTCCAATATCGCGTTTGAATCGGTAAAAACTAATATTTCTCCGTTTGAAATACGAACCGCTTCATTTTGCGCATTTGTTTTCCCCATTCTTTCGTTCACTAAGTGTAGCTTAATGTCCCAATGGGGGTTATTTGTTATAAATTCTTCAACAAGTTGGTTTGTATTATCGGTACTATTATCAGAGGCTACTATTAGTTCTAGTTTGCTTTCAGGGTAATTTAACCCACATAAATTATTTAATTTATTTATAATTACTTTTTCTTCGTTATGTGCTGGTATAATCATGCTTACATAGGGTTGGTATTCCATATTATATTCTATGTCCGCCGTTTTAAATTTACTAATTAATAAAAGGGATACAGGATATCCAATAAATGTATAAAAAATCAAAAAAGCACTTATTAAGAACATTATTTTTATAATTAACATCGATAAACCCCCATATTTTTTACATTATTAAACTACATTCCACACTTTCATATGTTTTTCTTTGTTCTTTAAAATCCATAAAAATATTTGCACCAATTTATAAAAAAGCCTTATTATCGTTCGAGTAACCTAAAGGAACTAATAGAATTAAAATCCAAAAAAAGTAATATCTGAAATCATATAAGTCACCCGATAACATAGATACAATAATCATATAGAACGGTGTAACTGCAAACACTAACATTGGACTTTTCCTGTGTTTATATATACAGATTAACGAGAACAACAAAACCATAATGAATGGTATAAGCCCCAATACACCACTATCGATTAGCACTTCCAAAATTATATTGTGCGGATAATAAAATGGTCCCCCAACGACAGCAGAATAAGCGTTCAAGCCGTGACCAAATATGGGTTTTTCAATTATTGCTTCTAATGTATTCTCGTAAATTATGTCTCTACTTGAATAATAAATATTATCTACGAGTAATAGAATAAACCTTTCTCTAAATGTTTTTATAAAATAATCTGATAAAGCAATAATCAACGGTGAAACAACTACTGCTATACCTAATGCTCTTTTATTAAAGATAGCCTTTAAGGAAGTCGGTTTACTCGATACGTATATAAATAAAAATAAACCTAAAGAAACAAAAGCACCTACCATCCCTCCCCTTGAGCCTATTAAAATAATTCCTATAAAAAACAAAGTAAGGAACCAGATGTATCTAACTTTTCTTTTTAGACTGTATAAATAGCCTGAGGATACTAATGCAAAAAATAATAGTCTTGTAACAACATTTGGCCCTCCAATATAAGTTGTAGCTCTATTAGCACCTGTTAAAACTGAAAAACATATAGGTATCATATAGATTAAACCGATGAAAAGAAAAGTAAATGCCGTAACCTTAAGCACTTGGTTATAATTAGAATATAATCTTAAAATAAAATAGGAACCAACGGTTAAAATAAATAAATATAATATATCTATCACTTTTTTTACAGCCATAGCTTTATCTGGACTATAAAAACTAGTTAAAATCATTATATAAAAAAAGATTAAAACTAAAAGCAGGAAGATGAGTGAAGTTAGACTTTTTTTATTTATAGTAGTGCCCTTGGAAAGATGTACAGCAATTAATGCGATAAATGCTATGCCTAAAAGAAATCTTCCCTCACTTAATAGGGAAAGATCTATAAAACTTTCAAAACTAAATCTACCTGCAACTAATAGCAGTATTAATAAAATAAGTAGTATCTTTTTTCTTTTCATAGAATCACCATCTAAACCCATCTAACTTTAATTTTGCTTACGTAAAAATTGTAATATAAACTTATTATTAAAGATAGCAGTCATCAAGATATAGCTTACAATTCCAACAACCACCTTAACTATAAGCGAGATAATTGGTAGCATTTCCTCCATTGGGAATAAAAACTGAAAAATACTATATAAAATTGTCATAGATATAACTGATTTAACAACTGGCAATACACTTTTAATAAATGTCGTTAATTTTAATTTCATTAATTTCAAAACGAAATAAATTAAGATAGAATCAAAAATTAACGTGTGAAATAAAACTGCAAAGGCTAATCCCACAACTCCATATGCTATCCCAACAATGATAAATGGAATAAAGGTAATTATCGAAATTAAAGTGATTTTTAATTCTATACCTGGTCTACCTAATCCTTGATAAACTCTACTTACTAAGGTCCCGATCGATGTTAAAGCACCTGAGATCATTAAAATCTGCAATATGGGGACAGCTCCAGTCCACTGTTTCCCATAGATGGTTAATATAAAGTCCTGTGCTACCAATGCTAAAATTACGCAAAAAGGTAATATTAAAAACATCAGCTTTTCCACTACAGATAAAAAGATAGTTCGGACTTTTTCTAAATCAGTTTGATGCCTTGAAACTTCTGGAAAAAGCACCTTAGCAACAGAACCGGAAATATAAAATTTAGCTATAGTACTCCATTGGAAGCTCAAAGTGTAGAAACCAATTCCTTGACTCCCGATGTATTTTCCCGCTATTAGATAATCGATATTATTTTTAAGATAATTTGTCATCCTTACACCTAAAACACTTAAACTATAAGGGAGTATTTGAGGTAATAACCTTATACTAGGCATAGCCTTAATTTCTTTAAATCCGCAAATTACCATCATAATTATTGCACGAAACGCAGGGCGGGACATAACCCGAACCGATACAGCTAAATAATATAATTCATAGAAAACCAGTATAAACGTAAGAAGTATACCCGAGATTTCCGAAGCCAGATCAACTATCGTCAATGTTTTAAAATCTTGACTTCTTGTTAATAATCCGCGAAAGGTTATACCAAAAGAACCTATAAATAATCCTATTATTGAATAATATAATAAATTCTCTATTTGTGAATGACCATAAAAATTTGCAATTATAGGGGCAAGCACTGCGATTAATAAACACAAAATGGATGAAAATATTATGTTTAAATAAAAAGTTGTTGCCACTAACTTGGTCGAGATTTCTTTACTATGGACAATAACAGAACTTAGACCAGCCTCTTGAACATTATGTATAAGTGTTATAAAAACCATAGTAATTGCTACAATACCAAAAATCTCTGGAGTGAGTAACCTAGCGAGAACTATATTTGTCAACAATCCTAACAGTTGAACACCTACGTTCCCACCTAAACTCCACAAAACATTTTTTAAAAAAATCAAATGCATCCCCTACTTCTAATCATCGAATAGGTTTATAAAATAGATAGTTATTTTAATTTATATAAGTTGAATTAAAGTTTTTGATATTATGTCAAAAAAATGGACACAACGAATAGGGAGAAACTTGATTTTTCCCTACTGCGCTTCGCTTGCTGGCCTCTCTGTCAGGAGAAGGGAGATATCCCTTCTCCTGACAGAGAGGATAATATCTTCTACACAGCTG
>Ga0209487_1000263_pt1 | contig 47524 bp, 41 predicted proteins | sample Poulit2012_FD_187524 | JGI IMG/M metagenome (GOLD analysis project Ga0209487, IMG submission 187524) | Agricultural soil microbial communities from Georgia to study Nitrogen management - Poultry litter 2012 (SPAdes) (version 2) | ecosystem: Environmental > Terrestrial > Soil > Agricultural land... | reverse complement strand
CACCCAGGCCGTGTGCCCCGGCCCGCTGCTGACCGACACGGAAGCCGAGGGCACGGACGCCGAATTCGTCGACGATTCGAAGGTTTCGACCCGGGTCGTCTCCGCTTCGGCGCCGATCGGTGCCGCCGACGGCTCGACCTCCTCTGCCCGACTGCAGGTGGCCGACCTCGGCGGATCCGTCGATTTCGACAACGCGGCAGGACAGGGGTTCGTCTCCGGCGATGACAGCATCGACTCGACGAAGCTCGTCACCGGCTTCGCCCGCCCCGGCGCGCCGGCCCTGACCACCGGGCTTGAGACCGTCGAAGGCAGCTCGGGCGACCTCACGGGTCTGGCCACTCTGACCTGTGCGCAGGCGTCGAGCAGCTTCCGCATCCTCGCCGGGTCCGGAACCACCGGATCGAATTCCCAACTGCTGCTGAGCAATCCCGGCGATGCGGCCGTCCAAGCGAAGGTGACCGTGATGACCCCGTCCGGGGAGTCGGCCGAACCGACCGAGCTGAGCATCAGAGCCGGCCAGCAGCGGGCGGTGCGTCTGGGCGGCCTGGCCGGCGGGGCGGAGTCCCTGGCCGTCGACGTCACAGTCGATGGGGGAGTCCTGGCCGGTTCCGTGCAGGAGTCCGTCCTCGACGGACTCAAACCCCAGGGCATCGATCTTGCCGCCGGAGGGGCCTCTGCCTCCCGGCAGCAGGTGCTCACGGGGCTCAGCGGCAAGGACGCGCGGGTGCGCGTGGCCAATCCGAGCAGCGATCTCGCGGAGGTCTCGCTGAAGGCCTATGGGCCCGATGGGGAGATCGACATCCCCCGGTCCTCGATGACCGTGGTCGGCCGCGGCGTGGCCGAGGCCGAGCTCGGCGACCTCGAGGACGTCAGCCTCGTCATCGACTCCGACCAGCGGATACAGGCCGGGGGCTTCATCGGCCAGGACGGTGAGGACGGTGCCTCCGACTTCGGCAGCATCAAGACCACGGACTCACTGGCAGAGACTCAGCTCATGGCGCTGCCGCGCACCGGCAGCAGCTCCCTGCAGCTGTCGCCCGGCCAAGGACAGGTGCAGGTGCAGGGGATGCTCGACGACGGTTCGCTCACCGACGGTCAGGTCGTGGATCTCAACCCCACCGGGACGACCGTGCTCGATCCGGCAGAGGTCTCCGACGACCCGGTGCGGGCACTGGTGATCAAGGGCGCCCAGGCCTCGGGATCCCAAGCCGACGGAGTCCACGCCACCCTCGTCGTGACCACCGACGACGGGATCTCCACCGTCGCGCCCGCCCCGGCCCCGGCAGGTGTGGCCTACCGCGACATCCGCCTCGGCTGACACACGTGCGCCGAGGGCCGGGCCCGTCGGTCAGGTGCGGCGGAGGATGTCGACCTGATCGGCCACGACCTCGGCGATGAGGGCGTCTCTGGCGCCGCTGCCGGCGTGATCCTCGATGACCCGACGGTAGAGGACGATATGGGTCGACCTGTCGGGCGTGGCGGGAAACACTCGGCCGAAGCTCGGCTCGGTCGAACTCGCCGGGGGAACAGCGTCGATGGCGAGCACCACATCGCTGAGCAGCCCCGGTTCCCGATCGCGCATCCGGGCGAATTCCGCGGCCGCCACCCTGGCGAAGGACTCGGCCCGAGTCAGCCGCGCCGGCACGTCGGCCCGGTGCAGCGGGGACCTCAGACCGCGGCCGTGCCGGTCACGATGTCGCCTGGATCTCATAGCACGTCATTCTATCGACGAGGCCGCTGTGCCTGAGCGAATCGAGGACCCGCGGCGTGTAGAGTGGTGGACTGTGTCAGCCGTGAGAATGTGTTCCAAAGTCAGCTGCTCGCGTCCCGCCGCAGCCACCATGACGTACGTGCACGCTGATGCGACCGTCGTCATCGGCCCGCTGGGCAGACGAGCCGAGCCGGGCGCCCACGACCTGTGCGCCGACCATGCGGCGAAGCTGACCCCACCTGTGGACTGGCAGCTCATCCGCCTCGACTCCGGGCAGGCGCCTCCCGAGCGCAGCCGCGACGACCTTCTGGCCATCGCCGATGCGGTCAGGGAAGCCGCCGACCATGCCGACACGCGTGCTCAGGGGCCCGAATCGGCTCCTGCCGCCGACTCCACGCAGACCGGACGCAAACACGGCCACCTGCGCATCATCGGCGACTCATGATCGCCCCCGGCCCGCGCTCATCCGGACCCAACCCGGTGCCCCCGGTCGCAGCGGACTCGGCGCTGAGCCGAGCGAGGACGGCGGCCGTGGACGCCGCCATCGGGGCCTATGACATCCGCGGCCGCATCCCCGACCAGCTCGATGAGGACATCCTGTTCGCCCTCGGCTGGGCGACGGCGACGACGATGGCCGAGCTCCACTCCACCGCGGAGGTCGTCATCGGACACGATATGCGCCCGAGCTCACCCGGATTCGCCCGTGCCTTCGCCGCCGGGGTCGACTCCGCCGGAGCGACCGCGACCCTGCTGGGGCTGTGCTCGACGGACCAGCTCTATTTCGCCTCGGGCATCTTCGGCGTCCCCGGTGCGATGATCACCGCCAGCCACAACCCGGCCGACTACAACGGCATCAAGATCTGTGGCCCGCACGCCGCCGGCGTCAGCCTCACGACCGGGCTGGCACGGATCCGGGAACTCGCCCCGACGGCGCCGAGGGCCGCAGAGCGGCCGGTGGCGGCCGATGCTTCGGCGACGGCAGCCATGCGAGAGCGCTACGTCCGCCGGATCCGCGAACTCACCCACGTCGACGAAGTCACGGGGCTCACAGTCGTCCTCGACGCCGGCAACGGCATGGCCGGGCGCCTCCTCGGCGAGGTCTTCGGCACCGACGTCGACCCCGTCCGCGTGCCCTTCGACGTGATCGGCCTGTTCACCGAGCTCGACGGCACCTTCCCCAACCACGAGGCGAACCCGCTCAAACCCGAGAACCTCGTCGACGCCGCACAGGCGGTCGTCGACACCGGTGCCGATCTCGGCCTGGTCTTCGACGGCGATGCCGACCGCTGCTTCTTCATCGACGAGACCGGAGCGACGATGTCGGCCTCGGCGATCGGCGCTCTCGTGGCCGAACGCGAGATCGCGCGGGCCAAGGCCGCCGGCGATGAGCGGCCGACCGTCATCCACAACCTCATCACCTCCCGCAGCGTGCCGGAGACGATCACCGCCGCCGGCGGCCGCCCGCTGCGATCGAAGGTCGGACACTCGGGCATCAAGGCGCTGATGGCCGAGACCGGCGCGGTCTTCGCCTGCGAACACTCCGCGCACTTCTACTTCGAGGAGTTCTACGGCGCGGACTCGGGCATGCTCGCCGCCTGTCACCTCATCGCCGCACTCGCCGAATCAGCGGCCCCGGCCTCCCGACTCGTCGCCGACTACGACCGTTTCGTCCAGTCCGGGGAGATCAACTTCACCGTCACCGACCCCGATGCCGTGCTCGCCGAGTTCGCCGCAGACGCCGACCGCTTCCCGCCCAACACCGTCGACGATCTCGACGGCATCGGCCTCCAGGGCGAGGACTGGTGGGTGAACCTGCGCAAGTCGAACACCGAACCCCTGGTCAGGCTCAACGTCGAGGCCGCAGACCACGGGCAGATGGAAGAGCTGGTCCGCAGGGTCGGCGACTTCGTCACCGCTCGCGCCTGAGTTCCGGACCCGAGAGGACAAGCCCGGCAGGCGGGCAATAGACTCGAACACGTTCCGACTTTCCGCCCTATGGAGGTACCGTGCTCGATTCCACCGACTTCAAGGTTGCCGATCTGACCCTCGCCGAGGCCGGACGGCACCAGATCCGCCTGGCCGAACGGGAGATGCCAGGGCTGATGGCGCTGCGCGACGAGTACTCCTCGTCCGCGCCCCTGACCGGTGCCCGCATCGCCGGCAGCCTGCACATGACCGTCCAGACCGCGGTGCTCATCGAAACCCTGGTCGCCCTCGGCGCGGAGGTCCGGTGGGCCAGCTGCAATATCTTCTCCACCCAGGACGAAGCCGCAGCAGCGGTCGTCGTCGGCTCCGGTACCCCCGAGGCCCCGGCCGGAGTGCCCGTGTTCGCGTGGAAGGGCGAGACGCTCGAAGAGTACTGGTGGGCCGCCGATCGGATCTTCGATTTCCCCGACGGGGCGAACCTCATTCTCGACGACGGCGGTGACGCCACCCTGTACGTGCTCAAGGGCACCGAGTGCGAAGCCGCCGGGGGAGTGCCCACCGCCGCCGAGGACGACCCGGAGGAGTACAAGGTCCTGCTGACCCAGATCGCCTCGTCGATCGAGTCGTCCCCGGGACGCTTCGCCCGCCTCGCCGCCGGAATCAAGGGCGTGAGCGAGGAGACCACCACCGGGGTCAACCGCCTCTACCGCCTGGCCGAACAGGGCGGACTGCCGTTCCCGGCGATCAACGTCAACGACTCGGTGACGAAATCGAAGTTCGACAACCGCTACGGCATCCGCCATTCCCTGCCCGATGGGCTCAACCGCGCCACCGATGTGCTCATCGGCGGCAAGATCGCCGTGGTCGTCGGTTACGGTGACGTGGGCAAGGGTGCGGCCGAAGCCCTGCGCGGACAGGGCGCACGCGTCATCGTCACCGAGATCGATCCCATCTGCGCCCTGCAGGCGACGATGGACGGCTACCAGGTCGATCACCTCGCCGAGGTGGCCCCGCAGGCGGACATCGTCATCACGACGACCGGGAACACTCGCGTCGTCGGCGTCGAGGTGCTGCAGACGCTCAAACCCGGCGCCATCATCGGCAACGTCGGCCACTTCGACGACGAGATCGACCTGGCCGGGTTGTCCCGACTGCCGGGGGTGGAGAAGATCGAGATCAAGCCTCAGGTCCACGAATGGAGGGTTCCGGTGCCGGCCGAGGCCGGGCTCGATCGAGAGGTCACTGACTTCCTCGTCCTGTCCGAGGGCCGTCTGCTCAACCTCGGCAATGCGACCGGGCACCCGTCGTTCGTCATGAGTGCGTCGTTCAGCAATCAGGTGCTCGCGCAGATCGAACTGTGGAACTCCCATGACCGCTATGACCATGAGGTCCACCGCCTGGCGAAGGAGCTCGACGAGAAGGTCGCCCGCCTCCACCTGCCGGCGCTCGGGGCGAAACTGTCCGAACTGAGCAAGGAGCAGGCCGAGTACATCGGTGTGGATGTGGCCGGACCCTACAAACCCGACCACTATCGCTACTGATCCCCGACCGTGAGTCTCAGACCGTGGGGCAGAGTGTCGACCCCGGCCCGGAACGCCGCCGAACGGGCCGAACGCCTCCGGAGCTTCTCGACCTCTGCCGCCCGCTGACGGTGGACGATCGCAGACAGGAACTGTTCGGGGAACGTCCCCTCCGGCGGGGCGGGAGCCACATAGGGGTTGAGTTCGGTGGCGAGCTCGATCGCCCGCTGCCAGCGGGACTCGATGCTGAGCTTCGGCGCCATGGCCAGGAACGTCACAATACGCCGATGCAGGCCATCGGGCAGGGCCGAGACATCCGTCCGCGACAGCCAGTCCTGCAGCTGCGGGGCCACATGAGTGTGCACGGGCGGGGGCGGGACGCTGCGTTCGCTCACCGCCATGGTGCCGGCCAGATAGTCGCCGAGGCGCTTCGCCTGCGGGGAGACGAGACCGGACAGGGCTGCGATCCCTCCTCCGGTCGAGAGGATCTCGAAGGGCCACAGCAGCGCTCGGATGAATGAATGGCGCAGCCGCACGGCCCCGCCGTCATCGCGGACGATGCGCAGCCCGAGGGCGAATTTGCCCAGAGAGCGACCGTGGGTGAGGACCTCGATGAGCATCGGCAGCAGCACGAACACCGAAATGGTCATCACGGTGATGACCGAACCCAGGAGCAGACCGTTGAGTGCGGAGGTCTTGAGCAGCAGCCAGAACATGGCGATGAGCAGGCCGACATTCACCAGGGAGTAGGCGATGTAGTCGATCAGGCAGCTCAGCGCCCGTGCCGCCAACGCGGCAGGCTGGACACTGAGTTCGACGGCTTCACCGGTCACCAGAGTACTCACCCGACCATGGTGTCACATCTGTTCGACCGACACCGGCCGTGCGGGTGTTCTCCGTTAGGGTTGAGGCATGGATCCGAATCTTCTCGCCGAGCTGCACGGCGACGACTGGCGGGAGCTGTCAGGCCTGGCGAAGAAGAACACCCTGAGCCCGGAGCAGACGAGACGGTTCCTCGACCTCTACCGTGCCGCTTCGAAGGACCTGTCGCGGATCATGACCGTGGCCCCCGACTCACTCGAAGCCGCACGCCTGTCCGCCATCGTCCACCGCTCCCGCAACCACCTGTCCGCCGTGCCCAGCGGGGGACTGTCGGGGCTGTCGCGGTTCTTCGTCATCAGCCTGCCGCTGTCGCTGTACCGACTGCGCTGGGATTTCGCCATCGTAGCGCTCGCCTTCCTCGCCGTGGCCGTGGTGTCCGGGATCTGGGCGGGGACGCACCCGGAGGTGCTCGAGACCTTCGGCGATCGGGAGTTCCGCCGCCAGTTCGCCGAACACGACTTCGTCGACTACTACAAGGAGAACCCGAACGGGTTCTTCGCCGTGGGCGTGTGGACGAACAATGCCTGGATCGCCGTCCAGTTCGTGCTGCTGGGCATCACGGGCGTCTATGTCGTGGCCGGACTGTTCTCGAACGCGGTCAACGTCGGTTTCTCCGGGGCCATGATGTTCGAGTTCGACCGTGGCTCCGACTTCTTCCTCTACATCCTGCCGCACGGCATTCCCGAGATCAGCTGCATCATCCTGGCCGCGGCGGCCGGGCTCAGGCTCTTCTTCGCCTGGATCGTGCCCGGCCCGAGGCTGAGGCGGGACAGACTGGCCGCAGAGGCGCGGTCGCTGCTCATCGTCGCCGGCGGGCTCGTGCTGCTGCTCTTCGGCTCGGGGCTGATCGAGGGTTTCGTGACTCCGAATCCGATCCCGCCCGCGCTCAAGATCGCCATCGGCATCGCCTACACCGCAGCCGTGGTCGCCTACGCCGCTCACTTCGGCAGACGCGCGGCACGGGCCGAACTCAGCGCAGACCTCGACGAGCACCAGGCAGGCTATTCGGTCATCTCCACGGACCGATAGCCGCAGCGGAGGGTTCGCCGCGGTCGGGTCTCAGAGTCGGCCGGTGACCTTGAGCCGGATGTAGTGGTCGGCCAGGGCACCGGGCAGATCATCGGGCGGGGCCTGGACGGAGGCGATGCCGAGCCCGCGCAGGCGCGTTCGCAGCGATGCCGCCGTCAGCAGCTCCGACTCGGCCGCGGCGGCCGTGTAGATCTCCTCGACATCGCCGCGTGCCCCGGCCAGTTCGGCCAGCGCGGGGTCTTCGACGCCGGCGAGAACCACTCGATGGTGGGCGGTGAGGGTGGGCAGGACGGGCAGGATGTCCTCGGCGACGGTGGTCTCATCGAGCGCGGTGATCACGACCACCAGGGCCTGCTGGCGGGTGGTGGCGAGCACAGCGGCGGTGATCGCCTCCCAGTCCGCGTCGTAGAGCTCCGGGTGCACCGGTGTCAGCGTCACCGACAGATCGTGGACGGGGTCGTGTGCCCGGCGGCTCGAGGCCACGGCTCGGACCCGGGCATCGGCGACGATGACGTCGACCCGGTCGCCGGCGCCGGTGGCCAGGGCCGTCAGCAGCAGGGAGGACTCGAGGGCGGCGTCGAAGACCGTGCCCTCACCGCAGCGGCGGGCCGCGAGCCGGGAGGAGTCGACGACGATGACGACGCGACGGTCCTTCTCCGGCCGCCAGGTCTTGACCACGAGATCGGAGGCGCGGGCGCTGGCCCGCCAATCGATGGAGCGGACATCGTCGCCGTCGACGTACTCGCGCAGCGAATCGAACTCCGTGCCCATGCCCCGGATCATCACCGCCGACCGGCCCTCGAGCTCGCGCAGCTTCTGCGTCTTCGACGGCAGTTCACGGCGGGACACGAACGGCGGCAGCACGCGGATGTCGGCGGGCACCTCGATGCTCTTCTGTCGCGCGATGAGCCCGAGCGGACTGCGACTGCGTACGGTCACCAGATCGGCGGCCAGGGCTCCGCGGCGGACCGGCCTCAGCTCGGTGCGCACCTGAGCACGCTCGCCGGCGGACAGGACATGGCGCGAACGGGTCTGCACGGCTCCGGCGCTCGGGGTCCAGGCGTCCCGGACCTCGAGGCGCAGCACGCGGGGCGAGCCGTTGATCAGGGTGAGCACGCTGTGGGTGTCATCACCGAGCCTGACCTTCGGGCCGGGCGTGCGCTGCAGCGCCAGATCATGGACTCGGGGCACGAGGAAGAAGTCGACGAGTGCGGCGAGGACGATCACGCCGGCGACGATCAGAGCCGTCGGCCAGGAGGGCAGCAGCATGACGGGCACGAGCCCGGAGAGAGTGAGCAGGAACAGCCGGGCAGTCATTCAGCGCGGCACTTCGGTGGTGGCCAGGATCGAGTCGAGGACCCCGGCGACATCGAGCCCGTCCATCTGAGCCTCGGGCCGCAGGATCACACGGTGACCGAGCGCCATATGCGTCAGCGCCTTGACGTCGTCGGGGGTGACATAGTTCCGCCCGCTCAGCCAGGCATGCGCTCTGGCGGCACCGAGCATCCGGGTGGCACCGCGCGGGGAGACGCCCAACGCCAGCGACGGAGCCTGCCGGGTGGCCCGGGCGAGATCGACGACATAGGTGATGATCTGCGGGGCGATGTAGATGCCCGCGATGGCCTCGCGGGCCCGGGCGATGAGATCGGCATCAGCGACCCGCCGCAGACCCGCGGCCGACAGCCGCGCGGCGTCGAAGCCGCGCGCATGCCGATCGAGGATCTCGAATTCGTGTTCGCGCGAGGGCAGATCGAGGACGAGTTTGAAGAGGAACCGGTCGAGCTGGGCCTCCGGCAGCGGATAGGTGCCCTCGTACTCGACGGGGTTCTCCGTGGCGGCGACCATGAACGGCTCGGGCAGACTGCGGGAGCGCCCGCCGACCGAGACCTGATGCTCCTCCATCGCCTCCAGCAGAGCCGATTGGGTCTTCGGTGGGGTCCGGTTGATCTCATCGGCGATGAGGATGTTCGTGAACACGGGGCCGGGACGGAAGGAGAAGTCCGAGACCGAGGCGTCATAGACCAGGGAACCGGTGACATCGCTGGGCATGAGATCCGGGGTGAACTGGACACGCGCGCTGTCGAGGCTGACCGCGGCCGCGAAGCTGCGGACCAGCAGGGTCTTGGCCACTCCGGGCACGCCCTCGAGGAGCACGTGAGACCGGCACAGCAGGGCGATGAGCATGCCCGTGACCGCCTGGTCCTGACCGACGACGGCCTTGCCGATCTCGGTGCGCACGCCGTTGAAGGCCTCACGCACCGGGTCGGGGCGCGGCGGTGCGGTGTGTTCCTGAGGCGATTGGGTCATGGGACCTCACTTTCGATCTGGGTGAGCTGGTGGACGAGGTCGGTGAGTTCGGCGTCCGTTCGTGCGGAGCCGGAGACGAAGACATGGTGGAGGTGGCCGGGATCGCGACCGGTGGCTGCGGCGAGGCGAGCGATGATGTCCTCGGCACGGGCCTCGGACCCGAGCGAGAACCGCTTGGCGATCCGCAGCAGCGCTGCCGTGCGCAGCGTGTGCAGCGCACCGGCCCGATCGTGGCTGCGGACACTGAGCGCGGCCCGTCCGTGGACGGTCTCCACCGCGGGCACGATCACGGGCAGTCGTTCGACCGCCAAGGGGCCGAAGCGCCGGCCGAGCACGAGCAGCAGGACGAGTGTGCAGGGGATCAGCCACATCCCTCCGGCGAGGAACCAGCTGGGCACGAAGTCGATGGTCGACGGCGGCGGCTGTGCGGCATCGTCGAAAGTGGGGTAGTAGACGACGAGGTCGTCCGTGTGCGACAGCTCCGAGAGGACGAGGGAGGCGTTGCCTTCCTCGTCGATGTGCTCATTGGTCACCCAATCCGAGTTGCCGATCACGGTCAGAGGGACCGGGCCGGCGTCATCGGTGATCAGCTGCCCGCGAGCGGAGCCGGGAGCCACCTCGGCGCCATCGAGCTCATCGACCCCGGGGCCGGCGAACGGATAGCAGGCGGTGATGCCGTCGGTGCCCTTGTCGGTCTCGGCGTACTCGACCGTGCCCGTGGTCACCGCGCCGGCCGCCCGCGGACCCGGCAGCGAGCAGTCCGGCTCCGAGGTGGGGTCCGGGCTGCCCAGGGGGCTCACATTGTCGTTGACGGTGATCCGATCGGTGAACTCCGTGATCGCCGGACCCGGATCGACGAGCACCAGACGATTCCCGTGGGCGCGCAGCGTCGATTCGAAGCCGTTGACGTCGCCTGCCGACAGCGCCTCGGCGCCGGAGGGGATGAGCAGTGTCGTGTCCGAGTGTGCGGCCGCGGCGCGGGCCTCGTCCTTGTCCTCGGTGGTGGTCACCTCGGTGCCGTGGGAGCGCAGGGTCTCGACCATGGCCTTGGTGCCGTCGCGGGCCGTCGAATCGAAGTGCAGCGGAGCCTCGGTCTCGGACTCCGAGCTCATCAGCAGGGTGGCGATGACAGTGATGAGGATGATGATCGCCGCTGCGATCCAGACTCCGGCCGAGCGCAGCCGGGCGCGGAGGGCCACGGTCGGGCTCGACCGGGTGCCGCGGGCGGCCACATCCAATCGGGCGCTCATGCGCTCGCCTCCTGCTGTCCTGCCGGCAGTGAGCTCAGCGTCCGGTCCATCTCGCACAGGCGTGCGTAGATCGCGGGCAGATCCCGGTCCGGGCGCTCTCGGCCGCCGAGGCGATCACCGTAGAGGAGGTCGTTGAAGACCTCGGCGACGGAATGGACGGCGGCGGCATGGTCGGGCAGTGCGGATTCGGCCTCGCGGGCGAGCTCGCTGGCGGTGGCCGAGGACTCCAGAGAGATGATCCGTTTGACCGAGAGCACCGCGAAGATCGCGCGCGAGGCGTCGATGACCGCGGCCCGGTAGTTCCCCGCCTGCGCGGCCCGGGCCGCGGCCTCGCGCCACGGCCCCGGTTCGGGCTGGGACACGACCGGGTCGAAGGCCGACAGCGGCAGCCCGGTGCGGCGCAGGCCGGCGCGGCGGACGCGCCAGACGACGAGGGCGATGATCGCGGCCAGGGCGAGTGCGACGAGCAGGAGCAGCCACGGTGAGTTCGAGCGCAGGGCCGCATTGACCAGCGAGTCCCAGAGGGAGGAGATCCAGCGGCCGATCTGTTCCAAGGGTGTGAGATCGGCTGCCGAGTACTCCTGTTTCGACAGTTCGTTCTCGACCCATTCGCGGCCGGTGTCCCGGTCGATGGCCGGTCCGGTCGACGGCGCCGAGGCGAGGCAGAGGAGATCCGGGATCATCGCTCCTCCTCGGCGCGGATGAGCACGAGGTCGAGGCCTTCGGTGCGCATCTGCTGATCGAAGAAGCACACGGTCACGAGGCAGGAGAAGTAGGCGAAGAGGACGGCCGAGGAGATCAGAGTCAGTGCCAGCAGCAGGGCCGCGGAGACGAGGCCGATGGCCGCCTGTGCGGCCGCGGAGTCCTCCGTGGTGGCCAGGCCGAGTCCGAGGGCAACGGAGATGACGATGGCCAGCGGGGAGATGACGAGCTGGACGAGCTGATTGGACAGGAAGTAGCCCAGGGCCAGTTGGCCGAGCAGTCGCCAGAAGCCGCGGCCGGTCAGCGTCCAGGACCGTTTGAGTCCGGCGCGGACGCTGAGTCCTTCGACGGCGATCGCCGCGCCGAGGAAGGACAGGCGCAGGTTGAGCCACATGAGTGCCAGAACCCATAGGAGCGTGGCCAGTCCCGCCCAGACGAAGGCGAGGACGGGGGAATCGATCATCGCGAACAGTGCGGTGGGGGCGCCGAGGATGAGCAGCAGGCCGAGGTTGATCGAGCACATGAGCACGGTCGCCGCAATGAGTCGTCGGCGGCTGCCGGTCAGACCCTGCCAGGCCTGGGACAGACTCGTCCTGCGGGCGCCGAAGGAGGCGCGGGTGCCGGTGGCGATGAGGCCCGAGAGCAGGTGGGCGAGTCCGAGGCTGAGCAGGCTCAGGGCGACCGAGCCCAGCTGGGCGAGCACGAGGAAGCCGGAGACCGCATCGTCATTGCCGCTGAGGTCGTTGAGGAAGGGCAGCAGCTGCACGAATGCGAGTGTCCCGATGGCGGTCACCAGCAGGCTCCAGAGCGTGAACACGATCAGTGAGGAGCCGATGCTCAGACCGGGGATGAAGCGCAGCAGGCGGAACCCGGAGTCGAGGGCCTCGACGAACGTCAGGGGGCGTTTGGGCAGCAGACCGCGCGGTGGCGGCGGATGCCACCCGCGTGGCCGCGGGGTTCCGGAGCGCATCTGCCACCGACCCGTGTGCCAGTCGACCTCGGAGGCCCATGCGTTCGAACGTGCCATCATCGCCCAATCCTGCCATGTTTCGCCTGCTCGTGCCGAGCAGTGCGAACCTGGTGCCGACCGCTTCGCCATCTGGCCGATAGGGTAGGAGTGTCGAGAACCGCAGAACAGGCGAACATAAGGGACAATGGGAGCATGAACGCTCGAATCCTCGTAGTTGATGATGACACGGCTTTGGCCGAAATGATTGGAATTGTGCTCAAAAGCGAAGGCTTCGAGCCCTTTTTCTGTGCCACGGGGGATCAGGCTTTCGAGGAGTTCCAGAAGGTCGGTCCGGATCTCGTTCTCCTCGACCTCATGCTGCCGGGCAAGGACGGTCTCGAGGTCTGCCGGGAGATCCGCGAGGTGTCCTCGGTGCCCATCATCATGCTCACGGCGAAGTCCGACACCGTCGATGTCGTCCTCGGCCTCGAATCCGGAGCCGACGACTATGTGCCGAAGCCGTTCAAGCCCAAGGAGCTCATCGCTCGTGTCCGTGCCCGACTGCGGATCTCCGAGCCCCAGGCCCCGGAGCTGCTGACCGTCGGCGACGTCGTCGTCGACGTGGCCGGTCACACCGTGACCAAGGGCGGCTCACCGGTGTCGCTGACACCGCTCGAATTCGATCTGCTCGTGGCCTTGGCCCGCAAGCCCTGGCAGGTGTTCTCCCGGGAGACCCTCCTCGAAGAGGTCTGGGGCTACCGTCATGCCGCCGACACCCGGCTGGTCAATGTGCACGTCCAGCGTCTGCGCTCGAAGATCGAACGCGATCCGGAGAAGCCGGACATCATCGTCACCGTCCGCGGCGTCGGCTATAAGGCCGGCAGAGCCGCGTGAGTCCCGAGTCGGCGGCGGGCGGGACCCTCCGCTCCGTGGCCTCGGGCCTGAGAACGTTCTGGAACTTCATCCTCCGATCGTTCAGCCACTCCCTGCAGGTCAGGATCGTCGTCCTCACCATCGTGCTGACCTCAGTGGCCATCTTCGGCGTCGGCACCTACATGTCCCAGCAGATCGCTCGCGGGCTCTTCGACACCCGCCTGGACTCCCTGTCGTCCCAGACCAGGTCGATCCTGTCCGAGCTGCGGTCTCTGGCGCCGGTCGACGGTCAGGCGGTAACTCAGGACACGCTGAGCTCGCAGCTGTCGTCGATCTACAACCGTTCGGCGGACTCGGTGTATTCGCTGACGCTGGAGCCGAAGGATCCGAACTCCTCGTTCTCGACGATCACGGCCGGTGAGGCGAACGGGGAGGGGGAAGCGGCGGAGGTTCCCATCAGCGATGAACTCCGCGATGCCATGCGCACCGCTCCGGCCGACGACAAGCTCTATCAGTCCGTCAGCCTGCCCGACGGCACGGGTCCCGGACTGCTCATCACACAGGAGCTGCAGATCCCGGGCGCCGGGCAGTTCCAGCTCTACTACCTCGGTGATCTCAGTGAGCAGCAGGACACCCTGAGCTTCGTGCAGAGATCGATGCTCGTGGCCGCCCTCGTGCTCGTCGTGCTCATCGGCGCAGTCGCCTGGATCGTCACTCGCCTCGTCGTGACACCGGTGCGCACGGGCGCCGAGGTGGCCAGGCTCATCGCCGACGGCGACCTCGACGAGCGCATGCCCGTGCACGGCAACGACGAGATCGCTGTGCTCGGTGAGAGCTTCAACGATATGGCCGACACCCTCCAGCACCAGATCGAGCAGATGGAGAGACTGTCGGTGCTGCAGCGGCAGTTCGTCTCGGACGTCTCGCACGAGCTGCGGACCCCGCTGACGACGATCCGGGCCGCGGCGGACCTCATCTACGAATCTCGTGAGGAACTCGATCCGGTCACCGCCCGCAGCGCGGAGCTGCTGAATTCCCAGGCCGAACGCTTCGACAACCTGCTCTCGGACCTGTTGGAGATCTCCCGATACGATGCCGGCGCCGCTGCGCTCGTGGCCAAGCCCGTCGACGTCGGAGCGATCGTCACCGGCGTCATCGACACGGTCTCGATGGTCGCTGAGCAGATGTCGACCCGCATCGTCGTCCATGCCCCCTCCTCGCCGGTCATGGCGGTGGTGGACCGGGTGCGCATCACTCGCATCGTGCGCAACCTCGTGGTCAACGCGATCGAGCACGGTGAGGGCAACCCGATCGACATCTACGTCTCCTCCAACGCCGAGGCGGTCGCGGTCAGCGTCCGCGACCACGGTGTCGGAATGAACGAAGAGCAGGTCGAGCACGTCTTCGACCGGTTCTGGCGTGCCGATCCGGCTCGCAAGCGCACCCTCGGCGGATCCGGCCTGGGCCTGGCGATCTCTCTCGAGGATGCGCATCTGCACGACGGCTGGCTGCAGGTCTGGGGCAAGCCCGGCGAAGGCTCCTGCTTCCGGCTGACGATTCCGCGGCGACCGGATCAGGAGATCACCTCCTCGCCGCTGCCGCTGCCGCCGCGCGATGCTCAGATCAAGGGGGCCGCGCTCGTGGCGGGTCCGCTGTCCTCGGACGGATCCGTGCGGATCCAGACCGGGTCGATCCCGATCGTCGTCGAGACCGATCAGCAGGAACCGGCCCGGACGGGCCACGCCGATGAGTCCGGTGAGAACACCCCGGACGACGCTGAGCCGAGTGCCGCCGGGGGCAGCGTGGAAGACACGAGCGAGGATGCGGACTCACCGACCGGGCAGGGCGGCGATGACGCGGCCGGTCGGGAAACGGTGCTGGGAGAGCTCGTCGGACCCGATTCCCCGATCGCCCCGACCGACGACCACTCCGCCGACGGCCCGGGAGCTCCCGGCGAAGGCACGGAGGTCCCAGATGCGGGCGAGGACACGGACGCCCCCGGCCACGACACGAGCGTCCCTGGTGACGACACGAACGCCCCGGGTGAGGATGACGATCCCGGAGCTCCCGACGAAGACGACGACATGGGCGCGAACGGCGAGGGCGACGGCGAAGGAGGACGGTGATGAAGAGCATGAGGTCCAGAAGATCCCGAGTGACGATGCTGATCCTGTCGGTATGCGCTTCGCTCGCTCTGGTCGGCTGCTCATCGATCCCGACCTCCTCCCCGGTCGGACACATCGAAGACGACTCGGGCGACCCCGCAGCCAGCAGTGCACGGATCCCCGACGGTCCGGAACCCGGTGACAGCGTCTCCGAGATCGTGCGCGGCTTCCTGGCGGCGGGTGCCGGCACCGGCAACAACTTCTCCGTGGCCAGATCCTTCCTCACCGAGGCCGAGGCACAGGAATGGAGCCCGCAGGAGTCCGTGTCGGTGCTGCCCAACGACACGGATCTCGACTCCCTCAACTACGAGGTCACCTCCGATCAGAAGACCCTGACCATGTCGGCTCCGGTGGTCGGACTCGTCGACTCCTCGGGCGTGTACAACTCGACCAAGCCCGGTACCCAGTCGACGCTGGAGTTCTCCCTGCGACAGGAGAACGGCGAATGGCGGATCTCCTCGGCCCCGAACGGACTGCTCATCAGCCAGGCGGAGTTCCAGACGATCTTCCTCAACTATTCGCTGCAGTTCTTCACCTCCGACTACTCGTACCTCGTACCGGACTCCCGCTGGTTCCTGCGCTCGTCCTCGACCCCGACGGCGCTGATGAACGAACTGCTCAGCGGCCCGGCGCCCTATCTGTCATCAGCAGTGATCACCTCGATTCCCGATGGTGCGAAACTCGTCGACTCGAATGTCGTCACGATCGAGAACGGTGTCGCGCACGTGGCTCTGGGACCGCAGAGCCCTGCCCCGTCCGATCGGGAGAAGGGCATGATCAGACAGCAGATCTCCGCGACCCTTCAGGTCATTCCCTCGATCTCGAGCATCGAGCTGACCATCGGCGGACAGGCGGTCTCCGCCAGTCTGCAGCCGAAGACCGACACCTCGGTCCAGGTGGACGGGCCGCCCGTGGTCTTGGCCGACAATCACCTCTCGCGAGTGTCCGGCACCACCGTGGCCAAGGTCGAGAACAGCCCGGACCTCAAGAAGGCGAAGGCCAGCGACCCGGCGGTGTCCCTCGACGACTCTCTCTACGTGTACCTGCAGGATGACGGCAAGGAACTCATGCGCCTGAAATCCGATGCGGTCGACGCGACAGCGATCCTCAAGGGCGAGAAGCTCGTTCGTCCCAGCATCGACAGGTTCAACACGACCTGGACCGGAGAAGCCGAGAACGACGGCGAACTCAAGGCCGTGGGCCGAGACGGAGAGGTCTACACCGTCGGAGCCGACTTCCTCGCCGGACGGCAGCTCGTCGACGTTGAGGTCTCCCGTGACGGCACCCGTGTGGCGCTGCTCAGCCGCCACAAGGGCGAACCCGACCGGATCGACGTCGTCGGCGTGCCTCGGGACAAGGCCGGCAATCCCGGCGACAGCCTGTCCGAGACCCCGATCGCCGTGGGCGCGAACTTCGACGAGGTCAGAGACGTCTCATGGGCGGGATCGACCTCGCTGGTGGCGTTGGCGGCGGAATCAGGGGAGAAGGCGCAGCCGTTCCGACTCGGAGTCACCGGCCCCTCGGCCCAGCTCGGTGAGGTCTCCGACGGCAGTCGGATCTCCGGGGGAGTGGACGGACGCTCCATCCTGGTGACCAGTTCCTCGGGCGAGCTGTATTCGTACAATTCCAATGCCTGGCAGAAGCTCGCCGACGTCGCCGCGGAGGATCCGTCCTACCCCGGCTGAGGCCCGTGCATCCGTTCGGACGTAGTAGATTTCTCCCATGGGGCTGCTCGGGGAGTTCGGCGAACTGCTCCTGCCCAGACGGTGCGCCGGATGCGGGCGGGAGAGCGTGTCCCTGTGCACGAGCTGCCTGCAGCTGCTCGGCGGGATCCCGCGGGCGATGGAACCGCGCTATGGTCGGATCCCGATCATCGGGGTCTGCGAATACGATTCGCGCATCTCGCGGATGGTCGTCGGCTTCAAGGACGAAGGCCGCCGGGACATCCTCGACCCGCTGGCCCTGGCGCTGGCCCGTTCGATCGTCGCGGCCCTCGATCTCACCGGCTACATCGGCGGTGGGATCAGGCTCTTCCCGGCTCCCAGCTCCGATCGGGCCCGACGCCGCCGAGGCGGATCGCACACGGTGTCCCTGGCCGAGCGCGCGAGCGAGCTGAGCCCGGAGCTGCCGTTGGAAGTCCACGATGTCCTGCTCGCGCGAGGCACCCGCGACCAGGTCGGACTCGGGGCACATGACCGGGCGAGAAATGTGGCGAGAACGCAGTACCTCGACCACGCAGAACTGGCGAAGATCCGTCCGAATCAGACCCGCAGCGAAGCGTCCGAACCCTCTGTCGACCTCGTCGTCGACGACTTCTCGACCACCGGCGCAACCCTGGCAGAAAGCACACGATTATTAGCATCGGTGCAGATCAGACCCGCTGCCGGAGTAGTTCTCGGGCTCGGGCGCGGGGGCACTCGATTTGTCTCTCCCTTTACTGTATAACGGTGTTTACCCATCCAAGGGCATGGGATCGGATGAATCCGAAGAACGAGTCGCTAAGGACACATCATGGACATTGTTGTCAACGGCCGTCAACTGACCATCTCCGACAGCTTTCGCGCCCACATCGAGGACAAGATCGCCAAGGTCGAGCAGCTCTCCCCCCGGGCTCAGCGCGTCGAGGTGCATGTCACTCACGAGAAGAACTCCCGCCAGCCCGAAACGAGCGAGCGAGTCGAACTCACGGTGGTGGCGAAGGGGCCGGCAATTCGGGCAGAAGCCATGGCAAGCGACAAGTATGCGGCACTCGACCTAGCCTGGGCCAAGCTCGTCGAACGACTCAGGCGAGCCCGGGACCGGCACAAGGTCCCCCGCTCAGGGCTTCATCGGAAGGAATCCACCGCAGAGGTGCTGGCCAAGATGCCGGTGGCCGAGCCGATGATCCCCGACGCCGACTCCGAGGCGCCGACGGAGGAGAAGACGGAGAACGTCGACCGGACGAACGGGCGGATCAAGGCCGAAGGCGACTCGCCGGTGGTGCTGCGGGAGAAGACCTTCGCGGCCGCTCCGATCGGCATCGAAGAGGCGCTCAATCGGATGGAGCTGGTCGGTCACGACTTCTATCTGTTCATCGATGAGGAATCGAGCAAGCCCTCCGTCGTCTACCGCCGCAAGGGGTGGAGCTACGGAGTGATCGCTCTCGACCATCAACTCGAGGAGGTCGCCGACTGACACCGGCGCCCGATCATGCGGCCGGTCCGAACGGTCGGCCGCTGCAGTTCAGTTCGAGATGACCCGATCGCCGAGGTGGAAGGACCGCCTCGGCGATCGCCGTGCGACGGTCGCGTCAGTCCGATGCTCTACCGTGGGGTCATGCAGACGATGACACGGTCAGCTGCGCGCCGGACGGCGATCGCGGCCACGGGACTGGACAGGCCGCGCCCGGCGACGGTCACGGCCCGCCACCTCAGATCCGTCTTCGCCACCATGGGGGTGACGCAGATCGATTCGGTGGCTCGTGTGATCCGGTCCCACTACCTGCCTTTCTTCTCCCGTCTCGGCCCCTATCAGCGCGCGACGCTCGACCGGCTGCTCTACTCCTCACCGCGGATGGGCGTCGAATACTGGGCGCACGCGGCGGCCTTCGTCCCACCCGAGACCTGGAAGCACTTCTCACGCAGCCGCGCCGAATGGTGGCGGGTCGACTACGGCCAACGGCACCCGGAGACGGGGGAGGCCTTCAGGAACCTGCAGAGCTCCGTCCTCGCCGCGCTGGCCGAGGGGCCGAAATCGGCCCGCGACGTCTCAGAGGTCGTCGACCATGATCTGCCCGAACGCCACCGCGGGCACTGGGGATGGAATCCCAGTCAGGTCAAGGTCGCCCTCGAAGCCCTGTTCGCCGGTGGGATCATCAGCGCCGCCGGACGCAATGACCACTTCGAACGCATCTATGCCCTGACCCGAGACGTTTCGGCGGAACTGCCCGAGATCCCGTTGTCGTACGGAACCGGTGCTCGGCCGCGACTCGGTCTCGACCCGGATGCCTCTCTGCCGCGGGGAGTCTCCGGAGTCGAGAACAACGTCCTCGACCTCACCCGCATCGCCGCACGGGCGCTGGGCATCGCGCGACCGGAGGACCTGGCCGATTACTTCCGACAGCTGCGTGCACCGACCGATGAGGCCATCACCGAACTGCTGGCCACCGGTGAGCTGCGAGAGGTCGAGGTCGATGGGGTCCCGGCTCTGAGGTGGCATCGGGCGCGGACGCCGCGTCAGGTGCGGGCCCGGGCGCTGCTGGCGCCCTTCGACCCCCTGGTCTTCTTCCGCCCGCGCATCGAATGGCTCTTCGACTTCCACTATCGGATCGAGATCTACACCCCGGCGGCTCAGCGCGTGCACGGTTACTATGTCACCCCGTTCCTCCTCGGCGATCGGCTCGTCGGCAGGGTCGATCTCCAGCGAGACCGGTCGGCGCAGACCCTGCGAGCCCATCGTGTCAGCTGGGAGACGGGTGAGGAGCACACCGATCAGCTGCTGATCGAACTGCGGGAGATGGCCGAATGGCTGGGATTGACCGCCGTGGAGATCGAAGGCACTCACCTGCCATTAAGCTAGAGACTATACAGTCGTCCGAGTCGTTGTCCGGCAGTCCTGCCGATTAGGAGAAAAGTGGCTAATTTCCTCGAGAAGCTTCTGCGCACAGGAGAAGGCAGAACTCTGAAGAAGCTCCGCCGATACACGGACGCCATCAACCAGCTCTCCGATGAGTTCAGTGCGATGACCGACACCGAGCTGCGAGAGGAAACCGGTCGGTTCAAGGAACGCTATCAGGACGGGGAAAGCCTCGACTCCCTGCTGCCCGAGGCGTTCGCGACCGTGCGCGAGGCCTCGAGCCGAACCCTGGGGCTGCGTCATTTCGACGTGCAGCTCATGGGCGGCGCCGCCCTGCATCTGGGCAACATCGCGGAGATGAAGACCGGTGAGGGCAAGACGCTGGTGGCCACGGCGCCGGCCTATCTCAACGCCCTGACCGGAGAGCCGGTCCACATCATCACGGTCAACGACTACCTGGCCACCTACCAATCCGAGCTGATGGGCCGCGTCTTCCGGTTCCTGGGCATGGAGACCGGCTGCATCCAAGCGAACATGCCCGCGGATCAGCGCCGCAAACAGTACGCCGCAGACATCACCTACGGCACGAACAACGAATTCGGCTTCGACTATCTGCGCGACAACATGGCGTGGTCGGCCGATGAGCTCGTCCAGCGCGGACACTCCTTCGCCATCGTCGACGAGGTCGACTCGATCCTCATCGACGAGGCCCGCACCCCGCTCATCATCTCCGGGCCCGCCGAAGGAGATGCGACCCGCTGGTACGGGGAGTTCGCCAAGGTCGTCAAGCGGCTCAAGGCCGACCGCGACTACGAGGTCGACGAGAAGAAGCGCACCGTCGGCGTACTCGAGCCCGGCATCGAACGCGTCGAGGACTATCTGGGCATCGGCAACCTCTACGATGCGGAGAACACTCCGCTCATCAGCTTCCTCAACAACGCCATCCGAGCCAAGGAGCTGTTCAAGAAGGACAAGGACTACGTCGTCCTCGACGGCGAAGTCCTCATCGTCGACGAGCACACCGGTCGTGTGCTCAAGGGACGCCGGTACAACGAAGGTCTGCACCAGGCCATCGAGGCCAAGGAGAACGTGAAGGTCCAGGCCGAGAACCAGACTCTGGCCACGATCACCCTGCAGAACTTCTTCCGCCTCTACGAGAAGCTCTCCGGCATGACCGGCACGGCCGAGACCGAGGCCGCCGAATTCATGTCCACCTACAAGCTCGGTGTAGTGCCGATCCCGACGAACAAGCCGATGCAGCGCGTCGACCAGTCCGACTTCGTCTACAAGAACGAGGTCGCGAAGTTCGACGCCGTCGTCGACGACATCGCCTCGCGCCACGAGAACGGGCAGCCGGTCCTCGTCGGCACCACCAGCGTGGAGAAGAGCGAATACCTCTCGAAGCAACTGGCCAAACGCGGTATCAAACACGAAGTCCTCAATGCGAAGAACCACGCCAGTGAGGCCTCGATCGTGGCCCTGGCCGGACGGAAGGGTGCAGTCACCGTGGCCACGAACATGGCCGGCCGCGGCACCGACATCATGCTCGGCGGCAATGCCGAATTCCTCGCGGTGTCCGAGATGGAGCGGCGCGGACTCGATCCGGCCGAGGACGAGGAGCAGTACGAAGCCGAATGGCACGAAGTGCTCAAGGCCGCCGAGGACAAGGTCAAGGAAGAGGCCGAAGAGGTCGTCGAGCTCGGCGGACTCTATGTGCTCGGCACCGAACGCCACGAATCCCGCCGCATCGACAATCAGCTGCGAGGACGTTCGGGTCGACAGGGCGACCCCGGAGAATCCCGGTTCTACCTGTCCCTGACCGACGACCTCATGCGCCTGTTCGGTTCGGGCGCGGCCGAGCGGATCATGGCGACGGCCAACGTGCCCGACGATGTGCCTCTGGAATCGAAGATGGTCACCCGTGCCATCCTCTCGGCCCAGTCGCAGATCGAACAGCGCAACGCCGAACAGCGCAAGAACGTCCTCAAGTACGACGATGTGCTCAACCGTCAGCGCACCGTCATCTACGATGAGCGTCGGCGCGTCCTCGACGGCGCCGACCTCGAGGAGCAGGTCGCGAAGTTCCGCGAAGAGGTCATCGACGCCTATGTCGCCCAGGCCACGACGGGACCCGTCGAGGACTGGCAGATCGACGAACTCTTCGAGGCCCTCGGCAAGATCTACGAGCCCTCGATCACTTCGGAGGATCTGGCCGAGGAAGTCGGAGGGCTGGGCAATCTGTCGAGGAACCGGCTGAACCAGGAGATCCAGTCCGATCTCGAACTCTTCTACGCCCGGCGTGAGGAGGAGCTCGGGGAGGAAGCCACCCGTGAGCTCGAGCGCCGCGTGGTGCTGTCGGTCATCGACAAGCGCTGGCGCGAGCATCTCTATGAGATGGACTACCTCAAGAACGGCATCGGTCTGCGGGCGATGGCCCAGCGCGATCCGCTGGTGGAATACCAGCGTGAGGGCTACGAGATGTTCACCACCATGCAGGATGGGATCAAGGAGGACGTGGTCCGTCTGACGAACACTCTCAAGGTGCAGGTGAGTACGTCTGAGCCGGCCTCCGGTGAGGATTCGGAAGTCGAAGTCGACGCGGCCGAGCTGCGGCACACGACACCGAAGATGCAGCTCTCGGCCCCTTCCGAGGACGGGTCGTCGCTGTCCGACTCCGAAGACGACGATGAGCCGGCCCCGGCCAATCGCGCGCAGCGACGGGCGAAGAAGAAGGCCAAGAGCTGATTCGAGGCCCTCGGCCCTCGTCCCTTCTGCAGTCCCTCACATCGTCTGCAGCGCTGTCAGCGTCCACCGGGTGGTGAGCAGTTCCAAGCGAACGGCCACCGCCCGGAAGCGGTTCGGCGTGGCCACGATGACCGTGACCTCGGCGACCGTCGGGGTCACCTGGCAGACATGGGCCGTGCCCGGCTGCACCACTCGCGGCGAGCCCAGCTCGGCCGGTGGGTGGGTCGGTGCGACCTCGGCCCGCAGCTGAGCCCGGTGGTCGATCCTCTCCAACAGCTGCGGATCGACCCAGCGCGCGATCGTCTCGCTGCGGCGCACACCGGAGAGGATCTCGAGACAGGCGACCGCCAACGAGGTGGCCGTGGCCGCGATGCGTTCGCTCTCGTCCCCGACCTCGCGGTCCGGGCCGCGATCGTGTCCATGTGCTCCGCGCAGGCGCGGGTGGTCCCGGCGCGTCGATGACGTGGCTGCCTGGGGGCGGCTGAGGGTGAGCGGGGCGTTCATGGGCGGATCTCCAATCTCTGGCCGGCGAGGATGAGGCTCGGATCCGGCCCGATCGTGAACTTGTTCGCGGCATAGATGTCGGCGACGGATTCGGCGACCTCGTCGGGGTCGTCGACGAAGGTCTCCGCGATCGACCACAGACTCTCTCCGCGCTCGACCTCGTGGATGGTCGGCTCGTGAGCCTTGGGACTGGGGTCGGGTGCCTCCGGGGAGGACTCGGACTCCGAAGGCACGGGTGTGGAATCGCCGTCGTGGGCACGGTCGGCTTCCGCAGAGGGGGAAGAGCTCTGGGATGGATTCGAGTGTTCCGGCCGCTCAGTCGGCCAACCGGGATCCGGCAGCCGTGATCCGGTCGGGTCAGAGGGGTCGGGCGTCTCGGTTTCGGCTGCCCGAGTCTCAGGCGCGTCCGTCTCGCGTGCCTCGGGCTCAGGCGACGGGTCGGTGATCGTCGGCCAGCCGGGATCGACGGGCGCTTCGGCCACCGTCTCGCCGCCGACAGGGTGTGGGGCCGGCCCTGCCCGGTCCTGCTGCGTCGACGCGTGCCCGGCCTGAACGGCGATGCCGGCCGAGATGACCGTGAGTGCGCTCGAGGCGACCAGCCGCGGCATCGCACGAATGACGAACGATGCGAGCACAGACCGGACACGGCCGTCGGGCAGAGTCCGCAGAAGCAGAGCGATGATCGAGACGAGACCGAGCCGGGCGAACACCGCGGTCGCGGCCGCGATGACGACGATGACGACGATATCGGTCGCGGTGCGAGGCTGGGGAAGACCCGTCCAGGCGGTGATGAGGGAACCGAGCAGAACCAGCCATGAGAGCGCACAGACGATCAGAAGATACATTTTGACATCCTCCATTGGATATGAACTCCAATGATTGCGTTAGATGCAGTTTGATGTCAATAGTTAGAGTATAACTACATGATTGTAGTTCGTGCTCAGTTCGCTTCGTCTCTTGAAAGTCGACTACAGCTGGGGCAGGCTTATCGATTATGGACGATCGCATCGATGCACTCCTGGCGGATGTCGAGGCCGCGGGCACTGCCGCAGACCGGCATGCCAGGAGGGGTGAGTTCGGTGATGAGCTGGCGGCTCAGGCGGCCGAGCGAACCCTGCTCGAGCGTCTCCGGGCGGCGGTCGGACAAGCGGTGCAGGTGACGCTGCCGACAGGGGAGATCAGCGGGACGATGGATTTCCTCGGCCGCGGCATCGTCGTCGTGACCGGGGCGGAGACATCGGTCATCGCGATCGACCGCATCTGCGGACTGCGGCTGGCCACGCGGATGCATCGCTTCGAGGCCGGGGGACTGGAGCGCTTGGGCATGGGCTCGGCGCTGCGCCGGCTGGCGGCCGAACACGCGGAGGTCTCCATCGATGTCTCCGGCAGTTCGGGTCCGCTGCGCGGGCGCTGCGAGCTCGTCGGCGCGGACTACGTCGAGATCGCGGGTCGGATCGTTCCCTTCGCCGCGATCAGTGCCGTCCGCGCCCGGATCAATCCCTTCGGCTGATCCGGACATGGACGGAATCGGGCACGGTCGAGCGTCAGTCCTCGATGGACCCCGTTTTGATCTGGTGCTCGGTGCGCTCGTACATGCGCTGGATGTAGGCCTCGATCTCGGTCTTCTCGACGCGCCACTGTCCGCGGCCGCCGACCTTGATCGCTCGGAGGTCGCCGGAGCGGACGAGGGCGCGGGCCTGAGCGATCGAGACGTTGAGCAGTTCGGCCACATCGGTCAGTGGCAGGAAGCGGTTTTCGACGACCATTCGGTGACTTCTCCCATTCCAGATGTCTGGCTGCTTGTTGATCGAATTTGCCAAAAACATTGCTTTGGCATCATTTGATGTCCAATACTATCACTGAGAAACAGTCCGTGCCATGGAAATTTCTGCCGACCTGGAGATGCAATGGAGCTCTCGAAACGAATCCGACGCCCCAAGTGGACCGATGCCCGGCTCCTGGTGGGAGCGATGCTCGTCGTGGTCGCGGTGATCGCGACCTATCTGCTCATCACCACCGCGAACTCCACGACTCGAGTCTGGGCGAGTGCTCGGCCGCTCGTGCCCGGTGACGTGCTCGAACCGACCGATCTCACGGTGGCCGAGGTCAACCTCGCCGACCTCGGCAGCAAGTATCTGTCGGCCGACGTCGAACTGCCCGAGGGCTCGAGCGTGCGCAGCGTCGTCGCCGCGGGGGAGCTGCTGGCCGCCTCGACGGTGGCGCCGCTGTCCGAACTCGAGGGGCGAGTCGTGGCCATCGACGTCGCCGGGTCCGTGCCCAGCGTCGTCGACTCGGGCAGCCTCGTCGACGTGTGGGCGCAGCCGGAGCAGACAGGGCTCGACGACGACGCGTCCTCGCCGCAGCAGATCGTCGACTCCGCCCCGGTTGCCCATATCACCCGCGACGTGGGCAGCTTCGGCACCGGTGACGGGGCCCGCATCGAGGTCTTCGTCGGCACCGCGGACCTGTCCGATGTGCTCGCTGCCCTCGACGGGCACAGCGTCCTGTCCGTCGTCGGTGCCCCTTCCGCGGCCTCGGCGGGCGGCGAACAGTGATGACCCAGGTGCTGCTGGCCGTCGACTTCGAATTCGATCTCATCCTCTTCGAGCTGCTCAGCGACATCGATGACGTCACGATCGTCGCCCGTCCCGCCGACGAGGTGGAGCTGCTGGCTCACTGCCGCACCGGCAGCGCGGATGTCGTCATCGTCGGCCGCTACTTTCCCGGTCTCGATGCCGAGGTCGTCTCGGCGATCACGGCCACCGGCGCGAAAGTGCTCGGCTTCGGCGACGATGCCGAGGCGATGTCCGCCCTGGGCATCGCGGCGAGCGTTGGCACGGATGCCGATGCCGCGATGCTGGCCACGGCGCTCGAGGACGTCCGAGACGCGACCGTCGTCCCGCCCCGACCCGCGTCTCCGCCGGGGCCGGTCGGCGGTCAGGGGAGGATCATCACGGTGTGGGGGACGGGATCGTCGCCGGGACGGACCCTCACGGCGGTCAACCTCGCCGACCAGGCCTGTCGGCAGGGCCACCGCAGCGTGCTCGTCGATGCCGACACCGTCTCGGGAATGGTCGCTGCCACTCTCGGGCTGACCGAGGAGTCCTCGCATCTGGCCAGTCTGTGTCGCAGCGCTGCGGAGAGGTCAGCACACCTCGCTCCTGACACGGTGCCGCATGCCGCCGTCCGCGACGACTTCCACGTCATCACCGGACTGACGCGACCGGAGAGGTGGCCGGAGATCCGCGCCTCCGTGCTCGAGTCCGTCCTGCAGCGCCTGGCGAAGATCTACGACCTCGTCATCGTCGACGTCAGCGACCGCATCGACCCCGACGACGAACTCGCCGATCCCTTCTACGATCGACACTGCGCGACGAGAGCCTCCCTCGAGGCCGCCGACCTCGTCCTCGTCCTCGCCGCCGGTGAGCCGATCGGCCTGCAGCGGCTGGTGAAGCTGCTGGGCACGCCGCGGGCAGAAGCACTGCGGGAGAGGATGCGCCTGGTGATCACGAAGGTGCGCTCAGGGGCGGTCGGCCATCCCGCCGAGGTGAGGATCAGGGAGGTCCTCGACCGGTTCGTCAGAATCGCCCCCGACTTCGTCCTCAGCGATGATCGGGCCACCGCGGATGCGGCGATGCTGGCAGGCAAGACCCTGCACGAGCAGAATCCGCGGTCCTCGCTCGGCCAGGACATCGCCGAGATGGTCGAGGACCTGGCACCGAGTCGGAAGCGCGCGCGCCGAACGGGCAGGGGGCGGACGAAAGGCACCGCACGGGGGCGCAGACGGCGGGTCCGACAGGTCTAGGATGGAGGGCATGACCATCCGCTGCTACATCCCCACCACTCTGAACGCGCTGCGGTCGGGGCTGCCCGGTGCTCGAGCCGTCGCTCCCGACGAACGGGGCCGCAGCCTGCGCGGTGAGGAACTCGAAACGGTCGAGTTCGACGCAATGTGCATCGCCGCCGCTCTCGCCGCCTCATCAGCACTCGATCGGGTCATCGGAGGCGCTTCCTCCGGCGAGTCCGTCGCGGGCTCGGACGGTGATGCCGCGAACTCAGGCGGCGGTGCCGCAGGCTCAGGCGATGCTGCGGGCCCTGTCGGAGATGGATCGGGCGAGGCCCGCGTCGTCGTCGCCTATGATGCGCCCGAGTCCTGTCCGCGCGAGACGCTGACGGAGGGATTCGACCTCATCGGACTCGTCCACGTCGATATGTCTGCGGTGGCGAGCTTCCACCTCGACGAGGACGCGGTCTGGAACGACGCCGTGCGGTTGGCGCTGGAGTCCGGAGCAGAAGCCGCCGAGGACCGCCTCGGCGAATCGGACCTGCTGTGGTACGACGCCACTGAGCTGCCGTCGCTTCTGGACGAACGCGGCTGAGCCCGTCCGCCTCAGACGGTCTCGAAACGGCGCAGACGCTCGCTCAGGCGCTTCTGCAGGATCGGCACCACGGCCTGTTCGATCATCGCGCCGAACATCGGGATCGATGAGCTGATCTCGGCATGTGCGGTCAGTTTCGTCGTCGCATCCGCCTCGTGCAGCTCGATGACCGCATCGATCTCGACCGGGACGCCCGCTGCGCGGGCCGTCATGCGAATCTCCGCCTCATCACCGAGGACATCGCCCGGGATCATGTACACCTCGACCAGTTCGGTCTCTGCCGGCAGTCGCCCGGCCAGGGCCGAGGGCAGCTCCGTCCGGGGCATCGGCGTCCGCACGGTCATCTCCGTATCGGGATCGATGTGTTCGGCACTGGCTTCGGATCCGAGCTTCTCCCAGACGGCGACATCGGCGAGTTTGGCCAGAAAAGTCGTCAGATCATCCGAGTAGTCATGGTTGAGAGTCAGAGTTCGCATGGCTCCAGTCTGCCAGCGAATGGACTGTACACCATGGCATGCCGCTCGGCGTGCCTTTCTCGATATTTGGGCATAGTGTTGAGGGAGGCGGTTCGAGGACGAATCGCATGAGGAATGCTCGTTGATCGTAGAGGTGACATAGTGACTCAGGTCTCAATTTCGGACATTGCTGAAGAGTGGAGGAAGCTGAGAGGCCAGAGTGCGCCCGAGAACTTCCTCGACGCGTACTATCCGCGGTTCGAATCAGGGGAGATCGACCCTCGGGCCTATGCCGCCGCTGCAGCCCGGCACTTCGCCGTCGGCACGGAATACGACGGTTCGTCCCCGGCGATCGCGATCTACAACCCGGAGGTCGACTCGCCGGAGTTCCGCAACAATCACACGGTGATCGCGATGGTTCTCGCCGATATGCCGCACCTCGTCTCCTCGATCGTCAGCGATCTGGCGAACAGCGGTCGCGCCATCCGTCGCGTCCACCATCCGATCATCACCGTCACCGGATCCGGCGACGCCGAGTCGATCGTCTCGCCGGCCGAGGCTCCGGCTCTGAGCGCGGATACGGCGAGCCTGCCGAAGGTGTCCGAGCCCGCCGCTTCGGATTCGGACTCCGCGCAGCAGCAGTCGTGGATCCGCGTCGAGATCGACCGGGTCCCACAGGAGGACTTCGCCGAGCTCGAGAAGAGGCTGCGCGAGGTGCTCGACTACGTCGCCGCCGCGGCCCGGGACTCCCAGGCGATGGCGGGCAGAGCCAAGGACATCGCCGCCGAACTCAGCGCGCATCCGCCGCGTCCCGAACTGGCCTCTGAGGCCGAAGCCGCAGCCGAGCTGCTCAACTGGCTCGAAGGCCATTTCACCTTCCTCGGCTACCGAGAATACGACTACATCGACGATGAGGAGCAGGCCAGCCTCGAACCGATCCAGGGCACCTCCCTGGGCATCTCCGCACTGCGTCCGCTGGTGAAGTCCCCACTCAGTCGTGCCGTGGCCGCCAAGGCCCTGGAGCCGCATGTGCTGGTGCTGACGAAGGCGAACTCCCGTTCGCGCGTGATCCGCTCGTCCTTCATGGACTACATCGGCGTGAAGACCTTCGACTCCTCCGGCGAGATCGTCGGCGAACGGCGGTTCGTCGGAGTGTTCAAGCCCGAGTTCTACAACGACAGCGTTCTCAACATCCCCGTCATCGACCGCAAGGTCCGCCGGATCCTCTCGGCCAGCGGGTTCCCCGCCGGTTCGCATTCGGCCAATGAGCTCCTCGGCGTGCTCGAGACCTACCCTCGTGAGGACCTTCTGCACGAGGAGGTCGAAGAGATCTTCGACGTGGTCATGGAGATCGTCGATATGCAGGAGCGTCGGGAATCGCGCGTCTTCGTCCGCGCCGATCCCTACCAGCGCTTCGTCTCGGTCATCCTCTATCTTCCCCGCGACCTGTACAACACCGACGCCCGTGTGCGTGTGCAGGAGGTGCTGCGCGAGTACTACAACGCCGTCAGCGTCGACTTCGACGTGCTGCTGAGCGAATCGGCCCTGGCCCGCATTCACTTCGTGGCCCGCGTCGCCCGCGATTCCGCGCTTCCCCGGATTCGGGCGGAGCAGGTCGAGCAGCGCATCGTCGGGGCCGTCCGCTCCTGGTCGGAGGACGTCCACGCCTTCCTCACCCCGTCCGAGCTCGGCGATGCCGGAGCCTCGAACGCGCGCGCCGATCTGTGGTCGAAGGCGTTCCCGCCCAGCTACGAGGAACATCACACCCCCGCCGAGGCGGTCGCCGACGTCGGTCGGTTCGAGGACCTCGACGCCGGGCGCGGGTCCGCCGTGCGCCTCTACCGGCCCGAGCGCTTGACCGATGCCTCCGTGCGCCTCGTCCTCTACCGCCACGAGAGGGTCGGGCTGTCCGAGGTCCTGCCCTTCCTCACGGCCTTCGGCGCCACCGTCGTCGACGAGCGCCCGCACGAGCTCGACCTCGCCGACGGCAGTCACCGCTACATCTACGATTTCGGACTCAGCTTCTCCGAGGACCTCGCCGACAGCGTCTACGAGCGCATCTCCGAGGCCTTCATGGCCGGCTGGGAGGGCAAGAAGGAAGCCGGCGTCTTCGACCGCCTCGTCGTCAGCGGACTCAGGTGGCAGCATGTCACGATCATCCGAGCGTTGGGCAAATACCTGCGCCAGGCCGGTTACACCTACTCCGATGCCTACCTCGGCGAGGTCTACAGTGACAACCCGGAGATCTCGAAGATGCTCGTGGACTACTTCGCGGCGAAATTCGATCCCGACGCCGACGACGCCGGCCGTGAGTCCGTGGTCGCCGAGACCGACGCGGCCATCGAGGCCGCACTCAGCGATGTCGCCAGCCTCGACGCCGACCGGGTGCTCAGGTCATCGTTGGAGCTGCTGCGCGCGACCCTGCGCACGAACTACTACATCCACGAGACCGGCGAACTGCCGACGGCCCTCGTGCTCAAGATCCGACCCACCGAACTGAGCTTCGTGCCCAAGCCCAAGCCCGCGCTCGAGATGTGGGTGTATTCGCCGCAGGTCGAAGGCGTGCACCTGCGCTTCGGCACCGTCGCCCGTGGAGGCCTGCGCTGGTCGGACCGTCGAGATGACTTCCGCACCGAGGTCCTCGGCCTCGTCAAGGCGCAGATGGTCAAGAACGCTCTGATCGTGCCGACGGGAGCCAAGGGCGGGTTCTTCCCCAAACAGCTGCCTCCGATGAGCGACCGGGATGCGTGGATGGCGGCCGGACAGGCCGCCTATGAGGTGTTCATCGAGAGCATGCTCGAGATCTCGGACAACCTCACCTACGGAGACGACGACTCGAGAGTCGTCGTCCACCCCGACCGTGTGGTCCGCCACGACGGTGACGACCACTACCTCGTCGTGGCGGCCGACAAGGGGACGGCCCGGTTCTCCGATGTGGCCAATGCGATCGCCGAGCGCCGCGGATTCTGGCTCGGTGACGCCTTCGCCTCCGGCGGATCGGTCGGATACGACCACAAGAAGATGGCCATCACCTCGCGCGGTGCGTGGAAATCGGTCGAACGGCATTTCCGCGAACTCGGCCTCGACACGGCGGCCGAGGACTTCACGGTCGTGGGCATCGGCGATATGAGCGGCGATGTGTTCGGCAACGGCATGCTCCGCAGTGAGCACATCCGCCTCGTCGCGGCCTTCGACCACCGCGACATCTTCCTCGACCCGAACCCGGACGCCGCACGCAGCTTCGTCGAACGCAAGCGGCTGTTCGATCTGCCCCGCTCGAGCTGGCAGGACTACGACCGGCACCTCATCTCCGAAGGCGGCGGAGTCTTCTCCCGCTCGGCCAAATCGGTCGATGTCAGCAGCGAGGCCGCCTCGGTGCTGGGCATCCGCCCCGGCAAGCGCAGCCCTGCCGAACTCATCTCAGCGATCCTCAGGGCACCCGTGGATCTGCTCTACAACGGCGGAATCGGCACCTACATCAAATCCTCTCAGGAGAGCCATGGGGAGGTCGGCGACAAGTCCAACGACGCCATCCGCGTCAACGGCGCCGATGTCCGGGCCCGGGTCATCGGTGAGGGCGGCAACCTCGGCGTGACCCAGTTGGGGCGGGTCGAGGCGGCGCTGACCGGCATCGAGATCAACACCGATGCCGTCGACAACTCCGCCGGCGTCGACAGCTCCGACCATGAGGTCAACATCAAACTGCTCCTGCGCACCCTGCTGCACAAGGGTGCCTTCGCCGCCGAGGAACGGGAGCAGGTGCTGCACTCGTTCTCCGACCAGGTCGCGGACCGGGTGCTGTCGAACAACTACTCCCAGAACGTCGTCCTCGGCGAGGCCCGCGCTCAGACCGAATCGATGTCGGGCACCTACGGGCGGATGCTCAGCTACCTGGAGAAGCACGCCGACCTCGACCGCGGCGTCGAGTTCCTGCCGAACGCGGACGAACTGGCCGATCGGGAGTTCAGCTACTACGTCTCGCCGGAGCTGGCCGTGCTGCTGGCCTATGTCAAGATGCACGCCGCCGACGAGATCCTCGACAGCGTCGTGCCCGATGAGTCCTGGATGCGCAGGGAACTCGTGTCCTACTTCCCGGACTCTCTGCAGGAGAAGTACGGTGAGCTCATCCCCGAACACCCCCTGCACCGGGAGATCGCCACGGCGAAGCTGGTCAACCGGCTCGTCGACCGCGGCGGCCTGACCTACATCTACCGGATGATCGAGGAGACCCCGGCCTCGGTGCCGCAGATCGCGCGCGTGTTCGTCGTCGTCTCCGAGATCTTCGCCCTCGACGACTACTTCGATGCGGTGTGCGCCCTGGACAACCAGGTGCCGACCGAGGTGCAGGTGAAGCTCCAGCACGACTATGTGCGCCTGCTCGACCGGTCCTCGCGGTGGCTCGTGCAGCAGGCCCCGGACAGCCTCGACGTCGACTCGGGCATCGAGATGTACGGCAAGGTCGTCGAATCGCTGCGCTCACGGGTGCCCGACCTCGTCGACGGATACGATGCCGAGACCATGCAGGCCAAGGCGCAGGACTACATCGATGAGGGCGTGCCCGAGGAGCTCGCATGGCGGGCGGCGGCGCTGCTCGATGAGTTCGTGCTGCTCGACATCACCCAGCTTGCGGCTCGGACGAACGAATCGGCCGAGGACGTGGCCGAAGTCTACTACGCCGTCAACGAACGCTTCTCCGGTTCGCAGGTGCTCACCCTCATCGGCGGCCTCGACCGCAGCGATCGGTGGTCGGCACTGGCCAGGGGATCGATGCGCGATGACTTCTACTCCGCGATCCTGTCCGTGGCCGCTTCGGTCCTCGAAGCCACGGACTCGCCGATCTCCGGCACCCCGGACGCCCGCGCCAAACAGCGACTGGCCGAATGGCTCGACCGCAATGAGACGGTCGTGGGCCGCGTGTTGGAGACGACGGAGACGATCCTCGGCCTCGATACGGTGACTCAGGCGCCCCTGACGGTGCTGCTGCGGTCCCTGCGGTCGATGGTCCGATCCTCGGCCTGGGAGAGTGAGCACAGCGCGTGAGCCCGACTCGGGCCTCCCGGCTGGTCCGGACGTCTGAGAATCAGTGGTAGCGTCTGAAATCGACATATCAGCAGACCCGAGGGGATCTCGGGTCTGCTGATCTCAGCTGGGAGGAACGAATAGTGCTCAACGAACTGCTGGCGGCCGAGGGGCTCACGGATGAGTCGGACGTCGAACACATCCATCTGCTCGTCGCGGACTGGCAGCTGCTCGCCGACCTCTCCTTCGCCGACCTCGTGCTGTGGGTTCCCTCGCCCAGCGGTTCCTACACGGTCGTCGCCCATGCGCGGTCGACGACCGGGGCGACGCTGTTCAACCGGGATCTCATCGGGGCTCGGGCGACGGGCCTGGAGAAGGAGCTGCTCGACGCGGCCACGGAGTCCCGGAGCTATGTCACTCGCGTCGCCGTGGCCGGGGAGCTGGGTGTCAGCGCCGGCTCCGCCGATGTCGACATCCTCGCCGAGGCGGTCCCGATCGTTCGACACGGGGAGGCGATCGGAACCGTCATCCGCTATTCCGAGGAGGCCCGCCGCCGCGGTTCGTCCCGGCTGGAGAAGTACTACCGGGAAACGGCCATGGCCTTGATGACGATGATCGTTCAGGGGACCTTCCCCGACCGTGACGCCCCGAGCGGGGCCCGACACGGCGAACCGCGGGTCGGAGACGGCATCTTCATCCTCGACCGTGATTCGCATGTCCAGTACGCCTCCCCGAACGCGGTGTCGCTGATGCACCGGCTGGGTCATGGCGGGGACATCGAAGGCAGCTACCTCGCCGAGGTGGTGTCGAGTCTCGGCGCCGAGCTGCGGCAGGTCGATGAGACGCTTCCGCTGGTGCTCACCGGCCGCACTCCCTGGCGCACCGAACTCGAGGTCGGACGCACCAGCATCTCCCTGCGGGCGATCCCGCTCACCGACGAGGGGGAGAGGGTCGGGGCGATCGTCCTGGCCCGCGATGTCTCCGAGATCCGCCGGCGCAAGCGCGAACTGCTCTCCCGCGACGCGATGATCAAGGAGATGCACCATCGGGTGAAGAACAATCTGCAGACCGTGTCCGCTCTGCTGCGGCTGCAGACCCGCCGGATCGACAGCCCGGATGCCAAGAGCGCACTGACCGAGGCGATGCGCCGGGTGTCGATCATCGCCGTCGTCCACGACGTGCTCAGCCAGGGGGTCGAATCCGAGGTCGATTTCGACGAGGTCGTCGACAAGGGGCTGCGCCTGACCCCGGAGCTGACGAGTCCGCTGGTGCACATCGAGCTCAAACGCTGCGGCAGCTTCGGTGCGATCTCCTCAGCCGATGCCACCTCCTTGGCATTGGCGATCACGGAACTGATCACGAACGCCATCGAACACGGCTTCCCCGTGGAGGCGCAGGAGGGTCTGGCGCCGGGGGAGACGCTCAACGGTCACGTGTGGGTGACTCCCGATCGGCAGGGCGACCATCTGACGGTGACGATCGCCGATGACGGGATCGGCCTCGGGGATGCCCAGAGCCCGGGCAACGGGTTGGGCACTCAGATCGTGAGAACCCTGGTGTCGGCGGATCTGGCGGGTTCGATCCAGTGGCAGGCCCGTGAGGGCGGGGGAACGGTCGCCGTCCTCGACGTCCCGCTGCGCCCGGACTCGTACGACTGAATGACGAGGACGGCTGAATGAGATCGGGTGACTGAACGACGCGGACTGCTGTGGAGCGTTCGGTGACTGAATCGGGCGCGGCAGAGGCGCGGCCGCCGCACGCGGTGGCCGCGAGCGGCGCTACGAGTGAGTCCCCTGTTCGGACGACGCTGTTTCGTCGTCCGAACAGGGGACTCACTCGGTATGCTGCTGCCGGTGCAGTGCCGACGCTGCGAGCTGGAACTTCAGCCGGCGCGGCGGGCGCGAGCCGCGCGGCGCTTGAGCGCCCGACGCTCGTCCTCGCTCAGTCCGCCCCAGACTCCTGCATCCTGACCGGATTCCAGGGCCCATTGCAGGCAGGTCTCTGCTACTTCACAGCGGCGACATACGGTTTTCGCTTCCTCAATCTGAAGCAGGGCGGGTCCGGTGTTGCCGATCGGGAAGAAGAGCTCCGGATCCTCGTTGAGGCATGCTGCACGGTGTCGCCAATCCATGGTGACCTTTCGACGAATTCAGTGAACGCGGTTGACCGCGCCCGAATTCCAGGCGCGCAACTCCTTCAACCAAGGTTCACATAACGCCATTGGGCGCACAAGGGTCCGGCAGTGTGAAATTTCTGACAAGAATTTTCACCATTGTCCTGCTATAGAGGCAATCGTGCAAATCGGTCCGCTATGCGTCGTCTCGAGCCCTCTTCCGACACTCCGCATAGACTGACAGGCGGAAGCAGACAGTTCGTGAACCGATGGAGGACTCATGACCAACGATCTCGACCGCCCCCGCCTCGTGTCCGTCGGCGGGCACACGCCCCGAATCGATCCCGGCGCCTTCGTCGCCGCCGGTGCCACCCTGGTCGGGGACGTCCACGTGAAGAAGGGCGCCGGGATCTTCTACGGGTGCGTCCTGCGCGCCGAGGCCGCACCGATCACGATCGGTGAGGACTCGAACGTCCAGGACAACACCGTGATGCACACCGATGCCGGCAAACCCGTGGTCATCGGCGCTCGTGTCTCGATCGGCCACCAAGCGCTCGTCCACGGCGCTGTGGTCGAGGACGATGTGCTCATCGGAATGCACTCCACGGTGCTCAACGACGCCCTCGTCGGCACCGAGTCCCTCGTCGCCGCCGGAGCCGTGGTGCTCGAGGGCACGCAGATCCCGGCCCGGTCCCTCGTCGCCGGAGTGCCGGCGAAGGTGCGCAGGGAGATGACCGCCGAGGGCGTGGAGAAGGTGCGGCAGAACGCTCAGTCGTATGTGCGGCTGTCGGCCCTGCACAAGGACACCGCCGAGGTCGTCGACGAAGCCTGATCAGTCGCGTTCGGTCCTGAGCGCATCCGGGCCTCTCACCTCCGCTCATTTCCCAGTAAGAGGGCGATTTGAGACAATCGCAGTGTGAACACAGAATTTCCTTCCACTGCAGATCGTGTCGTCATCATCGGCGGCGGCCCCGGCGGCTACGAGGCCGCACTCGTCGCGGCTCAGCTCGGCGCCGATGTCATGCTCATCGAGCAGAACCGCTGCGGCGGCTCCGCCGTGCTCACCGATGTGGTGCCCTCGAAGTCCCTCATCGCCACCGCCGAGATGATGGACGACATCGGCCGCTCCGACGGTCTGGGAATTCGGATCTCGGACGGCGAGGTCGGCAAGACCGATGTGCGTCGGGTCACCGCCGACCTCGAGGCCGTGAACGAGAGGATCCTGTCCCTGGCCGATGCGCAGGCCAACGACATCTACGAGGGCCTCATCCGGGCCGGGGTCAAAGTCATCCAGGGCCGAGCCACCCTCGCCGGCCGCGACCAGGTCCACGTCGTCGAGACCGGAGGCACCGAATACACACTCGACGCCTCGACGATCCTGCTGTCCGTGGGAGCCCATCCGCGTGAGCTGCCGACGGCCCAGCCCGATGGCGAGCGGATCCTGTCGTGGACGCAGCTCTACGACCTCGACACGCTGCCCGAGCACCTCATCGTCGTCGGCTCCGGCGTCACCGGTGCCGAGTTCGCTTCGGCCTACCGCGCTCTCGGCACCGAGGTCACCCTCGTGTCGTCCCGAGAGAAGGTTCTGCCCGGCCAGGACGAAGACGCCGCCGATGTGCTCGAATTCGTGTTCCGCAACAAGGGCATGAACGTCCTCTCCCGTTCCCGTGCCGCATCCGTGACCCGCACGGAGTCCGGCGTCGAGGTGGTGCTGGCCGACGGACGTCGCGTCGAGGGCTCCCACTGCCTCATGGCCGTCGGTTCGATTCCGAACACTGAGGACCTCGGTCTGGAGAAGGCCGGTGTGCGCGTCAGCGACTCCGGACACATCGTCGTCGACGGTGTGTCCCGCACCTCCCGGGCCGGAATCTACGCGGCCGGTGACTGCACCGGTGTGCTCCCATTGGCCTCGGTGGCGGCGATGCAGGGCCGGATCGCGATGAACCACGCCCTCGGTGACGCTGTGCAGCCGCTCAAGCTGCGCAATGTCGCCTCGAACGTGTTCACCGCTCCGGAGATCGCGACCGTCGGCTTCACCCAGGCGAACTACCGGGAGAACCCGACGGACATCGACACCGTGATGCTGCCGCTGGACACGAACCCGCGGGCGAAGATGCTCGGCATCAAGGACGGCTTCGTCAAGATCTTCGCCCGACGCGGATCGGGCTCCATCCTCGGCGGCGTCGTCATCGGCCCGCGGGCCAGCGAACTCATCCTCCCGATCACGATGGCCGTGGAGAACCGGCTCACCGTCGACCAGCTGGCCGCCTCGTTCGTCGTCTACCCCTCGGTGAGCGGGTCACTGACCGAAGCGGCGCGCAAACTCCACCGCCACCTCTGAGCCCGGTCTGCAGAGGATTCTTCGCCGCAGCTGTCGATCTCCACGCTGCTCACCCGTCATGATGGTGTCAGGCCGCCCGGCGTGACACCAGAGATGACAGGGAGACAGACATGAAATACGCACTTCTGCTCATGGGCCGCAGCGGGGACCCCGACTGCGGAGAGACCGGAGGCGCGGACCCGAGCGAGTTCATGGCCTTCGACAAGGAGATCACCGAGGCCGGGGTCGTCGTCGGCGGGTTCGCCCTCGACGGTCCCGAGTTCGGAGTCCGCGTCAGCGAATCCGACGGTGAGTCCATCGTCACCTCCGGTCCCTCCGCCGAATCGAACGACTTCGTCGGCGGCAGCTACGTCATCGAGGCGGCGGACATCGACGAGGCGATCGCCTGGGCGAAGAAGTGCCCCGGGGTGAGAGGCGGCCATATCGAGATCCGCCCGGTCGCCGACTACTGATGGACACCGACCCCGAGGCGGCCGTCCGGATCCTCAGCGCCGTCAGCGAGGAGGATCGTGGGCGGCTGCTCGCGGCGTTGGCCAATCGATTCCGCGATTTCGACCTCGCCGAGGAGGCCCTCCACGATGCCGTGCTCCGCGCGGTCGAGACGTGGCCCGGCCGCGGTGTGCCCGCCCGACCCCAGGCGTGGCTGATGGCCACGGCGAAGAACCGTGCGATCGACCGCCTCCGCGCCGATGAGGTGCGCACCCGTCATCTCTCCCGGCTGTGGATCGAGGACGAACTGCGACCGGGCGATCATGACGACCATGCCGGCCGCCTCGGTGAGGAGATCTCGAGTGCCGACATCCCCGACGAACGGCTGGGGCTGTTCTTCACATGCTCCCATCCGACCCTGCGCGTCGACGAGAGGATCGTGCTCATCCTGCGTTTCCTCTCAGGGCTGACCACCGCCGAGGTCGCCGCCGGTTTCCTCCTCGAGACCCCGACGATGCAGCAGCGGATCGTGCGCGCGAAGAAGCGGATCGCGAAGACCGGGATCCCATTCGGACGTCCCGGACCGGATGAGCTCGTCGACCGACTGCCGGGAGTCCTGCGCGTCATCAGCCTCATCTTCACCCACGGCATCAATGCGACCTCCGGAGCCACCCACACGCGAGTCGATCTGCAGAAGGAGGCGATCCGACTGGCACGGCTGCTTGCCGAACTCCTGCCGGCCGAGACGGAGGTCCGGGGTCTGCTCGCTCTGCTGCTGCTCACGCATGCCAGGGACCGTGCCCGCGTGTCTGCCGACGGCTCTCCGGTGCCTCTGTCGGAACAGGACCGCAGCCTGTGGGACTCCCACCTCGTCGCCGAGGGAATCGGACTCGTCCGCACCGCCGCCGCAGAGGCGGGTTCGGACGTGTTCACCATTCAGGCGGCGATCGCGGCCCTCCACGCCGAGGCAGCGAACTTCTCCGACACGGACTGGCCGCAGATCCTCGTCCTCTATCGCATGCTCGCTCAGCTCGACCCGTCCCCGGTCGTCGCACTCAATGCGGCGATCGCCCTCGGGCAGGTCTGCGGCCCCGAGGCCGGACTGCGCGCCCTCGACGAACTCGCCGACGATCCCCGCCTGCAGAGGCACCGGCCCTTCCACACAGCGAGGGCGATCACCTTGACCGATCTCGGTCGACCCGGCGAAGCGGAGGAAGCGTATGCGGTCGCGCTCGAGTGCCCGGGCAACGAAGCCGAGTCCGAATACATCGCTGCCCGGGTCGCCGACCTCGATCGGTGACCCGGACAGGACGGTCGTGGCCGCCGGACTGCAGACGCCCGGCCACGGACGAAACGGTCTCAGGCGGCGAAGCGAATGATCGCCTCGCCCGACTTCACCGCGGCACCGGCATCGACGAGCACCTCGGAGACGGTGCCCGAGTGACCGGCCTTGAGCGGCTGCTCCATCTTCATCGCCTCGATCACGGCCAAGGTGTCGCCGGCTTCGACGGTGTCGCCGGCACTGACGGCGACGGAGACGATGGTGCCCTGCATGGGAGCGTTGAGCGAGTTCGAATCGTCGGCGATCTTCGCACCCTTGCGGCTGGAGAGGCTGCGCTTGCGACGCGGCACGGTGGGGCTGGGAACGTGCCCGAGGTCGGAGATGACGTCCTTGGGGACCGAAACGGTCATCCGACGGCCGTCGACCTCGACCACGACGCTGAAGCTGTCGGTCGGAGTGCTCATGTGATCTCCTGTCTGCGGTTCGGCGAGCGGATTGACGAAGGCGGTCTCGAGCCAATTGGTCCAGACCTCGAAATCGGTGGCGAAGGCCTTCTGCGAGACGAGGACCCGATGCAGCGGCAGCAGAGTCGACACTCCCTCGATGCGGTATTCCGACAGCGCCCGTCGGGCACGGGCCAGAGCCTCGTCGCGGGTCGCTCCGGTGACGATGAGTTTGGCCAGCATCGGATCGAAGTCCGTACCGACCGCACTGCCCTCACCGATGCCCGAGTCCAGACGCACACCGGGTCCGGAAGGGGCACGGTAGTTCTTCACGGTGCCGGTGGCGGGGAAGAACGTGGTCGGATCCTCGGCGTTGATCCGGAACTGGAAGGAATGGCCGCGGGCGGCGGGGAACTGCTCGGGCAGAACCTCGCCGGAGGCGATGCGCATCTGCCAGCCGACGAGGTCGACTCCCGTGACCTCCTCGGTGACGGTGTGTTCGACCTGGATGCGCGCATTGGCTTCCATGAAGATGATCGTGCCGTCCTCACCGAGGAGGAACTCGCACGTGGCGGCGCCGACGTAGCCGACATGGGCGAGCAGTCGCGCCGACGCCTCGGAGACGACGCGCTCCTGGTCGGCCGACAGGAACGGTGCCGGGGCCTCCTCGACGATCTTCTGATTGCGACGCTGCAGAGTGCAGTCACGGGTCGACACGATGCGGACATTGCCGTGGGCATCGGCCAGGCACTGCGTCTCGATGTGCCGCGGGCGCACGATCTGCTTCTCGATGAGGCACTCACCGCGGCCGAACGCGCTCTGGGCCTCGCGGGTCGCGGCCGTGTAGGCGGACTCGAGGTCGTCTGCGCAGGCGCAGGCGCGGAATCCGCGACCGCCACCGCCGTGGACGGCCTTGACGACGACCGGGAAGCCGATGCCCTCGGCGACCTTCGCCGCTTCGGCCAGATCGGCCACGGCCCCATTGGAACCGGGTGCGACGGGAGCTTTGACGGCTTCGGCCACGGCGCGGGCGCCTGATTTGTCGCCGAGCAGTTCGATCGCGGCCGGCGGCGGCCCGATCCAGGTCAGTCCCGCTTCGATGACGGCCTGGGCGAAGCCGGAGTTCTCGGCCAGATAGCCGTACCCGGGGTGGATCGCGTCGGCTCCGGAGCGTTTGGCCAGGGCGAGGATCTTGTCGACGTCGAGGTAGGTCTCCCCGGCTCCGGACCCGTCCAGCAGCCAGGCGTCGTCGGCGAGGTCGACGAAATCGGCGTCGGAATCGGCGCGGGTGTACACGGCGACGGCCCTGATGCCGAGGTCGTGGGCGGCCCGGATGATGCGCAGAGCGATCTCACCGCGGTTGGCGATGAGGACTCGGGTGACGGCTGCGGTCGGCACAGTGGTGCGCAGCACCGCGGTCGTTGCTTCGGGGAGGACTGTGGTCATGGCGCTCCTTTGTATGATCACAGAACAATTTAGAGAACGACACCAACACTTTGTAGGCCAGCGATAAAAAGTTCGAGCGAAAACTTCAACGACTCCGGGCGTGTCACACGACCCTGATCGATTCTAGCCCTTCGGCGACCACAGATCCGGCCAGAACAGGCCCATGTCCGTGACCAATTCCCGCACGACCGGAAGGCTGAGACCGAGAACGGTGAGATGGTCGCCGTCGAGGCGATCGACGAAGGCTCCGCCGTAACCGTCGATGGTCAGCGCTCCCGCCACCTGGAAGGGCTCCTCGGTGGCGATATAGGCCTCGAGTTCCTCCGGGCTCGGAGACCCGATGAGCACCGAGGTCGTCGACCGGCGCGAGCGGATCGCGCTGAGGCCGGCAGCTGAGGTCTCGGTTGAGGCGTCCCGGTCGTCAGCGTCGGTGAGTACGGCGACGGTGTGGCCCGTGTGCAGCTGTGTCCACTGCCCGGCGATCTCGGACCATACCGCGCGGGTCCGTTCGGCCGTTCCGGGTTTGCCGATGGCCTGCCCGGCATGTTCGAGGAGCGAATCGCCGGCGATGACGACGACGGTCCCGGTCCCGGTCAGCTCCGGGGGAGGGCAGCTGCGGATGCGGTCGATGACGGCGCGGGCTTTCGCCTCCGACAGCGCTGTGGTCAGATCGCCGACCGAACCGGTGAATCCGGCCTCGATGGCGCGCTCGTCGACTTCGGAGACGATGATCTGCGGATCGATGCCGGCCGCGGTCAGGATCTGTCGGCGGGCAGGCGACTGCGAGGCCAGAACGACCGGGATCACGAGGCGACCGCCGGTGGGTTCGGTCGGGGGCCCGGGACGAGGTCCCGGCGGCGCGCCGACTCTCCCTTCTCCGGCACGTCGAGGCTGCGGTCGACCACGACCGGAGCCTCGATGCGTTCGGCGATCGCTGCCAGCAGGGTCGACGACAGCTGTGCGTATCCGAGTTCACTGGGGAATCGGCCGGACTCATTGAGCAGGGACTTCCGCTTCGTCCCGCTCAGGGAGTTCGTCGCCCGCAGCGGAACCGCCCGCGCGGCCAGGGCTGCCAGCCATTGGGATCCGGCAAGGACCCGGGAGGTGCGTCGCAGCGAGGTCTTGAGCGGATCGCGCAGTCCCGGCAGGCCGCCGAGATTGGGGCAGACGAGGACGAAGACCGTGTAGCGGCCCTCGCGTTGGAGCCGATTGATCGCTTGGTTGAGGACGGGAATGCCGATGGTCGCCTGGATCGGGTGGATGATGTCACCGGTGCCGATGGAGATGATCGCGAACCGGCGGGAGTCGTTCCACGTCTCCGACAGCTGTCGTGACAGCCAGGCCGAGCGGAGCACCTCATCGACCTGCCGGTGGAGGTCGTCCGACAGGGCCGAGGGGCGGGCGGTGGTCTGCACACGCACAGTGGTGCCGAGTATGCGGGCCAATCCGCGGCCGATGAGTGTGGGCGGGGCCTGCTCGGCATCGACGTCGACACCGCACAGCCAGGAGTCACCGATGATGGCCAAGGCCGCCGAATCGTCATCGTCGCGGTGGCGCGGGGCGGCGATCGCCTCGGCGAAGGTGGAATGAGGACGATTCTCGTCCTCGTCGAAGGCTCTGCGCAGCGAACCCGCTTGGTGACGGAGGAGGCCCACCGCCGAAGCTCCGGCTCCGACAGCTGTCGCCCCCATGGTCGCCAGCGTGCAGATCATGCGTTTTCCCACGGAATTCCCTCCTCCGCCGTCATCATTGCACCTTTGTCACGGCATCAACAACTATTGTTGAGCCATGACCGAAAACGATCACCAGCATTCCCCGAACCGTTTCCGTGGGGCGTGGGAAGCATTCCGACGAGGACGTGAGTCCTCCCGCTCCCGGCCTGAGCCCGAGACCGAGCAGCCGCGCGACGTCAGTGCCGAGGAGATCGCTCTCAGTCGCATCGAGGCCGAGGCCCCGCCCTATGTGTCTCCCGGACTCAAGCTCGCCGCGGCGTGGTCGTGGCGATCGCTCATCGTCCTCGTCGCCGTCGGCGTTGCCCTGTGGCTGCTGTCGAAGATCTCCAGCGTCGTGCTGCCGGTGCTCATCGCACTGCTGCTGGCCGCGCTGCTCGCACCTCCGACCGCATGGCTGGTCAAGAAGGGAATGCCCCGCGGCGGGGCCGCAGCGATCTCGTTCGTCGGCTTCATCGTCGTCGTGCTCGGCCTCTTCGGTCTCGTCGGTCAGCAGATCTACTCCGGGATGCCCGACCTCGTCCGGCAGGTCATCGCCGGTGTGTCGGGAATCAGCAGCTGGCTGGCCACCAGCCCCTTCGGCATCGACTCTTCGACGATCTCGGGGTATATCGACGAAGGCATCAATACCGCCACGAACTTCTTCCAGAACAACAGCAGCCAGCTCCTCGGCGGTGCCTTGGAGGCCACCTCCTCTGTCGGCACCTTCCTCACCGGTATGGCCGTGTGCCTGTTCACGACGTTCTTCTTCCTCTACGACGGAGAGAACATCTTCCGTTGGGTGATGAAGCTGCTGCCGATCCCGGCGCGCCCGGTGGCCACCGGTGCCTCGCAGCGGGGCTGGACCACACTCGTCCAATACGTGCGCGTGCAGATCCTCGTCGCCGCCGTCGACGCCATCGGCATCGGCATCGGCGCCGCTTTCCTCGGGGTTCCGCTGGTCATTCCCATGACCCTGCTCGTGTTCCTGACCTCCTTCGTCCCGGTCGTCGGCGCTATCGCCTCCGGCGCCGTGGCCGTGCTCGTCGCACTGGTCTCGAACGGTTTGGTCAGTGCGGTGATCATGTTGGCCGTCGTCATCGGCGTGCAGCAGATCGAGAGTCAGGTGCTCCAACCCTTCCTCATGGGCAAAGCCGTGTCCGTCCATCCGCTGGCCGTGATCCTCGCGGTCACCGGAGGCGGTTTCCTCTTCGGCATCGTCGGTGCCCTGTTCGCAGTTCCGCTGGTGGCCGTGCTCAACAGCGTGGTCGGATACATCGCTCGGGCCAGCGGCTCCGAGGACGCCGGGGAGGCATCAGCCGATCACGGCGGCAGGCAGGCCGAGGACGAGCCGACTGGTGACCCAACTGCGAAGACGGTCGACGCCGCCGGGCGTGGCTCCGACGCGACGCCGGCCGACCGCTCGACCGCAGCGGGCGCAGGCGCGACGGCGGGGGCCGGAAGCGCGGCGGATGCTGGAAGCGCGGCGGGGGCCGGGACGGAAACCGGCGGCGTCGGCTCAGCAGCCGGAGACGCCGGGACGGATTCCGCAGGTTCCCCCGACACGGGGAAGGGTCCCAAGGGGCCGCGGCGCCGACGGAAGTGAGTTATGAATACAGCAGTGGGCGGGAGGTGTCTCCCGCCCACTGCCGTGTGTCGAAGGAACCAGAGTCCTTCGGCCGGATCGAGTACTCAGCTCAGCCGGTGAAGGCCTCCACCGACTCGACCTTGACCTCGATGGTCTTTCCGTTGGGCGCTTCGTAGGAGCTCGTGTCTCCGGCCTTGACACCGATGACGGCGGCACCGAGCGGCGACTTCTCCGAGAAGACGTCGATATCGGAGTCGCCGGCGATCTCGCGGTTGCCCAGCAGGAACCGCATCGAGTTGCCGGCGACGGTGGCGTTGACCACGGAGCCGGGAGCCACGGTCTTGCCGTCGCTGTCGCTGGAGCCGACCTTCGCGTTGCGCAGCAGCACCTCGAGCTGACGGATGCGTGCTTCCTGCTTGCCCTGCTCGTCACGCGCCGCGTGATAACCGCTGTTCTCCTTCAAGTCACCCTCGTCGCGGGCGGCTTCGATCTTCTCAGCAATCTCTGCACGACCCGGTCCGGAGAGATGCTCGAGTTCCTTCGACAGACGGTCAAAGGCTTCCTGGGTCAACCATGTTTCTTCCTGGGTGACTTCCTCGGTCATGACTTCTCCTTCTTCGGTTCGGTGCACTGACAGGCATGTCAGGCAACGAAAAAACCGGGCGTATGGGCACGCCCGGAAGATGAATGAAACTACAGTGTAACGCATCCGCGCGGAAACACGATGAGCTGAGTCACGTTCCCGCCGTCGAGGTGGAGAATCCGGCGGCAGGAGACGAATGAGTGCGAGACCCGTTCGACTCGCCGCAAGCGGACTCGCGGCGAGTCGACCCGAGCCGGCGCGAACCGGGTCGTTCTATTCGAACCAGCAGGAGTCGACGTGTCCCGAAGCGGCCAGCTGCGTCGTGGCCAGGTCGAGGTCGATCTGCCTCGGTGAGTTCGGATCGGCGTCGGGGTCGGCGGGAACGGTGACCTCGGTGAAGCCGACGACGGCTTCGTTCTCGTTCGTCGCCTGGACGGTGCAGTGCACATCGCGTTCCTGATCGGGAAATATTCCGACGCTGACCTGCGTTGTAGAGGAGTCGACAACCAAATAGTCAAGGGTCCGCGGTGTCGTGGGCTCCGTCTGCGGCCTGAACGAGACGAAGGCGATGACTGCGATCGCGACAACGACGACGGCAGCGGCGATGATCTTCGCCCTGCGGCTCAGATTCCGCTTCGGCTTCCGGGTCCGTCCGTAACGATCATCGTGCAGTGGTTCGGCCACTGTTACCTCAGTCATTGAATTCCTCTTTGAGTACTTCGCGCACTAATCTAGAGTAGTCGATCCTCTGCCGACGAGCATGTCAGCCGCAATCTCGGCAGAGGAAGGCCACCAGGCTGAATCGAAAGGGACATTTAGGATATGACTTCGCTTCCGTACCACGGGCTGCGTCTGCTGGCGGTCCATGCCCACCCCGACGACGAATCCTCGAAGGGTGCGGCTACGAGCGCGAAGTACGCCTCACTGGGAGCACGGGTCCTCATCGCGACCATGACCGGCGGCGAAGCCGGAGACATCCTCAACCCCGCACTGCTGCAGAGTCCGAAGGCCAGCCGCGACATCGCCGGCCTGCGTCGCGAGGAGATGGCCACCGCAGCGGCGGCTCTCGGCGCCGAACACGTGTGGGTCGGCCATGTCGATTCGGGCCTGCCCGATGGAGACTTCGACAATCAGACACCGCCCGGATGCTTCTACCGCGTGCCCGACGAGGTGGCCATGCTGCCGCTGGTCCACATCATCCGCACCTTCCGACCGCAGGTGGTGACCACCTATGACGAGCTCGGCGGCTACCCGCATCCCGACCACATCAAGAACCACGCCGTGACCATGGCCGCGGTCGCGGCGGCCGCCGACGGAACGGCTCATCCCGAACTCGGCGAGCCCTGGCAGGTGCAGAAGGTCTACTACAACCAGGACCTGTCGGCGAAGAAGTGGATCACCATCCACGAGAAGATGACCGAGGCGGGACTCGAATCCCCGTTCGCCGAACATCTCGAAGACTTCAAGAAGCGCGACAGCAAGCGCAACAACTGGCTGAGCACTCGGATCCCCTGCGCGGAGTTCTTCCCGGCCAGAGATCGGGCACTGCTCTCGCATGCCACTCAGATCGACCCCGAGGGCGGGTTCTTCTCGGCCTCACGCAAGGCCGCCCGAACCTACTGGCCGACGGAGGAATTCGAATTGGCTCTCGACCGGACGGACCGAGAGCCGCTGCGCCCGGGAGTCGACTTCCAGGAGGGCGACCTGTTTGCGGCGGTGACCTTCGACGACGGTCGTCGTGTCCCCGACGCGGGGATGCTGCCGGACACCCCCGAGGCCGAGAAGGAAGCCGCAGACCCAGCCTCGGACCCGGATTCTCCCGTGGCGGGCCCAGGGCAGTCCGGCGCAGAGGGATCCGCCGCCTTGACCGAAAGTGACACCCACGCATGATCATCGCGTCCACACCCGAATCGACCCCCGGCGGTGGTGCCCCGGATCCGGACCTGGTGACACCGGGAACGATCGGCTTCCTCGCCACCTTGGCCGTGGTCGTCGTCGTGATCTTCCTCATCCGCGATGCCCTCCGACGGGTCCGTCGGGTGCGGGCGCGCTCGGGAGAGACCGATGCCTACCCGATCCCGCTGCGTCGGCATGTGGTGCCCAACCAGTCGAAGCTGTCGGGACCGGAGGGGCCGAAGGACGGCCCCGCCTCCGCGGCTCCTCCGGCCGGGCCCGACGGCGGTTCGGCCGACGCCGGTTCACCCGCTTCCGACGACAGCACCTCCGATCGTGATTCCGAGGCCTCCGGCCCGACGTCCGAGACTCCCGACGAGCGAGACTGAGGCTCGGGCTCCGTCTGAGAGGCAGGCTCCGTTCAGGCGAAGGGCGCGATCACCCGATGCTGACCGCGCCCTCGGCCGTCGTGGGCCGGGAGGTTCAGTACGCGGCGACGGCCGCGACGATCAGTGCCGCGAGATGGCATCCGTAGCCGAAGATCGTGAGGATGTGGAAGATCTCGTGGAAGCCGAGCCATTTCGGTGAGGGATTGGGCCGTTTGATGCCGTAGACCACCGCTCCGGCGATATAGCAGACACCGCCGATGACGACGAGGATGCCGACGGCGGGATTCGTCGCCCAGATCTGGGGAATGTATCCGACTCCGGCCACACCGAAGCCGACA
>Ga0209487_1000262_pt1 | contig 47611 bp, 37 predicted proteins | sample Poulit2012_FD_187524 | JGI IMG/M metagenome (GOLD analysis project Ga0209487, IMG submission 187524) | Agricultural soil microbial communities from Georgia to study Nitrogen management - Poultry litter 2012 (SPAdes) (version 2) | ecosystem: Environmental > Terrestrial > Soil > Agricultural land... | reverse complement strand
AAATCCCAATCTTTTATATATGTATTTCTTTGAGCAAATGCAGTTTTATTCGTGGTCGGATAAAACTTTAAGTCTTGAAAGTTTTCAAAGAAAAAAGAAATCGATTGTGGTTTTGGATTGATATTTAAATAAGGTTCAGATTCTTTTTGAGCGATAATAATTTCTTCTGCTTTAGAAATTACCTCATCAACTTTTCCTTTTGCAGACTCTTTATTTAAACTTAATTGTTGCTTTTCATTGTCATTTTCGAGCGAAACAATTTTAACATTTTTAAATTCTTCAAAGTTTACAACCAAAGTATTTTCAGAAACATAAATAGGAATTTCTGAAACAACATTAGAATCGTTTTCTTCTAAATCCAAGCCATAGACATAGACCTGACCTTGAACATGAATATAAGTTGAATCGAAACTCTGAGCCAAGGAGAACGTTTGAAATAGAAGAAGAACAAAACATAGTTTGCCCTTTATTCTATTCCATAGAATTGAAATTTTAATAGAGGTTGGTTCTAAAAACATTATATACATTAAGCTTTGAACTTACAAGTTCAACTTTTCATAATTCATTTTGGTTAAGTAATGTTTAGTTTAGGAAGTTAAGAAACGACAAATATATAGATATTTTCATATCTTCATAATGTTTTTATTAATTTAAACATACAATTTAGAAAGCTTATATTTAATTCATTTTCATAACTTTATTTTAGAACAAAGAAAATTCTTTAGGAAAACATATAAACAGAGTTTAGAAAAAACTATTTTCAGCATGAAACTGTTCGCTACAAAGGTGCCCCAATTTCATAAACAATTCATTAACAATACGAAAGTTGAAAATTTATATAAATTACATTGCATAATTAAAAATAATGTCTAATTTTGCAGTCCTAAAAAAGTAAGTTTATGGTATGTGAGACGATTAAACTTACAGAATAATAAATGCTTCCAAATTCATTTAGTATTCAAATTTAATAAGAAACAATGGCAAAGAAAATTGAAAAAATTGTAAAACTCCAAGTAAGAGGAGGCCAAGCAAACCCATCGCCACCGGTAGGTCCAGCTTTAGGTGCTGCAGGTGTCAACATCATGGAGTTTTGTAAACAGTTTAACGGTCGTACTCAAGACAGACAAGGTCAAGTTTTGCCGGTAGCAATTACAGTATATCAAGACAAATCATTTGATTTCGTCATCAAAACTTCACCGGCAGCAGTACAGTTAAAGGAAATCACTAAGCTTAAAAAAGCTTCAGGTGAGCCGAACCTTGTGAAGGTAGCAACTGTTAGCTGGGATCAAGTGAGAGCAATCGCTGAGGACAAAATGAAAGACATGAACTGCTTTACAGTTGAGTCTGCGATGAAAATGGTAGCTGGTACAGCTCGTTCTATGGGTATAACCGTAAAAGGAGGACAGGCTCCAGAGTAAAACATTTTAAAACATTAAGAAAATGGCGCAGTTAACAAAAAAGCAAAAGGAAGCACAAGCAAAGATAGACAACACTAAACTATACACTTTAGAGGAAGCATCAGCTTTGGTAAAGGAAGTAAACACTACCAAATTTGACGCAACTGTAGATATTGCTGTTCGTTTAGGTGTAGATCCAAAGAAAGCCAACCAAATGGTTCGTGGCGTAGCATCATTACCTCACGGTACAGGTAGAGACGTAAAAGTTTTGGCATTGGTAACTCCAGACAAGGAAGACGAAGCCAAAGCTGCAGGAGCTGACTATGTTGGTTTGGACGAATATTTAGAAAAGATCAAAGGAGGCTGGACAGACGTAGACGTTATCGTTACTATGCCAGCTGTAATGGGTAAATTAGGACCTTTGGGTAGAGTTTTAGGACCAAGAGGTTTGATGCCAAATCCAAAAGCAGGTACAGTAACGATGGAAGTAGGTAAGGCGGTTTCTGACGTAAAAGCAGGTAAAATCGACTTCAGAGTAGATCGTTATGGAATTGTACATGCTGTAATTGGTAAAGTATCATTCACTCCTGAAATGCTTAAAGAGAATGCAATTGAATTAGTTACCACATTGGATAGACTAAAACCAACTGCAGCTAAAGGTACTTACATGAGAAGTATAACTATCTCAAGTACGATGAGTCCAGGAATCAAAGTTGATCCAAAAAGTATAATCGCTTAAAGTAAGAAATTATGGCAATGACAAGAGAAGAAAAAGGGCAATTAATCGACGAATTAACTGCTGTATTGGAAGAGTCAAACATAATCTATCTTACAGATATTGCAGGTTTGGACTCAGCTAAAACAACTGAATTAAGAAGACAATGCTTCAGAAATAACATTTCTATTCGAGTTGTTAAAAACACTTTATTAAAGAAAGCAATGGAGCGAGTTGAAGCAAAAGAATTCGACGAGCTTTTTGATTCTTTAAAAGGCAACACGGCAATTATGATTTCCGACAAAGGAAATGCACCTGCCAAAGTTATCGAAGACTTCAGAAAGAAATCAGAAAAACCTATCTTAAAAGCAGCATGGGTTGACCAAGCAGTTTACGTAGGCGATGAGAATCTAAAGACGTTAGCAAGCCTAAAGTCAAAGGAGGAGTTGATTGGAGAGATTATCGGATTGTTGCAATCGCCGCTTAAAACAGTTGTTTCACAACTACAATCAAGTGGTCAAAAAATTGCAGGAATCGTTAAAACCCTTTCTGAAAAAGAAGAGTAATACGCACTCATATTATATTACAGATCTTTTATTGAAGATCTAAAAAAGTTGTTCAACAAAAAAAATTAATTAAAATGGCAGATTTAAAAAAATTAGCTGAAGATTTAGTAAACTTAACAGTTAAAGACGTAAACGAATTAGCAGAAATCCTTAAAGAAGAATACGGTATAGAGCCTGCAGCTGCTGCAGTTGCTGTTGCTGCTGGTCCTGCTGGAGCTGAAGAAGCTGCAGAAGAGCAATCAGAATTCGACGTTATCCTTAAAGCAGCTGGTGCTAGCAAATTAGCAGTAGTTAAATTGGTAAGAGAATTGACTGGAGTTGGATTGAAAGAAGCTAAAGACTTAGTTGATAGCGCTCCTCAACCAATCAAAGAAGGTGTAGCTAAAGACGAAGCTGAAGCTTTAAAAACTCAGCTAGAAGAAGCTGGTGCAGAAGTAGAATTGAAATAATTTACTTTCTCACAAAATATATAAAAGCCGTCGCAATGCGACGGCTTTTTGTTTACATTCATTTTTTGTTTGATTTTTTATAAATTATTCGAACAATATTCTTATCTTTGTCACCCATTTAGAGATGATAAAACACTTATTTCAAGTAACTCGTTGATATACAACTCCTCCAAAATTCGGTAGGGGGATTTTTGTATATAGCTACTTGATGTGCTTTAGAATCCCTAAACAAAAAATATTTTGCACTACGCTGTGAAAAGATATACCAGTGTTGCAGTTAGAAATTAGAAATTAGAATACCATAAGAAATAGATTAATTTCAAAGTGCAAACTTCAATTATCTTTTCTGAAACGTCTTCTACTTTTTGATTTCTGATATTTTTTAAAACAAAATATTTTTTAACCCAATTCTTACAATTTTTATGAGTAAAAAAGACGTTAAAGCTCAAGAAAATCAGAGAATCAGTTTTTCTTCAACAAAGGTCCACTCACCTTTTCCGGATTTCTTAGATATCCAGATCAAGTCATTTGAGGACTTCTTCCAATTGGAAACTCGTCCCGATCAAAGAGGGAACGAAGGTTTGTACAAGACTTTTGCGGAAAACTTTCCTATTTCTGACACGCGTAATCAATTTGTTTTAGAGTTTTTAGACTATTTCGTTGACCCACCAAGGTATTCGATTGACGAATGTATCGAGCGAGGACTGACTTATAGTGTTCCTCTAAAAGCTCGTATGAAACTTTATTGTACAGATCCAGAACATGAGGATTTTGAAACGGTTGTACAAGATGTGTATTTAGGCACATTGCCCTACATGACCGCTTCAGGTTCTTTTATTATCAATGGTGCTGAACGTGTAATCGTTTCACAATTGCATCGTTCGCCAGGTGTTTTCTTCGGTCAATCCTATCACGCAAACGGAACCAAATTATATTCCTCGAGAATTATTCCTTTCAAAGGTTCTTGGATTGAGTTTGCTACAGATATCAATAGTGTAATGTACGCTTACATCGACCGTAAGAAAAAATTACCATTGACGACTTTATTACGTGCGATTGGATACGAAAAAGACAAAGATATCTTAGGTATATTCGATTTAGCCGAAGAGATCAAAGTCAATAAAACTGCTATCAAAAAAGCCGTTGGGAAAAAGTTAGCTGCTCGTGTGTTGAATACATGGCATGAGGATTTCGTTGACGAAGATACAGGTGAAGTTGTATCTATCGAAAGAAACGAAATCATCTTGGACCGTGAGACCATCATCGAAAAAGAACACTTAGAGCAAATCATGGAGTCTGGTGTTAAGTCTATTTTAGTTCATAAAGAAGACAACAAAGCACATGATTATGCTATCATTCACAATACTTTACAAAAAGACTCTACCAACACTGAAAAAGAAGCGGTAGAATATATCTATAGACAATTGCGTAATGCTGAGCCACCAGATGAAGAAACAGCAAGAGGTATTATCGACCAATTATTCTTCTCTGAACAACGTTATTCGTTAGGTGAAGTAGGACGATATAGATTGAACAAAAAATTAGGATTGGATATTCCTGAAGATGTTCAAATTTTGACCAAAGAGGATATCATATCCATCATAAAATACTTAATTGAATTGGTTAACTCAAAAGCTGAAGTGGACGATATTGACCACTTATCTAACCGTCGTGTTAGAACAGTTGGAGAGCAATTAGCCGCTCAATTTGGAGTTGGTTTGGCACGTATGGCAAGAACTATACGTGAACGAATGAACGTAAGAGACAACGAGGTGTTTACGCCAATTGATTTGATCAACGCTAAAACGCTTTCGTCTGTAATTAACTCATTCTTCGGAACCAACCAATTGTCTCAGTTCATGGATCAAACCAATCCATTGTCTGAGATCACTCACAAACGTAGATTATCAGCCTTAGGTCCAGGTGGACTTTCAAGAGAAAGAGCTGGATTCGAAGTGCGTGACGTTCACTATACGCATTACGGACGTTTATGTCCAATTGAAACACCGGAAGGACCAAACATTGGTTTGATTTCTTCATTGTGTGTATTCGCAAAAGTGAACAATTTAGGATTTATTGAAACTCCTTATAGAAAAGTTGAAAATGGAAAGGTTAACTTAACAGATGAACCTATCTATCTATCAGCTGAAGAAGAGGAAGATAGAACCATTGCTCAAGCAAATGCCCCTATCGATGATGATGGTAAGTTCATCAACGACCGTATTACGGCTCGTGAAGATGGAGACTTCCCAGTAGTTGAGCCGCATGAAGTTGAGCTTATGGACATCGCTCCGAACCAAATTGCTTCTATTTCAGCTTCATTGATTCCATTCTTGGAACATGACGATGCGAACCGTGCATTGATGGGATCTAACATGATGCGTCAAGCAGTTCCATTGTTGAAAGCAGAAGCTCCTATTGTTGGAACAGGATTAGAGAAACAAGTTGTAAAAGACTCTCGTATTTTGTTCAACGCAAAAGGGGAAGGTACAGTCACTTACGTAGATGCTGATACGATTCGAATCAAATACGATCGTACAGAAGATGAAGAAATCGTAAGTTTTGAACCTGCTGAGAAAGAATACAAGTTGACCAAATTCCGTAAAACCAACCAAGGGACGACTATCACTCTTAAACCAATTGTAAAAGTTGGAGACAGAGTTGAAAAAGGTCAAGTTCTTTGTGAAGGTTATGCAACCGAAAACGGTGAATTGGCTATCGGTAGAAACTTAGTCGTAGCATTCATGCCTTGGAAAGGATATAACTTCGAGGATGCTATCGTTATTAGCGAAAAGGTTGTACGCGAAGATTGGTTTACTTCTATACATATCGACGAATTCTCATTAGACGTTCGCGATACTAAATTAGGTATGGAAGAATTGACGGCAGACATACCAAACGTTTCTGAAGAAGCTACTAAAGATTTGGATGAAAATGGTATGATCCGTATCGGTGCTGAAGTTAAACCTGGTGATATATTGATCGGTAAAATTACTCCAAAAGGAGAGTCTGATCCTACGCCAGAGGAAAAACTATTGCGTGCGATATTTGGTGACAAAGCGGGTGATGTAAAAGATGCTTCTCTAAAAGCTTCTCCATCATTGCACGGAGTTGTTATCGACAAAAAATTATTCTCAAGAAGTATTAAAGATAAACGAAGAAGATCTCAAGACAAAGCTATCATCGACAGCATCAATGCTGAATACGAAGAGAAGTTTGATGAATTAAGAGAAATTCTTCTTGAAAAATTATTTGTTCTTTTAGAAGGAAAAACCTCACAAGGTGTTTACAATGACTTGAATGAAGAAATCATCAAAAAAGGTACAAAATATACCAAACGAATTCTTTCAAGCGTTGATGACTACTTGAACTTGACAGGTTCTGAGAGTGTTTGGACGGTTGATGAAGTAAGAAATGACCAAGTGAAACAATTGCTTCACAACTACAAAATCAAATACAACGATCTACAAGGTAGCTTAAACCGTGAGAGATTTACAATTTCGGTAGGTGATGAATTGCCTTCAGGAGTTGTTAAATTAGCCAAAGTTTATGTTGCTAAAAAGCGTAAACTAAAAGTTGGGGACAAAATGGCGGGTCGTCACGGAAACAAAGGTATAGTTTCTAAAATCGTAAGAGATGAAGATATGCCTTTCTTAGAAGACGGAACACCTGTTGATATCGTATTGAACCCACTGGGTGTACCTTCTCGTATGAACATTGGTCAAATTTATGAAACCGTTTTAGGATGGGCTGGATTGAAATTAGGTCAAACCTATGCAACTCCTATCTTCGACGGAGCCAATGCAGACCAAATCAACGAATTGACCGACAAAGCAGGATTGCCAAGATACGGTACTACTTATCTATATGATGGTGGTACAGGAGAGCGTTTTGCTCAAAAAGCAACTGTAGGAGTGATTTACATGTTGAAATTAGGTCATATGGTTGACGACAAGATGCACTCAAGATCGATTGGTCCTTACTCTTTAATTACGCAACAACCTTTAGGTGGTAAAGCACAATTCGGAGGTCAGCGTTTTGGAGAGATGGAGGTGTGGGCATTAGAAGCTTTTGGAGCTGCTCATACTTTACGTGAAATTTTAACAGTGAAATCGGACGATGTTATTGGTAGAGCCAAAACTTACGAAGCCATTGTTAAAGGTGAACCTATGCCAGAACCGGGTATTCCAGAATCATTCAACGTATTGTTGCATGAATTACAAGGTCTTGGATTAGACATAACATTAGAAGAATAAATTAATTTGTTTTGAAATTACTTATTGAATTTTCAAAGGGGATTTCGAAACTTGAAACAATTTAGAAAATGTCAACAAAAAATAAATCAAGTAAATTTTCAAAAATTCGAATTGGGCTAACTTCTCCTGAAACGATTCTAAAAGAATCACATGGTGAGGTTTTAAAACCCGAAACGATTAACTATAGAACACATAAACCAGAAAGAGATGGTTTGTTCTGTGAAAGAATATTCGGACCTGTAAAAGATTACGAATGTGCTTGTGGTAAATACAAAAGAATCCGTTACAAAGGAATCGTTTGTGACCGCTGTGGAGTTGAAGTAACCGAAAAGAAAGTTCGTAGAGAAAGAATTGGACACATCAACTTAGTGGTTCCAGTGGCTCATATTTGGTTCTTCCGTTCATTACCAAACAAAATTGGTTATGTATTGGGATTGCCTTCCAAGAAATTGGATATGATCATCTACTACGAAAGATATGTTGTTATTCAGCCAGGTATCGCTAAAGGATTGGAAGGTGAAGAGTTGAACCGTTTAGATTTCTTAACTGAAGAAGAATATCTTGACATTATGGAAACTCTTCCTATCGAAAACCAATATTTAGACGAATCTGACCCGGATAAGTTCATCGCTAAAATGGGTGCTGAAGCCCTTGAGGATTTATTAAAAACCATTAATTTAGATGAACTTTCATACGAATTGAGACACAAAGCTCACAACGAAACTTCAAAACAAAGAAGAACTGAAGCTCTGAAAAGACTTCAAGTAGTTGAGGCATTGAGAGAATCAAATAAAGATTATGTAAACCGTCCTGAATGGATGATCATGCGAGTAGTTCCGATCATTCCACCTGAACTACGTCCATTGGTTCCATTAGATGGAGGGCGATTTGCTACTTCTGATTTGAACGATCTTTACCGTCGTGTAATCATCAGAAATAACCGCTTGAAACGACTGATGGAAATCAAAGCTCCAGAAGTTATTTTAAGAAACGAGAAACGTATGTTACAAGAGTCCGTTGACTCTTTGTTCGACAACACTCGTAAAGCTTCTGCAGTAAAAGCCGATGGTAACAGAGCCTTGAAATCTCTATCAGATTCATTGAAAGGTAAAAAAGGGCGTTTCCGTCAAAACTTATTAGGTAAACGTGTCGATTATTCTGCTCGTTCAGTAATTGTAGTTGGTCCAGAACTTAAACTATACGAATGTGGTTTACCTAAAGATATGGCTGCTGAACTTTACAAACCGTTCATCGTTAGAAAACTAATGGAAAGAGGGGTTGTAAAAACAGTTAAATCTGCGAAAAAGATCATCGATAGAAAAGAGCCAGTAGTTTGGGACATTTTGGAAAACGTATTGATGGGACACCCAGTCCTATTGAACCGTGCTCCTACCCTACACCGATTAGGTATTCAGGCTTTCCAACCAAAATTAATCGAAGGTAAAGCGATCAGTCTTCACCCATTGGTTTGTACAGCTTTTAACGCTGACTTCGATGGTGACCAGATGGCTGTACACCTTCCATTAGGACCTGAGGCTATTTTAGAAGCTCAATTGCTAATGCTTGCTTCACAAAATATTTTGAACCCTGCAAACGGTTCGCCTATTACAGTTCCTTCTCAAGACATGGTTTTAGGTCTTTATTATATGACCAAAGCAAGAGAAGGTGCTAAAGGTTCAGGAATTACATTCTATTCGTCCGAAGAAGTTATCATTGCTTATAACGAAGGAAGCGTTGACTTAAACGCACCTATCAAAGTGAAAGCTAAGATAAATGAAGATGATCAATTGGTTGAGAAAATCATTGACACTACCGTAGGACGAGTATTGTTCAACGAAATTGTTCCTGAAGGTGTAGGATTTGTAAATGAAGTTTTGACCAAGAAATCTTTAAGATCTGTTATTAATAAGATTTTAAACACAACAGATTTCTCAACAACTTCTGCTTTCTTAGACGAAATGAAAGACTTAGGATTCAAAAAAGCTTTTGAAGGTGGACTATCGTTTAGTTTAGGAGATATTCTAATTCCAGAAAACAAAACTGATTTGATCAATTCAGCAATAAAACAAGTTGAAGAAATCAAAGCGAACTATAATATGGGATTGATTACCAACAACGAGCGCTACAACCAAGTGATCGATGTTTGGACCAATACCAACGCTACTTTGACCGAAATGGTTATGAAGCGAATGAGAGAAGATGACGAAGGATTCAACTCAGTTTATATGATGTTGGACTCTGGAGCACGTGGTTCTAAAGAACAAATCCGCCAGTTGGCAGGAATGCGTGGATTGATGGCTAAACCTCAAAAAACCGGATCTACCGGAGGTGAAATTATTGAAAACCCAATTGTAGCAAACTTCCGCGAAGGATTGTCTATTTTGGAATACTTTATATCAACTCACGGTGCTCGTAAAGGTTTGGCGGATACCGCACTTAAAACTGCTGACGCAGGTTATTTGACTCGTCGATTGGTTGACGTTGCTCAAGACGTAATCGTTTTAGAAGAAGATTGTGGTACGCTTAGAGGTATTGAAGTTACTGCATTGAAGAAAAACGAAGAAATCGTTGAACCACTTCATTCAAGAATTTTAGGTAGAACTTCACTTCACAATGTTTACCATCCAGAAACTAATGAAATTTTAGTTGAAGCTGATGTTATCATAGAAGAAGATGCTGCAATGGCTATCGAAAAAGCAGGTGTTGAAATTGTAGAAGTTAAATCTCCATTGACCTGTGAAGCTATTGAAGGTATCTGTGCATCATGTTATGGTAGAAACTTAGCTACTGCTAAACCTGTTCAAAAAGGTGAAGCTGTTGGTGTAGTTGCTGCTCAATCAATTGGTGAGCCAGGTACACAGCTTACACTTCGTACTTTCCACGTAGGTGGAACCGCTGGAAACGTTTCTGAACAATCATCTATTGTTGCTAAATTTGACGGTCACTTAGAATTTGAAGATCTAAGAACTGTTAAAGGTCAAGATGAAGAAGGAAATCCAGCTGACGTTGTAGTTTCTCGTTCAACTGAAATGAAATTGATCGATAATGATGGTAACATCAAAATGAATCACAATATACCTTATGGTTCTATCCTTAAGATAGGTCCTGGTAAAAAAGTGAAAAAAGGAGATGTTATCACCAATTGGGACCCTTACAACGGTGTTATCATTGCTGAATCAGCTGGTAAAGTTGAATTCGAAAACATCCAACAAGGTGTAACTTATCAGTTAGAAATCGACGAACAAACTGGTTTCCAAGAAAAAGTTATTTCAGAATCACGTAACAGAAAAATGATTCCTACTCTAAAGGTAATCACTTCTGATGGTGAAGAAAGAAACTATAACTTACCTGTTGGAGCTCACTTAATCGTTAACGATGGAGAAAAGATCAACGCAGGAAAGATTTTAGTAAAAATCCCTCGTAGATCAGCAAAAGCTGGAGACATTACTGGAGGTTTACCAAGAGTAACTGAATTATTCGAAGCTCGTAATCCTTCCAACCCAGCTGTAATCTCTGAAATTGATGGAGTGGTTTCATTCGGTAAAATCAAAAGAGGTAACCGTGAAATCATCGTTCAAGCGAAAACCGGTGAAGAAACTAAATATTTGGTGAAACTTTCGAATCAAATTCTCGTACAAGAGAATGACTTCGTAAGAGCTGGAATGCCTTTGTCTGACGGTGCAATTACACCTGAAGATATCCTAAGAATTAAAGGACCTACAGCCGTTCAAGAATATTTAGTAAATGAAATCCAAGAAGTTTATCGTTTACAAGGTGTAAAAATTGACGACAAACACTTTGAAATCATCGTTCGTCAAATGATGAGAAAAGTTAGAATCGTTGATTCTGGAGATACGAGATTCTTAGATGACAATCTGGAACATACTTCAGACTTCTTATTAGAAAACGATAGAATCTTCGGAATGAAAGTAGTTGAGGACGCAGGTGATAGTGAAAACTTGAAACCTGGTCAAATCATTACTGCAAGTGAACTGAGAGATGAAAATTCTATATTGAAACGTGAAGATAAAAACTTAGTAGTAGCAAGAGACGCTCAGCCTGCAACAGCTCAGCCAATCTTACAAGGTATTACAAGAGCTTCACTTCAAACGAAATCATTCATGTCTGCAGCTTCTTTCCAAGAAACTACAAAAGTTCTAAACGAAGCAGCTGTTGCAGGTAAGATAGACGAACTCAACGGATTGAAAGAGAATGTTATCGTTGGTCACTTGATCCCAGCTGGTACTGGATTGAAAGAATACCAAAAGATAATTGTAGGTTCCAAAAAGGAATACGAAGAATTAGTAAGCTCTAAATCAGCGTTATAATGGAAGATCAAAATAAAAAACAAAATATGAACATTGAAATCAATGATCAAACTGCAGAGGGTGTTTACTCCAATTTGGCAGTAATCAATCATTCTCCTACTGAGTTTGTAGTTGATTTCATCCAAATCATGCCAGGCGTTCCAAAAGCAAGAGTTAAGTCAAGAATTATCTTGACGCCTCAACATGCTAAAAGATTAGCTAAAGCATTGGCAGAAAATGTGAATAGATTTGAAAACCAATTCGGTGAAATCAAAGATGTTCAAAACCCATCGATGCCAATGAACTTTGGACCTCCAGGTGAAGCGTAAAATTGTTTCAATTATAAATTGAACAATTATTCAAATCATAAACCGTCTCATTTTTTAATTGAGGCGGTTTTTTTATGAAAAAAACTCTGTTTCAACCATAAATTCTTTCACCAAAATCATAAACCCAAAGAATAGATGGCCTGCTTTTTTAGAATTCGTTTTAAATAGTTAAATTTGCTCCTCACAAAAAAACAATTATGGCAGACTACAAATTAATATTGCCTGCAATGGGTGAAGGTGTAATGGAAGCAACCATCATTAGTTGGTTGAAAAACCCAGGCGATATGATAGAAGAAGACGATGCAGTGGTAGAAATCGCTACTGATAAAGTTGACTCTGAAGTACCATCCCCTGTAAGCGGAAAATTAAAAGAAATATTGGTCAATGAAGAAGATATTGCTAAAATCGGTGATGTTATAGCAATTATTGAAGTTGACGGCGAAGTTGTTCAAGATTCAACCGAAACCGTTACAGAATCAAAACCTGAAGAAGTTCCTCAAGAAACTATAAGTGAACTCGAAAAACCATTGACTGAAAAAACTCAACAGGATTTTTCTTCATCGGATAAATTCTTCTCACCTTTGGTTAAATCCATTGCTGCAACCGAAGGAATTAATTTAAGCGAATTGGAACAGATCCAAGGGTCAGGTATTGAAGGTAGAGTTACTAAAGAAGATATTCTGAAATTTGTAGAAGATAAAAAATCAGGAAAAACAATTCCTTCTGCGACAAAAGCAAGTACTCCTGCTCCATCAAAACCTTCAACTCCAACAACTGTAATGTCAGGAGAAGATGAAATCATAGAAATGGACAGAATGCGAAAAATCATCGCAAAAAACATGGTGTCAGCCAAACAAATAGCACCGCACGTAACTTCCTTTATCGAAGCTGATGTTACCAATATTGTTTTGTGGAGAAATAAAAACAAAGATGAATTCTTGAAGAAAAATGGTCAGAAAATCACTTTTATGCCGATTTTCATCGAAGCCATTGCAAAAGCTATTAAAGATTTCCCGATGATCAATGTGTCTGTGGATGGAGAGCATATCATCAAGAAAAAGAATATCAATATAGGAATGGCAGCTGCTTTGCCAAGTGGAAATCTAATCGTACCTGTGATCAAAAATGCTGATCAATACAGCCTAAGTGGTTTGGCTGCTCAAGTCAATGATTTGGCCAACAGGGCGAGACAAAACAAATTAAAACCTGAAGAGATTCAAGGTGGAACTTATACCATTACAAACATTGGTAGTTTCGGAAACACCTTAGGTACACCGATTATCCCTCAACCTCAAGTCGCTATTATGGCTGTGGGGGCTATCGTGAAAAAACCAGCTGTGGTTGAAACTCCTCAAGGTGATGTGATAGCAATTCGCCATAAAATGTACTTGTCACATGCCTATGACCACAGAGTCGTTGACGGCGCTTTGGGTGGTATGTTTGTTCAAAGAGTGGCTCAATACTTAGAAGAATTCGATTTGAATACACCTATTTAATATAAAGAAAGGCAGTTTAAATTTTAACTGCCTTTTTTCTTGCTTAAATTTGTGAATATGCAATTCAAAATTGGTGATAAAGTCAAAGTTATCGATGATGATCAAAAAGGTGAAATCATTGATATACAAAAAAATCAAATCATTATTCTAAACGAATATGGTTTTGAGGAAAAATTTCTGCCTAATGAATTGATACTCGATAAAGGATTTGAAGTAAAAGAAGTGAAAATTGAACCAACTGAAACTCCTAAGAGAAAAATCTATAAAAAGAAGATAGAATTAGCCCCAAAAGAAATCGACCTTCACATCGGAGAATTGGTAGCCTACAAAGATCATCTGAGCAATTATGAAATGCTTCAAATTCAACTACAAACCGTAAGAGATGAAATCGAATTGGCAAGAAAAGAAAAAAGAAAAAAATTGATCTTCATTCATGGTCACGGCAAAGGAAAATTGAAAAAGGAAGTCATTAAAATTTTAGAATCTTACCAAGATTTAGAATTTTATGATGCTTCGTTTAGAAAATACAATGGCGGAGCAACAAAGGTTAAACTCAAATAATTGCACCAAAAATTCTTCAAGTATTCAAACAATTAATTTGGTTTAAAGAAAAATTTCCAACAACTTTACAACTACGGTGGAAATTCTTCGATGAAAAAGATTTACTTAGTATTTGTTTGTTTAGTTGCGCATTTGAACTCTATTTCTGCTCAAATCAATGATTCCATCATTATTCACGCCGAATTAGATACAATCAATGATGAGTTGATCGTCAAACAGGAATTTAAAATTTATAATCATTCACAAAAAACTCTAAAAGAAACTCGACTGCATTCTTGGGCAAATGCTTATTCTGGAAGAATTACAACTCTGAACAAAACCAAATTAGAAGATAGAAAAGGGAATCTACACTTTTCCGAAAAACACCAGAGAGGCGGAATTAATGATTTGGAATTTTATGATGAACATTCAAATTTAATCGCTTACGAAACTTCAGAAAGAGAATTCATCAAAATGAATTTAAAAAATCCATGGAAAAATGGACAAAAAATAAAATTCACTGCAGAATATAAAGTCAAAATTCCCTTCGATGCTGTTACACAATATGGAAAAAGCAATGAAGGTGATTATTTATTGAAATATTTCTTTCTTCAACCTGCGACTATAGATGAAAATGGAAATTGGATGATGCAACATTACAAGGATTTCGAAGAGGTTTCTGCTTATCCAACCACTTATGTTTTAACCATCGATTTATCCGAAAATTATCATTTGCTCACTGATTTAGAAGAAAACGAAAATTATTGGAGTTCTTCAAACATTGATCATTTTAGGATTTTCATCACTCCCAATGAAGAGAAATCCCATACGTATATCGATGAGAAAACTTCATTGAAAATCAATTTTGGATTTCCTATAGATGCGGAGGATAAGCCCATCATAGATTCATTGTTGAGTCATCAATTGAATTTTTTAAGAGAACATTTGGGTGAACTGCCAAGTTCGAATTTGTTCATTTCGAGCAAAACAGCAAAAGAAGAAAAATTTTTCGGTGTCGATGATATAGATGCTTGGATCATGCAAATTCAAATTTTTCCAAAAAAAGAAAGAAATGCACTTCAACTGATTCAAGTTTTGACTTACGAATATGTCGATCGAATGTTTTCTGTCAATAAAACACAGGATCATTGGATCAAAAATGGTTTGCAATTTTATTTGATGATGAAATATGTTGATGAGAATTTTCCCGATTTGAAATTGTCTGGCCAAATGGCAGATCAAGTGAAAATTCTTGGTTTAAAACCTTTGAATTTATTTCATGCCGCACGACTTGAATTAAATGATCGATACAAATTGCTCTATCTCTATCTTGCAAGACAAAATTATGATCAACCCATCAACACGCCTTTGGATGAATTGAGCAATATGAACCAAATCGCAATCAGCGGATTCAAAACCGGAATTACTTTTTATTATATCGACCAATATTTAGGAGGAAATGAATTCAGCGATTTGATCAAAGATTTCAGTACGAAAAGTCGTGGGAAATTGGTTTCACAAATCGATTTCAACAATCATTTGATTGAAAATGCAAACAAAGATTTGTCTTGGTTTTTCGAGGATTACATCGATAAAAAAGATAAAATCAATTTTAAACTGGTGCATATCAAAGAAGGTGAAAATGATTTACAAATAAAAGTAAAAAATCAAACCGAATTCTCTGGTCCTTTTCAAATTGTTGGAATAAAAAACGATGAAATTCATGAAATGAGATGGTATGTTTCAGATAAAAAATCGACTTATGTTTCATTTCCAAAAGGTGATTATGATAAGATCGAATTGAACCCAAATTATCTTTTTCCAGAATTCAACGATAGAGATAATTTACTGAGAACAAAAGGTTTATTTAAAAACAGTAAAAAGCTTCAATTCAAATTATATTCTGACATTGAAAATCCTGAATATTCACAGATTTTCATGAATCCAAAGGTGCGCTGGAACAATTATGATAAATTTTTATTAGGCATACGTTTTCATAATCAATCTTTGTTGACAAGACCTTACAATTGGTACATCGAACCGAAATATTCCACTGGAACTGGAAAACTCACAGGAGCTGTCGGTGTACAAAACACTTTCACTCCGAGAACTTCGATTTTCAGATCGATCACAATTGGAGGTACATCTAAATATGAACATTATGATAAGGATTTAAGTTTTGTGAAATGGTCGATTTTTTCAAACACCAATTTCAAGAAAGACCCGAGAACTTCTTTATCGCATGGAATTTTGTTGAGTTTCGATCATTTGGACAAGGAAGTTGCTGTGGACAAATCTAAAACGGATGAAGACAAATACAATTTATGGAATGTGACTTATTATTATTCAAGGCCAAATTACATACACGAATTGCACGGATCGACTACTTTACAAACCACAAGTAATTTTCAGAAAATTTATGGAGAAATTTATTATCGCTGGCGATTTTCACCAAGAAAACAATTGGGCGTGCGATTATTTGCAGGAGCATTTATTAGTAATAAAACAGATACGGAATATTTTAATTTTGGATTAAGCAAGGTATCGGATTATGCTTTCAATTTAAATATGTTGGGTCGTTCTGAGCAATCGGGAGTTTTGAGTCAGCAATATTTCTTAGCGGAAGCTGGATTCAAATCGATTTTTGAAGAAACGGTGAATCAATGGATAGTGACGACGAATGTTGAAATTCCAATTTGGAAAATGTTCGATGTTTATGCCGATGCTGGTGTTTATAAAAATTCAAATGAGGCTGCGAAATTTATTTATGACAGTGGAATTAAAGTGAAATTTATACCAGATTTTTTAGAATTGTATTTTCCGATTCAATCGACTTTGGGATTTGAACCTGCCGAAGATAAATATTTAGAAAAAATCAGATTTACACTTTCATTGGATTTGAACAAAATCATCAATCATTTGAGAAGAGGTTGGTATTGATACCATTAAAAATGCCCTTCTCTTTAGAAAAGGGCAATATCAATTCAATTCAAAAATTATTTTTTCATTATACGTTTTGAGTATACATTTGAATCTTGATACACATTGATGATGTAATTTCCATTCGGCAAAGCTGACAAATCCACTTGATTAGAATTTTCAGTTTCGATCACACGTTTACCATTCATATCAAATACACGAATATTTTCAATTTTATCCAAACCATTGATAAACACTATATCGGTTGTTGGATTTGGGAAAACACTCATTTTCAATTCATTTAAATCATTTGTATTTGCAGTTTCTTCATGAGTAACTGAAATATCATCCAAACTGATATAAAGTACATCGGTCACATCGTAATGACGGAAAACCAGTTGAACTTCTTGTCCAGCAAAATCAGAAATATCAACATTTACTACTTTCGGATTGAAATAATAGTGATGATCCAAAGTTTCTTCAAACACAGCTTCTTCGTTGCCTGAAAATTCTTCACCTGCAGGGATTACATAAACTGCGTAATGTTCTTGAAAAATCTCATCATCATCAAGTGTAGCCACTTTAAAGCTCAAATTAACCAATCCTGACTCAGGTAATTCGAAAGTTGGACTGATCAATAAATTGTCAGGAGTAAAAGCTTCAAAATACCAAGACCAAGAAAGTGCAAACCAACCGTCGAAAGTTTCTATATCTTCCGCTACAGCATCAGCAAATTCCCAATTATCACCATCGCCATCTCTGTCCACTAAAGTCCAAAGTAAATGAATTGATTCTTCATTGAAATCTTCACTAAAAACAACCGTTTGCGCTTGTAAAGCCACACCAAAAGTTAATGCACTTCCTAAAAGTAAATTTTTTATCATATTATTTTTTTTATTATTCGACCAAAGGTATAAAAGCCTTTAATATTCAAACTTTTCAGTAGGATTTTTCTAAAGATTAAGCAAAAAGACTTTTGAATTAATATTAAAAAAACGAAGAAGTCTCATAAGAACAATCAACCTCTTGAGGTTTTCATATTTGAATTCAACTCCTTTCCCGGAGTCGAATAATTTAAAGAAAAAAGGCTGTTTTCACTAGTTGTGAGACAGCCTCTCTTTAACTCTTATATTTTTTATTAATTAATAATCCCAGTTGTTACTTGTTTCTCCACCAAATTCCCAAGTCAAACCAAATCGAAGAGTATTTTCCAAGGCATTGTTGGTTTTTGAAGTTGGAATCAAGTAAGAGAAGTCCAGTCCAAATGCATTGTACTTCAATCCAGCACCAATGGTTAAATGTTGACGGTCACCTTTCAAAGGACTTTCATGAAAATATCCACCTCTGATAAAAAGCACTTCATTGTAAGAATATTCAGCTGAAACTCCCCAAGTGAATTCTTTCATTTCTTCTGAAAATCCACCAGGTGCATCACCAAATGAACTGAACATTCCTTCGACAACTCCTTTATTTGGAATGTATCTCGATCCAGGAATTTCATTTCCATCTTCGTCCAGCTCATATTGAGGAGTAGGCACCAATAGTTTATTGGCTTCCAAAGTTACTGCCAAGGTATTATAATCATCAAAGATAAAATCATAACCAGCACCAATTCTCAAGTTAGTAGGAAGATAAGCTGCGTTATCTTCGTTGTTTGAATAGTCCAATTTTGGACCGATGTTACTCACGTTAAAACCAGCTCTCACTCTACCATCGAAATTGTTCCAACTATGTCTTGGCGTTTGAAAATATCCAGAAACATCAACAGCAAAAGTATTGGCAGGTTGAACGGTACCATCATCGATATTGTTAAATAAATCCGAGCGAATAAATCGTCCAGTAACGGCCATACTATAATTGTCTGTCAATCTCAATCCATAAGAAAGATCAATTGCAAATTCATTGGGTTTTGCAAAACCAGTTCCTACGATTTCAGTACCAACTAACTCAGTTAATTCAATTTCACCTATATTGAAGTAATATAAACTTGCAGAAAGCGTACTTCTCTCATCTTGACCTAAAAAGGTATAAAAAGAAGCATTGAGCAAGAAAACGTCATCTGTGATACTACTCATATAAGGTGTATAAGAAACTGCTACACCCGAATAGCTTTTACTAAAAGCATATTTCGAAGCGTTCCAATATTGTGAAAAAGCATCAGGAGAGGTCGCTGCTCCCATATCACCAAGTCCACCCGCTCTCGCGTCTGGTGAAACTCTCAAAAATGGAGCTCCTGTTAGTACTGGGTTAATAATTTCTTGCCCATACATCAGACCAGAAATCATCATCAAACATGCAATTGAAATTCTTTTTATATTCATTACTAAATAATTATTTTAAAATCACTAATTTTTCTACTGCTGTGGCTGTTCCTTTACACAATTCTGGATTTAGTCCCCTCGCTGTAAGTCGGTAAATATACACCCCTTTTCCTATTTTATCACCAAAATCATCTAAACCATCCCAAGGAATTGCAAATCTTCCAGTCCTATAACCTTCTCTCCATGGCTCTGCTGATACGGGTTGACGTATGGTTTTCACCAACTTTCCAGAAACAGTGAAAATTTGTACCATAACTTCCAGTTCTGAATCGCAATTATGTTCGAAGTGAAAATAGGTTTGGTCAGTAAAAGGATTCGGCCAGTTCAAAAGTTTCTCTATATATATATGATCAGAGCCTTCCTCCATCACTATGAAATCTAACGTTTGTTCTGATGAATTATTGTTAATATCCCATGCTTTAAACAAAATTTGATGCTCTCCTAATTCCAGATTACTCAACCTATACATAACTTGACCTTTTTGATAATCTTCAAATTCAGGATTCGTACATGGATTATTGTCACCTCCTTCATAATATTCGTTCAAAACATAAGTCGCTTCGACATCTTGATCTAAAACAGCTGTAATATCGTGACCTATCGCAACTCCACTTGTGTTCAATCCACTTTCATCAGTCAAACAAGCCAATAAATATGGATTTCTATCTGTGATACCTCCATCTACAAAGTTCAAATTATTCATATACAAACCAATTGCTGGTCCATTGTCATCATCCAATCCATTAGGATTTTGCCCACCAACTTTAACGTGTTTAACAGTTACTCCATCGGTAACGTTGTTGTGAACATAAACCGTTAATTTCCCTTCGCCTACTTCGTAGTTTATGTCTTTTGGAACATAGAATTGAATTTTGAATTTTCCATACTCGATATTGGTTCCACCTTTAAATATAGGATTGACTTGTTCTTGAAAATCCATAACTCCCATATCACCCTTTCTTTTGTTGTTCAATGTTTGTTTGTTCAATGGCTTATCAAACAAACTCGCCAAAGCTTTTCCATTAAAAGAACTATCGCGCATACTGCCTGATTCATCCAAAACTTCACCTTCGATTTCAACAAAATCCAAAGCTCTTAAAGTTCCATCAAAAACATCTGCATCTTCTCCATTAATTTTAGTAATTCTAACTTGTCTCGGAGGTCTTGGAACACTCATCATTGGATCTCCCAATAAGTTAACGTTGATATGGTTTGAACTTTCACCTGGATGATTTACTTTGGCTTGAGTCAAAGCAACTCCTAACGGTAAATATTGATTTCCTTCAACTGTCAAAACATGTTGCACCAAAGTATTGTTGAACGCTTCTCCGTATGAAACCGCAACTGGACGACTGGTTGTTACCATTGCAGAAGCTCCACCTTGAGGTGCCTTGTACATAAACACACCGGCCGAAGGTACATAGTTCAAATCCCAAATGGTAAATTCACAGGTAATGGTCATTACGACTGGCAATCTCGAATACAAACCAGAGAAATTTTCGAAATTATTAATTTCCTCATAAGTAATCACTCGGGTTTGAGACCAGCTTCTCGCACCACCATGTCCAAAATAAACGATCAAAGAAGATCCTAAGTTAAATGCATTTCCAATCAACTGATTGACTTGAGGATATCTCGGACCAGCTGAAGTACTTTCCATTACGAAAGCATCCAAATATCCTTTTCTAAGCGTTGCATATTCTATATTATTTTCGATGAATTGAGCAGAAGTATTTTCAACGGTTTCATGAAATGGTCCTTGACCTTTATCGTCATCAACTACCAATAAAAAACGTGTTTTCCAATCTCCAAACGAAGTTCCTTGACCTGGCAATTTTTCATAAAACGCCAATATTTTATCGACCATTACTTTTGCCTCAGCCACAGAATGTGCAGGAATTCGACCGACAGCAATATCCATTTGACTCGCTTTATGAACATCGAATTCTACAGGAACTCTTCGATTATTATTCTGCAAAATAGTATCGGTATTATCGAGCATCGTAAAATAATCATCGGTTACAAAAGAATTGTCAATACCTGATGAATTATAACTTATATATGCAGGAACAAAATTAGAATTGTTCTGAATTCTATCCTTATAATCATAAGAAGCACCACCAAACAACAAAGCGTATTTCAATGGACTTCCCGTATCTCTTAAATGTTTAAAAAAATCTCTAATCGCTGAAATATCTTGCGCACCTGATGAGAACTCATTATAGACTTGTTCTGTAGTTACAACGGCTACTTTCACGCCATCATTTTGAATTCTAAAGTTAGCCAACCTTGTCGCTTCACTCAAAAAGTTAGGATGAACAACTATGGCATACTCAATATCTTTTAATGCACGAATATTTTGATTGGCTACTTGCCCAACGTAATTAACTTCTGTAAATGCAGCTGCATCATTAAAAGCTATGAATTCATTTAAAAAATTTGGATCAGTGGATTGATATTTATAAACTCCTCCGGTGTTAGCAACATTGGTCGCTGTGGTAATATCCGATATGTTCCAAACTTTCTGAGGTCCTGATATTGCAAATCCATACACATTTCCATCGTTTATGTTTTGCAATTTTCTGAATTGCATTTGCGAACCATTGAAAGTAAGACTCGCTTCATAAACTACTTCTAAATAATCTAAGAAAACAAAAGCACCAGGATTTGTGGCATTTGAAACATTGATATTGAAAGTAAAAGAACTACCACTAATTCCTGTCAATAAATGATTTTCATATCGAACAGAAAAATCACCTGAACTCATATTGGCCGGTGGGAAACTCACTCCATTAATAGACACATTGAACGACACTCCACCTGCACCCTTTCCGATCATTCTATATTTTCCAACAAAATCTCCAGCTACAGGAGCATTTCCGTTGAGTACAAAGCTTTGATTTGGCTCCACTCTAAAGTCTTCGCCTCCCCATTGTTTACCCGCTTGATTCAAACTGAGTGAATCTTTTTCATGAAAAACATACTCATCAAAAGTATTAAAAACCTCTACAGGAGTACCTGAAATGTTCGAAGTTTGCACCCTTTTGCCCTGAATTCCACCAAAAGTTATAAAATAATATGCATAATCTGAATATTGGTTGAATCGATGGGTCAAATTACCTCTTGTTGAATCATCCAATCGGTTCCAATCATGTGGGCCTTGACCATAAAAAAGTATATAATCGCCATCATCAAAACTACCATCTTCTTCACCTATAAATTCAATAGCATTCTCTTGAAGTGCACCATATCTAAAATCACCTGGATTTTCATTTAACATTTTCCCTCCGTTGCCATAAATCTTCAAAGTTCGAGGGTCAAAATTGGTTGGAATATTATTTTGTTGAAAAAAAGTTTTATCCAATTTAAAAATTCCTGACTTTGAAATTTCAATTTTATACCATTCGCCAGTTCTCAAAGCGCTATTTGTCGCAGGATCATGCACTCCACCTTGTTGCATATTCAAAGGACTTGAAGCAGTTGTCACAATTTCAAAGGACTCAACTCTTCTCACTTGTCCTCCTTGTTTTACAAAGGGTAGCATGCTCACAGAAATAAAAAAACGTTCACCACCTTGGTTAACTTTTGAAGAATATTCTAAACGCTCAGGAATTTTATCCAAATTCAATTGTCCCAAGTCAGAATTTGAAACATTTGAATAATTAACATTTACAATATCAATATTATTGTAACTTTGTGTCTCTCGTTTATAAGTAAAATAAGGAGTATTATCGACTACACTATAGCCTTCGTTTGTAAAGTAAGGCAAAGTAACATCTGGACTCACACCATTTGAATAAGTCTCAACTCCCTGCCAATCAATAGAGATGATTTGTGCAAAAGAGAAAGAACTTATTAACGATACAATTATAATCAAGTGTTTTAGCATGTTGACTAAACGAATTTTTAGCAAATATATTCTATATCACAATAAAAAAAGAATACATTCGTTAAAGATAGGCAGAGTAAGTTTGCGAATTCAGAAGAATTTGTTTTCTTTGCAATTAGTTTTTTGGAAAAATTGAAACAACACATAGTACAATATGAATAAGGGTAGAATTTTAACAATTCTTTTAGTTGCAGGTTCAATTGCTTTTACAAGCTGTACAGGACAAGGTAGTGGTAGAAAAAAAGGTGGAGGTACAAAAAAATTCACCAGCACTACTGGATGGAAACCTAACGATCAGAGAGGATGGTTTTTTAACGGAAAGAAAAAACCAAATGTAAAACCTTGGCCAGGTATGGTTTTTATAGAAGGTGGATCATTTACCATGGGATTGGTGAAAGATGACGTAATGCGCGATTGGAACAATAGTCCAGTCAGAATGCAGGTACGTTCATTCTTTTTAGGAGAAACAGAAGTTACCAACTATCAGTACAGAGAGTATTTGACTTGGTTAAAAGTTGTTTTCCCTCCTGAAGAAGAGCAATATAGATATATCTATGAAGGCTCATTGCCAGATCCAGAGGTATTCAACAATAAGTTAGCTCGAAATGATTTTGATAACGAAACTTATTTGTTCTCACAAGAATTCAGTTATTATCCAGTGGTTGGAGTAACTTGGTTACAAGCAAGTAACTACTGTGAGTGGTTAACGGACCGTGCCAACGAAAAAGCATTGATGGATAAAGGTATTTTGAGTAGAGATTTCTACTCAAACGAGGAATACAACTACGGTACTAAATATTTTGATGCTGAAGCATATAAAAATAATGACAGTAACGTAAGCGATGCAATTGACACAACAAGGTTGGCAAAACAAACCATGATTAGATCGACTAATCAAAGGATTCAAAAAGCCAACCGTTCAACTACTGCACTTGAAGTTGCGCCATTCAGACTTCCAACTGAAGCAGAATGGGAATATGCGGCTCTTGCTTTGCCTGCCAATAGAGAATACAATGTTTACCAAGGAAAACCTGTACTTCAAAATGAATTGAGAGGTAAAAAAGGTCGTGCCCGTGGTCAATACATGGCAAACTTTAAAGTGGGTCGAGGTGACTACTCTGGTATCGGTGGATACGGAAACGACGGTTCCGCAATCACAAGTGATGTTAAAAAATATCAGTCCAACGAATTTGGAGTTTATGGAATGTACGGAAACGTTGCTGAATGGACAGCTGATGTTTATCGTCCAATCATTGACGACGAAGCTAACGACTTCAACTATTTCCGTGGTAATGTTTACAAATCATACATCGACAACTCTGAAGGTGGGTACGAAAAATATGATGAAGATGGAATCATCTTCGATACCATCAACAGCGGAAGTTTAGTATATCGCTCATTGCCTGGCAAATACAAAAAACAAATCGAAGAAGATAACATCAATTATAGAGATGGTGATAGAATGTCATCCTTGAACCCAAGACCGGAAGACAGTGATGAGTACAATTACAGCGGTGATGTTGTAGCTGTTGATTCTTTAGGAAATCCAGTGATGGGAAGCGGTGTCATGGCAGCAAGAGAAAGTACAACTGGAGAAATGTACAATGCTCCAAGCAGAAAATTCTATGTGGATGAAAGAGGAAGAATTATCCTTGAAAAAGATGATAAAACCAGAACTTCTCAAATTTCCGACGAAGTAAGAGTTGTTAAAGGTGGTTCATGGAAAGACCCAATTTATTGGTTGGATCCAGGACAAAGAAGATTCTTACATCAAGCAGAAGCAACGAGCTGGATTGGATTTAGAGTAGCTCAAGATTATCAAGGCTCATTCGAATCTAAACGCTCAAGACACGGGACTAAATAATTTCTTATAAAATAATTTACTTTCAATCCCAATCTGATTTTCAGATTGGGATTTTTTGTTAAATTTAGACCATGAAAAAAATATATCCTCTTTTTTTGGAATGCGATTCGATTTCCACTGACACTCGCAATATCGCTTTAAACTCCATGTTTTTTGCTCTAAAAGGTGATAATTTTAACGGCAATAAATTTGCTGAAATTGCCATCGAAAAAGGTGCTAAATATGCAATAGTCGATGAAATTGAATACGAAAATCAAGAACTTGGAATTTTCTATGTCAACAATAGTTTAGAAACTCTTCAAAAATTAGCGAATTATCATAGGAAACAACTTAATACTCCCATCCTATCGCTCACAGGAAGTAACGGAAAAACTACTACCAAAGAATTGATCGCAAGAGTACTTCAAAAGAAATACAATATAATTTCAACCATAGGAAATTTAAACAACCACATAGGCGTTCCGTTGACCTTATTGCGATTGAAAAAAGAACATGAGTTTGCAATTGTAGAAATGGGTGCCAATCACCTCAAAGAAATTGAATTTCTTTGTGAAATTGCTGAACCTGATTTGGGGTATATCACTAATTTTGGAAAGGCACACTTGGAAGGTTTCGGTGGTATTGAAGGTGTCGTTCAAGCCAAATCAGAACTCTACAATTATTTAGAAAAAAACGATAAAATAGCTTTTGTAAATACTGATGATTCAAAACAAATCCAACTGACTAAGAATTTAAAAACCATAAAATTCGGTAGTCAAAATAATGCTGATTATCAATTCAAATATTTAAAAAATAACAACGCTAAATGTCCGCCGATTCAATACAATTCCACCATCATTCAAAGTGAACTTATCGGTGAATATAATTTGAGCAATGTTGCTGCAGCAATAGCAATTGGCTTGCATTTAAAGGTCGATTTACAAGATATAAAAGCAGCGATTGAAGCATATACTTCTGGTGACAATCGCTCTCAATTGGTAAATAAAAACGATTATAAAATTATTTTAGATGCTTATAATGCCAATCCTAGCAGTATGGAAGTTGCTTTGAAAAATTTCTCAAGTATGAATGGTGAGAAAGCTGTTGTACTTGGCGATATGTTTGAGTTGGGTGATTCGTCGAAAATTGAACATCAGAACATTGCTGATTTAGCTTTTAAATTAAGATTCAATGAAATCTATTTGATTGGAAACTATTTTCATTCGATTGATAAAGAAAATCTTTCGAACATGAAAACATTTGAAAATCGTGAAGAAGCAATTAATTATTTTTCCCAACATCCAATTCGTTCGAAAACCCTTTTGATCAAAGGTTCGAGAGGAATGCAATTAGAAAAAATAATAGAATTTCTCTAAATCATTTTATTTCATTACTTTAACGAACTGAATTAAACCCCATATCGATGAAACGCGCAAAAACTTTAATATTATTCTCAATTTTCATTACTTTCAATTTAGCTTTTATCAAGCCTAATTATATCGAATGGTCTGCATCAAAAAAATTAGATTTCAGTGACTTTAAAGCTAAACCTCCAGCAGGAAAAACTTCTAAAGTAGTTGAATTGAAAACCATCATTTCGTATGAAATTCAACAAGAAAAAGGGAAAGTTCCAAAAGTGAAAGTTCTTAATTTTGTGGATAGAAATGCATCTTGGATCAAATTGAGAAAGCAAAGTATTTTAGACATTCAACAAATAAGGTTCGATTATTCTGAACTCTATGTGAGAAAAGCGAGAAAGGAAATCGAATCGATGACCAAAAAAGGAATTAAAAGCAAAGATGCTTATATCAATACAATTACAAAATACGCGAATCAATTTGAGAAAAATCAAAGAAAGAGGAATATAGCTTTGGACGATCAACCCCATTTGATCAAGCTTTCACAGCAAAGCATCAAGGATTCACTTGAAATTTTCAAGAATTATGCAAAATAAAAAAAGCAGCTTTAAATAGCTGCTTTTTAGTATATTATCAAATTATTTATTTAAAAATCATCCAAATCAAGATCCGGAGAATCTAAATCCAATTCGCCAAAAGAAGTTTCGTCATCAACGATGCCATCATCTTCATCTTCGTCATCATCTAAACTCAAGATATCCATATTTTTCTTTGGAGCTTTCAATGGCATCGAACCGAATCTGTACACGGTCAATGGATAATTCAGAACCGCTTTCTTGTCATTGATTTCGATCACCTCAACATAGAAAGTCCACATATCCATATAATCGTAAACGAATATCATTCGTGCTCCAACTTTTGGAAAAGCTTCATGAATATGGAAGTCTGCCATGGTTTCATCTTCGCTTTCTTCATCCATACTTTCCAATGGAATTTCTTTGCCCTGATTCCAATCGGCATCAGACTCATAAAACGAAGCTAATTCTTCTCCTTTTAAACTAAAAGCACTCATAATCCCTTTGTACAATGTGTACAAAGTTTGCTTATCTCGAACTTCAATGTCTCTAAAAACATCCTCCTTAGTGTCGAGGATCACACGAATTTTATATATCACTTTTCCTTGATTTTGTTTTCAAATATAATTTATTTCCCAATTCTAACATATATTTAAATGCAGATTCATAATTATTCTCAATTTCACCATCGAGTATCGCTTCTTTAATTGCATTTTTTATCACCCCCACTTCCTTACATGGCTTAAGATCAAACGTTTCCATAATCTCTTCACCAGAAATCGGCGGTTGAAAGTTTCTAACTTTATCTCTTTCTTCTACTTCTTTTATTTTGGCTTCAACTAAAACAAAATTCTCCTTGAATCTCTTCTGTTTTTTTAGGTTTTTTGTCGTTATATCAGCCTTACACAATTTGATCAAATCATCTAAATCATCGCCTGCATCAAACAACAATCGCCTCAAAGCAGAATCGGTAACATTTTCATCGATCAAAGATATGGGTCTTGAACTCAACTTTACAATCTTTTGAACATATTTCAAAGGAGCACCTAATGGCAATTTCAACCTTTTGAAAATTCTATAAATCATTTTTGAGCCAACATATTCATGCCCATGAAATGTCCATCCAACTTTTTTATCGTAACGCTTGGTGGGAGCTTTTCCGATATCGTGCAAGAGTGCTGCCCATCGCAACCAAACATTGTCAGTGTGTGGCGATACATTGTCCACCACTTCTAAAGTATGGTAAAAATTGTCCTTATGCTTTTGACCTTCTACTTCTTCGATTCCTTTGAGCGCAACAAGTTCCGGCAAAATATATTGCATCAAATTTGCATCATCCAACAACTTCAAACCAATCGAAGGTCGATCTGTCATCATGATTTTGTGAAATTCATCCATCACTCTTTCATTGGAAACAATTTTGATACGCTTTGCATTTTCTTTGATGGCTTGGAAGGATTTTTCTTCAATTTCAAAATCCAATTGAGCTGCAAATCGAATCGCTCGCATCATTCGCAATGGGTCATCCGAATAAGTCACATCGGGTGCTAAAGGTGTACGAATGATTTTCGCTTCTAAATCTTCAACCCCATTGAACGGATCAATCAATTCGCCAAAAGTTTCAGAATTCAATGAAATCGCCAATGCATTGATAGTAAAATCACGACGTTTTTGATCGTCTTCTAAACTACCATCTTCGACAAAAGGTTTTCTACTATCTTCAGAATAACTTTCTCTTCTTGCTCCGACAAATTCCAATTCTGTATCCTCCCATTTAAACATGGCAGTTCCAAATCTTTTGAATACAGACAATTTCGAAGCACCTTTTGCTTTTGAATGAACTTTATTGGCCAAATCAATTCCACTACCTACCACGACAAAATCAAAATCATTTTTTTGAGTTCTGCCCAATAGATAATCTCTCACAAATCCACCTACCACATAAACCTCCTGCCCCAATTCATCTGCTGAGGTTCGGACAAGCTCAAATGCTTCGTGTGAAAGTGCCTTTTTTAAGTTCATTTTGCAAAGGTAAAATTTCAAAGATATTACAAAAGTTTATCTGATAAGAATTAGCTATTTTATAATTGCTTTAAATTACTCACGTATAACTTTTACTTGACCATCTTCAGACAATTTAATGATTGAAGATGCTTGATATAGTGGTTTGAAATTCTCACATTCAGGAAATATATAATCGACTCCTTCTTTGATTTTAGCTGAAATCGATTCAAAATCAGTCGGAGAAGGTTCACCTGATAAATTAGCTGAAGTGGAAACTATGGGTGAATTTAATTTAGAAATCAGTTTTTTGCAGAACAAATCTTTGGTCAGGCGAATCGCAATCGTATTGTCTGCCGCCACCAACTCCTTGGGCATTCCTTTCGGATTATCATAAACTATGGTAATTGGTTTTTCTGACAAATCCATTAAATCCCAAGCCAAAACTGGCACATCAACTATCGATTGCAGCATGCGTACACTATCGACCAGAATCACAAAAGATTTTGAGTCTGAACGATTTTTCAACTTTTGAATTCTACGAATAGCATCTACATTTTGAACATCACATCCCAAACCAAAAGTCGTGTCGGTTGGGTAGAGAAATACTTCACCCAGCTTTGACCTTTCTATAATACGGTTAAGCATTTCCTAAATTGTTTTGTATAAATGATAATAATTTTTTTCTAAAACAGGTAAATCAAATCTCTCCTTAACCATTTGGAATGCATTTTCAATTATTATTTTTTTTAATTTATCATCAGTCAAAATTTTAATTAAATTATCCCCTAATGATTTATAATCCTTTATCTCTGAAGTCAATCCACTAAAATTATTAATTACAGCTTCAGGTATACCACCTGCTTTTGTCGATACTACTGGAACTTTACAAGCAAACGCTTCATATATTGTCAATGGAAGCCCCTCAGAAATTGAACTCATCATAAAAACATCAAATTCAGGCAAAAGTTCATTTACATTCTTTCTAAATCCAAAAAAATAAATATCACCTTCTAATTTTTTATCCTTAATATAAACTTCTAATTTCTCACGCTCTTTACCCTCACCAATAATCACGTATTTCACATTTAAATATGGCTTCATCTGCTTAACATATTCAACTGCATTTACAAATGTCTTTATATCTTTTTGATTCTCTAGTGCAGCAATATTTCCAACAATTTTATAATCATCTGAAACTCCGATTTCATCTCGAATTAAATTCAATGGCTTACTAATTTCAAACTTAGACACATCAATACCATCATAAATTACTTGTATCTTAGATTTATCCTTTATAATGTAATCAAAAACAGATGCCACAGCATTTGACACACATACTATTTTATCGATTCTTTTATTTCCATATTTTATTTTACCTAAAATATTTCTCTTAATTGCCTTATCTCTTTTTCTACTAAAAATAATTTTAATCTCAGATGAGAAAAATAATGATGCAATCAAAACAGCACTTAATGCACTTGAGTCGTGCACATGTATTATATTTATATTTTTCTCTTTTATTGTTTTTAAAATAGGCTTTATGGCACTAAAAATTTTATTTGATTTTTTATATGATATAAAATTCTCATCTAATTCTTTATTCATTTCATATAAATCAGAATCATCTGGACAAAGTATATATTGATTTAAACTATTATATGTTTTCAACAATTTATAGATTGTATGCATTTGAATATCTCCTCCTCTAAGTCCAGATATAGTTGTTATATTTAAAATATTCATCGTTCTATTCTTTAAATTCATTCTTCATTATAGATTTCCAAAATTTACTTACTTTCGGCTTGTTATAACCATGTATTGCAAAAGGCAGTTTACCCTTATTAAGTTTCAATGCTAACTTAGGTTTTCTGTCTATACAAAAATTTAATGCTGTTTTCCAGTTTGGTATATTGAATGATGAGTCTAAAGTAGGCACTTTTAACGAAAAAAAAACATCTTCAATATGATAATTATTTGGTTCTTTTTTCTCCAAATAATACTCTATCAACTCCCTATGCATTACTACAATTTGATAATATTTATTAACTTTACGTAATGAAAACCCTCCATTACCTACTTTAAATAAATGATCATATCCTTTTTTCTTTTTACCTCTAAATTTTCTTAGTGAATTTTCTATATATACTAGTGATTTTATATATAAGTTTTGCGGTGTACCTACCCAAGGTGCACCTATATAATCATATCCTTGACTCATCCAATAGTTCAATTCATCACGAAAAACATAAACATCAGTCTGACAAATTAAAACATACTCAATATTTAAATATTCTTTATAGAACAATTCAGAGAGCATCAGTCTATTATACCCATCAATATCCTTAAAATAATTTGGAGGAAATCTTACTATTTCGTAATTAATATTATTTAATAATTTTTCAATCTCGCTTATATCTAAACCATCAGGACATATAATACTAAATGTATAATATTTCAAAGTTTGAATATTTTTCTTTATGTTTAATAAATCAAACTCATCTAATTTACTTTTATAAATAGGTATAACTACTTTAACCCGCTCCATAACATTAAAATCAATTGTATATGCATAAAAACAAATTTATTCAAATATATATTATTCCGACTAAAATACTATCCTTATTTTTGCCCAAATCATTTTCATGACTTTTATAGTTAATCCTAAGTTCGAAAGGTATAAATCTGAAATATTGACTGCTTTTGATCAATTCAATCAAACCGGAGAGAATTATATGATAGGCGAAAGAAACCGAATCAAACTCTTTCAAATCAATTCTTATACAGTCAACATAAAATCGTTCAAAACCCCAAACAAACTCAATCAACTGGTTTACAAATACTTCAGAAAATCCAAAGCCAAAAGATCCTATGAATTCGCATTGATTTTATTGGAAAAAGGAATTGGCACACCTCAACCAATTGCTTATCAAGAAACTTTTGGTGGATTAGGTTTGCAAAGAAGTTTTTATGCAAGTGAACATTTGGATTATGATTTAACTTATAGAGAATTGGTCGAAATTGAAAATTATCCTGATCACGAAAATATTTTGAGACAATTCACTCAATTTTGCTACAAACTGCATGAAGAAGGTGTGGAATTCAAAGATCACTCACCTGGAAACACACTCATTAAAAAAGTTTCCGATGATCGATATGAATTTTATTTAGTAGATTTAAACCGAATGAAGTTTCATAAATCTATGGATATTGAACTTAGAATGAAAAACTTATCGAGGCTTACACCCAAAAAAGAAATGGTGAAAGTTATGGCTGATGAATATGCCAAAATTTCCAATCAAAATTCTGAAGATTTATTCAATCTGCTTTGGGGATTCACTTCGAAATTTCAATTTAAATTTCATAGAAAACAAAAATTCAAAAAAAAGTTGAAATCGCTTTTTTAGACAAAATTAACCATGAGAACTTTTACAACGCTTTTATTTTTCCTTATTACTGTTCAGCTAATGAGTCAAACCAGCTCAAATACAAGATGGGGAAGAGTTTCTGAACACGAAATCAATTACAATCAAGTACCATTCGAACCTGAAGCAGCTGCAGTAATCCTCTATGAAGAAGGTGAAACTGAATTGAAAAATAGTTTCGACACTAAAATTTATAAAAGAATTAAAATCCTGAACGAAAATGGAATCGAAGCTGCCAATCAAATCATACAGTATTATAGCTATAAAAACTTGGAGGAAATCAGAAATTTTAGGGCTCAAACCATCAATGTAATCAATGGTGAAACTGTAATTTCAACAGTTGATAATCAATCCATTTTCGACCAACAAATGAATGATTATTGGTCCGTCAAAAAATTCACTTTCCCAAATGTTCAAGTAGGATCCATCATTGAATTTCGATATACACTTGTTAAAAAGAATTTTTTATACATAGATGCTTGGCGGTTTCAACACGAATACCCGACCCTGTACAGTTCTTACAACATCAGCAACCAAAGTAGTTTCGATATGAACTTTTGGGCAATAGGTGAAAAACTGATTGAATATTCAAAAAACAATCGTCAACGAAATTCTAATCGATGGATTTTGACCAATGTTCCAAGTTATAATACCATCGATTTTGTTTACAATCGAGAAGATGTATCGGAAAGAATTGCACTTCAAATTAAAGAGTTAAACGTTGCCAATAAAACTTTCTTTGACGATCAAACCCGAAGACAATTTATCAATGATTGGAAATCACTGAATGAAATGTTGTCCAAAACTTTGAATGGATATAAAAATAATTCTGTTGCGAGAAATGAAGCTTCCAAAATTTCTGATGGAAAAAATCAAAAGGAAACTTTATTAAATACTTACAATTATTTCAAAGACAACTTTCAATGGAACAACTACATTGGTGTAAGTCCAACAAAAAACAATAGACAAGTTATAGATGAAAAATCTGGCAGCAATGCAGATTTGAATTTATTGTTCAACAACATTTTAAATCAAAAAAATATAAAAGCTGATTTAGTTGCAATCAGCGGTAGAAACAAAGGAAAACCTATTCCTAATTTTGCTTATATCGGACAATTCGATCGTTTGATCAATTTAGTTCATCTAAACGATGGTGAAAAAGTTGTCATCGATGCATCAGATTTGAAATTCGATATGAGATATATGCCGTTGGACAATTTCAATTATTTTGGATTGATTGTAGAACAAGGAAGCGAAAGTTTCGTCACTCTGCAAATGCCAATTTCTACTTATGAAAGCCAACAAATTTACAACATCAGAAACAATCAATTGAACCTCACAAAAACAGATAAAACCAATGGATATTTCAAAGAGAATTCAAAAAATGATTTACCCAAAGGAATGAGAGAAGTATCGACCATCAATAACTCAGTTAATATTTTGATGGATGAAATCAATCGTCAAAGTCGTTTATCTGATGATGGCACGCATGAAATGGTCAGAACTACTTATATCGCAAATTCAGAATTGAACCAAGCTTTTTTAAGCATAGAAAATCCATTGAAAAATATACTTTCAGACTATACTTTCAATGAAGCTGAAAGAAACAGAGCTTTGGAATTTAACTTTCCATATTTCATAAAAATCAATGTGGTTATTCCAAAAATCGATGGATATGAATTTGAAATTCCTCATCAATTCAATCAACATTTAGAAAGCGTTGAAGGCAAATTGGCGTATTATCAAAATGCAGAAAAACAAACGGACAAACTCATGTTGAGTTTTGAATTGTTGTTAAATGATTCGGTATTTGAAAGTAATTATGAAGCAATTAAAAACTTCTTCGAACAAGCAAATTCTCACGCTAAAAAAGCAATTGTATTGAAAAGAAATTAGATATCGCTGACCATTAAATTACAACCACGAACATCCGTATGGTCAAATCTACCCATAATTTCAAAACTGCCATCGGAATAATTCCTACCTAAATCCTCAGTTGCTATAAAACTGCAAGAATTCAAGTTGGCCAAATCGATGATATTTACACCTCCAGTTCTTCCAAATTGCAAATAACTCAGCGGATCTTCGGTATCTCTGATTTGAACTTTCATCCATTTTGGGCAATGAAATTTCGAGTCTCCTTTCGAATAAGCTTGTGACAACAATTCTGTCATTCCATATTCCGAGTGAATTTCATTTACTCCAAATCCATTTTTTAATAATTGATGCAATTCTTCACGAGTGATTTCCTTTTTACGACCTTTCATCCCACCAGTTTCCATAACTATGGTATGCTGCAAATTCATCGAATAATTTTCAATAAAATCCAACAATGCGAAAGAAACTCCAATCAAAATATTCCGATTGCCTTGAGATTCACTTTCTTTCAAATCTTCAAATAATTCTTCGTGATTGTACAGATAAAATCCACCTTTACCCGAAGTTTCAATCCAGAATTCAACCATATCGATCAATGAAGAACCTTCTCTTTCCAAATAAGATGGCAACAAGGCGAAAATTGTATAATCTTTCAAATCACCATAAAAATATTTAAAACTATGTATTAAGCTTTCAGTATAAAAACTCAAATCACTCACAAAATGTTTACTCGTCAAACTTCCTGTGGTGCCTGAACTCGTGAAAATCTTTTCAACTTCTTGACCTGCAGTAATTATTTTATGCGTTTTAAAAAATTGTATCGGTAAAAAAGGTATTTTTTCAATTGAATCTACATTTTCTGGATTTACGTTCAAATGCTCGATGAATTTCTTATAGGTCAAATTATTCTTCGCTTGAAATCGAAAAACTTTCAAAGCAACATTTTCAAAATCACTTGAATTTTCAATGGAAAAAATCTCTTCTTTTGAAATCATCTATTCTTTTATTTAAATAATTCTTCTGCTTTTTCAATACTTTCTGGCCTTCCTACATCTACCCATTTCGATGAATGTTCGAAACCTAAAAACCTCTCATCTTCCATCAATTCCAAATAAGTTTTCATGATTGAAAACTTCCCATTTTCAGGCATTTTATTAAAAATTCTTGGATTGATGATTTGAATTCCACTAAAAGCCAATTCTTTCAAATTTTCATTAGAAACTCTCACTTCCTCATTCGTTTTGAAATTCTTCCAAGCTTTTAATTCTTTATTTTTATCGAAAAATAATTTTCTCGAACTTTCTCTATCCGAAACTGCCAAAGTTGCCAATGGTTGATTTTGATAATGAAATTGAATCAAATCCTCCAAATCTAAATCTGTCAAAACATCGACATTCATAGCTAAAAAAGATTCATCACCAATAAAATCTTTAGCTTTGATCAAAGCACCACCCGTTTCTAAAATCTCATCGGTTTCATCCGAAATTTGAACATTTACTTCAAAATTTTCATTTTCTTCAAGAAAACTGATGATTTGATCTGCAAAATGATGAACATTTACAATAAACTCTGTAAAACCAAAGGATTTTAAATATTCTATATTTCTTTCCAACAAAGTTTTTCCATTGACTACTGCCAAAGCTTTTGGATGATTTTCTGTAAAAGGTTTCAATCTGCTTCCAAATCCTGCAGCAAAAATCATAGCTTTTGGCAAAGGTGAATGTATAACCGGTCTTTCCATAAATTCGAATTTAATTGATCCAATTTTTTTCTTCTTGAATGACATGTTTTAATGTCACTTGAACCTCAGGAAATTTTTCTTGAATATGTTTCGCTAAGGCGTCGGCCGAATAAACCGAGCGATGTTGTCCGCCCGTACATCCGAAATTGACTTCTAAATTCGTGAAATCTCTTTGGATATAATCTTCAATTGTCAAATCAACAATCGCAAAAACACTCTTTAAATATTCTAAAATTTTGGTTTCTTTTTCTAAATAATCGATTACTTCTCGATCTCTACCTGTCAGTGATTTGTAATTTTTAATTCGACCAGGATTTAAAATTCCTCTACAATCAAAAACAAACCCACCTCCATTGCCCGAAGGATCTGCAGGAATTTCTTTTTTATATGAAAAACTTCTAACGTTTATATTTAATTTATTTGTCATCAATTTTTTGTTTTAAAAATTCGAAAATTTGTGGATCGGCCAACTTAACGATTACTTTTTGCAATTCAGGATAATTTTTCAAAATCTCTAATTCCTGAATTTCTTCCAAATTCTTCAATGCAAATTCAATACTGCTTAAAAAATGAGATTTTCTCTCATAAATCCCTCTAAAACCATAAGTTCCTAAAACTTGCAACAATCGTTCAATCAAACACAATTCATAGGCTTTTTTAAAAGCTAAATGATCCAAATCTTTCTGTGTCCTATCAATGAATTCCTTCACATACAAATCATACAATTCATCCTTCCATGATTTGGGCAAATTGGCTTTTGCTTGCCAAATCAATGAGACCAAATCGTATTGTGCTGGACCTTTCATTCCACCTTGATAATCGATAAAATAAGGTTCATTTTCATAAACCATTATATTTCTCGATTGAAAATCTCTGAACACAAAATATTGAAAAGGAATTTTCTGAAAATCATCAGAAAATTTTTCGAAATCTTCTAACAATCTTCCATGATTGAATTCTAAATTGACCAAGTTTAAAAAGTAATTTTTAAATGAAAATAAATCTCTTAAGGTCAATAAATAATTGAATTTAGAATAACTGAAACATTTTGAATAATCCAGATTTCTATCACCGAGAACTTGCATTTTCACCAATTGAATCACAGATTTCCTAAATAATTCTTTGGCCGATTCTCTATTTTCCATCAAACAACTCATCAGTGATTGATTGCCTAAATCGCTTTGTGTATAAATCATAAAATCATCTGAGATCTTTTTGACTTCAGGTAAATTATCGATGATTTTAGAAAAATGTTCAGTGAAATATAAAAATGTTTTATTCTCTTCTACATTGTCTCCAAAAGTTAAAATCAAAGGTTCGCCTTCACTGACAAATCTATAATACTTTCTGGATGAACCACTTTCAGCCAACAATTCCAATGAATTTTTAGCAGCTGAACCATAATGTAAATCTAAAAAAGTTTCGACTTTCAATTCCATAGTAAACTTTGCTCAAATTTAAGAATTTTAATGCTTATTAGTATTTGGAATTGTTTTTGATTTAATTAAGGTCGAGAATTATTTCTAACTAAAATCAATAATTATGAAATTTAAATCACTAATGACAATAGCACTTGCTGGTTTTTTTGTTTTTTCTTGTAATAACAAAACCGAAGAATCGAATGTTGATATTGTAGAAGAAGAAACTTTGGACAATGAGATTGTCGATATGCACAATGCTGAAAATGCTTTGGATTGGAATGGAACTTACGAAGGAATTCTACCTTGTGCAGATTGCGAAGGAATTCAAACTGTATTGATATTGAATCCCGATTTGACTTACTCATTAAACACTGAATATTTAGGAGTTGAAACTCCTACAACTGATAGTTTAACAGGTAATTTCAAATGGGACATCAGTGGAAACATCATCCATTTAGAAGGAATCGAAGAAGGAGAACGCTCTCCATTTTTTAAAGTTGAAGAAAATAGAGTTCGTCAATTGGATATGGAAGGTTTAGAAATCACTGGTGATATTGGAGAAAAATATATTTTAACCAAACAATAAAACAACAATTATTCATTTAAAGAAAAAGCCTGAATTTATTCGAATTCAGGCTTTATATTTTAATCAATCATTAATTTTTCTTTTAAATTTTTCAGCATTTCTGATGTCATTTTTTCAATATCAAAAGCTGGTTTCCAATTCCAATCTTTTTGAGCCAACGTATCATCTATACTAGCTGGCCAAGAATCTGCTATGGCTTGTCTAAAATCGGGTTGATATGAAATTTCAAAACTTGGAATTTGCTTTTTAATTACTTCAGCCAATTCTTTAGGCGTAAAGCTTAGAGCATTGAGATTGTATGAAGTTCTGATAGAAATTTTCTCTTCATCGGCTTGCATCAATTCAATAGTTGCACGAATCGCATCATCCATATACATCATTGGCAAAGCTGTATCTTCGCTCAAGAAGCACTCGTATTTTCCAGTTTCTAAGGCTTGATAATAAATATCGACTGCATAATCAGTAGTTCCACCACCTGGACGTGTTTTCCAACTGATCAAACCTGGATATCTTATACTTCTTACATCGACTCCATATTTTTCATGGTAATAATTGCACCAAAATTCTCCCGCACGCTTTGAAATTCCATAAACGGTAGTTGGAATCGCCAATGCATTCTGCTCAGTATTGTTTTTAGGTGTATCAGGTCCAAAAATAGCTATACTACTTGGCCAAAACAATTGTTTAATTTTTTTTTCTTTGGCCAACTCCAAGAATGTCAATAAAGAATTCATATTCAAATCCCATCCTTTTTTGGGAGCTTTTTCTGCAGTTGCAGAAAGCATAGCCGCTAGGTGATATACAACAGTAATCTTATGTTTTTCGATAATTTGAGCAATTAATTCATCGTTCATAACATCCAATTGCTCATAAAACGGATCGTTTATTTCTTCTTTAGGAAGTATATCGGTCGATAATACATTTTCGGTTCCATACATTTGTCTCAAAGCCAATGTCAGTTCAGAACCAATTTGTCCCATTGCCCCAGTAACTAAGATTTTCTGTGTCATAAATTTCCATTCTCGTTAATTCGCAAATATAGTATTTATCCTAAAAGTAAAGAATGAAAAAAACTTCTTAAATTTGTGAGATTAAATTTATTGATAATAACTAAATACACTAAATATTTACAATCAAATGATGATGAAGAAATTTTTAATGTTAGGGTTTTCCCTATTAACAGTGGCTGGTTTTGCGCAGGAGAAATTCCAAGCCATAAATTTGGATTATATGGATACGGATGTAAGGCCACAAGATGATTTTTACAATTTCGTCAATGGAAATTGGATGAAGACCGCTGAAATTCCGTCGGACCGTGCTCGATGGGGAAGTTTCGATGAGTTAAGAGAAAACACAGATATGGTTACCTTAAATATTTTGAAAGGTCTTTTAGGTAAAAATCATGTCAAAGGAAGTGACGAACAAAAAATCGATGATTTATACGAATCTTATATCGATTTCGATGCAAGAAATAAAACTGGTTTGGCACCGCTTGAAACTTATTTGAATAAAATTGACAATATCAAAAACATTAAAGATCTTCAAGCTTATTTAACTGAAGTTACACCTATTGGATTGAACTCTTTGTATGGCTTTTATGTTCATTCACACATGAAAAACAGTCAGCAAAACGCAGTTTATCTAACTTCTGCAAGGCTTGGTCTTGGAAAAGCATATTACCAAAAAGTTGATGAAGCAAACACCAACACTTTGGCTCAATATTCTGATTTCATCAATAAGATGTATGCTTATACCAATGATCGAACAAGAGATTTAAAAGGGCCGAGAATTGTTCAATTCGAAAAAGATATTGCTTCACATCTTTTGACTATTGAAGAACAAAGAGATTCAAGAAAAAGATTCAACCCATATGCGGTTAAAGATTTAAACAATTTATCTAAAAACATTGATTTAGTTAAATTCTTTAGTGATTTAGGAGTTAAAACAGATTCAGTAATTATTGGTGAACTTGATTATTTCAAAAATTTGGATAAAATCATCAATCAAGACAATTTACCTACCATCAAACAATATTTAAAATTCCATTTGGTGGATGGAATGAGTTCTTATTTGACCAAAGAATTGGATGAATTGAGTTTTGATTTTTATGGAAGACAACTAAGAGGTCAGCAAGAACAAAGAGATTTAGAGAAAAGAGGTTTGGAATTCATCAATGGAAGTGTTGGTGAACTTTTAGGAAAGTTATACGTTAAGGACAACTTCCCACCACAAGCCAAAGAAAGTGCTGAAGAAATGATCGATTACCTTTTCAAATCTTTTAGAGTTCACATCAACGATTTAGAGTGGATGAGCGCTGATACTAAAGTTAAAGCTTTAGAGAAATTAAATAAATTCTCTGTAAAAATTGGTTATCCTGACGAATGGAGAGATTATTCAGATTTAGAAATAATTTCTCACAAGGAAGATGCTGCACTTTTCAAAAATGTAATGAACATCAGAAAATGGAGATACAACTATATGTTTGATAAAATAGGTAAAGAAGTAGATCGTACTGAATGGGCAATGTCACCACAGACTGTAAACGCTTACTTCAGACCTTCAAATAACGAAATTGTTTTCCCTGCAGCGATTTTACAATATCCATTTTATGATTATAGAGCAGATGCTGCGGTAAACTTCGGAGGAATTGGTGCGGTTATCGGTCATGAAATCTCTCATGGATTTGACGACAGTGGTGCTTTGTATGATGGAGACGGAAACTTAATCGATTGGTGGACAGAAAGAGATTTTGAATTGTTTAACGAAGCAGGAAAAGCTTTGGCAGAACAATACAGCGCGTATGAGCCTGTACCTGGCAACTTCGTCAATGGAGAATTTACTTTAGGAGAAAACATCGGAGATTTAGGAGGTGTAAGTGTAGCTTATGACGCATTGTTAATGTATTTGAAAGACAAAGGAAATCCTGGAAAAATCGATGGATTTACTCAAGAGCAAAGATTCTTTATTTCTTGGGCAACGATTTGGAGAACCAAATCAACTGAGGAAGCTTTGATCAATCAAATCAAAACTGACCCACATTCACCTGGCTATTACAGAGCATTTGGACCTATCATCAATGTTGATGGATTCCATGAGGCATTCGATGTAAAAGAAGGTGATAAGATGTACAAAGCACCAAAAGATAGAATCAAAATTTGGTAAGAATATCTCATAACATTATAACCAACGAAATATGTACCGTATGAATCAAGTAATACCCAAAATATTTCGTTGGTTATTTTTTAAAAAAGTAATTAGAATGACAACTACAGATGCTATAAAAAATTCAAATGCAACTTTGATAGATATTCGAGAAGCTTATGAACTTGAAACCAATGGAAGTATCGATCATGCTATCAACATTCCAATGAGTTCTATACCTGAAAAAATCGAAGAATTGAAACAAATGCAAAAACCAATCGTTGTTTTTTGCGGAGGAGGCAATCGAGCCGCTTCGGTGATGACATTCTTAAAAGAAAACGGCATAGAAGACTGTTTCAATGGCGGAGGTTTTGAAGACGTCAAACAAATATTAAATTCATAAGAAATACATTAAACCTTGCCAACTTTGACAAGGTTTTTTAATTGAAAAAAATGAACAAAAAAGAGAGGGTCCAATTCATAATGGACGAATTAGAAAAACTTTACCCAAAACCAGGCATACCTTTGGATCACACCGATCCATTTACTTTGTTAGTTGCTGTAATGCTTTCGGCACAAACAACTGATAAAAAAGTCAATGAGGTTACCCCTGAATTATTTGCAAGAGCAAACAATCCTAAGGCAATGAGTTTGTTGGAAGTCGATGAAATCAAAGAATACATCAAACAAATTGGACTTTCAAACACCAAAGCCAAAAACTTAAAAAAACTCTCTCAAATCATACATGAAAAACACAATGGAATTGTACCTCAGACTTTTGAGGAATTAGAAGCTTTGCCAGGAGTTGGGCACAAAACAGCTTCGGTAGTTTTGGCACAGGCATTTGGCATTCCAACCTTTCCAGTCGATACGCACATCCATCGTTTGATGCATCGATGGAAGTTGAGCAATGGAAAATCGGTTGTACAAACTGAAAAAGACGCCAAAAGATTATTTCCAAGAGAACGTTGGAACAAAATTCACATTCAAATCATTTATTACGGAAGGGAATATTCACCGGCACGTGGTTGGGATTTGGAAAAAGATTTTATCACTAAAAAAATCCTGGAGGGATAAAGCCAATAAATTAAAATATATGATTTACGGCTAATTTTTACTAAATTTGCAAACAAGAATTTTTTGATGCTATGATAAATACTGTAATTACTGGTTCAGGACATTGCTTACCAGAAAAAATTGTAAAAAACACTGATTTCTTAGGTTATGAATTTTATGATGAAAATGGAGTTTTCATTGAAAAACCTGTGGAAGAAATCATCCAAAAATTTCAAGAAATTACAGAAATTGAAGAAAGGAGATATGCAGAAAAGCATCAATTCACTTCTGATTTGGCTGTAATCGCTGCAGAAAAAGCGATCAAAGATGCTGGAATCGACAAAGAAGATTTGGACTATGTGATAGTTGCTAACAATTACGGAGACATCGACGGAGACCATAGGCAAGTTGACAATATGCCATCTATTGCTACACGTGTTAAGCATAAATTAGGAATTAAAAACAATCACTGTCGTCCTTACGATATGTTGTTTGGATGTCCAGGATGGAATGAAGGAGTGATTTTGGCTCATCATTTATTTCTTTCAGGAACTGCTAAAAAAGCTTTGGTAGTTGGAGCAGACACCTTGTCAAGAGCAGTTGATCCGCACGATAGAACTGCGATGATTTTTGCTGATGGAGCAGGTGCTGTTGTATTGGAAGCCATAGAATCTGATGAAAAAGTTGGAATCATCGCTTATGACACCATTTGTGACAGTACAGATGAGATGGATTATTTGACCAATAATGTTTCTTTAAAAGAAGATTATGAAGGTTCAAAAATAAACATCAAAATGCGTGGAAGAAAAGTTTATGAATACGCATTAAGAAAAGTTCCTGCTTTGTTGAAAAGATCGATTGACCGTGCAGGTTTAGACATCAAAGACATTCGTAAAGTATTATTGCATCAAGCAAATGCCAAAATGGACCACGCCATGGTTCAGCGTTTATTCAAATTATATGATATCAACGAAATTCCTGATGATATAGCTCCAATGACTGTACAGAAATTTGGAAATTCGTCAGTAGCGACAGTTCCAACCATGTACGATTTGATTGCTAAAAAGGAATTAGGGAATCACGAATTCAATGCAGGCGATTATATTGTATTTGGATCCGTTGGTGCAGGTATGAATATCAATGCCATCGTATATAAAATGCCAAATTAACTCATTCACAAAGCGCTAACTTTCAATTAATTACAAATAAATTTCATATATTTTCATAAAATATGTGACTTTTTCAACATTTATGTGTCACAATAAATGAAGGTATATATTTGATGACGTTCAAAAAATCAATAGAAGAAATTAGTGATATTGAACTCATACAGGAAATTACCAAAACAAATAACACACATTTGTTTGGTATCTTGTATGACCGTTATTCTAATATTGTTTACAATAAATGTTTGAGTTTTATAGGATCTAAAGAAGAAGCACAAGATTTAACTCATGACATTTTTGTGAAGCTATTTGTCAAATTAAAATCATTTAAGGGAGATTCTAAATTCTCAACTTGGTTATATACATTTGTGTATAATCATTGTATAAACTATCTACAAAGAGAAGTAAAAGGAAATAAAAACACTTTTTCAGTCGAGGATGAAATTAAAGACGAACCTATAGAAGAAATAAGTGATTCTGTTATATTTGAAATGAAAGCGCAAAAGTTAAAACAGTCTTTGAGCCTAATTCGCCCAGACGAACGTGCTTTTTTATTGCTAAAATATCAAGATGATCTTACTATAAAAGAGTTAGCTACATTATATGAAATTGGAGAAAGTGCTGTAAAAATGAGATTGAATCGTGCAAAAACTCATCTAATTAAAATTTATAACAGCTTGTAATATGGAAAATCCATTCAAAAATATAATCGATAACCATCAAGTACCTGAGATGCTTAGGGACAAAGTTATGGATGACATCCGTTTGATCAAGCTAAGCTTAGATTTAGCTGATTTAGTCGCCATAAAGTACCCTTCATCAATCATTGACATTTTAGAAACTACAAAAAATAAAAATAATCAATCTGAAAACAATTAACTATGTTACAAAGCTTATACAACGATTTTTTAAATATACTTCCAAAGATTTTTTTAGGTATAGGATTTATCATTGCATCATTTATTTTTTACGTTTCCATCATTTGGTTAATTAAAAAGCTTTTAAAAGTATCGAAAATCAATAATTTGAATCGATTAATTAACGAAAACGAACTCTTTATCGACTCCAATATTAAGATCAATTTGAACAACATCATTTTATTTGTAGTGAAGTTTATTTTGATTTTAATCATTGCAATTATAGGTGCAGAATTCCTTGACTTAACAATTGTATCCGTTCAAATTGGTAAACTTTTAGAATACTTGCCTCAATTTTTTACAGGTGTAATTATTTTTGCTGCCGGAATTTATTTAGCATCCCAAGCTAAGAAATTGGTTTACAATTTATTAAAATCACTTGACTCAGGAGGAGCTAAATCCATTAGTACAGTATTGTTTTATTTGATTTTCATCTTTGTTTCCATCACTGCTTTGAATCAAATCGGAATTGAAACTGATATCATTTCAAACAACATTAGCTACATCATAGGAGCAGCACTTATCTCAGCTACAATTGCCATTGGTTTAGGATCGAGAGACATCGTTTATCGATTGATTTTAGGTTTTTATACCAAAAAGAATTTGCAAATAGGTATGAAAATTCAAATCGACGAAACCATTGGAGTCATAGAATCGATCGACAATATCTGTATGGTATTAAAAACTGAAAATGAAAAAATCGTTTTCCCTATTAAAAAAATTAACAACTCTGAAATTAAAATATTAAATCAATAAAACCAACTCAATCAATTTAACTCTCAATAAAAGCTGCTGGATTAACGCTAGCAGCTTTTTGTTAAAATATGTTAACGAATTTTAACATTTGTTAATTTTTTCACAAATATGCATTTCACATAGACCTAAAACAAGCTTTCTTAATTAGATTTGTTCAGCAAAAAAGTAAATCTTAAAGGGAAATTTAGGGATGAAGGGAATCAATTTCTTCTTAATTGTTTTGGTATCAATTACAGCTACATCATGTGGCACTCTAATCTCAGCTGATCAAGCCAGATCAAACTATACCCCAATCGACCGCTCATTTTACGCACAAAGCAGAATCATCAACAAAACTTTATTGGCCGAAGAAAAGGCAACTGAAGTCAAAGCCGTCTCTCCTACTCGATCAAAAACAGCGATAGAAGAGTTGACTGATATTCACAAAATGGTAACCAATTCTTTTGTAACTCAAATCCTATCCGAGGCCGAATCTTATTTAGGTGTGCCTTATCGATATGGTGGAACCACCAGAAGTGGAATTGATTGTTCAGCATTTGTTCAAAGAGTTTTCGAAATATTCGACCATGAACTTCCAAGAGTATCAGCAGCTCAAGCCACTCAAGGAAGATTGGTTTCAGAAGACGAACTACGCGCAGGTGATTTGCTTTTCTTTGCTAATAGTCCAAGAAGTAGAATTTCTCATGTGGGAATTGTACACAACGTTTCGGACGATGGTGAAGTTGAATTCATTCACGCTTCCACCTCACAAGGAGTTACAGTTACTCCATTGAAAAATGCATATTGGGCAAAGAGATACAAATACGCTAAAAGAATAATTGATTAATCAACCAATTCATTCAAAACCTAAACTCACATAAATTTTAGCGAAACTTACTTCCACTCCAATATTTTGTCAATCTTTTTAAAAGTCATAAATTTGCAAATTCTATGAAACGATTTGCACACATATCTTCTGAAATTACTCCACCATAGTGGTAATTGCTGCTTTGGCAAATTCCTGATTTTGACTATTAAGCCAAAGTATCAACACTTGTATTTTAGTCTATTGCAAATCCATCTAACTTTTTCAATTTAATATAATGAACAAATACACTCGTTTGTATCGCCAAAAAACCAGAAAAGAATATCAAAAAATCATTAATTTATTTGATAAATCTTCTGAAACCAGCGCAAAAACTGAAGTTTTATCGGGAATTACAGTTGCATTTACACTGATTCCTGAAGCAGTAGCATTCGCTATTTTAGCTGGTCTTTCTCCGTTGACAGGTATATACGGCGCAATTGTAATGTGTTTTGTAACAGCGATTTTAGGAGGTCGTCCTGGGATGATTTCAGGGGCTGCTGGAGCAACTGCCATAGTGATCATTGCTTTGGTACAATCCCATGGATTTGAATATGTTTTAGCCACAGTTATATTGGCAGGAATTTTACAAGTGATGGCTGGTGCAATGAGACTTGGAAAGCTCATTCGATTGGTGCCTCATCCTGTGATTTTTGGATTTGTCAATGGCTTAGCGATAATTATTTTCACCTCTCAAATCGATCAATTCAAAGATCCTGCAGGTAATTGGTTGACGGGAACAAGTTTATATATTTTATTGGCTTTAGTTGCATTGACTATTTTGATCATTTGGTTTTTACCGAAAATAACCAAAGCTTTTCCTGCTTCACTTGCAGCGATTATAGCTGTGTTTGCTGTTGCTTATATATTCAAAATAGATACAAAAACTGTATCGGACATCGCTTCTATCAAAGGTGGTTTTCCGCCTTTTCACATACCGATGGTACCATTGAACTATGAAACCCTTCAAGTGATTTTCCCTTATGCCATCATCTTTGCAGGTGTAGGATTGGTTGAAAGTTTATTGACTTTAAATATAGTCGATGAATTGACGGAAACCCGTGGCAATGGAAATCGAGAAGCACTTGCACAAGGAGCTGCTAACATTACTTCGGGATTTTTCTCGGGAATGGGAGGATGTGCGATGATCGGTCAAAGTTTAATCAACATCTCAAACGGTGCAAGAGCGAGATTATCGGGTATCGTAGCTGCGTTGATGCTATTGGTGTTTGTAATGTTTGGTAGTAATTTAATCGGACAAGTTCCCATGGCTGCATTGACAGGATTGATGATAATGGTTGCGATAGGAACTTTTGAATGGGCGAGTTTAAGAACTTTCAACAAATATCCTAAATCCGATATTTTGGTCATGGTTTTGGTTACTTTGGTCACAGTTTTTCTAAAAAATTTAGCTTTGGCTGTATTGATTGGAGTTATCATCGCTGCACTGGTTTTTGCTTGGGACAATGCCATTCGAATTAGAGCCAGAAAAAGAATCGATGAAAATGGTGTTAAACATTATGAAATCTATGGTCCATTGTTCTTTGCATCAACTACAGCTTTCAACGAAAAGTTTGATCCTGTGAACGATCCAGATGAAGTAATTGTGGATTTTGAAGAAAGTAGAGTGGTCGATATGTCTGCCATTGAAGCCTTGAACAAATTGACCGAACGCTATCATAAACACGGAAAAAAAATCTATTTGAAACATCTAAGTCC